>QFCS01003781.1_pt1 | contig 19825 bp, 18 predicted proteins | sample 3576561 | NCBI WGS metagenome assembly QFCS01 | reverse complement strand
CTGCTGGGCCGCATGGCACGCGCCGCGCGGCACGCGGGCTTCACCGGCGCGCTGGCCATCCACCCCACGCAGGTGCCGGTGTTCAACGAAGCCTTCGGCGCCAGCGATCAGGAGCTCCGCGACGCGGCGGCCATCGTCGCCACCTTCGAGCGCGCCCTCGCCGAAGGCCGCGGCGCGGTGCAGCACCAGGGCCGCATGCTGGACAAGCCCATCGTCGACCGGGCGCGCGCCCTGATGGCCAGGGCGGGGCGCGGAGATTGACGCGCTTCGCGGCCACCGCTGCACCGCCATGAGGTCGTGAAGGCCTGACCGCGCGGTCACATCCGGTCACATCAGGCGCCTGCGCTATCCTGTCCGCGGCACCATTGCCGTCGGATGGGACGATGACCACATTTGCTTCCTCATTGAAGAAGGAAATTGCGCGCGTGGCGCGCAAGGAGTTGAAGGACGAGTTGGGCGCCTTGCGCAAGGCCTCGGCCAGCTACCGCACCGAGATCGCCGCGCTCAAGCGCCAGGTGCGCGAGCTGCAGGTGGCCCTGCGCCAGACCAGCCGCCGCGCCGACAAGGCCCTGCACACGGTCGCGCCCGACGCGCCGGCCGAGTCCCCGAAGCGCGGCCGGCGCGCGGTGTTCAGTGCCGAACGCTTCAAGGCCCAGCGCGAACGCCTGGGCCTCACGCAGAAAGACATGGCGGCCTACCTCGGCACCTCGACGCTGTCGGTGTGGAAGTGGGAGACCGGCCAGGTCACGCCGCGCGCGCGCTTCCTGCCGGCCATCCTCGGCCTGCGCACCACGGGCAAGCGCGAGGTGCTGCAGCAGCTAGCCCGGGGGGCCGGCGGCGCGACCGACTGAACCGCGCCCGCTTCAGCTCGCCTCGGCCCGCGCGTTGAACGGGAAGAAGGGGCTGAACGCGCTCGCCATCGCCGGAAAGCTGTCGCCCGCAGAGGCCACGCGCTGCAACGCGCCCGGGTCGACCATGTGCGTGCAGCATTCCATCAATTCGCGTTGCATGTCGGCGGCCGCGGCGCCGAGTTGCTGCCAGTACTGCGTGGCGCCTTCGAGGTCGAAGCGCAGCAGGTCGGCCTGAACCTGCATCACCTGGGCCGGCTCGCTGGTTTCCTTCAGCTTCTCGGCCGCTCGCGAATAGTGCTGCAGCGCCTGATGCGCCGCCTTCTCCTGGATCTTTCGCATCGCCTCGAAACCGCGAAACACCGCGCAGGCGCTTTCGGCGGCCAGCGTCAGTTGCTGTCGCGGCAACTCACTGGCTGCGCTCCAGGCGGCTTCGGGCGTCACCGCAGCAGCGGCGGGGGAACTGGAATTGCGTTTGGTGGCCATGGCCTTCTCCTGATGTTCAATGGCGATCGGGTGGCGAGACGGGGCGTTGCGATCGCGTGTTCGTTACGCCGCCACTTCGAGTTGGTCGACCACGCGCGAAACGCCTTTGGCCGCGTAGGCGGTGCCCACCACCGCCTGACGATCGGCCAGCGACTCGACGGTGCCGCGCAGCGTGACCACGCCGCCCTCCACGTCCACGGCGATGCGCTGGGCCTCGCGCCGCGCATGACGCTCCAGCGCCGACGAGATCTCGCGCGAAATCTCGTGGGCATTGGCGCGGGCCTTGATCGATATGTCGTTCGTCACGCCGCGCACGCCCACCAACGGGCGCACCGACTGCTCGGCGCTGGCGCGCTGGTACGCCCAATCCGTCTCGCCCGACAGCCGGATCCAGCCGTCCTCGACCTCGACCTTCACCCTGTCCTCGGGCACCAGCGAATGCCAGCGCAACGCGTGCGCCGCGGCCTGCGCGATCTCGCTGTCGGTGCGCGCGTGCCCGGGCGCCAGGCCCACCTCCAGGTCCAGCGCGATGCCGCGCACGCCGGACACGCGGCGCACCGCGCGCTCCACCGCATGCTTCTGCACGTAGGTGTCCAACGTGCCGCTGAGCGTGACGATGCCGCTGCGCACGGCCACGCCGATGCTGGTGGTGTTGATGGCAGGATCCCAGGCGAGTTCTGCCGCCACGTCCTTCTTCAATTGCTCGTCGGTCTTCATGGAAAGCACTCCTCTTGGCGAATGGGGCCGTCGGCCGCATTGGCCTCGACGGGAGTCCCCAGTCTGGGCCGTGCGCGCGGCCCCGGCTTTGATGCGGCGCAAGTTGCGTCCTCCGCAGCGCCCGCGCGCAGATGGGTGGACAGCTCAACCGCCCAGCGTGCCGCGTCGGGCGCGTAGCCCAGGCAGCACTGCACCGTGGTGGTGCTCTCGGCCAGCACCTGCGCATGCTCGATGCGCCGGTTCAACTCGCGGCACAGCATCGACCAGGGCACCGGGCTCAACAAGGTACCCGACCACAGCTGCACGCGGTCGCGGCGCCAGGTCTGCGAGACGCCCGTGAGCTTGCGCCCGTCCACCAGCACCTCGCCGGGCGCGCGCCCCGCGAAGCAGGCCCAGTGTGAGGACAGCGGCCCCTCGTGACAGTGCGCGTCGATGCCATGGCTTCGCAACCAGTCGCGGTGCAGCGCGCCGAACCACAGGGCCGCGGCCGACGGGCCCTGACGCAGGCGCGGGTGCGAGGCCGGCAGCACCAGCACGGCGCGCAACAGCCAGGGCCCCAGCAACACCGCGCCGCCGCCGCTCGAGCGCAGGCGGCAGGGCCAGGGAACCCCGGCCGAGTCGCCACGCTGCGAACGCCCCAGCGAGAGCCCCGCGTGAGAGGACACGGCCGCCAGAGCCATCGGCAGGTGCATGGTTCATCCTCGCGCGATCTGGCCCACCGCCTGCCCGCGCGCGAAGCTCGCGCCCGCCGGCACGAGCACGCGCTCCAACACGCCGGCCACGGGCGCCACGATGTCCAGCGAACTCTTGACGAGCACGGCGCGCGCCACCACCTGGCCCACCGCCACCGCGTCGCCAGGCGCCACCAGCCAACGGTCCAGCAGGGCCTGCACCTCGTCGTCCACGCCGGTCCAAACCTCCGGCGGCAGGCCCAGCTCGGCCATGCCGCTGTTGGTGTTCACGGTCATGCCGCCGCCTTGAGCTTCGAATCGACCAGCTCGCAGCAGGCCTCGACGATGCGCGCCACCGAGGGAATCACGGCCTGCTCCAGCGGACGGCTGTAGGGGATGGGCACATTCGGCACGCCCAGTCGGCGGATCGGTGCGGCCAGCGCGATCTCGTCCATGTGTTCCGCCACCACGGCGGCGATCTCGCCCGACAGGCCGAAGCTCACGTAGTCCTCGTCCACGATCAGCAGCCGCCCGGTCTTGCCGACCGAACGCAGCACGGTCTGAGTGTCCAGCGGCACCAGGGTGCGCAGGTCGATGACCTCGGCCTCGATGCCTTGCGTGTGCAGCGTGCGCGCGGCCAGCATGGCCTTGTGCACCATCTGACTCAGCGTCACGATGCTCACGTGCCGACCCTCCCGCACCACGGCCGCCTGACCGAAAGGCACGGTGTAGGCCTCCTGGGGTACCGCTGTGCTGGCGCCCTCGTGGTACTGCATCCACGGAAGACCCATGATGCCCTTGTGGAAGAAGTACATGACCGGGTTGTCATCGCGGATCGCCTGGATCATCAGCCCCTTCGCGTCGTAGGCATTGGACGGCACCACCACCTTGAGACCCGGCATGTGTGCGAAGGTCGAGTACAGGCACTGCGAGTGCTGGGCCGCGTCGCCGTAGCCACCGCCGATGGCCGTCATCAGGACCACCGGCAGCTTCACCTGCCCGCCCGACATGTAATGGTTCTTCGCCAGGTGGTTGTAGATCTGGTCCATGCAGACGCCGAAGAAGTCCACGAACATCAGCTCGGCAATGGGACGCAGCCCTTCGGCGGCCGCGCCCGTGGCCGCGCCGATGAAGGCGCTTTCCGAGATGGGCGTGTCGCGAATGCGCTCGGGACCGAAGCGCTCCAGCAGGCCGCCGGTGGCGCTGAAGATGCCGCCGTAGCGGCCGATGTCCTCGCCCATCGCGAAGACACGCGGGTCGCGTTCCATCTCCTGCCCGATCGCTTCGGCGATGGCCTGGGCCATGGTGAGGGTGCGCGGGGCGCTGGCGGAAACGCTCGCAGGGGTACTCATGGTGGGCTTCCTTTTCTCGCCACTCAGGCGAAAACGTGGTTCGTGGCTTCCGAGGCGGCCGGATACAGGCTGCCTCGGGCGAATTCGAAGGCTGCCGCCACGCGCGCCTCGGCGCGCTGACGAATGCTGTGTTCGAGCGCGTCGTCCATCAGCTTGCGCCGGTGCAGCGACGCCGCGAGCGCGGGAATGGGATCGTGCTGGCGCAACTCGCTCACCTCGGCCTTGGGCCGGTAGACCTCGGCATCGCCCTGGAAATGGCCGAAGTAGCGGTCGGTCTTCACCTCGATGAGCGTGGCGCCGCCGCCGCCGCGCGCGCGTTGCACGGCCTGATCCGCGGCCTCGTACACGGCGATCGGGTCGTTGTGATCCACCGCGATGCCCGCGATGCCATAGCCCTTTGCGCGCTCGGCGTTCGAGGCAATGGCGGTGGCCTTGTCCTTGGCCACCGAGATGGCCCAGCGGTTGTCCTCGCAGACGAAGACCACCGGCAGGTGCCACAGCCCCGCCAGGTTGAGCGACTCATGGAACGTGCCTTGGTTGGCCGCCCCTTCGCCGAAGAAGGCCACGGCAATGGCCTGGCTGCCCGTGAGCCTGGCCGCCAGCGCCGCGCCGCAGGCCGGCGGCAGGCTGGCGCCCACGATGCCGCTGCAACTGAAGCGGTGCGCGGGATCGAACAGGTGCATGTGCCCACCCTTGCCGCGCCCCAGCCCCGTGACCTTGCCGAAGATCTCGGCCGTCATGCGGTCCAGCGGCACGCCCTTGGCGATGGCGAAGTGGTGCGGACGGTGCGTGCCCACCACGGTGTCGGCGTCGCTCAGGTGCGCGCACACGCCCACGGCCACGGGCTCCTGCCCGGCGGCCAGGTGCATCTCGCCGGGCACCGGGCCCGAAGCGATGTCGAAAGCCAGTCCCTGCTGGATGTGCGGCGGCAGCTTGCCTTCCAGGTACACCTGGGCCAGGGTTTCTTCGTAGCGTCGGATGACGAGCATGGTCTCGTACATCCAGAGCAGCTTGTCGGGGGGCGGTTTCGTCACGGTGGTCTCCGGCTCGTTGAACGGGTGCGAGCAATCTAGGCCTGGCGTTGAAGGAGAAGTTGACGTGGCGCAAGAACGCTGCCGCCAGACCGCGCCCCGATCTGCCGGGCGAACCAGCCTCAAGGGGTGTTGGCGAGGGCCCCCGGGGTGGCCGGCGCCAGCTCGGTCCGCAACCACTCGTCCTCGCTCAGCGGCTCCTGCACGTCCCGCAGCCGGGCCAGGGTGCCTTCATCGGCCTCGGAGGCGTCGCCGCGCCGCTGCCGCAGGCGCGTGCGCAGCACTTCGTCCGTGGCCTCACAGTGCACGATGCGCCAGGGCACGCGCGCCTGGCGCGCCAGCGCCACCGCGGCCTCGCGTTCGTGGCGACGCAAGAAGGCCGCGTCGAGGACGACAGGCCAACCTGCGTCGAGAGCCGTGCGCGCGAGCGAGAACAGGCGGTCGTATGTGCGCTTCGTGGCCTCTTCGCCGTAGATGTCCTGTCCGCTGGCGCGCGAATCGGCCGTGGCGGGCAGGCCGAACAGGCGCTTGCGCTCCACGTCGGAGCGCAGGCGGATGGTGCCCTGCGTCTGCAGCATGGCCTGCGACACGAAGCTCTTGCCCGAACCCGGCAGTCCATGCATGAAGGCCAGCCACGGCGGCCCATGGCGCACCCAGCGCAGGGCGGCCTCGACGTACCGGCGCGCCGAGGCTTCGCGGCCCCGCAGGCACTCGACCTGGGCCCGCACCAGCGCGCGGTACACCAGGGCATGCCGCAGACCCGGCAGGCCGCCGTGCTCGCCGGTGGCGTCCAGCCAGGCGTTGAGCAGGCGAAACGCCAGGTCGCCGCGGCCGCGCGCGCGCAGGTCCATCACGGGAAAGGCGATGTCGTCGATGACGTCGATCCAGCGCAGTGCCGGGTCGAACTCGATGCCGTCGAAGGCGCTGACGTCGCCATCGACCACGATGAGGTTGGACAGGTGCAGGTCACCGTGGCACTCGCGCACGTGGCCGCCGCGCAGTCGCTCGGCCCAGTGAGGCGCCAGCCGCTGTGCTTGCGCGCGCAGCCAGCGCGCCAGCAAGGCCACCTCGTCGGTCGACGCTGCCGCCGAGGCACCAGCCAGCGCGGAGGCAGCGCGCGCGGCGCGCTGCGTCGCACCGGCGAAGCCGCTGTCCGCGCGCGCCACGGGCGCCTCCCGGTGAAAGCCCGCCAGCAGGGCCGCGCAGGCGTCCACCTCGAACTCGCCCAGGCGCCGGTCACGCAGGCGCTCGCTGAACAGCGCGCCCTCGGGGAAGCGGCGCATGCGCACGGCCCATTCGATGGCGGGTCCAGCGCCGCCGATCGCGGGTGCGTCCGCGCTGCCCGTGATGGCCACCACATCGAGGTAAAGCGAGGGCGCGAGCCGGCGGTTGAGCCGCAGCTCCTCCTCGCAACAGTGGCGGCGCGCCTGCAGCGTCGAGTAGTCGACAAAGGGCAGGCGGACCGGCTTCTTCAGCTTGTAGGCGCGGTCACCAACGAGCAGCACCCAGGAGATGTGGGTTTCGATCAGCGACGCGCCCAGCCGTGCGGCCAAGGCCTGCACCAGGCACGTGGCCTGCGCGAGCGCGTCTGCCTCCGCGTCGCTCACTGGATCGCGATCTTGCGCGCGCTGCTGGCGGTCTTCTTGGGCAAAGTCAGCGACAGCACGCCATCGGCGTAGTGCGCGGCCACCTTGCCCTCGTCGATATCACTGGCCAGGCTGAAGGTGCGCGAGATGCTGCCCTGGTAGCGCTCGCTGCGCAGCACCTTGTCGCCGTTGCCCTTCGTATCCTTTTCGCCGTGCGCCTCGGCGTCGATCTGCACGACGTTGCCGTCGATGCGCACGTTGATGTCGTCCTTCTTGACACCGGGAATGTCGGCCTTCACCTCATAGGCCTTGTCGTTCTCCGTCACGTCCACGCGCATCTTGAGCAAGGGCGCGGGCTCCACGTCGAAGGCCATCGGTGCGAAGAAGCGGCGCATGGCGTTGTCGAAAGAATCGCTGAACATCGGGTCCAGCAGTCGCAGGTTGCTCATGGTGGTGTCCTCATCGGCAAGTTGATCGGTTGCGCACACAAGGCGCTTTTTCACTGTAGGGCGCTGCCTGCGGATCGAACTTGATGTGGCGCAAGTCGTGCCCTCTCAGGGCACCAACACGGCCGCGCCCTCCAGCGCCCCATCGCGCAACGCCTGCACGGCCGCCTGCGCATCGGCCAGCGCAAAGGCCCGCACGTGGGTGCGCACGGGCACCTCGCGCAGCAGCCCGAAGAAGGCCTCGCCGTCGTCGCGCGTGAGATTGGCCACCGAGCGCAACTCGCGTTCGCCCCACAGCAGCCGGTAGTCGAACGCCGGGATGGTGCTCATGTGAATGCCGCCGCACACCACCACGCCCCCTTTGCGCGCGGCGGCCAGCGCGGCCGGCACCAGGGCGCCATCGGGCGCGAAGATCAGGGAGGCGTCCAGCTCGCCCTGGGGCGCTTCGTTGCTGGCGCCGGCAAAGCGCGCACCGAGGCGGCGAGCCAGGGCCTGCGCCGCCGCATCACCCGGCCGGGTGAACGCATGAACCTCCTGCCCGTGCGCCACGGCGATCTGGCACACGATGTGAGCGGCTGCGCCAAAGCCCCAGATGCCCAGCCGCTTCGGCCGCCGCCCCCCGGCCAGCCGCCAAGTGCGAAAGCCGATCAGCCCGGCACACAGCAGCGGTGCGGCGTGCACATCGTCCACTGCCTCGGGCAGAGCAAAACAGAAGCGCTCGTCGGCCACGCAATACCCTGCGTAGCCGCCGTCACGGTCGTAGCCGGTGAACAGCGGTGCGTCACACAGGTTCTCACGCGCCATGGCGCAATAGGGGCAGACGCCGCAGCTGCGGCCCAGCCAGCCGACGCCCACGCGCTGCCCGGGCGAAAACCGGCGGGCGCCCTCGCCCAAGGCCACCACTTCGCCCACCACCTCGTGTCCGGGTATGGCGGGCGGATCACGTCGCGGCAGTTCGCCGTCGAGAATGTGCAGGTCGGTGCGGCACACGCCGCAGGCGCGCACGCGCAGGAGCAGGTCGCGCGGCCCCGGAACAGGGCGTGGCCGCTGCACGGGCACCAGGCGGTGGGCGCCCACATCGATGGCCATCGCCATCATGGAAGGTGCAGTCAAGGATTGACCTCCGCGTCGAACACCCATGCTAGCGGGGGGCCGGCGCACCGCAAGCGCGATTCGCGGGGCCCTTGACGTAGCGCAAGCGCGCGCGCGCCGCGCGACCGATCATGGGAGCATGGGAAACACCGACGACACGCCGCGCGCATCGCACGGGCCCGAGCCCATGGACCTGCCGCTCAAGCTGTGGATCGCCCGCCTGGCCAACGGCGTGTCGCCCGCCGCCCTGGCGCAGGCACAAACCGACTGGTGGCTGCACCTGGCGGCCTCGCCTACGCGCCAGGCGCAACTGATGGCCAGCGCGCTGCACAAGACGCAAGCCTGGCTGCTCCACCTGGCCCGCATGGCACAGGGCCCTTGCGAGGATTGCGTGTCGCCGGCCCCGCAAGACAAACGCTTCAGCCGCCCCGAGTGGCGGCACTGGCCGTACCACGCCCTCGCCCAGGCCTTCCTGTTGCAGCAGCAGTGGTGGGAAGAGGCCACGCACGGCGTGCGCGGCGTCTCTCGCCACCATGAGGAGGTGACCGCCTTCGTGGCACGCCAGTGGCTGGACATGCTGTCGCCCTCGAACTCACCGCTGCTCAACCCTCAGGTGCTGCACGAAACCTTGCGCACCGGCGGCGCCAACCTCGCGCGCGGGGCGGTGAACTGGGCGCGCGACGCCATGGCGGTGGCAGCGGGCGGCCAGGCGCGCGGGCTGCAGGCCTTCCTGCCCGGCCAGGCGGTCGCGCTCACGCCGGGCCAGGTGGTGATGCGCAACAACCTGATCGAACTCATCCAGTACGACCCCGCCACGCCCACGGTGGGGCGCGAGCCGGTGCTGGTGGTGCCGTCCTGGATCATGAAGTACTACATCCTCGATCTCACGCCCGAGGACTCCCTGGTGCGCCAACTGGTGGCGCAGGGCCACACCGTGTTCATGGTGTCCTGGCGCAACCCCGACAGCGCGGACGCCGGCCTCGGCATGGACGATTACCTGCGCCTGGGGGTGCTGGACGCCTTGTCGGCGGTGCGCGAACGCTGCGCCGGCGCGGACATCCATGCCATGGGCTACTGCCTGGGCGGCACGCTGCTGGCGATGGCGGCGGCCTTGCTCGGCGCGCGCGGCGACAAGGGCCTGCGCAGCGTCTCGCTTCTCGCCGCGCAGGTGGATTTCCAGGAACCCGGCGAACTGGGCCTGTTCATCGACGAAAGCCAGATCGCCTTTCTGGAAGACCTGATGGCCGAGCGCGGCTACCTCGACGGCCAGCGCATGGCCGGTGCCTTCCAGCTCATCAACTCCAAGGACCTGGTGTGGTCCAAGCTGGTGCACGAGTACCTGATGGGCGCGCGCACGCCGGTGACGCCGCTGCGGGCCTGGAACGCCGACGCCACGCGCCTGCCCGCGCGCATGCACAGCGAGTACCTTCGCCGGCTCTACCTGCACAACGACCTGGCCGAGGGGCGCTACCGCGTGGATGGAGAGCCGGTGAACCTGGACGAGATCCGAGTGCCGCTCTATGTGCTGGCCACCGAGCGGGACCATGTCTCCCCCTGGACCTCGGTGTACAAGCTGCTGCGCCTGGCGCGCGCGCCCGCCAGCTTCGTGCTGTGTTCGGGCGGCCACAACGTGGGCATCGTGAGCCCGCCCGATGGCCCGCTGGCGAGCCAGCAGGCCGCCTACCGCGTGGGCGAATGGGCGCCGCGCGAAGCGCCCGCGAACCCGCAGGCGTGGTTCGCCCAGGCCAGGCCGCAGGCCGGCTCGTGGTGGCCCCATTGGTTCCGTTGGCTCGCGGCGCACTCCTCGCGCCAGGTGAAGGCGCGGCCCGTCAAGGGCTTGCGCCTGCGGGGCCGGCCCCTGCCCGCGCCCGGCACCTACGTTTTCAACGCCAACACAGGATGAGGGTTCCCGATGAGTGTTCGCCACCTCGACCGCCTCTTTCAACCCCGCCACGTGGCCGTGATCGGCGTTTCGCGTCGCCCCGATGGTGTTGGCGCGCTGGTGTGGCGCAACCTGCGCGAGGCGGGCCTGCAAGGGCCGATGTGGGCCGTGAACCGTACCCCCTTCGACCTCGACGGAGCGCCCGTGTTCACCAGCGTGGAGGCCTTGCCGCAGGCGCCCGATCTCGCGGTGATCTGCACGCCGGCGGACAGCGTGCCCGCCCTGGTGGACCAGCTCGGCCGCCGCGGCACGCGCGCGGCCATCGTGCTCAGCGCCGGGCTGCGCGAGGGCCGCACCGCCGACGGGCGCAGCCTGGAACAGGCGATGCTCGACGCGGCGCGCCCTCACCTGCTGCGCATCCTCGGGCCCAACTGCATCGGTGCCCTGGTGCCCGGCCACGGACTCAACGCCAGTTTCGCGCCGGGCCAGGCACTGCCGGGGGAGCTGGCTTTCGTCACGCAATCGGGCGCGCTGGCCACCGCCATGCTGGACTGGGCCAACGCGCGCGGCATCGGTTTCTCGCACTTCGTCTCGCTGGGCGACAGCGCCGACGTGGACTTCGGCGACCTGCTCGACTACCTGGGCAGCGACCCGCACACGCGCGCGATCCTGCTCTACATCGAGTCGGTGAAACACGCGCGCAAGTTCATGTCGGCCGCGCGCGCGGCGGCGCGCAACAAGCCCGTGGTGCTGGTGAAGGCGGGCCGGCGGCCCGACGGCGCGCGCGCCGCGGCCTCGCACACCGGCGCGCTGGCCGGCTCCGACCCGGTGTTCGACGCCGCCGTGCGCCGCGCGGGCATGCTGCGCGTGGACACGTTGGAGAGCCTGTTCGACGCCGCGCAGACCCTGGCGCGCGTGCACCACTGGCGCGGTCCGCGCCTGGCGGTCCTCACCAACGGCGGCGGCGCGGGCGTGCTGGCGGCCGACACGCTGGGCGGCGGTGAACTGGCCACGCTGAGCGATGCCACGCTTGCCCGACTCGATGCCTGCCTGCCGGCCAACTGGTCGCGCGGCAACCCGGTGGACATCATTGGCGACGCCCCACCCCAGCGCTACGTGGACGCCCTGCGCGTGCTGCTCGGCGCACCGGAGGTCGACGGCCTGCTGTTCATGCACGCGCCCACCGCCATCGCCCCGGCGCCCGGCATCGCCCAGGCCTGCCTGCCACTGCTGCGCGAGGCCGGCACGCCGGTACTGACCTGTTGGCTGGGCGGCCAGCGCGTCGCCGCCGCGCGCGCGCTGTACGACGAGCAGGGCATCGCCTGCTACGCCACGCCCGAGCAGGCCACGGCGGCCTGGCTGCAACTGCGCGACTACCACGCGGCACAAGCGGCACTGATGCAACTGCCGCAGTCCCGGACCGAACTGCAGTACCCGGACCGCGAAGGCGCGCGTGCGCTGGTCGACGCGGCGCTCGCGCGCGGCAGCGAGTGGCTCGACGAACTCGACGCCAAACACCTGCTGGGCGCCTATGGCATCCCCTGCGTGGTCACCGAGCGCGTGGCGGACCTGGACGCCGCGCTGGCGGCGGCCGAGCGCATCGGCTACCCGGTGGCGCTGAAGATCGTCTCGCCGCAGGTGCTCCACAAGTCCGACGTGGGCGGCGTGGCGCTCGACCTGAAGAACGCCGCGCAACTGCGCGAAGCGGCGCATGCCATGAACGAACGCGTGACGCACGCCCGGCCGGATGCGCATCTGGCCGGCTTCACCGTGCAGGCCATGGTGCATCGGCCCCAGGCCTTCGAGACCATCGTCGGCATCGCCAGCGACCCCGTGTTCGGCCCGGTGCTGCTGTTCGGCGAAGGCGGCACGGCGGTGGAGGTGCGCGCCGACCGCGCCATCGCGCTGCCGCCGCTGAACACCGTGCTGGCGCGCGATCTGATCGCGCGCACGGGCGTGGCGGCCCTGCTGCGCGGCTACCGCTCGCGCCCGCCGGCGAAGCTGGACGCCATCGTCGACGTGCTGCTGCGCCTGAGCCAACTGGCCAGCGACCTCGCCCCCGTGGCCGAGCTCGACATCAACCCGCTGCTGGTCGACGCCGAGGGCGCGATCGCGCTGGACGCGCGCGTGCGCGTGCGCCCGGCCGCGCCCACCCGCGAAGGCTCGCACCTGGCGCTGCGTCCCTACCCCTCGGGCCTGGAGCGCACCCTGTCCATCGACGGTGCAACGCTGCGTCTGCGTCCCATCCGCCCCGACGACGGCGAGCGCCTGTCGCGCTTCTACGAAGCCTGCTCGCCTGAAGACCTGCGCCTGCGCTTTTTCTTCACGCGCCGCGAGGTGCCGCCCAGCGAACTGGCGCGCTACTGCCAGATCGACTACGAGCGAGAAATGGCCTTCATCGCGCTGGCCGGAGACACGCTGTGCGGCGAGGCGCGCGCGGTCTGCGACCCCGACAACGACACCGCCGAGTTCGCGGTGCAGGTGGCGCAGCCCTGGCAAGGCCGCGGCCTGGGCCGCGCCTTGCTGGACCAATTGATCGAGCACCTGCGCGCGCGCGGCACGCGCGAACTGGTGGGCTGGTGCCTGGAGGTCAACCACGGCATGGTGAACCTCGCCCGTGCGACCGGCATCGGCATGCGCGGCGGCGCCGATGGCACGCTCGAGCTGCGAATGGCGCTGGGTCGGTCGATCGACAGCGCGCGCCCACATACTTGACCCCCATCAAGCACGCCGCGCCTGGGGGGGCGGATAGTGCCGCCCATGAGATACACATTGCAGGACAAGGTAGCGGCGCTGTGCGATCCGGCGAACCACCCCCTGCCGGTCTCGGCCGTCCAGCCCATCGAAACGCCTTTCTCGTGGGTCTTCCTCGCGGGGGAGCGCGCCTACAAGATGAAGAAGCCGCTGCCATCGGGCCTGCAGGACTTGTCCACGCTGGAACGCCGGCGCCTCCACTGCCGCGAGGCGCTGCGCCTGAACCGGCGGCTGGCGCCCAAGGTCTACCTGGACGTGGTGCCCCTGGCCGCGGACACGGATGGACGGCTGCGCGTGGACGGCCCGGGCCGGCCGGTGGAGTGGTTGTTGGCCATGCGGTGCCTGAAGTCGGGGCCCATGCTGAACCAGCGCCTGCTGCGCGGTGAAGCCGACGAGGCGGACATGCGTCGCATCGCCTGGCAACTGGCCGGGTTTCATCGCTGGCAGCCCTGCCTGCGCCTGGACCCCGCCGGCTATCGCCTGCACCTGTGGCAGCGCGTGAGCGACTGCGAGGCGGTGCTGCGGCGCCCCGAATGCGGGCTGCCGCCGCGGGGCGTTGACGTGCTGATGGCCGCGCTGCGTGCATGGCTGGCGTCCCACACCCCACTGATCGACGCGCGCGCCCTGGCCGGCTGCGTGATCGAGGCCCATGGCGACTTGCGACCTGAACATGTTTGGCTGGGCGAGCCACTGGCCATCATCGACGCGCTGGCGATTTCCCGGGACTTGCGGCAGCAGGACGGCGCCGACGACGTGGGCTTCCTGGCGCTGGAAATCGAGCATGCCGGTGCGCCGGCGCTGAGCGAAGCGCTGCTGCGCCACTACGCCGAGGCCAGCGGCCAGGCACCGCCGCGCGAGCTGTCGCACTTCTATCGGGCATTGCGGGCGTGCGAACGCGCCAGCCATGCCATCGCGCACCTGGGCGAAGCGCGCCACCAGGGCGATCCGCGCTGGCGCTGCCGCACACGACAGTACCTGGCCCTGGCGGCGCGCCACCTGCGCGCGGCGCGCACACCCTTGGGCCGGCGGCACCCGGCCCAGGGCGCGCCCACGCCGCCCGACTAGGGACCGCGCGGGGTTCCCGCTGGTCGGGGCCACCCGACGGACCTTGATCTGTGTCAGTGCCAGGCGGCGCGGACAGGCCTATGGTGGGTTGACCGGCGTACCCCGCCTGCGGCGCAAGCCCCTGGAGTTCCCCATGGAATGGCCTGTCACGTCCCGAACGATCCACTGCAGCGATCCGGTGGCGCCTGCCAATGTGCACGCCCCGGCCACCGATGGCGACACCATCGCGAACGACGCTTGCGGTACCTGCATCATGCGCGGCTTCTGCCTGCCCTCCTGGGGCGAACCCGGGGCACCGCCTCCCCTGCAGCGCACGCACATCGCGCGGCGGCGGGTGCGCAAGGGCCAGGCCGTGTTCCGCCAGGGCGATCGCAGCGAGTACCTCTACGCGGTGCGCTTCGGCAGCTTCAAGTCGGTGACGGGCTTGCGCGATGGACGCGAGCAGGTGATGTCCTTTCATCTGCCGGGTGAACTGTTCGGCTTCGAGGGCCTGGCCGACGGCGCGCAGCCCTGCACGGTGCGTGCCATCGAAGACGCCGAGGTCTGCGTGCTGCCGCTGGCCGACGTCAGCGAGGCCGCGGGCGAGAGCCGCTTCGTGCTGCACCGCCTCACCCAGGCGCTGAGCATGGAGTTGGTGCGCGAACGGCGCATGGCCGCGCTGATCGCCAACACGCGCTCCGAGGAGCGCGTGGGCACCTTCCTGCTCAACCTGTCGCAGCGCCTGAGCGAGCGTGGCTACTCCGCGCGCGAGTTCCAGTTGCGCATGACGCGCGAGGAAATCGGCAGCTACCTGGGCGCGACGCTGGAGACGGTGAGCCGCTGCCTGTCTTCGCTGGCGCGGCAGGGCTTTGTGACGGTGCACCGCCGGCAGATCGAGATCGTCGATGCGGATGGCCTGCGCGCGAGCTACGAAACACCCGCCTGAGACCATGGACCGCATACTCGTCATCAGCTACTCGTACAGCGGCGTGTCGCGCCGCGCGGCGCAACTGCTCGCCTCGCAACACGGCTGGCCGCTGGGCACCATCGAGGACCGGCACCCTCGCGCCGGTGCGCGAGGCACTTGGCGCTGCGTGCTCGATTCGCTGCTGGAGCGGCGTCCGCGCATCCGCTATTCGGGCCCGGTGCCCGAGGAGTTCCGCACCGTGGTGCTGGTGGCACCGATCTGGATGTACCGGCTCGCCGGGCCCATGCGCAGTTTCCTGCACGAGCATCGCCTGCGCCGCGTGGCGGTGGTGGTGACCATGGGTTCGGCCGGTGCGTCCAACGCCTTTGCCGAGGTGCGGCAGCTCACCGGAAAAACGCCGATCGCGACCCTGGCCCTGACGGCGCGCGAGGTGGAAACCGGCAGCGGCACCACGCGCTTGATCGAGTTCGGCGAACAGCTTCAGCCCGGCCACGCGAACACGCGCCCGAAAGCCGCGATGGTGTGACGGGTGCACCGGCTAGCGCATCGCCTTGCGCAGCTCTTCCACCCACAGCACCGCGCTGGCCAGCGCCAGCAGTTGCAGCAGGACGGACACCGGCAGCGGCTCCGTGTGCAGCAGAGCGGCCAGCGGTGGCAGGTACAGCACCGCCAGTTGCAGCAGCACCGACAGCAACAGGCCGCTGAACAGCCAGGGGTTGCGCCACAGCGCCGGGCCCAATGAGCTGCGCGTGGCCGACTGGCAGTTCAGCGCGTTGAACCACTGGCACATGGCCACCAGCGTGAAGGTCTCGGTGCGCACCGTGGCCAGGTCGATGCCGGTGCCCAACCGCCAGGCAAACCAGCCAAAACCCACGGCGGCGGATGTGCCGGCCATGAGCACCACGCGGCGCAACAGCGCCTTGTCCAGCAGCGGCTCATCGCGTGGCACCGGCCGGCGACGCATCTCATCGCCATCGGCCGGCTCCATCACCAGGTTCACCGTGAGCGTGCCCTCGGTCACGATGTTGATCCACAGGATCTGCACGGCCAGCAGCGGCAGCGGGTAGCCCGCCAACAGGGCGAGTACGAGGATGGCGATCTCGTCCACCGCGGTCGCGAACAGGTAGAGGATGAGCTTCTTCAGGTTGGCGTAGACCACGCGGCCTTGTTCCACCGCGCGAACGATGGTGGCGAAGTTGTCGTCGGTGATGACGATGCGCGCCGCGCTCTTGGCCACTTCGGTGCCGCTGCGGCCCATGGCCACGCCGATGTCGGCGCGCGCCAGCGCCGGGGCGTCGTTCACGCCATCGCCGGTCATGGCCACCACCTCGCCATTCGCCTGCAGGGCCTCGACGATGCGCAGTTTCTGCGCCGGCTGCACGCGCGCGAACACGGCGATGCCCGGCAAGGCATCGCGCAACTCCGTTTCGCCCATGCGTTCGAGCTCGTCGCCATCGACGGCGCGATCGCCCTCGCGCGCCATGCCCAGTCGGCGCGCCACCGCCAGGCCGGTGAGGCGATGGTCGCCGGTCAGCATGAGTGGACGGATGCCCGCCGCGCGGCAGGCCTCCACCGCCTCGCGCGCGCCGTCGCGCGGCGGATCGGTCTGGCCCGCCAGGCCCAACAGGCGCGCGTGGCCCGCGAGCGCGTCAAAGCCATCGGCGGGGTCGAGCGCCAACGCCCCGGCCGGTTCGTCGTACGTGCCATCGGTGCGCGACGCTGCAGTCACTTCGGCGAAGGCCAAGACGCGCAGGGCCTGCGCGGACAGCGCCTCCGCTTCGGCGCGCGCGGCCTGCCGCAAGGCCGCTGGCTCGCCGCCGCACAGGCGCAGCACGGCCTCGGGAGCGCCCTTGATCAGCACACGCTGGCGGCCGTCGGGGCCGCGGTGTCGCGTGGCCATGAGCCGCGCATCCGCATCGAAGGGCAGTTCGGCCTCGCGCGGCCATGACGCGCGCCAGGCATTCACGTCCACACCGGCCTTGCACGCGAGCACCAGCAACGCCCCCTCCGTCGGGTCGCCGATGACGCGCCAGCCACCTTCGGAGTCGACACCGGCACCTGCGCCTTCGCCCGGCGGTGCCAGCCGCGCGTCGTTGCACAAGACCGCCGCGCGCAGCAGCGCCATCAGGGCGGGGCCCGGCGCAGCCAGCGGGCGCCCGCCCTCGCTCAACTCGCCTGCCGTTGCATGGCCACTGCCTGAGACCTCGACGACCTGTGCGGCCGCGCCCGCGCCGCCCGGCAACCACAGCCGCGTCACCGTCATCTGGTTGAGCGTGAGCGTGCCCGTCTTGTCGCTGCAGATCACCGTTGTCGAGCCGAGCGTCTCCACCGCGCTCAGGCGGCGGATGATCACGCCCTGGCGCGCCATGCGCTGCATGCCCACCGCGAGCGCGATGGTCATGGCGACGGGCAGGCCCTCCGGCACCATGGACACCATCTGCCCGATGGCCACCGTGAGCACCTCGCCCAGTGGCAGATCGCGCCACAGACCCAGCAGCAGCACCAGTGCGAACAGGACGAAGGCCGCCATCACCAAGGCACGGCCAAAGCCTTGCACCCGCTGCTGCAAGGGCGTGGCCGGCTCCGCCGCGTCGGCCGTGAGGCGCGCGATGCGGCCCACCTCGGTGTGCACGCCCGTCGCGACCACCACGGCCAAGGCGCGCCCGTCGGTGATGTGCGTGCCCGCGAACACCATGTTGCGCCGCTCACCCAGGCCAGTGGCCGCCGGCAGGGGTGCCAGGGCCTTGCCCGTGGGCACCGACTCCCCGGTGAGCGCGGCCTCGGCCGCCTGCAGGCGCGTCTGCTCGACCAGGCGCGCGTCCGCACCCACGGCGTCGCCCGCCGACAGCAGCAGCAGGTCACCCGGCAGCAGGTCGGCCGCCGGCAGCGTTTGCTCCACGCCGCCCCGCCGCACCCTTGCCTGCAACAGCGACAGGCGCTGCAGCGCCGCCATGGAGCGCTCGGCGCGCCCTTCCTGCAGCCAGCCGATGAGCGCGTTGGCGACCACCACGCCCAGGATCACCAGCGCGTCACCGGCGTGTCCCAGCGCCGCGCTGAGCGCCGCCGCCACGAACAGGATGGCGACCAGCGGGCTGGCGAACTGGTGCGCGAAGGCGCGCCAGAGCGGCGTCGGCGGCGCCGATGGCAGGGCATTGGGACCGTGGCGCGCGAAGCGCTCCCGGCACTGCGCCACCGTCAGGCCGGCGGCCGGGTCCACATCGAGGCGCGCCAAGGCCTCGGCGGCGCTCAGCGTGTGCCAGTCGGGCGCGGCGGTGATGGGGTTCATCGGCGCACTCTAGGCACGCAGGGGCGGGGCGCGATTGACGACCGTCAAACCGGTGCCAATGCCACGTGGCGCGGGCACCGTTGCAGATTCCGAAACAGTCTGTTGTCCACGGCGCTGTTTCTCTCGATCAGGGAAAACCCTAAAGTACATCCCATGCCAGACAGAAAACGGCATTGACAGACAAACCCCATCAACGACCCGTCATCTTCAAGGAATTACCATGAAAACCGCTCAAAACCTCGCCCTGTCCATCGCCCTCGCCCTTGGCGCCGGTGCCGCCTTCGCCGAAGGCCCCATCGAAGGCAACGAAGTCTTCAACTTCCAGTCGACCCTGAGCCGCGCCGAAGTGCAAGCCCAGGCCGTGCAAGCCAACCAGGCCGGTCTGGTCGCCCGCGGCGAAATCGTGCCGGTGCAAGAGCAAGTGGCCGTCAGCGGCCTGAGCCGTGCGCAAGTGCGCGCCGAAGCCGCCGAAGCCCAGCGCCTGGGCCTGATCGCCCGCGGCGAGATCCTGCCGGTGGCCACGCCCGCCCAGATCGAGCAGATCCGCACCGCCGGCCTGCGCGCCGCCGGTGGCGAGAAGCTGGTGCAATCCGGCAGCGCCGTGACCGCCAACTGAGCGACTACCCGCCCCACGACAGACGGCCCTTCGGGGCCGTTTTCTTTTACGCTCCGTGCCCATGTTCGGCGATACTGCCTTTATTAACTCGTTAGAGAATTACAGCGCGTGAGCAAGTCCACCCCACCGGTCCCTGAAGAGCGTCTGCGCGACGCCGATCGCTCGCAGGCCACCATCCTGATCGCCGCGCGCGACGAGTTCTCCGAGCATGGGCTGGGCGGCGCCCGCATGGACCGCATCGCCGAGCGCGCGGGGCTCAACAAGCGCCTGATCTATTACTACTTCGAGGACAAGGAAAGGCTGTTCCAGGCCGTGCTGGAGCAGACCTACCACCACATCCGCGAAGAGGAACACAAGCTCAACCTGGTGCACCTCAAGCCCGAGGTGGCGCTGCGCCGCCTGGTGGAGTTCACCTGGCAGTACTACCTCGATCACCCCGAGTTCCTCACCCTGCTCAACAGCGCCAACCTGCACAAGGCGCGGCACCTGGCGCAGTCCGATCGCGCACGGGAATTGAACTCGCCGCTGGTGCACATGCTGCAGGACATCATCGAGCGCGGCCAGGCCGACGGCAGCTTCCGCGGCGGTGTCGACCCGGTGCAGCTCTACGTCTCCATCGCCGGCCTGTCCTACTTCTACCTGTCGAACAACCACACGCTGTCGGCCATCTTCGGACGCGACCTGATGGCCCCCAAGGCGCTCAACGAACGCCTCTCCCACATGTGCGACGTGATCCTAGGGTATGTCCTGAGAAGCTGAGGCGGCGGGCGCCTTGACGGCGGGGGGAGCGGTTTCTAGCATTAACTGTTCAGTTAATTAAACCGCCCAGGAGACCTCGCATGACCACCACCCGGCCGCTGCGCCACTTGCTCATCGCCTCCCTGCTCGCTGCCGCCGCTGGCGGCGCCTTCGCCCAGTGGAAGCCCGACCGCCCGATCACGCTGATCGTGCCCTGGGCGCCCGGCGGCTCCACCGACCAGGTCACGCGCGTGACCGCGGCCGAGCTGGAGAAGCACCTGGGCCAGAAAATCGTCATCCTCAACCAACCCGGCGCCTCGGGCTCGGTGGGCACCAAGAACGCCCTGG
>QFCS01002104.1_pt1 | contig 19843 bp, 18 predicted proteins | sample 3576561 | NCBI WGS metagenome assembly QFCS01 | reverse complement strand
GTGCTGGTCGTCGATCCCCCTGTGCTGCTGGCCGACGAGCCGGCGGCCAGCCTCGACATCCGCCATCGTCTCGACGTCGTGCAGGCGCTGGCGCTGCGCGGCGCCGACCGGCTGTCGATCGTGGTGGTCCACGATCTCGAGCTCGCCTTCCAGCATTTCGATCGAGTCATCGTCGTCGATCGCGGGCGCATCGTGGCGGATGCGCCGGCCGGCGAGCTGATCGCCGACCCCTTGCTCGATGCGGTCTTTGCCGTTCGTTTCGAGCGGCTGCGAACGGCCGACGGCTGGCTGCTCCGGGCGTGCCGCCCTTGAGCCGGTGCTCGTCCCGACGATCATGCGTTGTTGGCAGAGGCCGGACGGCGTAAAACGCGGCGCACCCTTGTTGGAGGTCCGCGGACGTGGCCGAGCAGATATGGCGACGCGAGGCGCTGGCGCCATACGCGACCCTGCCGTGGCAGACACGGGGGCGTCTGCATGCCGAGCCGGAATCGGCCAGCCGCAGCCCGTTCCAGCGCGACCGCGATCGCATTATCCATTCGACGGCGTTCCGCCGCCTGAAGCACAAGACGCAGGTCTTCGTCTATCACGAGGGCGACCACTATCGGACGCGGCTGACGCACTCGCTCGAAGTGGCGCAGATCGCGCGCACCATCTGCCGCACCCTGCGGCTCGACGAGGACCTGGGCGAGGCGGTGGCGCTGGCCCACGATCTCGGCCACACGCCGTTCGGCCACGCCGGCGAGGAGGCGCTGCATGCGGCAATGAAGCCGTTCGGCGGCTTCGACCACAACGCCCAGACGCTGCGCATCCTGACCAAGCTCGAGGAGCGCTACGCCGAGTTCAACGGGCTGAACCTCACCTGGGAGACGCTGGAGGGCGCGGTGAAGCACAACGGGCCGCTGCTCAAGGACGAGCGCACCCTGAACGACCTGCCGGCCGCCATCGTCGAATACTGCCGCGACCACGACCTCGAGCTCGAAGGCCACGCCGGTCCGGAGGCCCAGGTTGCCGCGCTGAGCGATGACATCGCCTACAACAATCACGACATCGACGACGGGCTGCGTGCCGGCCTGTTCGGCGTCGCTGACCTCATGGAGCTGCCGCTGGTGGGCGAGATGTTCGCGCTCGTCACCAGGACCTATCCCGGCCTCGATGAGACCAGGTTGATCCACGAAGCGGTGCGCCGCGTGATCAATGCCATGGTCGAGGATCTGCTGACGGAGACGCGGCGGCGGCTCGCGGAGACGGCGCCGAAGTCGGTGGCCGACATCCGCGCGCTGGGCCGGCCGGTCGTCGGATTCTCGGAGCGCATGGCCGAAACCGACCGCACGGTGAAGAAGTTCCTCTACGGCCGCATGTACGAGCACTGGCACCTGAACCGCTCGCACTCCAAGGCACGCCGCGTCGTCATGGACCTGTTCGGCCTGCTGTTCGCCGAGCCGAACTGCCTGCCGCCGCCCTGGCGCGAGCGGGCCGAGGCTGCCGAGCTTCCGGCGCGTGCCCGCATCGTCGCCGACTACATCGCCGGCATGACCGACCGCTATGCCCTCGACGAGCACCGCCGGCTGTTTGATCTGTACAATTAGCCGGGAGGTTGATCGTTCCGAGCGCGGAACGACATGACTTCGGGACCGGGTGACAAATTTGCCGGGATAGGCAATACCCCGCCCCATGAACCCCTATCGGCATTTCATCGGCGAGATCGAGAACGCTTTGAAGGCCATGCAGGCGGCCGGCGAATTGCCGGCGCCGCTGGATTTCTCCTCCATCACGGCCGAGCCGCCGCGCGATGCCACGCATGGCGACATCGCGACCAACGCCGCCATGGTGCTGGCCAAGGCCGCTCGCAAGAAGCCGCGCGACATCGCCGAGCCATTGCTCGCGCGCCTCAGGGCCAATGCCGACGTCGTCGACGGCGCCGTGGCGGGGCCCGGCTTCATCAACCTCAAGATCAGCGACGCGTTCTGGCGCGCGCGGCTGCGCGACTGCCTCGAGGCCGGCGTCGCCTACGGCGATTCGACGATGGGGCAGGGCGCCAAGGTCAATGTCGAGTACGTCTCGGCCAACCCGACCGGCCCGCTGCATGTGGCTCATGCGCGTGGCGCGGTCGTCGGCGATGCGCTGGCCAATCTTCTGCTGAAGGCCGGCTACGCCGTCACCAAGGAATACTACATCAACGATGCCGGCGCGCAGGTCGACAAGCTGGGCCAGTCGACCTATCTGCGCTATCGCGAGGCGTTGGGCGAAGAGATCGGCACTATCCCCGAGGGACTCTATCCGGGCGAGTATCTCAAGGAGGTGGGCGCGGCGATCGCGAGGCGCGATGGCGCGCGCTGGATCGACAAGCCGCAGGCGGACTGGCTGCCGGCGATGCGCGACTTCGCGATTGCCGCGCTGATGGCCGAGATCAAGGCCGACCTCGAGACGCTCGGTGTGCATATCGACGTCTATTCCTCGGAGCGTGCGCTGGTGGATTCCGGTGCCGTCGACCGTGCCTTTCAGGAGTTGAGCCGGCAGGATCTGATCTACCAGGGCCGCCTCGAGCCGCCCAAGGGGCAGAAGCCTGACGATTGGGAAGACCGCGAGCAGACCTTGTTCCGGGCTACGAGGTTCGGCGACGAGGTCGACCGTCCATTGAAGAAGTCGGACGGCGGCTGGACCTACTTCGCCAACGACATCGCCTATCACCACGACAAGTATCGTCGCGGCTTCGCCGACATGATCGACATCTGGGGCGCCGACCACGGCGGCTACGTGAAGCGCATGAAGGCGGCGGTGAGCGCCATCACCGAGGGCAAGGGCGAGCTCGACGTCAAGCTCTGCCAGCTGGTGCGCGTGATGCGCAACGGCGAGCTGGTCCGCATGTCCAAGCGCGCCGGTACGTTCGTTACGTTGCGCGACCTCCTCGACGAGGTCGGCCCCGATGTCGTGCGTTTCACGATGCTGACGCGCAAGAACGACGCGCCGTTCGACTTCGACCTGGTAAAGGCCACAGAACAGTCACGCGATAATCCGGTCTGGTACGTCCAGTATTGCCATGCACGGACTCGCTCCGTGTCGCGGCAGGCAGCCGCCGCCGGCGTCGCGATCGACGGGCTGGACAGCGCTCCGTTGGATCGACTGGGCGACGCCGGCGAGCTGGCCCTGGTGCGTCTCATCGCTCAGTGGCCACGCCAGATCGAGGCCGCCGCGGCAGCCCATGAACCGCACCGGATCGCCTTCTATCTCTATGACCTCGCCGCTGCCTTCCATGCCCACTGGAACCGCGGGCGGGACGAGCCGGGCCTGCGATTCGTCGTCGAGGGCGATGCCGAACTCACCCGGGCGCGTCTGGCATTGGTACAGGGAATCGGATTTGTGATAGGATCAGGCCTTAAGGTCTTCGGCGTAACACCCGTCGAGGAAATGAGATAACAAAATGTCGATTCGCCGGCCCCTCTCCGGCGACGGTCCGACGATCTACCGACCGAACGAGTCGGTTGCCGTGCGGCTCGCTCCGCCGGCCAGGCCCGTCGCGCATGAACCTGATTCGATCCCGCCACCGCCGCGGGACTCGCTGCTCATGCGAGTCAACCGGCGACGTGGCCAGATCCTCACCGTCATGGTGTCGGTCGCTGCCATCGCGAGCTTCGGCTCCGTGGTCTGGTGGGCGCACAACCAGGACGTCAAGGCTGGCGGCCGCGGATTGGAGCCCCTGGTCGTCCAGGCGCCGGCGACGCCGGCTCGGGTGAAGCCCGAGAATGCCGGCGGCCTGGTGCCGCCCAACCAGGACAAGGAAGTGTTCAACCGGATTGCACCGGGCACCGTACCGACCCAGCCGGAGAAGCTCCTCGCGGCGCCGGTCTCGCCCAGACTGCCGGCCAACGGCCTGCCTCTGCCGGCGGCGCCGAAGCCCGCCGACAACGAGGTCGCCAAGACGCCGACGCCGCTGCAGGCTGCGACGCCCGCCGCCGTGACAGGGGCCCCTGCAACGGTGCCGGCCGCCACGTCTCCGCCGTCCGCCGCTGCCACGCCACCCGAGACGACCCCGGCGACCGAGACAGGACCCAGCATCGCCAGCCTGATCGAGAACATGTCCGGCCCGACCGGCGGCTGGCGCGTGCAGGTGGCTTCGGTGAAGAACGAGGACGCGGCCAAGTCGACCTGGGCGCGCCTGCAGAGCGCGCACGGCGACGTCATGGCCAACCTGCGCATGCAGGCGGTGCGTGTCGACCTCGGCGACCGCGGCGTCTGGTATCGCGTGCAGGCGGGGCCGCTCGACGAGAAGCAGGCCCAGAGCGTCTGTAGCACGATGAAGAGCCGCAAGGCCGACTGCGTCACCGTCCCTCCGGCACGGTGACTCCTGTCGTTCCGAGCGCAGCGCCTGCCCTGAGCGAAGCCGAAGGGAAGGACCTCGTGGAAGCTCGAAGAGCATGCCCCAGGCAGTTGCCATGAGCGCTCCCAAAGCCGTCATCTTCGGGTGCGCCGGGCCGGACCTCTCGGCCGAGGAGCGCGCCTTCTTTCGCGACGCCGATCCGCTGGGCTTCATCCTGTTCGCGCGCAACGTCGACACGCCGGAGCGCACGCGCCGGCTGGCAGACGACCTGCGTTCGGCGGTGGGGCGTGCCGATGCGCCGGTGCTGATCGACCAGGAGGGCGGCCGCGTCGCGCGGCTGAGGCCACCGCACTGGCGCAAGGCGCCACCGGCCCGCGTGCTGGGCGATCTCTATGCAAGTGACCCGGAAGCCGGGCTCGAGGCGACGCGAATCAACTCGCGGCTGCTGGCAGCCGACGTGGCCTCCGCCGGTTGCGACGTCGATTGCCTGCCGGTGCTCGATATCGCCTTTCCCGAGACCCACGCAGTGATCGGCGACCGAGCCTACGCCGATCGTCCGGAGCCCGTGGCGGCCCTGGGGCGTGCGGCGGCCGAGGGCCTGCTGGCCGAGGGCGTCATGCCGGTGATCAAGCATATCCCGGGACACGGCCGCGCCACGGTCGACAGCCACGAGGCACTGCCGACCGTGTCGGCCGCGCGTGACGTGTTGGAACGCACCGATTTCCTGCCCTTCCGGCTGCTTTCCGACCTGCCCTGGGCAATGACCGGACACCTGTTGTTCGAGGCCGTCGATCCCACGGCGGCGATCACGGTATCGGCACGTGGCGTGAAAGAGGTCATCCGCGACCATATCGGTTTTGGCGGGTTGCTGCTGTCCGATGACCTGTCCATGCAAGCCCTGGGGGGATCTCTCGGCGATCGAGCGGCCCGGGCGCTGGCGGCAGGCTGCGATGTTGCGCTGCATTGCAACGGCCGGATGGACGAGATGACCGAGATCGCCGGCCGAGCCGGCATCATGACGTCCGCGGCCCGGCAGCGTTTCGAGGCCGGCCGTGCCCATCTGGCTCGCCATCGTGCCCCGGCCGGCCGGTCGGGCCTGGCCGACGCCGCCCAGCGGCTCGCCGAGCTGTTGCCGACCTGGGCATAGGATCTTGAGGCGGGGCCATGGGGATAGGGCCATGGGGATAGGGCCATGGGGATAAGGGTGAGGCAAATCCTGTAGCGGTGCCCGGCATCGCTGGACTAAACCGGGGCTGCATGAGCGAGCCCCAAAGCCCTCCCGCGACCCAGCCGCCCGCCGACAGCTTCGCTGCCGCGGGGCCGGACGTGATCGAGCCGGGCGAGGGCGAGCTGATTCTCAATCTCGAGGGCTTCGAGGGGCCGCTCGACCTGTTGTTGACCCTGGCGCGGGACCAGAAGGTCGATTTGCGGCGCATCTCCATGGTGGCACTGGTCGATCAGTACCTGGCCCATGTCGCCCAGGCCCGCCGGATGCGCCTGGAACTGGCCGCCGACTATCTCGTGATGGCGGCGTGGCTGGCCTATCTGAAGTCGCGCCTGCTGCTGCCCGAACCGCCGGCCGACGAGCAGCCGAGTGGCCAGGAGATGGCTGACGCCTTGCAGTGGCAGCTGCGTCGCCTGGAGGCCATGCAGGAGGCCGGGGTCCGGTTGATGGCCCGGCCGCAGCTCGGCAAGGACGTCTTTCCGCGCGGCCTGCCGGAGGGCGTGGTGGTCGTGCGGCGCACCGTCTGGGACGTGAAGCTCTACGATCTGCTCTCGGCCTACGGTCAGCAGGTGCGGCCGAAGGATGCCGATACCTACCAGATCGAGCCGATGCAGTTCTTTTCGGTCGAGGAGGCAGCGCAGCGGCTCGGCCGCATGCTGGGCATCGCCATCGACTGGCAGACGCTCGAGGCCTTTCTGCCGGCGGGCCTGACCGATCCGACCAAGCGTCGGTCGGCCATCGCCTCGACCTTCGTGGCCGGTCTGCAGCTCGCAAAGGATGGCTCGGTTGAGCTGCGCCAGACGGAGCGGTTCGGGCCGATCTTCCTGCGCAAGCGTACCGAGCAACGGTGACGGTGCTCCGATGTCAGAGTCAGAACAGTCAAAGAACGCCGACAAGGCTGCCGCGGATGAGCAGGCCGCCGCCGAGCAGACGGTTCCTGCGGGGCCGATCGTGGAGGATGTGATCGCCACCGAGCAAGCGCCTGTCGAAACGGAAGGGTCCGTCGTTGACACCGGGACGGTTGCTGAAAGCGACGCGGCTGTAGGGAACGAGTCGGCAGCGCAAGAGGGGGCTGCCGCCGAAGAGGCCGCCGCCGTTGAAGAAGAAGCAGTGGCCGCCGCCGAGGAAGACGAGGCGGACGAAGACGAAGCCGAGGAAGACGAAGCTGAGGAAGACGAAGCTGAGGAAGACGAGGCCGACGAAGACGAAGACCAGGAAGAAGACGAAGAGCAGGAAGAAGACGAAGAGCAGGAAGAAGACGAAGAGCAGGAAGACGGGGGAGCCACTGCGGCAGGCGAAGCCGTCGCGGAAGAGTCGACGATGATGGAAGCCGTGACCGTGGCGGAAAGTGTGACGGTGACGGAAGACGGCGTGACGGTGACCGAGAACATCGTCGTCACGGAAGGCGTCACCGACGTCGTTGCCACCGATCACGCGCAGAACCTGCGTCTGCTGGAGGCGCTGATCTTCGCGGGCACCCAGGCACTCGACGAGAAGTCGATGATCGAGCGGCTGCCCGAAGGTGCCGATGTCGCACAGCTGATCGCCGACCTGGCCGAGATGTATGCCGGCCGCGGCGTAAACCTGGTGAAGGTGGCCGGCGGCTATGCCTTCCGTACCGCGCCCGACCTCGCCGAAAGGCTCAAGATCGAGCGGCCGGTGACGCGCAAGCTGTCGCGCGCGTCGGTAGAGACCCTGGCCATCATCGCCTACCACCAGCCGGTGACGCGCGCCGAGATCGAGCAGGTCCGTGGCGTCGGGCTGAGCAAAGGCACACTCGATCTGCTGTTTGAGCAGAACTGGATCAAGCCGATGGGCCGCCGCCGGGCGCCGGGCAAGCCTGTGACATGGGGGACGACTGATTTCTTCCTCGAGCATTTCGGGCTGGCTGGCCTCGACGACCTGCCAGGCCACGAGGAACTAAAGGCTGCCGGCCTCTTGGACGCGCGCTCGCAACCCCCCATATTCCGTCCGGAGGAGCCCGACCTGCCACTCGAACCGGCCGAAGACGAAGCCGACGAGCCGCTGGCAATCGAAGAAAAGGGGCGATGAGCCCCCAAAGAGCCTTATTCGACTTGTTGCCGGGCCTTCCGGCGGGGTGCCATAATCGGCCCGCGCCGACTGCAATCGCATTGGGAGTCTTACGAAATGGGTAGCTTGAGCATATGGCACTGGCTGATCGTGCTGGCCGTCGTGCTGCTCCTGTTCGGCGGTCGAGGCAAGATCTCGCAGCTCATGGGCGACTTCGGCAAGGGCCTTTCGGCCTTCAAGAAGGGCGTGGGCGCCGAGGAGACGCCGCCGCAGCAGGCCGGTCAGCCGGGTGATGCGGCGAAGCCGATCTCGGCGCAGGCCACGACGTCGCAGCCGGCGGGCAGTCAGGCCCACCAGGACAACGCCGCCAAGGTCTGACGGGGCGGCCATCGCGCCGGTTCGCGTAGGGCTTGAACGCCGATGTTTGGTATCGATAGTCCCGAACTCCTGATCATCGCCGTCGTGGCGTTGATCGTGATCGGGCCCAAGGAACTGCCGAGCCTGCTCCGTAGCTGGGGCAAGTGGATGACGCAGATGCGCGGCATGGCGTCGGAATTCCGCGGCCATGTCGACGAAATGGTGCGCCAGTCCGAACTGGACGAGGTCAAGAAGCAGCTCGAGTCGGCTCCCGGCCTCGACCTGCAGGCGCTCGACCCGACCAAGCAGATCAAGAGTGCGATCCAGGAAGGCATGGCCGAGGGTGAGAAGGTCTTGGCAGAAGCCAAGAGGACGCTCGACAATCCGCTCGCCGAACCGGAATCCGCGCCGCAGGTTGCGCTCGACTCCCCCGCCAGCGTCGAGACCGTCAATTCACCGCCCGTCGTCGTCGAGGCGTCGAACGCCGAGCCCGCCCCTGAGCCCGTCGTCGTGTCGCCGGTCGTGGTCGCGGAGAGCCCGACGTCGATAGCCGAAACTCCGGCCGTTGCCGCGCCGCCGGCCGCAGCACCTTCAACCGAGGCAACGTCGACCGAGACACCTTCGACGGGGACGTCGCAGGAGAAGCCCTCGAAGGTCGCTGCCGCCGAGTAGCGCTTTCCTCCCCAGGCCATGCGTGAAGAGGCGGCCCGGAGCGCCAATTAGCGCTTTGAATTGCCCTGCAAAGGGCGGCATAAGGCGGCACTGACGCCGCGGAAGCCCGCTTTGACCCAAGTGCACGACGGACCCGAAGACGACAAGCCGATGCCGCTGCTCGATCATCTGATCGAGCTGCGCAAGCGCATGATCTACGCGATCATCGGCTTCATGGCGGTCTTCTTCATCACTTTCTATTTCGCCAAGCCGATCTTCTCCTTTCTGATCCAGCCGGCGCTTCAGGACGGCTACAAGGTCGTCGTCCTCGACATCTTCGAGTTCTTTTTCGTCACGGTGAAACTATCGGCCTTCGTGTCGCTGATCGTCGGCTTCCCGCTGATCGCCTCGCAGATCTGGCTGTTCGTGGCGCCCGGCCTCTATCGTCACGAGCGGCGCGCTTTCCTGCCGTTCCTGATCGCCACGCCGTTCATGTTCTATGCCGGTTGCGCGGTCATGTACTACATCGTGATGCCGTATGTGATCAATTTCATGCTCACGCAGTACGCACCGCCGGACATCGAGAAGACGTTGCGATCGTCCGACTATCTCGAGCGCGTGCTGCAGCTGGTGTTCGCTTTCGGCTTCGCCTTCGAGGTGCCGGTGCTGCTGACCTTGCTGGTCAAGGTCGGCATCGCGACGACCGAAGGCTTGCGCAGCAAGCGCCGCTATGCCGTGGTGATCGCCTTCGTCATCGCTGCAGTCCTGACGCCGCCGGACGTGGTGAGCCAGCTTGCCCTGGCCATTCCGCTGATCGCCTTCTACGAGATCAGCATCCTGATCGGCGGCTGGATCGAGCGGAAGCGCGACGAGGCGGACCGGAAGGCCGAAGAGGCCGAGAACTCGACTGACGCTTCCAGCAGCTAGACCATGCACGACATCAGATTCATCCGGGAAAATCCCGAAGCCTTCGACGCGGGCCTGCGCAAGCGTGGCCTTACGCCGCTGTCGGCCGAGCTGCTCGAGATCGACAAGCGTCGCCGCGCCGCCATCTCGGAGAGCGAGGCCGCGCAGGCCAGGCGCAAGGCGCTGAGCCGCCAGATCGGCATCGCCAAGGGCAAGGGTGAGCCGGTAGAGGCGCTGATGGCCGAGGTGGCGGCGCTGGAGGCCAGCCTGAAGGAAGGCGAGGCCGAGGCGCAGCGCGTCGACGAGGAGCTGACGCGGCGCCTCGAGGTGTTGCCCAACCTGCCTTTCGAGGACGTGCCGGATGGTGTCGACGAGACCGGAAACGTCGAGATCCGGCGGGTCGGCAGCCAGCGCAACTTCGCCTTCGAGGCCAGGGATCACGTGGCGCTGGGCGAGGCCACCGGCGAGATGGATTTCGCCGCGGCCGCCAAGATATCGGGCGCCCGCTTCGTGTACCTGCGCCGGCATCTGGCGCGCCTGGAACGTGCCCTGGCGCAGTTCATGCTCGATCTGCACACGAGCGAGGAAGGCGGCTACACCGAGATCAACCCGCCGCTTCTGGTGCGCGACAATGCCGCCTACGGTGTCGGCCAGCTGCCGCGTTTCGCCGAAGACATGTTCCACACCGAGAACGGCTTCTGGCTGATCCCGACGGCCGAGGTGCCGCTCACCAACCTGGTGAACGACACCATCGTCGAGGAGAAGGACCTGCCGCTGCGCTTCACGGCCTGGACGCCGTGCTTCCGCTCCGAGGCGGGCGCAGCCGGCAAGGACACGCGCGGCATGATCCGCCAGCACCAGTTCCCCAAGGTCGAGCTGGTAAGCATCACCACGCCGGAACAGTCGGCGGCGGAACACGAGCGCATGACGGGGCGTGCCGAGGAGGTGCTGAAGCGCCTCGGGCTGCCGTTCCGCACCATCGTCCTGTGCGGTGGCGACATGGGGCCGGCTTCGCGGAAGACCTTCGATATCGAGGTCTGGCTGCCCGGCCAGAAGGCCTATCGCGAAATCTCGAGCTGCTCGAACTGCGGCGACTACCAGGCGCGCCGCATGAATGCGCGCTACCGGCCCAAGGAAGGGAAGGGCACGCGCTTCGTGCATACGCTGAACGGTTCCGGCCTGGCGGTCGGCCGCACCCTGATCGCGGTGCTGGAGAACTACCAGAACGAGGATGGCTCAGTGACCGTACCCGAAGCGTTGCGGCCGTACATGGGAGGGCTGACGGTGCTGCCCGGGCCGGGGGGGCGCAAGTGACGCCCGAGCAGATCGCGCGCAAGCGCATCCTGGTGACCAACGATGACGGCATCAACGCGCCCGGCCTGGAGGCGATGATCGACATCGCCACCCAGCTCTCCAAGGACGTCTGGGTGGTGGCGCCGGAGTACAACCAGAGCGGTGCGGGCCATTCACTGTCGCTCACCCATCCGGTGCGCGCTCGCCAGCTGACCGAGACCAAGTATGCGCTGGAAGGCACGCCGACCGACTGTGTGCTGTTCGCCGTCAAGCACCTGCTGCGCGACCGCAAGCCCGACATCGTGCTGTCGGGCGTCAACCGCGGCGGCAACATGTCCGACGACGTGACCTATTCGGGCACCATCGCCGGCGCCATGGAAGGCTGCCTGCTCGGCGTTCCGTCGATTGCCTTCAGCCAGCCCTACACGCATCCGCACCCGCCCAGGTGGGAAACCGCCACGCAGTACGGTGCCGACGTGGCACGCCGCGTTTTGGCGATGGAATGGCCGCGCAACGTGCTGATCAACGTCAACTTCCCCGACGTGGCGCCTGCCGCCGTCAAGGGTGTGCGCGTGACGCGCCAGGGTGTCCGCGGCTTCGGCGGGCACATCGTCGAGCGCACCGATCCGCGCGGTGGCACCTACTACTGGATCGCCTATGCGCCGGGCGAGCACGAGCACGACGAGGAAAGCGACCTCACCTCGGTGCGCAACGGCTATATTTCGGTAACGCCGCTGCATCTCGATCTCACGCACGAGGCGACGCGCCGCAAGCTCGTCCAGCAATTCGCGGCGACGTCCGGGGCGGATTGAGGGCGGGCCGGCGGTGAACGTCCCGGCCATGCAACGCCTGCTTGCCGAGCTGCGCCAGTCGGGCATCTCGGACGAGCGTGTGCTGGCGGCGATCGGTGCGATCGACCGAGAGCGCTTCGTGTCGGCGACCTTCGCTGAGCGCGCCTGGGAGAACACGGCCTTGCCGATCTCGTTCGGTCAGACGATCAGCCAGCCGCTGGTGGTGGCCGCGATGACCGAGGCGCTGAAGGTGGGGCCGCGCATGAAGGTGCTGGAGATCGGCACCGGCTCGGGCTACCAGGCGGCGGTGCTCGCCAAGCTGGCGCGGCGCATCTACACGGTCGAACGCTACAAGCCTCTGTCGCGCGAGGCCGAGCGGCTGCTGCTCGACCTGCGCATCCACAATGTCGTGTTCGATGTCGGCGACGGCAGCCGTGGATGGTCCGGTCAGGCGCCGTTCGACCGAATCATCGTCACCGCGGCCGCCGAGGAGCGGCCGCAGGCGCTGATCGACCAGCTGGCGGTTGGCGGCATCCTCATCGTACCGGTCGGGCGCGACCCCACGGCGCAGGTGGTCGAGCGCATCGTCAAGAGCGAGCGCGGCCTGCAGCGCGACACGCTGATGCCCGTGCGCTTCGTGCCTCTCGTCCCCGGCGCCCTGCCGGAGCTGGGCGGCCAAGGCTAGAATCGGGGCTAGAAGCGGGACCAGATTTCGCTGCCAGCCCGATTCCCGTCGGAATCGTGATGCAGTACAATGAAGATATGATCAGAGCCCCTCGCTTCCCCTCGCGATGGGCCGGCCTGTCGCGCACGCTCGGTTTGGCGGCGGCGTTGTCGGCCGCGCTCGGCGCTTGCGCCATGTTCGGTCCTCCAGGCGGCACCATGGAATATCCCGGGTCCGGCGCCGGCCCGAACGCGGTGGCGGTCTATGTCGTCAACCAGGGCGACACCGTCGAAAGCATCTCGCAGCGCTACGGCGTTGCGACCCAGACCATCATCGACCGCAACAAGCTGAAATCGCCCTACAGGCTCAAGGAAGGGCAGTATATCGAATTGCCTGGCGCGCGCTTCGTCGCCGACAATACGCGTGGCGCCGCCACCCAGACCGCGTCGGCATCGGCGCCCGGTCCCGTGCAGCGCGAGACCCTCGCACCGCCTCCGGGTTCGGCGGCGGCCAAGGGCGAGCCGCCGGCCTCGGCCGCCCCGGCTCGTGAGACGGCTGCTCGCGAGACCGCAGGCCAGCCGACGCCGCTCAGCCCGGCGGCGCAGGAGTCCAAGACCGCCACTGCTGCGGCGCCCCGGTTCATCTGGCCGTTGAGCGGCAAGGTCCTGACGCCCTACGGCACCGCCGCCGGCGGCCAGAAGAACGATGGCATCGACATCCAGGCCACGGTCGGTGAGCCGGTCAAGGCGGCCGACGGCGGCACGGTCATCTATGCCGGCAGCGACGTCGCGCATCTCGGCAATCTGCTGCTGGTCCAGCATGCCGGCGGCTACATCACCGCCTATGGTAACAACGAGGCGTTGCTGGTGAAGAAGGGAGCCAAGGTCCGCAAGGGCCAGGTCATCGCCAAGGCCGGCAACTCGGGCGGCGTGCCCAGTCCGCGCCTGCACTTCGAGGTCCGCCGCGGCGGCAGCAAGACGGTCGATCCGCTGACGGTGCTGCCGCGGCAGTAGCCCGGCCGCGTCATTTCAGACGATCTTGCCGTCGAGCTTGTACTCGCCCTTGCGGTCCTCGATCTCGATCACCCAGACGTCGGGATCGCGCGCCACGTGGCGCGCGATGTAGGCATCAGCTTCCGCCTCGGCCACCGGCTTGGGGCCCGTGCCGCGGCTCCATGCCGGTTCGCCGTCAAGCGTGCTGGCCTGCGTATAGACCGTCACGCCCGCTTCGAAGCGGTTGACCTTGACCAGCACCGTGCCGACGTCGGGGTCGCCGCGCCGCACGACTGCCGCCGGAATGAACGCGCGGTCGCACAGGCGCACCTGTGCGCTCACCCATAGCGACGTCGTCAGCCCCATCACCATCGTGCGACACTCCTACACCAATGCGGCGCGCGATGTGGGATATCCTTGCCGACGCCGACGGGTTCCGCCATGAACGCGCCTCCGGTTTCCTGTTCAACCATGGCTGCACCTCCGCTCCTCGCTCTCGACGGCATCCGCTATCGCCTGGGCGACCAGACGATTCTCGACGGCGTCGAGTTCGGCATTGCGCCGGGCGAACGCCTGACGCTGGTCGGCCGCAATGGCGCCGGCAAGTCGACCTTGCTGCGCATCCTGGCCGGCGAGCCGATCGCCGACGCCGGCACCCGCTTCGTGCAGCCCGGGGCCACGATCGCCACCCTGCCGCAGGAGCCCGACTTCACCGGTCATCCGACAGTCGCACACTACGTTGCCTCGGCGCTTGCGGATTCGCTCGGCCCCGACGACTGGCGCGTGGCCGCCCTGCTGGCCGAGGTCAAGCTCGACGGCGACCGGAATCCGGCGCAGCTCTCGGGCGGTGAGGCGCGCCGCACGGCACTGGCGCGGGCCCTGGTCGCCGAGCCGGACGTGCTGCTGCTCGATGAGCCGACCAACCATCTCGACCTGCCGACCATCGAGTGGCTGGAGGAGAAGCTCTCGGGCTGGAAGGGCGCCTACGTGCTGGTGAGCCACGACCGGCGCTTCCTGAGCAATCTCGCACGTGCCGTGCTGTGGCTCGATCGTGGCATCGTGCGCCGGCTCGACAGGGGCTACGAGGCGTTCGACGAATGGTCGAACGGTATCCTGGAGCGCGAGGCAACGGAGCGACACAAGCTCGACCGCCTGATCGAGCGCGAGACCGAATGGGCCGGCAAGAGCATCCGCGCGCGGCGCACGCGCAACGAGGGCCGGCTGCGGCAGCTTGCCGACCTGCGCAAGCAGCGCCGCCAGCAGATCGGGCCGGTCGGCCGCGCCACCATCGAGGTCGGATCGGCCGAGCAGTCGGGTGCGCTCGCCATCACTGCTCGCAATATCTCCAAGCGCTTCGGCGAACGCATCGTGGTTGCCGACTTCTCGACGCGCGTCTTCCGCCGCGACCGCGTCGGCCTGATCGGCCCCAACGGCGCCGGCAAGACGACGCTGCTGCGGATGCTGATCGGCGATCTCGAGCCGGACACCGGTTCGGTCAAGCTCGGTGCCAACCTCATGCCCGTGGTGATCGACCAGAAGCGCATCGCGCTCGATCCCGACAAGACGCCGTGGGAGACGCTGGCCGACCGCAACGACCATCTGCTGGTGCGCGGCCGGCAGATGCACGTCATGAGCTACCTGCGCGAGTACCTGTTCCGCGACGAGCAGGCGCGCCAGCCGGTGCGCACCCTGTCGGGCGGCGAGCGCAACCGGCTCTTGCTGGCCAAGGCGCTGGCTGCGCCCTCCAACCTGCTGGTGCTCGACGAACCGACCAACGACCTCGATGCGGACACGCTCGATCTGCTGCAGGAAGCGCTCTCCGATTACGACGGCACCGTTTTGCTGGTCAGCCATGACCGCGACTTCCTCGACCGGCTGGTGACGTCGACCATAGCGCTCGAAGGCGACGGCACGGCGATCGAATATGCCGGCGGGTACAGCGACTATCTCGTGCAGCGCGGGCCGCGCGAGACGGTGGTGCCTGCTGCTCCGGCGGCGCGGAAGGAGAAGCCCGCCGGGACGTCGAAGGAGTCCGCGGCGCCAAGGCAGCGCCTCGGCTATAAGCGCGAGCGTGCGCTGGCCGAACTGCCGAAGAAGATCGAGACGCTGCAGGCCGAAATGGCGGCGCTCAGCGCGGCGCTGGCCGATCCCGGTCTCTACGGCCGCGACGCCAAGGCCTTCGCTGCCGGGACCGCGCGGCTGACCGCCGCCCAGGCGGAGCTCGACGCCGCCGAGACGGAATGGCTGGAGCTGGAGATGCTCCGGGAGGAGCTTCAGCGGAACGGGAGCTGAGCCGTCCCGGTCCGAGCGGGATCAGCGCTCGTCGTCGCGATGGACATCGTGGACGACGATGCCGGCACCGCGGACCATCGTGAGCCAGTCCTTGCGGCGCAGGGTGCGCCTGGTGTCCTCGTAGCCGCTCTGCCAGTGCTCGCGCATGGACGTCCTCGAGAACTCGTAGTCCTTGGCATGACCCTCGTAGGCCTTCTGCTGATAGATGAGTTGCAGGATGGTCACGTCGGGCAGGTCCGACAGCTCGTCGCGCAGGCTCTGCTCCTCGCACGACAGCTGATCCGCGGGGATCTTGCTCAAGGCTTCGCGGAGCCGCTTCTTCCATTCGTGAATGCGGCGATAGACGTCCGTGTTGTAGCGGGTGCGCGACGAATACATGATGTCCTTGTGGCGGCCGAGGACATCGAGGAGATCGCGGGGCAGGTTGCCGCGGGCCGGGAACAGGTCGATCTGGAAGATCAGCGAGCTGAGCTTGTCTTCATGGTCCAGCAAGTGCTGCAGCGGCGTGTTGGAGACGATGCCGCCGTCCCAGAAGTGGTCCGTGCCGATCTTCACCATCGGCAGGGCGGGCGGCAGCGCGCCGCTCGCCATGACGTGCTCGGGGCCGATGACCTCGGTCTCATTGTCGAAATAGACGAAATTGCCGGACAGCACATTCACCGAGCCGACGGCGAACCGCATCAGCTTGTCGTTGATCAGGGAGAAGTCGACGAGCTCCTTGAGCGTCTCGAGCAGGGGCGTGTTGTCGTAGAAGCTCGTAGCGGAAGCCGAGCCCGCCAGCGCGAACCACGGATTGGGCACGCGGGGCGCAAAGAAGCCGGGCTGACCCTGCGCCATGGTCACCCATGAGCTGGCCGCATTGCGGGCCTGGCGGAAGACGTCGCCGTCGGGCGTGTACAGCCAGATCTTGCGATTGGTGATCCTCTCCCAGAAAGTATGCAGGCGCTCCAGCCGCCGGTCGCGCGAGTTCCCGGCGATGATCGCCGAGTTGATGGCGCCGATCGACACGCCGACCACCCAGTCCGGCTCGATTTCCGCCTCGTGCAGCGCCTGGTAGACGCCGGCCTGATAGGCGCCCAGGGCACCGCCGCCTTGCAGGACGAGGGCGATGCGGTCGCAGGCTGGCGGCCGCCATCCTGAAGCCGGTCTCTCCAGCGTGTCCTTGCTGGCTTGGTTGACGATCGAATCCATTGCGCTGCCCCCTTGGCCGACACCACCGTACTAAGCCGAAACGTGTTTCGTTCCCGTGGCGCGTTTGTTGCGGCTCTGGCACCGCGCGTCGCGAATTCCAACAAATGCGTCACCGCCTTGTCGCCGCGTGCCCGTAAGCCGGAGGTCGGCGATACGACGCCGAACCATGTTCTGGAGGGGCCATGCTGCCAGGAACGACTGCGATCGCGACGGGATCGATGAGGCCGACCGTGGAGCCCATGCTGCCGGTCAGTGGCAGCTGGATCATTCACTGAGGAACCCGGCCATGCGCAAGGAGGACGTCCTCAGGCTGCCCTCGATGCCGGCGGCAGGCCCCAGCTATCCGGCGGGACCTTATCGTTTCGTCGATCGCGAATTCCTCATCATCACCTACGAGACGGATCCGCAACTGATCCGCGATCAGCTGCCCGAGCCGCTGGAGCCGATCGACGAGCCGATCGTGCACTACGAATGGATCAGGATGCCCGACAGTTCCGGATTCGGCAGCTATACCGAGACCGGAGTCGTGATTCCCGCACGCTTGTGCGGCGAGGAAGTCAGCTTCGTCAGCCAGATGTATCTCGACGACGATCCACCGATCGCCGCCGGCCGAGAGATCTGGGGTTTCCCCAAGAAGTACGCTCATCCCAAGCTGGAGATCGTCAAGGATACGCTGACCGGCACCCTTGAATATGCTGGCCAGCTCGTGGCCCTGGGAACGATGGGCTACAAGCATGAGAGCATGGCCGGCAACGGCGTTCGCACGACCGCCACGCTCTCGAAGACGCAGATCAACCTGAAGCTGATACCCGGTGTCGACGGCCGCCCCGAGATCTGCCAGCTCGTCGCAATCAACCTGACCGACATTACGGTCAAAGGGTCGTGGATCGGTCCGGGTCGCTTGCACCTCGTCCCGCACGTCAATGCGCCTGTTGCCGACCTGCCGGTGCGCCGCGTGATCGGCGCCCATCATTTCCTCGCCGACCTGACATTGCCGTACGGCCGTGTCGTCTACGATTACATCGGCGGGAACTTGTAGCCAGGCGGCGCCGGACTGCACCGGCAACCAGGTCCCTGTACCAGGGAGCTTGCACGATACGCCAAAAATCATGCGAAAAATTTTGTCGAAAATATGTTAGCATTTCGATTGCGACTTTTACGGGCGAGGCTTCCATTTTGCGTGGTCTTTTGTTTCGTACGGCTCTTTTGGCGGGAACTGTACTTGCGGGTGTGGCAGCGGCCTGGGCCGATGGTGGCAGGGGCGGTGCGGCCAACGGCGATGCGGGATGGGCCGGTGGTACGGGCTGGACCGGTAATCCGGGGCAAAGCGCACAATATGCGGCCGATGACGGCGGCGGCGGCGGCGGCGCCGGTGGCGGCGCAGGCGGCCAGGGAAGCCAGGATCCGGTCTTTCACCATGGCGGCGGCGACGGCGGTCCGGGCGGTCTCAACGGCAATGGCATGGGAGCGCCCACGATCGCCAACACCGGCGCGCTGAGCGGTACCGATGGCGGGTCCGGTGCGGACGGTGACAACGTGATCGATACGGCCAATACCGGCGGCGGTGGTGGCGGCGCCGGCGGCTATGGGGCCGTCGTGACGGGGGCCGGATCCAGCAGCAATTCGGGCTCCATCACAGGTGGTACGGGCGGAAGTGGCGGTGGCAGCCAGGGCTCGGGAAGCGAAGGTGGCGGTGGCGGCGATGGCGGCGTTGGTCTGCAATTGACGGCCAGCGGCGTGACCTTCACGAATTCCGGCTCCATCACGGGGGGAAGTGGCGGCAGCGGCGGCTATGGCCATGGCGTTTTGGGCAGCACCGGCGGCGCTGGCGGCAATGGCGGCGAAGGCATCAATTTCGCCACGACGGGTGGCACCCTGGTGAACACGGGAACCATTCAGGGCGGCAACGGCGCCAGCGGCGGTGGCGCGCACTTCACGGGGACAACCGGCGCGAACGGCGTGGGCGGCGCCGGCGTGGTCGGAGCGGGAATCACCATCATCAACGGCGGCTCGATCGCGGGCGGCCTGAGTGCCGGCGGCGTGCGCGCCAATGCGATCACCTTCACCGGCGGCACCAACATGCTGGTGCTGCAGGCCGGCGCGACCTTCATCGGCAACGTCGTCGTCGCGGGCGGCACCGGCACGCTGGCGCTGGGCGGCAGCACCAGCAGCAGCTTCGACGTGTCACAGATCGGGGCGCTGTATCAGGGGTTCACCGCCCTGCAGGTGGCCAGCGGCACCTGGACGCTGACCGGCAGCACGACGACGACGATGCCTTGGACGCTGACCGGCGGCACGCTGTCGATCACGTCCGACAGCGCACTTGGCCCGACGGCGAACGGACTGATCATGGCCGGCGGCACGCTGCAGACGAGCGGGTTCGTGTTCAGCACGCGCTCCCTGACCCTCGTCGCCGGAACCATGAGCACCATCACGACGCCGGACACGTTTACCTTTCAGGGCCTCATCAATGGCGGCGGCGGGTTGATCGTGGCGGCCGGCACGTTCCAGATCGGGGAGGGCCTGGCGGGCTCGAACGGGAGCAACTACAGCGGCCCGACCATCATCCAGTCCGGTGCGACCTTGCAGGTCGAAGCCGGCGACTTCGTTCTGTCGCCCAACAGCGCCTTCACGGTCGCATCCGGTGGCGTGCTCGATGTCGCAGGCACGTCGCAGGTCATCGCCTCGCTGGCCGGCGGCGGTACGGTCACCAATTCGGACACCGGCGCCGGGCAACTGACCGTTGGCGGCAACGGGACCTCGACGGTCTTCAGCGGGAGTTTGCTTGACGGCCCGGGACCGCTGGCATTGGTGAAGACCGGAGCAGGCACGCTGCATCTCACCGGGAACAACAGCTACACGGGCGGCACGACGGTGTCGGGCGGCATCCTGCGCGGCGGTCCGACCAGCATCCAGGGCGACATCCGCAACGACGGCGGCGTGATCCTGGAGACGGATACGACGGGGATCTACGCCGGCAACATGAGCGGCTCAGGCGGGCTGGAGAAGCGCGGCAGCGGTACGCTGGTGATGACCGGCACCAACAGCTACACGGCCGGGACCTTCGTGGCGGAAGGCACTCTGCAGGGCAACAGCGCCAGCCTGCAGGGCACCATCTTCAACAACGGCGCGGTG
>QFCS01005267.1_pt1 | contig 19886 bp, 38 predicted proteins | sample 3576561 | NCBI WGS metagenome assembly QFCS01 | reverse complement strand
CCGGCGGTCACCAAGGTCAGGATGCGCATCCTGATGGGGCAGTCGCTCTCCAACGGCGGCGCGGCGATACCCGCCATCACCGTTACGCCGCCGCTGCCCGGCCGCGTCGTCATGTACAACGGCGGCGTCCGCGTGCTCGGCACCAGCCAGGACAGCAGCTATCCGACCACGCCGGTGCCCGATCTCAACCTGCTGTCGTGGGTCGACGCGGTGGAGCGCACGGACGGCAATGCCGGCGAGAGCCCGGCCTGCGGCATGGGCGCCCGGCTCGCCGCGACCTATCCGGCGACCGACGCCATCCTGCTCGCCGCCTGCGGCGTCGGCGGCCAGGGCTACGCCGCGATCGGGCCGGGCACCGTGCCCGACGCCAATTTCCGGCGCGCCGTCATCCGCGGCTGGATCATGTGCCAGCTGCTCGGGCTGCTGTTCGAGGTCTCGGTCCACGTCGACCACGGCGAGACCGACCGCGCCGTCGCCAGCGGCACCTACAAAGGCTGGGCGGTCGCATGGCAGGCCCACTACACGGCCATGGTCCAGTCGATCGTTCCGGGCCACGGCGAGGTCAAGCTCTACATCTCACAGCTGGCCAACTGGACCGCCTATGCGCTGTCGGCGTCGACCGTGCCCGACGACCAGGCGGCGGCGGCGCGCGAAAACCCCGGCAAGATTTACCTGACCGGATCGCGCTACCCGTTTGCGACGGGGTCGGACGGCATCCACCTGACGCCGGCGGCCAGCAAGGCGCTGGGCGAGCAGCATGCCGACGCCGAGCTGCGCGTCGCGGCCGGGCAGCCGTCGTGCTTCGCGGCGCTCACCGCCGTGCGCACCGGCAACGAGATCATCGTCAGCGGCGACGTGCCGGTCGGGCCGATCGTCCGCGACACCGCCACCGTGACCGATCCGGGGCCGGAGCTGGCGGCGGCGGTGCCGCCGATCGCCGGCAACAAATACGGGTTTCGCTACGTCCAGACGGGCGGGACGCCGGTGACCGTCAACGACGTCGTCGTCGACGGCGGCACGCAGATCAAGGTCATCCTGTCCGGCGATCCCGGCGCCGTCGCCACGCAGGCGCTGCGCATCGCGATGGACGGGGTGGCGGGCAACCATGGCGGGCCGACGAGCGGCCCGCGCGCCTGTTTTAGGGATAGCGGCGGCAACTGGCTGACAGCTCGCATCCTGCCGGTAACTTAGAGGGGATTTTGACGATGGTAACGAGAGCAATCCCGATTGAGGGCCTGTACCTCAACACCCCCGGCGCCAAGCGGGTGGCAATGTCGGCGCTGGACAAGGCGATCGCCGCGATACCCGGCCTGGTGTTCGATCTCGACCCGTCGCGCCTGGTTAGCCCCGGCCTCGGCTTTTTTGGGCAAGACCGCAAAAATGGTGCAAAGTTGACAAAAAACGGCACCGTTTCGATCGTGCCCAATGCCTCGACCTTAAACGGGAGGACCGCTCTGCGCATGGTGGGCGGCGCGCCGGGTCATCAGACATCCCTGATGCGCGGTCTGTCCTCCAAGTCCTTTTCGCTGATCTACATGGGGACACTGGCGGCGCTGATCCGCAACACGCCTGGTGATACCTCGCGCGGCTTTTTTTCGATTTATGATGGTGCGACCTTGATCGTGTGGGCGAGGTACATCGCGACGACGGGCGCGCTGGCCTTTTCGACGACGCCCACGATCAACGCCGCCAACCTCGCCCTGTCCACCCTGCCGGCCGCCGACGTGCCCGCGATCTTCTGCCTATCGCGCAACGACGCGGCCTCCAGCGGCCAGATGAACATCAACATCGACGGCGTGTCGCGCGCCACCGCCACCGACGCCACATCGCCCAACGTCAGCGTCGATAAGAAGATCAACCTTGGCAGTGTCGACGCCCTCTCGCCGACCCGCGCGTTCGCGGGCGACGGCTTCCGGTGGCTGGCCTACGACGTCAACGTCCCGCTCGCCTATCCGCTGCTGTTTGCCGAGTTGATCCAGGCCGCTAAGGCGGAACTGGGCATCATCGGCTGATCTTTCAAACTATCAACAAGGAGCTGACATGCCTGACGAAACCGTGGAAATCACAGTCGGCACCGCAGTGGTGCTCAAAACCGGTAGCGTGGCAATGGAGGTCACAAGCATTAGCGGCCTCGTCGCCCGCTGCGCCTGGGAAAACCGGGCCGGCGCGGCTGTCGTGGAAGAGCATCCGTTGGCCTCGCTGGAAGTGTTCGACGGCACCAACGCGCAGCCGGAGTAACGGTGAGTGTTGCTGGCGATTCAGCAACTATCGGAGGCATTATGATTGTATTGCGCATAGTGGGCGGTATTCGCGAGCACTTTGGGATTCGCGTCACCGAATGGATCATGACTGGTGCGCTGTTCGGCTGGTCGGCAATCTTGTCGACCGATCCGGACACTTTCTCGACGTCGAGATCTTTCAACGAGATCGCGAAGTACGGCAATGAGCAGTTTTGGGCGAACATATGTCTCGCCGCGGCTATGCTGCGTTTGTTGGCGCTGGTGGTCAACGGCACGTTCCGCTCGTTCCAGTACTCACCGCACTTCAGAGCAGGAGCATCGATCGCAGCCTGCATCTTTTGGGGGCAAATCACGCTTGGTGTCTTGGTGGCGTGGATGACCGCGAACGGCTCCGGAACCGGGATAGTTGCCTACGGCATCTTCATGATCATCGAGAGCTGGAACCTACTGCGAGCCTGGGCAGATGTAGGTGCGACCCGAAAGACCCGCTAATGCTCGGCATACCAATCGAACAGTTTATTCCAGTTGCCAATTTCATGGGTCTGGCGCTTCTAGGACTTCTTGCCTTGATCGGGCTGAAGTGGGGTAAGAACCAGCCTACGCCGGGTGAGAAGACCCTGGAAGTTGCAGGTGCACTGGTCGACAACACGTCCGTTAAACTGGTGGCTAATGCGATCGAGGCGCTTGTTGTCGAGCACAGTTCCGACCGTCAGTGCATGCGGGAGACACGTGAAGCGATACTTGCGCTCGCGCGCTCATTTGAAAAGAACACCGATGAGATCAAGGAACTGCGCAGCGAGGTGCGGCGGCATGCTGATGTGCTGGCTGCTCGCCGATAGTGCCGGCGAAACCCCTCTAGCGAGCAATGAGTGAGGAAATTCGGCTGAAGAACCCGACGTCAACGCCGTTCAGCTTTTCTCGCTTTCCGATTGCCTGCGACACCCGCTGCAAAAGGCTGGCGTCCTTTGTATCTCGCACGTAGCCCGCCAGTTCGTCGGCCGCATCCCTGCCTCGCTTATTGTCGATCGACCAATCTCCCGTGGGCTGGATAGCCCAAAAGTCGACCGCTCTGCCGCCCGCGAATTTTCTGCAAGTCACAAACGACAAACATTCGAAACCACCAATCATTTCACCATCTTCCATTTTAAGCCCTTACCCAGCATTCTTAGAACGAAAAGAGAACGAAAGGAATATAGTCCTACGAATTTTTTTCTTGGCCGACATTCAGCGATCACCCCAATAAATCCGCGAATATTCCACTATCGGTTGAATGTGATGTCGCAGTCAGATCGGTCTCGGACCACGGGGTTGTTCCGAGCAAATCAGCGAAGTCGTTATCATTCTTACGCAAACCGAGACGTGCACGAATGTCGGCGATGTGGTCGTCCTCTTTCTCGATAAGGACGCAATGAAAGCCTTCGGCCTGTGCTGCGGCACCGCTCGTGCCACTGCCCGCGAAAGGGTCAAGCGTTGTGCCGCCGACCGGCGTGACGAGCCGTTGCAGCCACCGCTTCAATAGGACCGGTTTCACGGTCGGATGCGATATCCGCTTGGCCGGTTTGCTCGTATCATTCGGATCGCGGCAATCGCAACCGGGATCTCGTAAAGCCCGCCTGCCGCAGAGGGTGCAACCGATGATGCGCTCAGCATTCGTCGCCTTCGGGTGGTAAATGAACGGCAGCTCATCCGCGGATGTAAATGGCAGTGCGTTGAAGAAGCGGGCGGCCGAGCCTTCATCACCGAATCCGGTCATCGGTGTGCCGGGCTTGCGGCTTTCCGCACCGTACCAGGCACCCTCATTCACGGCTTTCCGCATGACACCCGCCCTGCTGGATTTGGTGCTCGGAAAGCACATAGCAATGATGTCGCTACCGTCGTGCAACACGTTGCCGGGGTGACGGCCTTTTAGGTTGGCACTTTCAACTCCATCTTGCCTATTCGCCACCATCCGAGCTTCGCCGGTGCCAAATTTTAACGCGCCGCCTCGTGGTGAAGTCCATTTCCACTGTCCACCCTCCCCGACCCTGCAACCGTCAATGTTCATGGCACCGACGCCGTACTTCAGCAAATTGAGCGCGCCGTTCTTTTCGCTGAAAGGCTTCTGGCCAACATAGATGGGTTCGAGCGAAGGCTTGAGCGTCTGTAGACCGTACGCCCACCCCTCCCAATCGGCAGCTGCATCAGTGGCGGCTTCCGTAAGTTCATGCTCGATGTACTTCGGTCCGTCCTGTCGCATTGCCGCACTGATCGAATTCGCGCCGCGGGCTTCGCCCTGGCCATTTCGGATATCACGGCGCGTGACTGACCCTATGACCGTCCGTTCGGCTCCAAGTTGCCGGTCAATGGCCTTGCTGGCGTCGTGGGCCTTCGGAAAGCCCTGTCCTTGAATCCATCCAATCATCGGATGTGTCACGAAGCCGGCGAGTTCCATTGCGACCTGCATCCAGCCGTAAGTACGGCTCGAGGAAAAGGCGATGACGTAGCCGCCCGGCAACAGCACTTCCCATGCCATGCGCCAGAATTCCGGGTCTTGGGCGATCTTCGTCCCGTTCTCGTCGGCACCATCCCATTTGCGCCCCATGAAACCCTTGCTTTGACGGACGAACGCGCCGTCACGTCCGAACTTGGCAGGGGCGGCGTCAGAACCGCCAAAGCGTTTCACGATGCTGTCCAGATGGTACGGTGGATCGCAGACGATCGAATGCACCATCTCGCCGCGCCTCTTCATCTGCTTGAGGATGTCGCGCGAGTCGCCGTGATGAAGGGTAATGGTAGGCTTCATCCGAGCAGGTCCGTGAATTCTGTTTGTTTTTGCTTTTGGTTCTGCTGCAGCCGCAAATAGTCGAGCAGCGCTTGCGTGACGTCATATGGAGTTGGGTAGAAATCCGCGGGCTTTCGCGCCCACGCCTTCTGTGCGCCGACAATGGCTGTCGCAACGCTTTGGATTCCGCCACTCACAGCAAGTCCTCAAAATCATTCGCGGCGCCTGGACGGCCGAGCGCGACCCACAAAAGGAACGCGGCCTTCCGATCCCAACTGGCATCCTCGATCCGCAGGCTCGCGCTCGTGAAGATGCCCGGCTCACCCTTCACAGCATCAAGCTTCCGCTTGAAATCTTCGGCGAAGAATCTTTCGAACGAGGTCATCCGAGCAACTCGTCAAACTCTGCCCGCTTGGCGGGCTCACGTTTCGGTTTCTGCAACTTGGCAACGGGCATGCGCCGGCCGGTCAGAGCCTCGATCAACGCGGCCACAGGGTCGCTGTTCTCGGCGATCTGGTGGTCTTTGTGGTCGACACCACGGAAGGCGGCTTTGAACAAGTTGCCCGAACTCGCGAGGCTCAGGTGCGAGAAGCCGCCACGCTTGACGACGCGCCGCACTGCATCGGAAAGGGTGTCGTCGCTCATCCAAGCAAATCCTCGAAATCCTTCTGGATCGGCAAGGCGTCGGTGAGCGCCTCGATCATGCTCTTTCCCTGGCCGCGGTGGATAGAGGGCAGGGCGTTGCGCTTGTGGCGCAAGAAACAACGCCAGATGCCGTCCGCACCCTCGTAGAGGTTGGAGACGAACAGGCGTTGTTTCTTGACCTTGGCCATCACGTCTTCGACTCTCATGACGAGCCCTTTTTCAGCGGGCACGTCGGCCCGATTGGGAACGGTTCGCCGATCTGCGCGCAGTAGTCGCGCACCATGTAGTAGGCAGACATTCCAGTCTTGTTAAAGCGCCGGCCGATCTGCGGATACGAGAGGGTCGTTTCCCTACGCAGTCGGAATGCAGCCTCTCGCCTGGCCTGTATTAGCTCCTTGTCGCGTGCCGGGCCGACCATGGCACCGGCTGTGATATTGTGCCGGCGCGACGTCTCGATCAGGATGATTTCGGCCCGTGTTCTGTACGGGGTCGGCATCACGCCATCCCGAGCGCGGCCTTGTAGAGGTCGAGAATTGCTTCGGCTTCCTCGCGCTCGGCCTTGTCCTGCTTACGGATTCTGATGAGCTGCTTCACGGCCCGCACGTCAAAACCCGTGCCTTTGCACTCGGCGTACACGTCCTTGATATCGTCCGCGATCGACTTCTTTTCCTCATCAAGACGCTCGATGCGCTCGATGAAGGCGCGCAACTGACCGGCCGCGACGGTCTGGCTGGTTTCCGTAATATCGGAATCCTTCTTGCTGTTCGGACGCGGTTTGCGGTCGGACGTGGACGCACCGCCCAAAGGATCATCATCGTCATCCAGATCGGACATGTTGGCTCCTAGTTGTTTATTCAACTTTATGTTGATTTTGAAGCTAATGCAATAGCGACATCTCGTCGATGAGCCCCTGCCGATAAAGGAAGCGCTCGCACGCGTCCTTCAGTTCGTCGAGCGTGCCGGTGTTCGCGATCTCGTCGTCGTAGCGCATGTTATGCACGTTCCGATCTGACGGGTTGCTACCCACGTTGAGCGAGCGAGGCGAGCGCACGAGACAGGTCTTCGCGGTAACGTGCAAGCCTGACGCTTCCAGATTCGCCTTGTACCGATTAATGATCAGCGGCTCGCGGATGTGTAGGAAAAGCACCGCCTTCGCCTGGCCGTTCATCAGGTTTACAGTCGCCTGCATGCACGCCCTGGTGCGGTAAAAGTTGTGCGCCTCCACCGCATCGCCGACGATCGATAGCAGGAGGCGGTCCTGTTCCGACTTCGCCGAAAGATCGATGCCGACACCGGTCAGCATATTGCGTACCGGGTCGATCGAACTAAACGTGGCCGTTGCAAAGCCGCGGTCGTCCAGGATATCGCGCATGAAGTGTACTGCGCTGTCCTTGCCGGCCAATGGCCTTCCGTTGATGATGACTACAGTTCGTATCATGGGAACCTCAGATTTTGCCTCTACCGGCCAAGTCGCGAAGCTTCGCCGCCTTTCGGGCACGTTTCGCTTCAGCCCGAGCGCTAGCCTCCGGATCGGGGATTTTCCGCTTTGACTGACGCGACGACGTGCGAACAGCCATAACGGCAGAAGCGATCAGCGCATCGCGGATCTCGGCGGCAGCGAACAGCGTCTTCAGGCTGTCCTTGAGCGATGGTCTTTTCTCGCCCATGTGTTTCGCGGTCGCGCGTTCCTTGCCTTCCGCCTTGGCCGTCTCAACGGCCTGAGTGAGATCGGCTGCCGCCTTGCCGGCATCACCCTTGTTCTGGCGCATCGCCTTCATGGCGAGCGAGGCGGCGACCTGGCCGGTCTTGACGAGCCCGGTAACGGCTTCCGGCGCGGCCTGCAGCCCAAGTAGGTCAGTGACCCACTGGCGCCCGAGACCGGACTTCTCGGCGATATCCTTCTCCGTCCAGCCGAGATCGATGAGCCGCTTGAACACACGCGCCTGCTCGATCGGCAGCAGCGGCTTACCGGAGTTGCGGACGATCTGGCTGAAAACCCGGTCGGCCTCACTCGAATAGCGGTCTTCGGTCTGTACGGGCACCGTCTTGATCTCGGCGCCGTTCTCGATGGCCCGCATCGTCGCGTAGTAGCGGCGGTGGCCGTCCGTGATGAAGGTCTTGCCGTCCTCCCACTGAACCGTGAGTGCCTGTTTTACGCCTACCTGCGCAATCGACGCGGCCAGTTCGGCAAGCTCGGCCTTCGCCTGCTCGGTGTCGAGATCACGGCAATTCCAGCCCGGCTTGACGTGCAGCAGGCGTGGATCGAGCCGGTAAACGTCGGAACGGCCGGTGGCGATTCCCTTCAAGCCTTCCTTACTCATGGACGATCTTCCTGATCTCGACCGACGCCGTGGTGTGCGGCTTCTTTGTCTGTTTCGTGAGCGCTTCCGCATGCTCTGCGGCGGTAAACTCGCCTTCAGAGACGTCGACCAGGCGACCCTTATGGTCGAATACGCCGGTCCAAATACAGGGCTTGCTCATCGCGCTCTCGCTCAACTGCTGCGTCATATGATCAACATTTAGTTGAATATGTCAACGAGAAAAATTCTGCGGAAGTGCTTCCTTATAGCGGCACGGCAGCGACGCTCCTAGACGTCTGCGGGCTTGGTGAGAACAGGATGCGCATTCGAGTCTGATGGCACTGCGGGCAGAACAGCCGGCCGCCGAGCTTCACGAGCGGGAAACTCGCTCCCTTGGCCATCAGCAGTGTGTCCATGTGGAGTTCCGCGGAATACGGGCATTCGCGGTGTTTTTTGAGTCCGTCGCCCTTCCCGCTGGCGCATCTTACATGCAGGCGCCAGCCGAGTGCCCATGCTTCCCCTAGAGTTTCTACGGACATGCTATACTGACTTCGAAGCGAGTTGATTATTCCATTTCGGGGATATCCCCGCGGTGATAAAGGATCGTCGGCGGACCATACTCGCCGTAAGCTAGATCGGCTGTTCGTGACCATGCGACGACGCCGGCATACGAACTGGCCAATCCTTGGGCAGTTCTGATCGCTCTTTCTTCTGTCGGCATTTCCATCGGGCCAAATGTTGCCCCGAGATCACCGTTGAGATTTTTGTTGAAGGCGATCACGACAATCAGCTTGTCGGCGACTTTCTGCCGCGGGAGCAGATGGCCGCTATCAATGGACTGTTCTGCACGCATGACTCCATACCTCATCTTCGTCGTTTAACGTGTTCTGGATGATCTCCAGCTTCTCACTGTCCGGCGCCTCAATCTTTCTGACGTGGCCCCGATCCCCCGTGACACCGATGATTGGGAACACCAGGAACTCGTCCGGTCCCCCTTCGGTCACACCCTCCACAACGCGAAAACGTTCATGAGGAAACCGGTCTGCTAGGAATGCCTTCACACGGGCCACCTCCGCGTCCGAGTACCGCCGATGCTGCGGAAGGATCACGGCGACGTTCGCGATAGGCAGGCGAGTGCCAACTTCGATTGCGGGCATTTAAAGGACTCCATTCCTATTCGTTCTTATTTTGTTCTTTTCGAGAATGCGAGTCAATACCGGCGATGGAACGGTCAGACCCCGGCCGGCATCCAGTCGATCAGCGGTGTGTCGTAGCCGAGCATGAGCGGGTGAGAAGGACGCCCGTCTTCGTTAGGCCCCAAGTCTTCACCGGCTTGCCACTGGCCAAGATGGTTAGCAATGCGTTTGTTTGTCTGGATGGACGGAGGCAGGCGCACGCCAAGGCAGATCGATGAGCAAGCATCAATCGGCGGTAGGACCATCAGAGCAAAGCGACTGTTAGATTGGCCAATTAGGGTCGACGCCGAAATCCAGGCGATTGACGATGGTGACCGCAGATGACGGTTGAATATCGGTCCCGTCCAGCCACATTCTGCCGCTCACCTGTCAAGGCTCAGCGCGGCAGGCCCAATAATCCGATCTTTTTTTGTCGTCAAAGTTCGTCCGCGCGCATGTCGAGCAGGATTCGCACTTCCCGGAACAGCACGAACATCGCTTCCCGCGCCTCTTCCATCAACTGGTGGGCCAAGTCTTCATCGGCGGCCCGGCGCTGATAGAACTTGTAGTCGCGCATGGCGTTGCCGACATCATCGGCAAGCTGATCGTGGCCGAGAACGCGCAGCAGGAATTCCGCCATGTCTTCGTCGCCGTTGGCAACGAGGTTGTCCTGCAGCCGCCGGCGGATCAGGTCGACATTGATCGCCGGGGCTTCGGTCGCCTTGCGCGCCGGCTCGTCGCCCGCCAACAGGCGCGCCAGCGCTTCGTCGATTTCGCGCAACTCGCCGTTGCGGTCATTCAGCAGCCTCCGCAGATCGCGGAACATGTAGGCCGGCACCGGGGCGCCGGCGACGACGCGCCGGATGGTGCGTTCGTTGATCCAGAATTCCTTGGCGGCGGCAGCCTGCCAGCGCTCGCCCCAGAGCGCGGTGCATGCCTTGAAAAACAGGTCGCGCCACACTGCCTCGGTCGTGTCGATCTTGCCGGTGTCCGTCGTCATTTGACCAATCCCTGCCATGGGCGCTTGCCGGGGTTTATCGTTTCCCAAAGCGCCGCTTGAAACGGTTGCAAAAGGGCGTGGAACATCACGTTGGGATGCCAGCCCACCTCGTACCAGCTGTCGTCCTGCCAGAGCTGCCGCCACCGCCACGCGATGGTCGCGGCGTGAGCGCCGCGACGGGTGAGGTCGCGATGGCACTTGGTGTGCAGCGTCTCCGTACGCGGGTCGTAGGAGGCGCCCACCAGCGGGTCGAGAAAGCCGAACAGGCGGCGCCTGCTCAACCGCTCCTCCATCCCGGATATCGCCGCCAGCGCGGCAGCCGGAGCGTCCGCAGGCATCGCCGCCTCGCGCGCGGGCTGGCCGGCGATGGCCAAGACAACTGTCACGACCGCGCTTCCTTGAACGCGAGTTCGGCCAGCTTGGTTTCAGCCAGATCGCGGTTGTCGATCCACCAGCGCGCCTCGGCCTTGCCGGCGAGCACCTGGCGGATGACCGAGCACTGCTCGTCGAACATCTCCACCTTGGCCGGCGCCACGCGCTCCGCCATGCGGGCAAAATAGGCCTCGACCTCGGTGACCTTCTCGGCGCGGATTTTGCGCGCCCACGCCACCTGCTTCTCGGAGCCGGCCAGCGCGACCAGGCCATGCTCGGCCTCGACCGCCTGGCATGCTTCGACGCGGTTCGCGCGCTTGCAGTTATCGCAAAGGCCGGTCTCGCCCGCCCACTTGATATAGCGCTGGCGGTCCTCGTGCCGTCCGACCAACTGGCGGGTTTCGGAATGACCGCAGGAAAAGGTGATTTCGTGCTTTGCCATGATCGGGCCTCCTGCCCACTTCGGCGGGCCGATGCCCATCCGGTATGTCCTTAATTTAGGACATTTGCGAAAAATGTCAACTGGTCACCTCGGTATTTTTTACCGATCGATTGACGCGGCGCGGCATTCGTTCCTAATTCGTTCTCATGCCGGAGCAGAACGACCGACCGCGCCATCGCGAGGCGAGAACGGTAGATTCCGCATGCCGAGATGACGGCAGATCGATTGGCCGTCATTGCCTTGCGGTACAGAGCCTCAAGTATCATGGAATCGAGCTGGCTTCGCCGCTCACCGCGTCAGCGGCACGTCTCATTAGATCGGCATCAGCATCCGTGAAGTCGGCTTCATCGTCGTCGGCGCGAGCCCGCAGTTGCGCGGCCAATTCTTTAGCGTTTTGCCCAGGCTCGATGACCGTATAGCCGGCCTTCCGCAGATTTGCGATCAGGGTTTCCCGATCGGCGATAATATGGAGAGCTGCGCCGCGGGCGATCTCGGCGGCATCTTCGGTGAACAGCCAGCCGGCCGGTCTGCCTGACAGCGCAGTTCCCTCTTTCGCGGCGATCTGCCGGTCTATCCACGCATTTATGCTGACCGGGCGCTCGGCGAGACCGAGTTCCGACATCGTGATTGTTTGTGCCATGGCAGGCTCCGTTTGATTGGTCATCTGGCAGTTGAATATCAGGCCAGCGCTTCGCAGTGTACGCCGGCTTCGCGGAACATCGTGGCAGCCGCTTCGAACTCAGCTTGCGGCATCGACGTCGTTCCCGATCCGAAATTGATTTTCCGGATGCCGGCTTGGATCAGCGCCATGTCCGACTTCCTGCGGGCAATCCTGATCCGGGTGGTATCGATGGCGAGAAGCACGCCGCCTGCAACGATCAGCAGCACCACGATCGCACAGATGATGTAGGCGAGGATTCTGGTTCATCCGAGCAAATCCTTGAACGGCTCGCACGGACGTTCTTCGGCCTCTATCTCAGCGGCACCGCAAACCGAGCAGACGAACAGCCCGCCATCGCAAATGTGGCAATACGGGATCTCGCAGCGCTCGTGCTTGACGGCCGGCCCATGAGTTGCCTGGTTGGCTTGTCGCTGTTCTCGCGTCATGGGAACTCGGTGCTGTATATCCTGTTGATCATCGCGACCAAAGTGCGAGTGATGAAAACCGGCCGCTTACCATTCGGCTGACGAAGCGCGACCCAATGGCCGCGATCTGCGTCAAAGACCCTGGTGAACCTGACCGTATAGCGGTTCACGGACATGGTTGTGCCTTCCCACCGTTGAACACGTAGTCGCGCCAGGTGATCCAGCACCACTTGCCGTCGCGCTGCTTCAGGAAGCCCCATTTGCGGCGCTTCTTGCCCCACCAAACGATGGTGATGACTTTGCCAGGTGCCACGATGCTATCGGCATTCGGGATGGTTGCCGGTCGCTGACCGTTCCACCGGCCCAAGACGCGGTGCGTGTGCTCTGCCGGTCGGAAGTGCAGTCGGAAAGCTCGAACGACCTGAGCGTGTGTCTCGAACTCCGGCTCGCCTACGTATCGGTTCGGCATGACCACTTCCTCAACGTAACTCGTTAGCGGGAAGGTCCGGAAATCGCCTGGGTGATCGTGGCAATCGTCCGGATCGCCGCGGTGGAAGATGTGTAGGCGCAGCCGGCCGATCCAATACCGGGTCATGTATGGCTCGTCGCGCTCGTTGACGATGGTGCTGCGGCCGAAGAATGACTCGTCGCTCGACTGCACCTCGCCTTTCCGGAATCGCTTGGGCATCCCGTGCTCGTCGACTTCGGCCTCAAACACACCGTCCGACCCTTCGAAGGTTCGTTCCGGGTGAGTTCGCTCGCCATGGCCAGGCTCCTTCGGGGCGGTGAGAACGAAGCGGCCATCGTTGACATGCGTCGGACGCCACCGTTCTGGCACTGCCGATTGTGGGATGGCGGCAAGAGCAGAGCAGGACGACACATCTGACCGCATAGACATCGCGTCAAGATCGTTGAGTGTAAGTTTCTTCATGGCTCACCTTCCCAGCCTGATGATGGCGTCCGCGACAGTCTCGGCGTATTCGTTAACCGACCAGTTCTTGCAGTGTGTGCGGTAGCGTTTGAGCAGTTCGACGAGTTCGCCGCGGTCGATCGCTTCACACTTCGATTTTTCTGCTTGGCACTTTTCCTCGGCAGGATTCGTTTTGCCGGTTTCGTTTCCGCGGAATGCGTTCTCGAGTGTGTCAGCGATATGCGACTGCTGACCAAGCAACACCTTCTCGGCGTCGGCGGCATTCTCGAAACCCGATACCAGGATGCCCTTGGTGATCCGGAACGCCAATTGTTCGAAGAACGATCTCGTGTAGACACCGCGCATCACCTGCAGGTGGATGGAGTGCGCCGACACAGTGTCTTCAAGGACGGCTATGGCCTCCTTGGTGCCGCGCAGCGAGTTAGCCAGGGCTTCCTGTATGCGCTCACTGGTCATCATCGCGCTTACCCCTGTTCAACAGGCAATGCAGGGCGCGGATGGTGCCGACCATGAGCAGGTACAGCATGAGGCTGAACCCGGCTGCCGCTATGGGCGTGGCCACGTAGTCGACGATCGACGGCTCAATGGTCACGGGCAATCTCCCCGTCGATCAAAGTGAGTACGTCGTTCCAGAAGTAGCCGCTCAACCGGTTCTTCACCGGCCGGAAGAACTCGACCTTGGTGAGCAGGAGCTTATCGCCGGTCTCAACCAATACGCCCCTGGTGCCGGGAGGCACGCGGCGAGCGACAACGGGGTGATCGTCGGCGAGAACTTTGACTCTCGAACCCTGTGGAAACGATGTCTCGGATGACTGCATGTGCGGGGCCTCCAACTGCCGATCACATAATCAACTTTTTGTTGAATAGTCAACCTGAGAAAATTTAGCTGCGTGACGAGATTCCGTGGCGCTCGGCGAGATCCAAAATCCCCAAAGGGTTGCGCAATCAATTTTTTACGCCAAAGTAGCCGGATGATTTTGGAGAGCCAAAGTAAGTGAGGGAGAATCTTGCCGTGGCCCGATCGTCGAGTGACCTGGTGACGGCGAGCCGTGCGGCGCGCAACCGGATTTTCGCCCCAAAACGTGGGATAAAATTCCTATCCATGGGCGCCCTATGCGCCAGCCTGGCAGCCTGCCAAACCGTCGAGACCAGCCCGACCACGCTAAGCGAAGCACAACGGGCAACCGTTCATCGTGCCGTTACGGCAGTGCTGAAAGATCCTGAGTCCGCACGGTTTGGTGCGATGAATGCTGGCGTCACGAAGCAAGGGGCGATTCTGGTTTGCGGCTACGTCAACGCCAAGAATTCGTTTGGCGGCTACACTGGCGACTCGCCTTATTGGGGATGGTTGCAGCCTAGCGGCGCCTTCCAGGTGCGGGACATGGCAAGCGATTGGGGCGCCAGCCCGTCAAATGCCGTGGCTATTGTCTCGAACTGCCGAGCTAACGGAGTCGCGATATGAAGGCGCCCGCGGCTGCCCTGGCATTAGGATTACTCATCTCGGGCAACACGTTTGCAGCCGAGCCTAAGGCCGATGAATGCGCGGCCCTACGGGCTGCCATGTTGAACCAGGCGGAAACGGTCCTGAAGCTTCTAGCCGTTCAACTTACGGCACAACGGGAATCGATCGGCAGAATTGAACTCGGCAAGCCCGTGCCCGAGCCCGGCCGCGTCGAAAAGGAACTGACTGCAGCCGCCAAGCACTACGATAGCAAGGCGGTAGTTAGTGGAATCGTGGCGCTAGATCGGCTTTGCCCAAAAAAGTAAAACTCGGCTTTGCGGTTACGTCAACTGAGCATTAGCGCCAACACGATCATGCAGATTCCGGCAGCGAGCCCGTAGGCAACGCCGAGCCTGGCGCCGATCAACGCGGCCATGGCGGCTAGCAGGTAGCCGCCGAGCCCGTGAGACACTGCAAACCATATGCCGCCGACGATCAACGCCAGTGCGGCCACGGCAAGCCCGTACAGCGTCAGTTCCAACGGCGCAGGCATATCCTGCCCGAGTGGTGCCGTGATCGATGGAACGGGCTGCAGCGTGGCAGGTTCGGGCACAAACGCCCGTTTCTCGACGTCCGACAATGCGCCAAGCTGGCAACCTGGCAAATCGACCTTTTGCACGGTTTCGGCTACCGGCCGACCGTGATCGTCCAATGTGCTGAATCGCGCAACGCCGATCGGCAAGTCTCGGGAATGCGCCAGCTTGTGCGCCAGTTGTTCCCGTACCAGGATCGGGACATCTTCCGGGCTTTGGCTGACGAAATACACGCCAACGCCTTTCGACCGTATCAACCGAACCGTTTGTTCAATCCTGGCCAGCAATGCAGCCGGGCAATCACGAAATAGCAAGTGCGCCTCATCAAAAAAGAACACTAGCCGCGGCTGGTCTATATCGCCGATCTCGGGAAGCCTGCTGTATAGCTCAGATAGCAACCAAAGCAGGAAAGCGGAATACACTTGCGGCGATTCCATGAGCCTATCGGCCGCAAGAATTGAGACTTTGCCCGATTCCAGGAATGCCGCCACGTCAAAAGCCGGCTGCCCGAAAAACGATCGGGCGCCCTGCTTTTCCAGCCTGAGCAATGCCCGTTGAATAACACCTACGGACGCGGCCGACACCTGGCCAAACGCGATTGAAACGGCTTCCCGATTCACGATCACGGTTTGCAGCACTGCCCTTAGATCGTCGATTGTCGAGACGGGCAACCGCATTTCATCGGCATAGGCTAACACGATTTCTAGGGCGCCGGCTTGCACGTCCGATAGTTCCAAAGCCCGACTGAGTAGGTCGGCGCCGAAACTGCCGATCGGCACGCAAACGGGCTTTCCGGCTTGCCCGAATAGGTCGAATAGCTCAGCCGGGCAGGATCTCGACAAGGCCGCTAAATCGCCTTTCACGTCCGCCACGAATGCCGGAACACCTGCCCGACTGAATTCGTCGGCCAGGCGCATAAGGCTTACGGACTTGCCCGAGCCCGTGGCGCCGGTAACCAGCCCGTGGCGGTTTGCGTACCGCAACGGGATTCCGGCTCGGCTGTTGATCGGGACTTGTGTCATTTCGGGCTCAAGAATATGCGGGCGCCTTTTGCCACTCTGCAAACAGTGTAACGCCTTTCGATTGCTTTCCGCTCCTTTGGGTTCAACCATTCATCCCAAATTTTAGCCGAGATTGACAGTTCAGCGCCAAACAGAAATCGGCGAGATGTCATCCAATCAACGCATACCGCGGCGCTGGCGAAAGTCGATTTAAGCGTGTCGCCATTTCCCCAGGCTATCTGAAACACGGCGCCCGTTTTGCCTTCTAAATCGACTAGGATTAACGACGGCGCCCCGCGCTTTCGCCATAACTTCCGCCCTGCCACGATCGGCGTTGCGTTGCAGTGCCGCCCTATCAACGCGAGATTCTGCGATTGGCGCACGGTCTCACCTGACGTGTTCACAATCTGAAGCATGTTGAATAATCCTCTTTTGGTTGATTGTTCAGCTATAGAACTTGGCGCCGGGAATGATGGTCCTGACGTGCTCTTTTGCTTCGGCACGGTCTCGGGCTCGGAACGTGCTATCTAGCTTTCCATCATCCGTTGCCGCCCAATAGAGCGGCTGCCCGATTCCCCAATAGGCGCCTTGCGGATCGTAGCCGCCTGTGTCCAGGCGAATGCGCTGCAGCGTGACCTTTGGAGCATAGGCCGCACGCTCGGCAGCCGACTTGATCAAAGCCCGCAGTTCTTCCTTTTCCTGCCGTGCGGCAGCCGCCGCGGCTTCCCAACATGACGCCTTGAAACCATCGGCCGGCCGGTTTTCCTTCAGGCGCAAGGCGTCCGAAAGCCATTTGCACGCGTTCGCAAACTCGGAATTCAGTTCGTCGAGTGATCGGCTTTCGGGCTGGATGGAATGGCGCCCTAGCGGCGCCCCGCGTTTCCAATCGCCCATATAACCCTGCGGTGCATGATCGGCATAGTTTGGCATGTTGAATAATCCTCTTTTGGTTGACTGTTCAGGCACGGTTAGATTGCTTGAATGACCGTGTAACCAATCGCTTCCAGGTACTTAAGCCCTGCATCCCGATAGCAATCCAGGTAACCGCACTCAGTCTCGGCCATGCCCGAATAGACGGGTTCACCTGCATGGTTTTTGCGGCTGCCGTCCGCCCAATTGGCGAAGTGATAGCCGCGCGGCGCCTTCATATCTCCCGGAAAAGTTTTCCGACCCTTTGGCGGCTTTGGCGCACCGCGGCGGCTGCAACTATCGGTCATCTCGTGACCGTCAATGATCATGCCAGACAACGCCGAGCCGAATTTATCGTAGCCGTAGCCGGTAGCGCGCGCATGCTGAAACATGCTGGCCGACTCGTATTTTTTGACTTTGAACGGCTGCCCGATCTTTTCGCGTGCCGCGGCTGATTTGGTTGCGGCCTTCGACTCCTGCCACACGTTCACAAGGCACGTGCCGCCGTTGCTGAAATGCGCCTGAACCGTTGCAACGCGGCGGCTACCCTTCATGATCACGTAAGCCGAGATTGACTTTCCGGCTACCGTTTCCCGCACATATTTCGCCATGGTGGAAAAATCCTCTTTCGGTTGATTTGTTGAACGTAGCTCAGCCGATCACGGTCCGGCCGGCGCCTTCGTTGAAAGCATCGGTTAGCCGTTTGTCGTGAGTGCTGAATCCGGGAAGCCAATCGGCGATATAGTCACCATCACGCAACTTACGCTGCAGTTCCCGTTGCTCGGCAATCCGATCAACCAGCTTGTCGACGGCTGCCCGGATGGTTGCGCATATCGTGTTGAACTGGTCCGACGTGCCTACGGCTTTGGCGGCTGCCCGACGTTCCGAAAGCAGGCGCAACGCCTCTTTTCGATCACTGGCAATTTCGTCCGCAACGTCAGAGTAGCGGCTACCCGCCTGCCACGCGGCGTTGTATTCCCGTTCATCTTCTGCCAGCCATTCGGCGATTTGATCGGCATATCGGGCAGCCGTGTGGGCGCCGTCATGATCGGCAGCCGAGTCCGAGCAGGACCAGTAACCAGCCGAAACTACCCATTCCGGCCGCTCACCTGCCACGACTTCCGCAAAGTCGAGACAAACCGGACCGTCTGAATCCGCCTTGCTGTTGTTCCAATCTTCATAGCCTGCCACGAATAGCGGCACGCCATTGCGGCCGGGCAGTTGAAACACAACGCCGCGGACGGTCTCGGATTGATCATTGTCGACAAACCAGCCGTTATGGTCGAGACGGATAATCTTGTCCGCATAGCCAACAAACCGCAGTCCGCAGGCACTCGGCTTTTCGATGAACCTCATAGCCTTGCCGCCACGGGCCGCAAACGCTGGTCCGTAGCCGTGATCTCGGGCCGACGACTCGTAACGGACTTTCCCGGCTGCAGCGTCATTCGTGGCCAGTGCATGAGCGGTTTTTGCGTAGCCTTCCCGCGGTCCCCATTGGTTGCGGTTTTCCTTCCCGCGTGGCGGCTTTTGCGTTGCGCGGCGATACCGATAGGACCACGCCAGCAATTCAACCGGGCTCGGATTGCCGCCGACGTAGGACGGGCTTCGGAATGCGTCTTTCAGGTTCATGTTGATCAATCCTCTTTTGGTTGATTTTCTAGACGTGAGTCTGACCCGTTCGTAGCGATTGCCGAGCCGTGCCTTGCATGCAGCGATTAGGGTTTCAGGTGACATTGAAAAAGCCCTTCCTCTTAAGTTTCGCCTCAGTCATGCCGTCAAGGTAGGTGAACAGTGCATTCGTGCTTGGCCGCAACACAACGCCTTCAGACTTTCCGACGATTTCCGCGGCGTCGTTGCTATAGGTGTACCAGCCAAAACCATCCTGCCCGTACACTTCCATTCGATGATTATTGATCAGTGTCCTTTCATCGTAACCGCTCATTTTCCGACTCCTTAGCGTGTCGTGAGAATGCAGATAACTTCGAAGGTGTCGGCCGGCATGACGCGGCCTTCCCATGCAGCCGCGCAATCGTCGCCCGACCCCGCAACGTAGGTGTTGCCGTCAAACGTCGTGGCCACGATCTCGGCATAGGTCGAAACTGGCTTCGCAGCGTGCGGCATTGCGAACGCCTGCCCGAGTGCCAGCCCGAGCCCGACTGCCACGGGCACGCTAGCGGCAAGCCCGAGATACGTTGCAGCCGTCTTTATGAGCCGAGCCCGGTTGCGCCTTGCACGCCGTACCTGCCAGCCCGATTTGCATTTGGTCATTTCGTCTACTCCCGGTTAGATAATCAACATTTGGTTGAATATAGGCACAACGGACAAACCAGTCAACTGTTTGTTGAATTCATTGCAGCGAATAGGATCTCGGCAGCCGGGCTTTTCCGAGCTCGAGCTTTCCGCAGCCGATCACGTTCCTTATTGGCGGCCGCCCGTCTTTCCGCCTTCGTGCATTCGACACAACGTTTATTGGCCACGTAGCGCAGGCTAGCGGGATGAACGGTGCATTCCTGGCCAGCGTAGAAGCGGTTTCCAGCCTGTCGGGCTGCAGCATAGTGCAAGGCGTCCATCTCAGTATTCCCCATAAAGCAAGCCGGACTCATCCCAAACCGTAACCCAATGCAGGTGATAGTCGGGCATGCGGACGCGGACCTTGTAGACGGGCATGCCGTCATACTCGGCAGCCGCGGCATAGGTGGCGTGTCCACCTGTTAGCTCGGCAGCGTATGCCAGTGCATTCGCCTTATTGAATGACCAGGGTTTGAACATTTGCGACTCCCGTTTGCGTGATCAACCGTTTGTTGAATATAGGCACAACGGACAAACCAGTCAACCGTTTGTTGATTGGTCGACCAGGCGCAGCCGTGGAAGCGTCTCGACGACCAGGGCGCAGCCGTGGAAGCGTCTCGACGACCAGGGCGCAGCCGTGGAAGCGTCTCGACGACCAGGGCGCAGCCGTGGAAGCGTCTCGACGACCAGGGCGCAGCCGT
>QFCS01005610.1_pt1 | contig 19892 bp, 17 predicted proteins | sample 3576561 | NCBI WGS metagenome assembly QFCS01 | reverse complement strand
GCGGATGAAGATGCCCTTGTCGCTCCACCGCTTCCAGCGATTGTAGAGCGTCTTTGCCGGGCCATACTCTCTCGGCGCATCCCGCCACCTCAGCCCATTGCGGTTGACGAAGATGATGCCGCTCAAAACCCGCCGGTCATCAACCCGCTTGCGGCCGTGGCTCTTCGGGAAATAGGGCTGAAGCCGAGCCATCTGCTCATCCGTCAGCCAGAATAAATCACTCAAATTCAGGCTCCTTCCCGGCCGCCTGAATCATAATCGCTACCTCAAATCAATGGGTCCTGACCCTAGGAAGGATCGCACGGCGCGCGCTGGATGGTTCAGATTGCTGTGAATTGCCGTTGACGAGGGAATTACGCTCGATCTAGGCCCCATTTTGTTTCGAGCCGATCCAATTCTTCTATTAGCCTAAAGGCAAGGTGATCCATGTTGCCGGAATTGGCGAAGGTCATCCGGCGATTTTCTAGGTCTGCAACATATGCTCGGCTGAGGTGCCTCCGCAGCCTTGGATATAGGGGCGCAGCTTCGAGAAAGTCGCGGAAGCTTTTGCCTCCCGCCTCTCCTCTATTGTGGCGGGCAACCAAAGTTCTTGCAGCGTCAATCAGATCGCGGCGATCTTCCCAGATCGCTTTTGCGCGAGCACCATCTGGCCTGGGATTAAAACGCAAAAGCAGCCATGTGCTTGCCACGACAGCTAGCAGGCCGCCTCCAAAGTAAGCCAGTTGGGCTACGTCAAAATAGAGCCCTGCGGCAGCGATCAAGATTGCTACGCTGCTCGAAGCTAGAAATCCAAGCACCTGTTTAAGCATTGTTCGCTCTTACTCCGTGTCGCACCCATGTTGCATCGACTGGCCGAAGGTAGCTGAAAATCTCAGAAAATCACCTAAACTACGTGCAACACGGCGAAAGTGCGTTCCCAGCATGTTCCCACCGGTCATCAATCGATAAACGCTTGATATACACTGGAAATATGATGGAGGTGTGGCCAGTGCTGTGACCACCGGTCTCTCAGGGCACTTCCCGTACAAAACGGGAAAAAACGGGAAAAATCGATAGCTCATCGCCGGGGCACCGCATCGGGAGACCCGCTAAGCCGCCGAAAACTGCCCATTCCAGACGTAATGGTTCAAAATCGAAACGGGAAAATTATTCTAATGAAACGGGACTGGGACGTCCCATTGGCCCGGACTTCTTGAAGCAGCTAGCATCAGACTATGACCACCAAGATTCGCTCCCCGAGAACTCGCGCGCAGAACGCCAAGCTGGCTGAGCCGGGGTCGCCTGACTTCCTGCCCATAGTTGACTTGCCGTGGGGCCCGCAATTTTGGGCGGATCTGCGCGATGCGTTCATCGATGACCCCGCGATTGGCGACGCGCTGGATTCGGGTCTCGCAGAATATCCGCTCTGGCTTGAGGAAATTGATCGCGAAGCGCGGCGCGCAGATGCGCAGGGTGTTCCCTCCATTCCAGAAGCGCGTCATTCGCTCGACAGGCTAGCAAAGGCAGCAAAAGCAGCGACCGCCAAGTCGGAGAAAGGCGCCGAGGCCTATCGACAGCTTTCCAACCTCAACGACCTGGCGCAAGTCCTTCTCAGTGCCGAGCTGCGACGTCAGGGCCGGTTGCCAACAGAGCCAGACCTTGCCCGATGGCTGCATGATCGAGAGAAGATAGATTGGGCGATCATCGGCGCGGCGGCGCGAGATGCCGCCGCCTATAAAAAGAGCGGACCATATCCCGACGTAACCCTGGCTGTCCTCGTTATGCAGCTCGTGGACCTATTCGAAGAGATCACGGGACAGCGGGCGACCTATTCCATCCGGCGGCGGCACGCCCAATCCTCCCTTCCCCGCTCCGCCGCCGCGCGGTTCGTCAGTGTTTGCGCGAGGCATATCCTCCCGAGGGCGCCAGAGACGACGGTCCTGCGCTACCTTGAGGGAGAGATCGCCGATCGGCGCAAGGCCGTGAAAAAGAGGCCCGAACTCTGGGACTCTCCCGCCGCCTGAATCTGCGAACCCCTTGGGTCCCTGTACCCAAAGGAGGTTCCAATGACCAAAACGCCCGAATTCACGCTCGTCATCGAATATCGCCCTGTCGCCGAAATCAAGGAATATGACCGCAATCCGCGGCGGCATCCGAAGGCCCAGCTCGAGAAGCTCCAAAACAACATCAAGGCCAACGGCCAGCTCAATCCGATCCTCGTCGATGAGCATGGCGTGATTATCGCCGGCCATGCGCGCTTCACGGTCGCGCGCAAGCTTGGCATGTCGCACATCCCGTCCATCGCCCTTGCCCACCTGTCGGAGGCCCAGAAACGGGCCTATCGCATTGCCGACAACAAGATCCAGGAATCGGGCACGTGGGATACGGCTCTCCTCCTCGAAGAAGTCGAGTTCATCCTCGCGAGCGACGACGTCATCGATCTTGAGGACAGCGGGTTCGAGATCGCCGAGATCGACGTGCTGCTCGGTCACTGCGTCGACGACGAGACCGAAGAGAATGTCGAAAGCATTCAGCCGCCGGATCGCAGCCGCTCGGCCACCGCGAAGCGCGGCGATCTGTGGGTTGTCGGCAATCACCGCATCTACTGCGGCGACTCGCTTGATGAGAGCGCGTTCAACGCCTTGATGCATGGTCAGAAAGCCCATGTGGTCGTGACGGACATGCCCTGGAACGTGCCGATCAAGGGCCATGTCTCGGGCCTCGGCAAGATCCAGCACGCGGAGTTCGAGATGGCGTCGGGCGAGCTTTCGCGCGAGCAGTTTCGCGACATGATGCATCGCAGCTTCGCATTGCAGGCGGCTTGGGCGCGCCCCGGCGCGCTCCACTATCAGTTCATTGATTGGCGGTCGGTCGCCGACATGATTCATGTCGGCGAGGACGTGCATGACGCGCTCATCAACCTGGCGGTCTGGGTCAAGCCCAACGGGGGAATGGGAAGCCTGCTGCGTAGCCGCCACGAACTTTGCTGCATCTTCCGGGGCAAGGGCGGTCGCCATCGCAACAATGTGGAGCTCGGTAAACATGGCCGGTACCGGACCAATGTCTGGGAATATCCCGCGCCTTCGGGGTTCGGGTCCGAGCGCGACAACCTCGCGCTTCACCCGACCTGCAAGAATATGTCGATGATCGCGGATGCGATCATGGATTCGACCAAACAGGGTGACCTCGTCCTCGATCCCTATTTGGGGTCGGGCACCACCATCCTTGCGGCCGCCTCTTGCGGGCGCATCGGCTACGGGATCGAAATCGACCCGCATTATGTCGATGTGGCCCTGAAGCGGCTGCACGATAAGACGGGCATCGAACCGCGCTTGGCGTCGCAGGGCGATCTCCCTATGACGATGGAGGCCTGAGCTATGACGGACAATCACGACGATAGCGCGCAGGACCCGAACCACGTTCCCGACATCGCGTTCGATCTCAATGCCGACAAGATCAACAAGGGGGAGACTGTTCGCCCGAAGCGCAACGGTACGCCGGCCTCTCCCTTCTACAAGGCCGACAATGCGGGCGGTTACGGGAACCCGCCGGTGAAGAGCCAGTTCCGGAGCGGCAACAAGGGTGGCGGTCGCAAGAAGAAGGACGACAGCATGGAGGCGGCCCTTCGCCGGGAATTTACCGGCAAGGTCACGGTCAAGCGCGATGGCAAGACCGAGAAGGTCAGCATCGCCCAAGTCCTCGCGCGCCGCAAGCGCGATCGAGGCTTGAAAGGCCCCGATCGTGCGCTCGATGCCGCGATCGAGCTCGCCAAGCGCTATGGCCCGCAAGAACAGCATCCTCACGTCGCCGATTGGAGCTGGGCTACGGAAGACGAGATCACGCTTATCGTGTCGTTTCTCAATGCCGCCCTGCGCACGAGCGACGATGAAGGCGCGGTCGACGAAATGCGGCGGTCGCTTCGCGAAAGCGTAGGCCTTTACCGGCTCGCGGAAGGCCCCGATGGGCTGCCGCGCTTCGCCCGCATTTACGATGAGGACGACCGTTAGGGGCTATCCATCAAATGACCAAGGGCGCGCTTACAACGCGCACTTGGTCAAGGCGGCCCTGAACTCGTCATCGAGGGCAATGCGGCCGGTCGACGACCCAGGCTGATTGAAGCCGGTGGTTTCATAGATGAGCATCGATCCCTCCTTCATCTGGGCCAGCATGGCCGCAGCCTTGTCACCGGTCGCTGCGGTGAAGGGAGAAATCATCTTGCCGATACTGCCGTATACCTGCTGTGCCGCGTCCGCGGCGGTACTTCCGCCGGTCCCCGGCGATGCCGCGGACGCAGTCCCCGTGTAAGGCGCGATTCCTGCAGGCTGCTTATCAATCGGCGTTTCCGCCGTCGTGATCGTCCATGCCGGATTGTCATCGATGCGGATGCGCACATCCCCGGTCGGGACACCGCCATAGGCATTGGGCGAGCGCAGCCCCACCCGAATCCCGTCGTCCCGGCGCTCGATATAGGGAACAAAGGAGATCAACTGCCGCCACGACGCCCCTCGCACACGCTGCTCGACCCGGCAGAGCTGGGCATCGGTGAACGGATCGACCTGCGCGGTCGCGGTCCAGTTGCCCGGATCGGGGATCGACGCGCATCCAGCGAGCCCGCCGCTCATGACCGCGGCTAGCGCGAGAATTTTACCAACCGACAGCATGTCTTCTCCTTCCAAGACGTTTACATACTATAGTTGATAAACTCACGTCCGCGGCAAGGCCAGTTGTTTGTGGATGGATATGCGCAAACTGGTCGGACGAAATGTTGAGCGGCTGCGCCGCGCCAAGGGGCTGACCCAAGAGCAGCTCGCCGAACGGTCAGGGTTCAGCCAGCAATATATCAGCGGACTCGAAAATGGTCAGCGCAACCCCACCGTCGTTACGCTCTATGAAATCGCGTGCGCCCTCAGCGCCGCTCCAGTCGATCTCTTGGTCGAATAAGCCGTCCGGCCTCGTTCCATTCGGCCACCCTTCGCCGCAAAACAGGTTGATAATTTGCGGCAACGAGAAACCGCCACATCGGATGTAATAAATCTGACGGAACTGCGTTGGTTTTGCTTGTGGCGGTATTGACCCGCGATTTCTGCGGGATAGCCTTGCTCGATCTGCGCGGCCGCTGTTGGCGTCGTGTGCAAGCGGAGGGGCGCAATGCGGCGATTGTTGCTGGCTTTTGCCTTGGTCGGCGTGGCGGGAAGTGCCGCTGCCACGGAAACGATCACCTACACCTATGATGCCAAGGGCCGCCTCGTGAAGGTCGTGCGCACCGGCACGGTGAACAACAATGTCACCGTCGAATATACCCATGACAAGGCCGATAACCGCACCCGCGTGAAGGTGACGAACTCGCCCAACCCACCGCCGTAAGTCGCACCGATCACATATTGGCAGGTGCGCATGCTCGCGCTCTGCCAACAGGATCGCATCGACCGGTTGCTGGATGGAAAAGGGGTGGGTGAATGAAGCGGGGGCATTTGAGGGCTATATTATCCGTGCTGGGTTTTCTGGCGGCGGCGGCTGGTACGCAACAGGCTTTCGCCCAGTCAACATCGTTCCTCAACGCGCCATCACCGGAGAAGATTGCCGTTACGCCCGGCGGTGTTGACATCCGCACGGGACGGTTATCGTACAACAAGACCGATCTCTCGATCGGTGAGGGCGGCGGCTCGCTGTCGCTCGACCGCATAATGACAACTGCGATCCAAGGGCATGCGGCGCCTTTCGGCAATCTTTCGCACAACTGGGACATTACGCTGGTCATTAAACCGGTGTCACTGGACCAATATCCCGGTCAATATGATTATGTAGCCAACGTAAATTACGGGGCGCGGTCTCAGACATTCGAGAAGCTTTATCTCAACGACCCCGCATTCCGCCAGAAGTCGCAAAATGAATTCACCCGTTTGACCACGCCGGGAACCGCCGGCGCCTTGGGTGCTGTCTACACTTACCGCGCGACTGACGGGACGATCGCAGTTTTTCGGCCGATGGCCAACGGAGAATGCACAAGTGCCGGATATAGCTGGCAATGCGCGTTCGTTTCGTACGTCGTTGAGCCAGACGGGGCCCGTTTCGATTTCGAATATGAGACGACGACGGCATCTGTGGCGAACAAAGCCCGGCTACGCAGCGTCACAAGTTCGCGAGGCTTTGCCTTGCTGTTTGAATATGGCGGGGGCGGTGCGAGCTGGAATCAGGTATCGAAGGCCTGCGCACTAAACCTTGGCACGGTGGCAAAACCAGCGAACAATATTTGTCCTGGCACGGCTCCGTCGACCGCGACCTACAGTTATACCGGGCTCGACGCGCGTGTGGTAATTGCGAGCGCGACCACGCCGGATGGTGCAGTCGAAGGTTTCGGCTATACCTCGACGATCGCGAACCAGGCATTCACCATGCGGTTCACCAAGCCCGGCCAGAGCTCGCCATGGATGACGAACTCCATGAAATATGGCCTCACGACAGAAGGCGATCTCGACCCCTATGTGTCGGGACAATCATTCGCTGATGGGTCGGGTTATACCTATAATTACGACCTGACCCCGGAAACCGGCCAACCTTTTGGCGACGCGACGAGCTTCCAGACCATAGCGGGCGGCTCGTACACAAACGCCTTGGGGCAGAATACACAGGTTCGGTACAGTTTTCCCGCAACCCCCGCGTCCATGAATCCTCCTCGCGTTCCCAGCGCAGGCGGAATGGGCGGTTACCTGTACGTCAATTACGGCGACATAGTTTACCAGGCAACCGGCGGGCCGACCCGGATTGTCGATCCGCTCGGACGCGAAACACTCAGCGATTATTGTGATCCCAACGCCATGGCGAACCTGCCGCCGTCAGAGCATAACCGGTGCCTGGTGACGATGCAGCAATCGCAAACCGATCCCGAGGGCAACAAGACCGCTCTCAAATATGGCGTCAACCGAAATCCGATCGAGATTCGCCACGTGGCAAAAGCGGGTTCGGGACTTGCCGACATCGTCGAAGCCGCGACATATGATGCGGCCGCCTGCATCAGCTATCTCGTGACCTGCGACAAGCCCCTCACGGTTACCGACGCGAAGGGAATCACCACGGATTACACTTGGTCAGCGACGCATGGCGGCATGCTTACGGAGACGCGCGCGGCTCCGACGACGGGTGCCGTCCGACCCGAGAAGCGCTACACCTACCAGCAGTTCAATGCTTGGTACAAAAATGCAGCGGGGACGGTTGTCCAATCACCCTATGCCGTCTGGCTGGTGACGCAGATTTCGGAATGCCGGACGGGCGCCGCCCCGGCCTGTATCGGGACGGCGGACGAAACGCGGACGACCTTCAGCTATGGATCGACCGGTGCTGCTAATAATTTGCTTCCGGTATCGAAGACGATTGCGGCCGGCGACGGAAGCATATCGGCGACGACGAGTTGGACCTATGATGCCCTCGGCAACAGACTGACCGAAGATGGGCCGCTGCCGGGGTCGGCCGACACGACCCGCTGGCGCTATGATGCGCGGCGCCGGGTCATCGGCGTGATCACGCCAGACCCCGACGGCGCCGCCACGGCATACAAGTTCCGCGCGAAGCGCAACACGTACGACGCTGCTGGCCGGCTCATCAAGGTTGAGCAGGGTACCGTCAACAGTCAATCCGACACGGACTGGGCTGCCTTTGCGCCGCTCCAGACGACAGAGACCGCCTATGATGCTCTCGACCGCAAGGTTCGTGAGTGGACCTATGGCACGTCCGAAGGCACGCAATCGCTTACTCAGTACGGCTATGATCTTGCTGGCCGGCTTGAATGCACAGCGGTGCGGATGAACCCCGCCACCTTCGGCTCACCGCCGACGAGCGCCTGCACATTGGGAACGGAGGGTGGCTTTGGCCCCGATCGCATCACGAAGCTGACCTATGATGCGGCCGGACAGCTTCTTAAAACGACCGTTGCGTATGGTACCGCGCTCCAGACCGATCAGGAAACGAACGGCTATACAGCCAATGGTAAGCTCGCGTCGGTCACCGACGGCGAGAACAATCGCACGACTTTCGATTATGACGGCCATGATCGATTGTGGAAAACACGTTATCCGGTGCCTACGGTCGGCGCGCTCGCGAGTTCGACGACCGACTATGAACAGCTCAGCTATGACGCCAATGGCAATATCACGCAGCGTCGGCTGCGTGATGCGCAACTGATCGACTACACCTACGACAATCTTAATCGGATGACGTTCAAGAATGTTCCGAATGTGGTGAACGGCGAGTATGATGTCGCCACGACCTACGACAATCTCGACCGTCCCACGCTGGTCAGCGACACGGCGAGCAACAATGTCGGCTCGACCTTTGACGCACTCGGGCGACTGACGGCGCAGACGAGTCCGTTCGGAACGATCGGAATGCAATATGACGCTGCGGGTCGTTTGACCCGGGTGACGCACCCGGACGGGAACTGGTTTGGCTACTCCTACAACACTGCCGATCTGACGGGCATCAACGAGAATGGCAGCACAAGCCTTGTCGCGTACAGCTATGACGATCTTGGCCGCCGGACGGGGCTGACGCGCGGGAACGGCACGTCGACGACGCTGGTTTACGATCCCGTTGGCCGGCTGCGCCGCTTCGAACAGGATCTTGCAGGCACCAGCGGCGACCTGACAGTGAACGGACCGGCTGCTGGCGGAACCGGCATATCCTACAACCCGGCGAATCAACTGATATCGCAGAGCCGCTCCAACGACCTCTATGCCTGGGCGGGACACTTCAACGTCGACCGGACCTACGGCAGGAACGGGCTCAACCAGCTGACAAGTGCGGGTGCGACGGCGCTGGGCTATGACGGGCGCGGCAATCTGACGAGCTCGGGGAGCGACGCATACACATACACAAGCGAGAACCGCCTCGCGTCCGGTCCGGGAGGCGCGTTACTGTGGTATGATCCGACGGGGCGTCTGTCGCGGGTGACGAAGGGGACTTCTACAACGAAGTTCGAGCATCTCGGGCCACGGCTGGTGATCGAGCGCGATGCGGCCGGTGCGATCCTGCGGCGCTATGTGCACGGGCCGGGCGACGACGAGCCTGTGGTCTGGTACGAAGGCGCGACGCTGACGACGAAGCGCTGGCTTCATACGGACGAGCGCGGGAGCGCGATCGCGGTGAGCGATTCCAGCGGTGCCGGCATCGGCGTCAACCGCTATGACGAATATGGTATCCCAGCGGCAACGAACCTCGGGCGGTTTCAATTCACCGGCCAGGCGTGGCTCCCCGAACTTGGGCTCTATTACTACAAGGCGCGGATGTACTCGCCGACGCTCGGGCGGTTCATGCAGACCGATCCCATCGGTTACAAAGACGGCATCAACTGGTATGCCTATGTCGCAAACGATCCGGTGAACAGGGCGGATCCGAGTGGTAAGCTTGGCGAATTCGGCGATTTGCCGCCAATGGGCCACAATGGACCTCCGGAACCATTAGCTCCCATACCGCCAAGGCTTCCACCGGTGGTGATTGCCATAATCGCAGCGCTTTATCCCCAACCGCTCAACGCTGGTGAGGATGCATTCATCAATAGCCTGAAGCCTGCGAGAGATATATATAGTCGGGTTGCGCGAAGAGCGAACAGCTTGGATCAAAGGCATAGAGATGCTGCGCTACGCGAAGCGCGGGGGGAGGTGGTCGCTCGGCGAGCCGATGGAAAGCCATATGACCATATTAATGAAATTGCGGAAACAGCCAATGGATTGCGCAAGGATATCGCGCAAATAAACTCCTTGCTTTCTAACCCCAATACTCCGCGAGCATGGCGAGATACGCTCGAATCGGCACTGTCGAAAGCATCCAAGTTATTGGACATTGCCAACAGAGCGCTTAGCAAAGCTAGGGAGATTGCAGCAAAGCCGTAGCTTGTGAGGTTTGTGATATGGGAAAAACTCAAAACGAAATTGATAAAAATGAAATACTCCACGAAAAAGATCCAGGGGCACTATCTGTAAAATTATATAATTTCGCGTACAAATATAAATTTGATAAAGACGTTTTTAATTTGTGTCAAAATATAATAACAAAAGACCCACATCCGGAAGTTTCTGCGGCTTGCTTGAAAATATCACTTAGAATGTGGGTTATTATTAATAAAGATATAATTTCATCATTTAATTTTTACTTGAAAGAAGAAAATTTCTGGGAGTATTTTGACGAATGTTTGATAATATTTAATTTTCTCAAATCGAGCGATGGTGCAAAATTTCGGAATAATTTTTCTGATTTGACAGTTTCTTTTGCTAGAAAGGCAAAAGCGGAGGGACTGTTGCACGACGCCGATCTCATGGGTAGAAATTAATTCTCTATTCACCCAACGGCAAACTCATTCCTCAGCCGTCCTATCTCGCCTCCTGCCCCGCACCGTCCTAGGGTCAGGACCCATTGATTTGCGGTAGCGATTATGATTCAAGCGACCACGAAGGAGCCTGAATTTGAGCGATTTATTCTGGCTGACGGACGAGCAGATGGCGCGTCTCCAGCCCTATTTTCCAAAGAGCCATGGCCGCGAGCGGGTCGATGACCGGCGGGTTTTGAGCGGCATTATCTTCGTCAATCGTAATGGGCTGAGATGGCGAGATGCGCCGAGGGAATATGGCCCGGCGAAGACGCTCTACAATCGCTGGAAGCGTTGGAGCGACAAGGGCATCTTCCTGCGCATGGTGGAGGGCCTGGCTACACCTCAGGCGCCGGAGCGCAAGACAATCATGATCGACGCGACCTATCTCAAAGCGCACCGCACGGCGTCCAGCCTGCGGGTAAAAAGGGCGGTGCGGGACGCCTGATCGGTCGCACGAAAGGCGGTATGAATACCAAGCTTCGTGCCGTGACCGATGCGAACGGCCGTCCGATCAGCTTCTTCATGACTGCCGGCCAGGTCAGCGATTATACGGGCGCGGCCGCGCTGCTCGATACCCTTCCCAAGGCGCAATGGATGCTCGCTGACCGGGGCTATGACGCCGACTGGTTCCGCGACGCCTTGCAGGAAAAGGGGATAACGCCCTGTATCCCGGGCCGGAAAATCCGGAACAAGGCCGTCAAATATGACAAGCGCCGTTACAAACGCCGCAACCGTATTGAGATTATGTTCGGTCGCCTGAAAGACTGGCGCCGCGTCGCAACCCGCTACGATCGGTGCCCGAAGGCCTTCTTCTCCGCCGTCGCCCTCGCTGCCACTGTCATCTTCTGGCTCTGATCAATGAGTCCTGACCCTAGCTTCCAGTTCACGCCCGGCATTCCTTCCTTGGACCGGCAAGCGCGCGGTAGGCATGCCTCCCACATAGATATCTTGGAGCATTGCTGGAAAGCTGCCACTTAATAGCGGCCCGAGTGACAAGGCCTTGCGGCTACCGCGGTGAGGGAACGGACGCGCCAGCGTAGGGATCATAGACGTCTGATTGCCTTCCGCTCGATATAAGGCTGCTTTTCAGCGGAGCAGAATTGTCCTTTGTAGCCACGCCCCCCAGCGACTCCGTTCCTCCTCCAGTCAATCCCGACGCAAGTCCCGCTGCTCCAAACAGCAAGAAGCTACCGATGACAACGCTCACGCTGCGCCGCAGTTCGATCCGACCGGAAAGCGCGAGCAACCCAATGGCCGCGACCGCAATCACTGCAATCGCCGTTGCCGTCGAACCCAAGGTCGCAGCTTGCACCCACGCGACCCCATCGGCGATCGGACTATCCAGCGGTGGATCGGTCAGAGATGTGGTTGGAAAATACATCGCGGGCTCACTGACTGGGTGACGCACGCAACTAGACCATGGCGCATCCCGCCAAACAAGCATCCATTGTGGCAGTAATGGATCAATTACACCTTGGCAGCCGCGCCGCGTGCGGGCTATCTCTTGGGACGGCAATAGCCGAGACAGTTCAGGGGGATGCGGGGTGATCGGGTGAGTATGAAGTCGCGGATTGCCGGGTGCATCGCCTTTGCGGCAGGTCTTTTTCATGCGGGCGTCGCCCAGGCCCAGGAACTGGCTGACCCGGCGGGTTCGGGCGTGCTGGTTTCGGCGGTGCGTTGGCTCGAAGGAACGCTGCTCGGAACTATCGCGACCGTTGTTGCCGTGATCGCGGTCGCGACCGTCGGCCTGCTGATGCTCACCGGTCGCATCAATTGGCGCTACGGCGCCACGGTGATCCTCGGCTGCTTCATTCTCTTCGGGGCCGCGAGCATCGTCGCGGGCATCCAGTCTACCGCCAGCCTGGGCCGCTAGGCCATGAACGGGGTCGAGCGCGACGCGGTGTTCGTGGCATTGACGCGCCCGCAGATGTTTGCGGGCGTCACCTATAGCTATTTCGTGGCCAATGCGATCGTCGCGACCGAGCTGTTCCTGATCTTTCGGACGGTCTGGGCGCTCGTTGCCGCGCTCCTGATTCATTTCGCGGGCATGCTGCTGTGCCTGCGCGAGCCCCGCTTCTTCGACCTTTGGCTGACCCGGCTCGGCCGCTGTCCGCGCATCCGCAATTTCTCGATCTGGCGATGCAACTCCTACCGGCCCTGACATCCTCGCCCAAGGTCGTTGCCCGCGAGGCGCCCGCCGGGCGCCACCTGCCCTTCAGCCACCATGTGAACGATCACACGGTCGCGACCCGTGACGGCCTGCTCATCCAAGTGATCGCTATGCGCGGCCTGCTGTTCGAGACCGCCGATACCGACGAGATCAATTATCGCAAGCGCCTGCGCGATGCGATGCTGCAGGCGATCGGCTCGTCGCGCTTCGCCATCTACCACCATATCGTCCGCCGCCGCGTCGATGCCGGCCTCGGCGGGGATTTTCCCGACGCGTTTTCCGCGCGGCTCGATGCTGCCTGGCACGGCCGCCTCGCGCGGCGACAGCTCTTCGTCAACGACCTCTATCTCACCTTGGTGCGCCGCCCGCTGCAAGGCCGCGTTGGGCTGCTCGACGGACTGCGCGAGAAGCTCGGCCGCACCAACGCGCCGGTCGAGGCAGAGGCGCAGGACCTGCGCCAGCTCGACGCCGCGCGCGAAGCGCTGATGGCGGCTCTCGGCAGCTACGAGCCGCGGCTCCTGTCGATTTATGACAGCGACGCAGGTACCTGCTCCGAACCGCTCGAGTTTTTCTCGACGCTCTTCAACGGCGAGACACTGCCGCGCCGCTTGCCGACGCAGGACGCCGGCGCCTATCTGCCCGACCGGCGGATCAGCTTCGGGCAGGAAGCGATCGAGCTTGCACCCGCGGGGGATGCGGAGCGCAGCTATGTTGGCATCGTCTCGATCAAGGACTATCCGGGACAGACCAGCCCAGGGATGTTCGACGAGCTGCTGCGCCTGCCGTTCGAGGTGACCGTCACTCAGTCCTTCGGCTTCGTCGAGCGGCAGGCCGCGCTCGGCCGCATGAACCTGACGCTGCGGCGGATGCGCTCGGCCGAGGACGAAGCGCTCAGCCTGCGCTCGGAGCTATCGCACGCCAAGGACGAGGTCGCGGCGGGGCGATCGGGATTTGGCGAGCATCATATGACGATCGCGATCCGTGCAGGCTCGCCCGGCGACGTCGATGCCGGCGTTGCCGAGGCGCAGGCGGCACTCGCCGATCTCGGCATCATCGCGGTGCGCGAAGAAATCGCGCTCGAGCCCGCCTTCTGGGCGCAGTTCCCCGGCAACTTCAAATATATCGCTCGCCGCGGGCTCGTCTCGACGGGCAATTTCGCGGGGCTTGCGAGCGGGCATAATTTCGCGCTGGGGCAAGCCGAGGGCAATCATTGGGGCGAAGCGATCACCTTGCTCGAGACCACCGCCGCGGGGCCTTATTTTTTCAACTTCCACCAGGGTGATCTTGGCAATTTCACGATCATCGGCCCCTCGGGATCGGGCAAGACGGTCGCGCTAAACTTCCTGCTCGCGCAGGCACGCAAGTTCGATCCGCGCATCATCTTTTTCGATAAGGACCGCGGCGGCGAACTCTTCATCCGCGCGATCGGCGGGCGATACGACGTGCTGCGCCCCGGCACGCCCTCGGGGCTCAACCCGCTGCGCCTCGAGGATAACGCTGCCAATCGCCAGTTCCTGATCGACTGGCTGGCGCTGCTCGCGGGCACCGCCGACGTCGAGGAACTGGCGCAGATCAAGGACGCGGTCGATGCCAATTTCGCGCAGCCGCCGCACCATCGCCGGCTGCGTCATATCGTTGAGCTCTTCCGCGGCGGGCAGCGTCCGCACGCCGGCGATCTCTGGTCGCGGCTCCGGCCCTGGTGGGGCGACGGCGAGCGCGCCTGGCTCTTCGACAATGAGGTCGATGCGACCGACCTCGACGCGCGCTCGGTCGGGTTCGACATGACGCAGATCCTCGACGATCCGGCGGTCCGCACGCCCGCGATGATGTATCTCTTCCACCGCGTCGAAGAGCGGCTCGACGGCAGCCCGGCGATCATCGTCGTCGACGAGGGTTGGAAGGCGCTCGACGATGATGTGTTCGTGCGCCGGATCAAGGATTGGGAAAAGACGATCCGCAAGCGCAACGGCATCGTAGGTTTTGCGACGCAGAGCGCGCAGGACGCGCTCGAGAGCCGGATCGCGAGCGCGATCATCGAGCAGGCGGCAACGCAGATCTTCATGGCGAACCCCAAGGCGCGCGCCGACGATTATGTCGATGGCTTCGGGCTCACCCCCCATGAATATGAGCTCGTGCGCTCGCTCCCCGACAGCGCGCATTGCTTCCTCGTAAAACATGGCAATGAAAGCGTCGTCGTCCGCTTGAACCTCTCCGGCGAACGCGAACTGCTCACCATCCTGTCGGGCCGCGAGCGCACCGTACGCCTGCTTGACGAGTTGCGCGCCGTTCACGGCGATGCGCCCGAGGCGTGGTACGACCACCTCATGGAGCGCGCCTGATGGCCGCGGCCTGCAACGCGATTCCGCCCGCCGAGAGCTTTGCGCCGAGCGCGATCCGCTTCCTCGACTGCCAGGCGCAGATGCTCGGCGCCGAGGGATACAAGGCCCTCGCCGCCCCTGGATCGAGCGCCTCGATCCTGCTGACGGGCATGGTGACGCTGTTGATCGCCTTCTTCGGCTATCGCATGCTGCTCGGTCACACGCCGGGTGTCCGCGAAGGCGTGCTGACCTTCGTCAAGCTCGGGCTGGTGCTGCTGCTGGCGACGAGCTGGCCCGCCTACCAGGCGATCGTCTATGATATCATCCTGCGCGCGCCCGCCGAGCTGGCCGCGGCGATCGGCACTCCCGCAGGCCTGCCAGGCAGCGGCGGCGGGCTGGTTGGACGGATCGACGCGGTCGATCAGGCGCTGAAGCTGCTGGCGATCGACGGCGTCGGCGCACCGCCGCTCGGGCCCAATGGGCAGCCGATGATGCCCTTGGTGCCCCCGCCGCCTTTCCTCGGGTTCGACAGCTTCGCGCTAGGCTTCGCGCGGGTTATCTTTCTCGTTGCGACGATCGCCTCTTTTGCGCTGGTGCGGATCGGGGCGGGCCTGCTGCTCGCGCTCGCGCCGGTGTTCGCCGCCTTCCTGCTCTTCGACGGAACGCGCGGTCTCTTTGAAGGCTGGCTGAAGGCGCTGCTCGGAACCGCGCTCGGCAGCCTCGCCATTGCCATCACCCTCGGCATCGAACTCGCGTTCGTCGAGCCCTGGCTTGCGAGCCTGCTCGCACGGCGCGCCGGCGATCTCGATATTATCGGCGTGCCCGCGCAGCTGCTCGCGGCGACGACGATCTTCGCGCTCGCGCTCGCCGGGGTCCTGCTCCTCGTCGCGCGCACCGCCTATAGCCTGCGCATCCCGGCGTGGATGGGCTCGCCGAGCGGGAGCGGATATGCACAAGCCGCGCCGCGCGCCGAGGGCGAGCGTCCGATCCGGGCCGCGCATCCGCCGATCGAAAGCCGGTCGCGCGCCGCCGCGGTCGCCGACGCCATCGCGATGAGCCAGCGCCGCGAAGCGCTGGCTGCCGAAGGCAGCGGCGCTGGAAGCAGCCGCGCGCGGCAGATCGTGCGCAGCACAGCAAGGATCGATGACCATCGCGGCGCGCGCGCGCCGGCGGCAAGCGCCGCCGACCGGCGCATACGGCCGCGTATTTCTTCGCGCGCGATCGCCAGGGACAAACGCCTATGACCAAGACCAGCCGCGAAGCGCTCGACGCTTATTATGCCGAGGCCGACAGCTGGGCGAAGGACCGCGGCGACGCCCTGCGCGCCTCGCGCCGCATCGCCTGGTGGGTTGCCGGGGGCGCCGCCACGATCGCGGTGTGCGAGGCGCTGGCATTGCTTTTCCTCACGCCGCTCAAGACCGTCGAGCCCTATACGCTGCTCGTCGACCGCCAGACAGGTTATGTCCAGCAGTTGCGGCCGCTCGAGCCCGATACGCTCACGCCCGACCGCGCCCTCACCCAGTCGTTCCTCGTCCAATATGTCATCGCGCGCGAGGGGTTCGATATCGACCTCCTGCAAAAGGATTATCGCAAGGTCGCGCTCTGGTCGGCAGGCTCTGCGCGCGAGGCCTATCTTGCCGGGATGCAGGTATCGAACCCGGCCAGCCCGCTCGCGCGGCTGCCGCGCTCCTCCCTCGTCGACGTCGAGGTCAAGAGCGTGACCCCGCTCGGCCAAGACACGGCGATGGTGCGGTTCGATACGCAGCGCCGCGACGCCAATGGCCGCACCTATCCTTCCGAGCCCTGGGTGACGGTAGTCCGGTACAGCTATAGCGGCGAACCGATGAGCGTCGCCGACCGCATGATCAACCCGCTCGGGTTCAAGGTCAGCAGCTATCGCAAGAGTGCCGAGGCGCTGCCGCAGGCGGCAGCGCCCGAAGCCGCGTCGCAAAGCGGTGCGGGCGCCGCGACACCGCCGTCCGCGCAGGCGGTGCCATGATCGGAAGGCTTGTCCTCCTCAGTAGCACGTTCATCGGCTTGCCGGCGGCAGCGCAGGTGCAACCAGTCCCCAATCCCGGTGGCGACCAGCGCATGCAGACGGTTGACTACCACCGCGATCAGGTCGTCGAGGTGCGCGGTGCGCCCGGCTACCAGACGCTGATCGCGCTCGCGCCCGATGAGCGCATCCAGAATGTCGCGGTCGGCGACAGCGGGGCCTGGCAGGTTGCGGCAAGCCAGAGTGGCAACATGTTGTTCGTACGCCCTGCGCAAGAGGGCGTCGCGACGAACATGACCGTGATCACCAGCGCGCGCTTCTATGCCTTCGACCTCGTACCGACCTATGGCACGCCGCCCTACGAGATCCGCTTCCGCTATCCCGCCGAGACGGACTCTGATGGCGCAGCAGGCGCGGCGATGGGCGAGCCCGTCGGCCAATATCGGCTGAGCGGCACCAAAACCCTCTGGCCCGCCAAGATGAGCGACGATGGCGCCAAGACCTTCATCGAATGGCCCGCCGAACTGCCGCTTCCCGCGGTGTTCTTCATCGACGATTATGGCCGCGAGCGGCTTGCCAATGGCAATATGCGCGCCGGGCACTATGTGCTCGACGGCGTGCATCGCGAGCTGCTCTTCCGCATCGACCGCAAGAGCGCGCGCGCGAAGCGCTATATTCCGAAGGAACCAAAGCAGTGAGCGCGGCCGATACCCCCGCGGTCGATACCCCCGCGGCCGAGGCGCCCGCCGAGCGCGGCGTGCTGCCCCGCGTCGCGCGGGCGAGACGCGGGGTGCCGATGATCGTTATCGTCATCGGCGCGCTCATCGCCGCGGGTCTCCTCTTCGCGGTGCTCGATGCGCGGCGCCGCGCGCTGAGCGCCCCCGCAGTGAAGCCGGTGCGCGCCGATCTCGCCGCAGCGTCCGATGCGCCTCCGCCGCTCTATATCCCGCCAGGCGCGCCCGCCGCGCCGCCGACACTTGTCGCGGAGGTCCCCGCCCCGCAACCGATAGCGCCCGCGCCGCCCGCGCGCACGGCGCCGCCCTCCAGCAGCGCGCCGACCTATCCGGCCCCGCCGCCGATCAGTTACGCACCGCCGCCACCGCCCGCAGCTCCGCCGCGGACCGCCAGCGGCGCGATCCTCGTCGTCGACGGGGGACAGCCGGGCGCTGCATCGGAGCGCGGCGAGGGGGCCAAAGACGGCGGTGCACTCATTGTCGATGTCGCGGGCCGCAGCCGAGCGGGCGCGATGTCCGATCGCGCCACGACGGTGCCGCAGGGCAGCCTCATTCCCGCGGTGCTGGAGACGGCGTTTAATTCGACGGGATCGGGCTTTACGCGCGCGCTCGTCCAGCGCGACGTCTATGGGTTCGACGGCACCCGCGTCCTCATTCCGCGCGGCAGCCGCCTCATTGGCGAGTATCGCTCCGACACCGCGCCCGGCCAGAAGCGCGCCTTCGTGACCTGGACCCGGCTCATCCGGCCCGACGGCGTCACCATCGCGCTCGCCTCGCCGACCACCGACCCTGTCGGGGTGGGCGGGGTGCGCGCCAAGGTCGACAGCCATTTCTTCGAGCGCTTCGCCGGCGCGATCCTCCAGTCGGCGCTGATGATCGGCGGCAATCTCGCGGCGCGATCGGCAGGAGACTCGGTGGTGGTCGCGCTTCCCGGTTCCTTTCCCGGGTCGACCACGACCATGCCCGCAACCCAGATCCCCCCGACCCTCAGCGTTCGGCAGGGGACGAGCATCAGCGTGTTCGTCGCGCGCGACCTCGACTTTACCGCGGTCGAGGCGCGCCGATGAGCGTCGCAGCCATCTCCGACCGCGTCTATCTCGGCAGCTACCTTGCCCCGCTCGCGTTCGCGCTCGAGCGAGCCGACGTCACCGACATCTATATCAATCGCCCCGGCGAGCTCTGGCTCGAAACCCTGGGCGGATCAATCGAGCGTCATGACGTCCCCGCGCTCGATGCGGCGCTGCTGCCGCGGCTCGCGCGGCAGGTCGCCGCGCTCAGCCACCAGGGCATCAGCCGCGCGCATCCCCTGCTCTCGGCGAGCCTTCCCGATGGCTCGCGTATCCAGGTGGCTGCCCCGCCCGCGACCCGCGGCGACTATGCGATCGCGATCCGCAAACATGTATCGGCCGATCTGACGCTCGATGATTATGTGCGCGCCGATGCGTTCCGCGACGTGCAAGCGGGCACCGCCAAGCAGGATGCCGCGCTCGAGCAAGTCCGCGCGCTGATCAATGCGGGCGATGTTGCGGGCGGCCTGCGGGCCGCGGTGCAGGGCCGGCTCAATATTCTCATCTCGGGCGGCACGTCGTCGGGCAAGACCACGTTCCTTAACGCGCTGATCCGCGAAATTCCGAAACACGAGCGGCTTATCCTGATCGAGGACACACCCGAAATCCGCTTCACTCACGAGAATGCGGTCGGGCTGATCGCAGCGCGCAGTGCGCTTGGCGAAGCGGCGGTGACGGCGAATGACCTCGTGTCCGCGTCGCTGCGCATGCGGCCTGATCGGATCATTCTGGGTGAGCTGCGTGGGCCTGAGGCCTTTGCCTTTCTGCGCGCGATCAACACAGGGCATCCGGGGTCGATGACCACCATCCATGCAGACAGCGTCGAGCGGGCGTTCGAGCAGTTGGCGCTGCTGGTACTGGAAAGCGGCTCGACGCTCCAGCGCGACGATATCTTGGCTTACGTGCGCAATACGGTGGATGTGGTGCTACAATTAAAAAACGCTTCGACGGGGCGAAGGTTGGCGGGGGCCCTCGTGCGAACTAGCGGCTTAGAGCCTGGACGTATTGAGTGGATTCAGAAGGACACGGTTGAGCCGACTGGCCTGCTGCCGGTTTGATGGACACCGAGATAAGTTCATTCAGGCTACCCCAGCTTCGCGTTCGAAGTCGATAGGACTGAGGTAACCCAGGGTCGAGTGACGCCGGGTCGGGTTGTGGAAGCATTCGATGTAATCGAACACGTCGGCCTTCGCCTGCGCCCTCGTGCGGTAAATCTTCTTCCCGATCCGCTCGGTCTTGAGCGAGGAGAAGAAGCTCTCCATGGCGGCATT
>QFCS01005961.1_pt1 | contig 19922 bp, 20 predicted proteins | sample 3576561 | NCBI WGS metagenome assembly QFCS01 | reverse complement strand
GGGCGTGCTTGAATTGCATCTACGAGATGCCTCTCCGACCAGACGAACAGAACCCTAAGCAAGCTCTATTCTTCCTGATCAGAGGGGCATTTCTACGTCACGACGCTCGCTCAACGCCCCGTCCATCGGTGGATCGAGGCTAAGCGCCCCGATCGGCACCACCGGCCGGGTCAGCGCGACCGTGTCCTGCACCGTCGCCCTCAGTGACGCAGCGATGGTCGGACTGCCTGGCACGCGCGTCCTCACCGGCAACGCCGTCTCGCCCGTCGACGCCTACAGGGAGCGGCGATGAACACCATGATCCAGAAGCTCCGCGCCAAGTTCCACGAGGACAAGGGTGTCGCGACGATCTACTTCGTCATCATGACCGTCGCGTTCCTCGCGATCGTCGGCCTCGTCGTCGACGGTGCCGGCAAGGTGCAAGCCAACCAACAGGCCTACAGCACCGCCGACAGCGCCGCCCGCGCCGCAGCGAACGCCGTCAGCGGGCAAGCGATCATCGACGGATCCACCGCGATCGACAGCGGCCGCGCCGTCACCGCCGCCAACAACTACCTCTCCGCGGCGGGCGTCGGCGGCACCGTCGCCGTCAGCGGCAACCGCATCACCGTCGTCGTGACCACCGACTACAGTCCCGCATTCATCCCCCTCGCCTTCCCCATCGAAGCCACAGCCACCGCTGAGCTGATCACCCAATAGGAGCCCCCACCATGAGCATCAAGCGCATCGCCATCGCCGGCATCATCGCCGCAGCACTGACGCTGACCGCATGCACGGGCACCGGCAACCAGAACCCCACCACCAGTCCCACCGCGACGGCCACACCCACGCCCACCGCCTCTCCAATCACCGGCGAAGCACCTGCAGACGAAGACGAGGCAATCACCAAAGCCGAAGCTACGATCACGCTGTTGCTCGACGTATGGGAGCAGGTCGACGCCACGGGTGGTAACAGCCCCGAGCTCTTCGACATCGTCGCCACCGGCCGCATGCTGAGCCGGGTTCAGGAGGACGCTTCACGGACTGCGAACGGTCCGATCCTGAACGAGGACGGCGAAAGCGTGGAGGGGCAGGCCACAGTCGAAGGTCGTATCGAGTTTGAGCCGACGACGGCATACGGCCAGGAGTACGAGGGCATCGCCAATGGCCTCGTCATCGTTCCCGGTTGCCAGGACGCATCCGGACGCATCACCACGACGGCCGATGGCAAGCCCGCGATGCAGAACCCGACTCCGCGCAACGAAGTTGAGTTCCACGTCATCTACGACGCCGAGACCAAGACCTGGCTCGTCAACGACCGAATCGACCTGGGGACAACATGCTGAGACGAGGACTCGCAGCAATCGTCGCAGTCGTCGCCCTCACGGGCGCCGCCCTCGTCGCTGCTGCCCCCGCGCAGGGCGCCAACGGTGTCTATTGCGATGCCGACAACAGGTGCTACCTCACGATCTCGATGCCTTCGGATCCCGCCCCGAACCCGGACAGTAACGGTTGGACCGCTGGTGCGCCGACTTGCTACTACGAGAACTCACAGTCGGGTCTTCTGCAGCTGGGCTGGACAGATGATCAAATCCGGGTCTTCGACGGCGGCACGTACCAGCGCTTCTACGCGATTATCGACTGCGGTGGCTCCGACTCGTACTGGTCGAACACCCGCCAGTGCTATGTCTTCATGAAGGATGGCGTCTGGCCCGCCCGCCCGCCGGGCTACTCGCAGGAGGCCGGCTACTACGGCTGCATCATGTTCAACCCGTCTCCCGGCGGATCGCCGGGGCTGGGCACAGAGAGCCAGTTCTGGAGCGAGACGGTCCCGCCGGGCCTGCGCGTACTTACTCCGGGCGCCGCGGCCCAGCAGCTCATCTCGACCTTCGCCCTGCGTGGCATTGACATCGGCATGGCGCCCGAGGTCAACCCCGCGTGGGGGCACCGGCGCGGCTACGTCGGGGTGCCGATCTGGCTCTGGGTCAACAACCCCGAACCGCTGACCTGGGGCCCGTATTCGGAGACGGCGACGCTGGGCGGACAGACGATCACGGCAACCGCTCAAGCCACATCCGTTCGCTGGCAGATGGGCGATGGCGCATCGACGACCTGCGGCAACACTGGCACCCCGTACAACATCGGCTACGGCATGACGACGTCGCCGACCTGCGGGTACCAGTACACGTCGACCTCGAGCCGGACGCCCGGCGATCGCTTCACAGTCACGGCCACGACCAACTGGACCGTGACGTGGACCTCTCTCGCCGGCCCCGGCGGCACCATCAACCTGACCACCAACAGCGCCGCTGACCTCGAGGTCAACGAGCTGCAGACGGTCATCGTCCCCTAACCCCCAGGGAGGCATCATGAATCGCATCGGAAAGGGCGTCGGGTCGCTGATCCTGCTCGCCGTACTCCTCGTCGGGATCCCCGCCGGGCTCGTGCTCTTCGCCGGCAACCCGCTGCCGTCGTGGGACGAGCTCGTGGCAGGGTTCACGATGCGCGACTACACCGGATCCTTCCTGGTCGGGACGATCATGCCGATCGCCGCGTGGATCGCGTGGGCGACATTCGCTGTCGGCTTCCTCGCCGAGCTGCCTGCGCAGCTGCGCGGCGTGCCGCGGCCGCGGATCCCCGGTCTCGATGTCCAGCAGAAGGTCATGGGCGGTCTGCTCGCCGCGGTCATCGCTCTGTTCTCGCCCGCTGCCGCGTTCGCGTCTGAGGTTCCCGTGCAGCCCTCGGTATCCATGAGCGCATCCGTCGTATCGGTCGACGCCGCCGAGGCTGCCGATGAGGAGGCTCCCGTCGTCGAGGCTGGGCCGCAGTACGTCGTCTCGGGCACCGACACTCTCGCGCGAATCGCGGAGACCACTTTGGGGGATCGGGAACGGGCCGCGGAGATCTCCGCGCTCAACATCGGTGTCCAGCAGGCCGATGGGGGAGCGCTCAGCGCATCGGGCTGGCTGCAGGAGGGTTGGGTGCTCACTCTGCCGGCTGATGCTGTCGTTCCGGGTGTCGCCGGCGCCGCGGCCGAGACCGCCAGTGTCGAAGCGGAGACGGTCACTCAGGTCACCTACGAGCAGCGGGGAATCGTCTCCGGTGACACCCTGTGGGACATCGCGGCCGACGAGCTCGGCGACGGGGCCCGCTACCCGGAGATCTTCGAGGCGTCCAAGGACGTCGTTCAGCCCGGCGGGGGCACGATCACCGACCCGAACTGGATCTATCCCGGCCAGCAGGTCAACATCCCCGTTGTCACCACGGTTCCGGTCGCCCCGAGCGACGACGCTGCAGGCTCGACGGGCACTGGGAGCACCGGATCCGCCGACACAGACGAGGGCGCCGCCGGCGCCGTCGACGTCGAGGCTGATGAGGGCGCCGGCGCCGCCGGTGCCGGCGGGGCTGCCGATGAGGGAGCCGGAGCAGCGGCGACGGACGAGGGCGCGGATGCCGCGGCCGAGGATGAGGCGACGAGTGGCCTCGGCTTCACCACCGGGGCGACGCAGGCACCCGCCGACGAGGCTGCCTCTCCCGCAGCGCCGGTCGACGTCGACGAGGCCGACACGAGCGGTATCGAGGACTACTTCATGGTCGCCACCATCGGCGGCATCGGCGCCACGCTCGCCGCCGGCCTGCTCACTCTGCTCGGATGGCGGCGGCTCAAGCAGCGCCGCGATCGCAAGCCGCGTCAGCGGATCGCGATGCCCGACGAAACGGTGTCCAGTGTCGAGCTCGAGCTGCGCGCCGTCGAGAACCCGCTGGGCGCCGAAGCGGTCGACACGGCCCTGCGCCACCTGGCCGTGTGGGCGCAGGACACCGGCAACAGGCTCCCCGCGCTGTACGCACTCCGGCTCGACGAGAGCTCTGTGGCCGTCTACCTCGACGAGCCCACCGACCTGCCGGCACCGTTCACCCAGTACGACCCCGACGACAAGCTCGCCTGGATGGTCGCGCTGACCGACCTCGAGTCGCTCGACACGGTTCCGTCCGCGCCGTACCCGGCGCTGGTCATGATCGGCCACGACGACAATAACGGGCACATCTTCGTCGACCTCGAGCGGATCGGTGCGCTCAACGTCACCGGAGCCACCGGGGAACTGCGCCAGGGTGTGCTCACCGCCATCGCGATCGAGCTCGCCGCGAACACCTGGTCTGAGGACGTGCAGGTCACCCTCGTCGGTGTCGGCGATCGCCTGCCGCTCGCGCTCGGCAGCGGGCGAGTGCGTCACGTCGAGGACACCGAGACGCTGCTGCGCAACCTGCACGGACAGGCCGCGGCCGTCGAAGCGGCCCTCGCCGAGCTCGGCGTCGACGGACTCGAGCAGGCCCGCACCACCGGCGCGGACGCGGAGGCCTGGGCGCCGGAGATCATCATCCTCGGCGACAACCCGGACGATGCCACTCGTGAGGCCATCAGCGAGCTCGTCACCCGGATCCCGCGGGTCGGCATCGCCGCTGTCAGCGCCGGCCACCTGACGGGCAGCTGGAACCTGGCACTCACCGAGGACCGTCGCGCGCAGCTCGAGATCCCCGGAACCGGCGTCGCGATCCCGATCACCCCTCAGCTGGTCGGTACCCGCGAGTACAACGAGATCCTTGCGCTATTCGACATCGCAACCGAGGGTGCCGCCACCGGCGTCGCCCTCGACGACGAACTCGAGCTCGACGAGATCCCCGCAGCCGAGATCGAAGCCGAGCAGCTCCCGCTCGTCGACGAGGAAGCCGACGTCGAGATCTCCGAGCCGGCCTCGGCCGCGGCCGAGGCCGACGCCGAGGCCGAGGAGGCCACCGAGGCCGACGTCGCCGCGGCTGCCGCCGTCGACGAGGAGCCGGCGGATGTGGCCGATCACGACCTGGTCGACGTCGATGCCGCGGCGGGGCAGGATGAGGCTCTCGCGGCGGTCACCCCGCTGCACCGTGGCCCGTACCTGCAGATGCTCGGCCCGGTGGAGGTCCGCGGTGCGCGTGGCGAGGCGCCGGTGAACCCGAACACCGCTGCCCAGTGGCGCTCCGCGGTGCGCCGCGGAACCGAGCTGGTCGCTTTCCTGTCAGTGAATCCGAACGCCTCGGCCGAGCAAGTGCACTCCGTGTTCTGGCCCGGCCAGGTCGCCACTGGCAAGAAGGCCAACGACGACCGCAACGGCCTCCTGTCGAAGACGCGCCGCTGGCTCGGCCAGAACGACGCCGGCGAACTCTACGTGCCACTCATCACGACCGGTGAGTACCGGCTGCACGAAGATGTCCGATCCGACTGGCAGGACTTCCTCGGTCTCGTCGGCGACGAGATCTCCGACACATCCACGGATCGGCTGCTGGCTGCGCTCGAGCTCGTCAAGGGGCAGCCGATCAGTGGCGTCCCTGACAAGCGTTACGTGTTCGCCGACCGGCTCCGCAACGAGATGATCGCCGCGATCGGTGACGTCGCCCACGAGGTCTCCACCCGCAGCCTGAGCACCGGCAAGGTCCGCCACGCCAGGCTCGCGTCAGCGATCGGACGCATGGTCGACCCCGTCAACGAGGTCTTCTGGCGAGACGGGCTGCGCGCCGAGCACCAGGCCGGCGACCACGCCGGCGTCGAGCGTCTCATCACGCAGCTCGAGCAGAGCCTTGCCGCCGTCGACGAGGACTACGAGCCCGAGCCCGAGACACAGACCTTGATCGCGCAGCTGCGACAGCGGCACGCGATCGCCAGCTGATCCATGACCATGACCCGTGAAGCCCCCCAGGGCGTGCGCGCGCGACGATTCCCGACGTTGCGGTACCCGCTCGCCGCCGTGGGGGGTTTCGCGCTGTCAGCGGCCGTCACAGCGCCGCTGAGCGCCGATCTGCGGCTCACGGTGGGCAGTTGGGGCATGATCGCCGTCTACGCCGTCTACGGGGCGTTCCTGACGCGCACGGACCTGCGGGAGCGTTGCCTGCCCGACACGCTCACCTTGACGCTCGCGGCGATCCTCGCCGGCGCCGCCCTGGCACTCGCTCTCACCGCCGGCGCAGTCGGTCCCGCGATCGCCGCGATCAGTGGCGGCATCGGGCTCGCGGTCCTGCTGGCCGCGATCGGCCTGGCCGGGCAAGTCGGATTCGGGGATGTCAAGCTCGCGCTCAGCGTCGGACTGCTCACCGGATGGCACACCTGGTACTTCCCGTTCCTGGCGCTCGCGCTCGCCTACGTGCTCGCGTTCCCGCACGCGATCACCGCGGCAGTGCGCCGCAGCCGCGGGCATGACAGCACGGATCTCCCGTTCGGGCCGTACATGATCGCCGCCGGCGCGATCGTCGCGATCACCGCAACCATCGCCAGCTGAATGTCCGACGAGTACTACAGCCCCGAGGGGGAGTACCTGCGGCGTGTGCTCGACCGCCGGCACGCGCACCGCGAGGTCGCGGCCGCGGGCTGGTGGGGGCGCAGGCGCGCACGGGAACGGCTCCGCGAGCTCGAGGAGAGCGATGGCCTCGACGCGGCCGCGCAACGGTGGGCGCGCGAGCTGCTGCGCACCGAGATCGCGAATGCCTGGGCGCGGACCTCCCGGCACGCCAACGAGTGGCACCCGCGACTACTCGAGCAGCTCCCCGGCCTCGCCGAGGAAGCCGCGGCCGAGGCAGTACTGCAGGCTGGTGACGACGAGCAGCTCCACATGCATCTCACCGCTGCGGCCGCGGAACAGATCGCGCGCGAGAACGTCGACCGGGTCAGGGCCGTCGTCGACGACCCCACGATCTACCTGCTGCGCACCACGACGCCTGATGGTGACCCAATGACCGTGCTGCAGCACGCCGCCAGCGGTCTCCGCGCACGGTTCGCCGTCGACCCCGTCGACGGGTTCGGTGACGTGTTCTCCAAGCCCTACGACATCCCCTCAATCAACCCGGACAACCCGCGTGACGACGGCAACCGCTGGGAGCTGTACGCCGGACTGGGCATCGGCCGACGCCTGTACCTCGCCGCGGCCGCACTCCACCCTCACATCCGCTGGCGCGCAGGCGTTCAGAGCCCCTACGCGGCGCCGCTGCGCACCAGGCTTCACGAGGCCGACCCGTACCACTGGGCAGGGCACTGCACCTGGTGCACCGAGCGGCGGATCATTTGGCGGGAAGCCGAACCGGCCGAGTTCGCCTCGCACCCGATCACGCCGGCGCCGGCAGCGATCGCGCCCCGTCTCGTCGAAGTCATCACAGGGGAGTAGCCCCCGGTCGCGAGCCAAGTCTGCGGCCGCGGATACGCTTCGATCATGGCATCCGGCGAGATCGAGCACCCAGACGGGTACGACCGCGTCCTCGCTGACCTCAAAGCCCGCGTGCGTGCGGCGCAGCGCAGCGCCCAACGTGCCGTGCAGAACGAGATGGTGGGGCTCTACTGGACCATCGGCAAGACGATCCTCGAGCAGCAGCAGCAGTCCGGCTGGGGCGCCAAGATCGTCGCGCGACTGGCCGAAGATCTCCGCACCGAGTTCCCCGACACCAGCGGCTTCAACCGCTCGAATCTGATGTACATGCGGGCGTTGGCCGCGGCGTGGCCATCAAATGTCCCACAGGCTGTGGGACAACTTGCCTGGGGTCACGTCAGGCTCCTCCTCGACAGGCTCGACGATGTGGAGGAACGAGAGTGGTACGCGGTCGAGTCCACCGCGAACGGGTGGACGAGGGCCGTGCTCGAGCACCAGATCATGAACCAGCTGCGCCCGCGCATCGGCGCCGCGCCGACGAACTTCGATGCTCAGCTCGAGCCAGCTGACGCCGCCCAGGCTCAGGGCATGGTCAGAGATCCATTCGTGTTCGACTTCCTCGGGCTCAGCCGCGGCATCGCGGAACGCGACCTCGAGCAAGCACTCATGGACCGCATCGTCGACACGCTGCGCGAGCTCGGCCCCGGCTTCACCTTCGCCGGACGCCAGATGAGATTCGACGTCGACGGCGACGAGTACGTTCTGGATCTCCTGTTCTTCCACACCATCCAGCTGCGCTACGTGGTCGTCGAGCTCAAGATCGGGCGGTTCGAGCCTGAGTACGCCGGCAAGCTCGGCTTCTACGTCGCTCTCGTCGACGAGCGACTCCGTCAACCAGCTCACGCTCCAACTGTCGGGATCCTGCTGTGCACGGGGAAGAACGAATCGGTGGTCCGCTACGCGCTTCGTGGGACGACTCAGCCGATGGCGATCTCCACGTACACCTACGACTCGCTGCCCACAGCCGAGCAAGAGGCGCTCCCAGACGCCGATCAACTCACCCACGCACTGGGTGCCCTCGTCGAGCTCACCGAGCCCGAGGATGCCACCAACCAACCCGAGAGCCTCTAGCCGCGGCCCAGAACATCCGGGCTCACCCGCCGTAGAGGCTCGCCCCGACAAACACCGGGGGAGCGGCAACGCGCGGCAGGGAGGCCTCACCGCCGCACACCACGCACACCAGGACGCCGGGGCGATCGCGCATCACCACGCCGCAGCAGTGCGGCTGAGCGCCGTCCGCCAACTCATCGTCGACCATCCTGCGAAGGTACGCCTCCGGCCCACACGCGCAACGCGGTTCTCCACAGACGGGCTTCCCCGCTAGCCGGTTTTGTGGCACAATACCTGTATGGGAATCGAGTGGGCGGAGTCAGCCGACAAGCACGACATCACCCACACCGATGCTCTCTACGCCATGCAGAACTCGATCTACACGAGCACCAAAGTCAAGATCAACGACCGCGACGGACGCAACCAGCGCCGCCTCTTCGTCGGCCCACAACACGCGCAGACCGATCGGCTGATCGAAGTCCTCATTGAACTCAAGCCCGGCGGCACCTTCGTCGTCTACCACGTCATGCCGCTGGGCTCCTACTACCGCCAACAGATGGAGGAGGAGACCGGATGACCCTCAGCAAGAAGGACCAGGAGCGCTACGCAGCCCTCGCCGCTCTCGAGGAACAGCCCACCGGCGCGTCGACGCCGGGGGAGAGCGCCCACGGGGCGGACGCCGCAGCCATCGGCCAGCAGATGCTTCTCGACGCTCTCGGAAGCACACAGGCCGTCGCACGCGCGGTGGGAGGACGACCCCGCGTGGGGGGAACAGCCGCGGGCGCAGGCTCATCCCCGACGATCCGCACCCGCGTCACACCGACCCGCAAGCGGGAGGTCGATCAGCTGCGTGCGCAGCTGGGGATGAAGAGCGACTCCGACGTCGTCCGAGCCGCGCTCGACGAGTACGTGCAACGGCACCTGCAGGCCAGCGCGTGACCACGGAGCGAGGTTGGGCAGAGACGCCCGGTGGTGCGCTGCTGGGCAGCCTCATCGCCGACGCCTTCGCCCGCGCCTCACAGCACGACGACGAGCCAGCGCACAGCCCCGACGCCCCACCGCCGTCCAACGTCAGAGACCACCACTAGGGTCCGCACATGCGCGTCATCGGAACCATTCGCAGCACCGCCACCGAACGGATCACCGTCGAGGCTGATAGCTACCAGGAGGCTCGCGAGCTGCTCGAGGCGCAAATCCCCGAAGGCCACGAGCTCATCGTCATCCGCACGGATACCGACACTTGACCATGGACGCACTCGCCACCGATCCGATCCCCGCAGCTCACGCGCGAGGCGCCTGGGCCGCGGGGATCGAGCCCCTGCGCGAAGCATTCCCCCTCCATGCCGACAAGCTCATCCGAGCGATCGCCTACTCGCACATCGAGCCCCTCCCCACCCCGATCTTCATCGTCGGCGGAACACGCCTCACGCGGGAGTCCCTCGCGAATGCACTCGCCGAGCTCGCCGGCGAGGTCGAACGACCGCACATAGACCCGCCCACGCTCAACGGGATTCGCCGTGCCGTGACACCTGGCAGGCCGCTCGTCCTCGACGAGGTACCGCAGACCAGTTCCCGGTCGACCTTGAGCATGCTCGACGAGATCGAGATCGAGTCCTTCGTCTCGTTCTCGACCACACTCAGCGACGCTTCCGCTCTCATCGTCGCCAGCTCGCAGACCATCCAGCCACTCAGCGCCGGACGCTCCATCACGATCGAGTTGCCCCAGCGTCCCCGCAGCCTTCGACCACTTCGCGCCATGGAGAGCGAACCGGCAGCCGCCGGCCGACGCATCATCGCGAGCTACCTGCAACAGAGCACACGCCACCTGGACCTCAACGAGCACGCGATCAATATCGCTCGCCATCCCGACTACGACAAGCCCCGCCGCCTCGACGCAGCGTTCTACCTCGGCGATACGATCCTGCGCACCCTCGGGCTCGACACCCTCCCTACTCCGGCGACCTCATGGCTCAGCCCCGACGATCAGATCGTCTGGGCTCTGCGCGATGCCGTCAGGTATCTCCTCGCCAACGGCGGAGAGCTCACCGACAACGCCAGCGACAGCAAGGAGTGGGTGATCGGGCGCACCGATCGCGACTACCTGTACATCCGCCCGACTGAGGCGCTGCCATTCATCCGCGCCGCACACGGCGACCCAGCTCTCAGCACGAAAGCGATCACCGCGGCGCTGCGGCGCCTGCACCTGATCACATCCAAGACCGGAACCGTGACCGTGCGGATCGGCGGGGAACCCACCCGCGTCTGGAAGATCCCCACCGACCGCGAGATCTAACGCGACACGCCGACAGACCGGCCCCGTGTCGAACGCGCAGGGCGCCGGCACGTCGTTGCATTCGATGCAATGGCAACGCCATTCCGACATGTACGTGCAACCCCCTGCGCACCCCGACGTATCGGAAAATGGCCCCTCGCGCGCAGCGGTACACTTTTGAGGTGTACCAACGAAATGCAGTTTGATCTGGGGTTTATTTTCAGCTGGTACACCTGCGATACGCGAAGGTGTACCAGGCTTTTTCGCCTTTTGATCTGGGTTTTTCTCTTGCCTGGTACACCTGGTACACCTTTTCAGCGCAAGCCCTCACACATGCGTGCCCGCGCGAGGCCGGAAAGGTGTACCAACGGTGCCGCCAAACTTTTTTCGGGAACCGATGTCCGCGAAGCGTCCGCCGTTGGGCCTATACCTGACATGGGCGCGAAGACACGGCTGCGCGACGCAGCAAGGAAAATCCCAATGCGGCATCAGAGTTCTGGTAGACATGCCGTATGGCTGACAAAGAGCACCGCGGCGAGCCAGTCGCTGCGACCGGCGACGAGGCATCGCCCCGTCGCCGAGGCACACGGCCGCGCGGAAAGCGAACGGCAATCACCGTCCGGGTTCCGGACGATCAGTACGAGCAATACTCCCGCGATGCGGATGCGCTCGGTATCCCCATCGGCAGCTGGGCAGCGATCCAGCTTGCCGCATCTAAGGGCCTCGAGATCCCCGAGTACATCAACCAGGAGATCCGTAAGGCTGCAGAACGGCGCCATGCCGAAGAGACCGCACACGCAGAGGAGCTGCCTATGCTTCGGTCCGCATAAAAGACTCGACCCCCTCTGGTCTGCAAACCATCGGGGGTCTTGAGTGCTTTGGGGTCACAGTCTCCTGCAAGAGGCTGCAACGAACGTCTGAATCAGAATCAGAATCAGAATCAGCAGGTAAGCATGATTATAGCCGCGATATTGCGGATGTCTAGCGTTGATGTGACCGTCGTGTCGCACCCGCTGGAATCTGCTGCGCGCTCCCGAGGGGGTGTGCTGCAGCGATGACGCTTGAGTACACCGGGACGTCGACGGCTACCAACTCCCTCGACCGCGTCCTCGAGGCGCTCGACCGCGGAGGGTGGAAGCCTCGGCGCCGCGGCAACCAGCACATGGCGCTGTGCCCGGTGCACGGCGACGCACAACCCTCGCTGAGCATCCGCTACGACCACGCCGGCGGCAAGGTGATGATGCATTGCTTCGGCTGTGGCGATGCCTTCGACCTCCGCGACGTGTGCGGCGCGCTCGGCCTGACCGTCAGCGATCTGTTCGATGCGCCACTGCCCGCCGATCGCCGCAACGCTTCGCACGCCCCGCGGGCGAAGCGGCCGACGCTGCCGCCGCGGCTGACGCAGGATGAGCTCGCCCCCCAGACCCCGGACCTGACCGGCGCGACGTGGCGCCAGGTCAAGGTCTACGAGTACGTCGACGACAACGGAGTCGTCCTGCAGCGCGTCCACCGCGAAGAAACCACCCTGGACGGGCAGCGGCACAAGCGGTTCACCCAGAGCTACCGCGGCGCCACCGGCCGCTGGGTCAAGCGCAAGCCCGAAGGCTTCGCCCCCCTGCTCTACAACCTCGCCGCGATCCGCACAACGGTCGCCGCCGGCGGTGACGTGTGGCTGCTCGAGGGGGAGAAGGACGCCGACAGCGCGATCGCCGAGGGACTGGCCGCGACCACCAATGCCGGCGGCGCTACGGCGTTCCCCGCCGAGCTGCTCGAGCACTTCCGGGGCGCCACGGTCAACCTGGTCGTCGACAACGATCCCGCCGGCGCACAGCGTGCCGCGGGTGTCGGTGCGCAGCTGGCCGAACTCGGCATCCCGGCGCGGATCTTCCTACCCAACCTCGACGACCGCAAGTCGGACTTCACCGACCACATGGACGCCGGTGGAACGGTCGCGACGCTCGTTGAGATCACCGTCGACGACGCCCGTGCGATCGTCGCCGCGGCCGAGGCCGACAAGCTCGTGCACGGGCGCACCGGCGTTGCCGTGTGCCTCAAGGAAGCGACCGCACAGCTCGAGCAGAGCCAGCAGGACCGGGCGACTTCCGAGCAGCACGCCGAGGCGTGGGCGCGGGAGTCGCTCAACCGCCTCGAGCGGATCAAAGCGATCGACCCTGTCCTCACCCCGGAGCAGCTCGGCGGTCGCGGCCGCATCGCCCTGGACGAGTACGCGGCCGCAACCGCCGAGGGCGCGCGGATCGCCCGTGACACCTACATCGTCGCGGGCCTCGACGTCCCCCAGGCGGTCGCATCGTCGCTCGTCGCGATCCGCCCGGACCTCGACGAGCAGCAGCCGGCCGAGACCATCGAAATCACCCCTTCCGCGCCCCGCACGCAGACCGGCAGCGGAGGCGGCAACGGGGGAGTGTTCTTCGGGAACGACACCCCCGAGGACCAGCCCGAGAAGCGCCCGTTCATCCAGGGCAACCACTACGACATCGTCGAGGGGCAGACCGTGCTCATCAAGCACACCCCCGGTGACGAGGAGAACAAGTACTTCCGGGTCATGCGCGGGTGGGCGGAGGTCCAGACAGTCGCCGTCGAGGACGACGGCACCGACAATGAGATCGCCCGGCCCCCGCACATGTACGTGATCAAGTTCTCCCGGTGGGTTCCGAACGACCGCGGCTACCCGACGCGCGACGCCGAGACCGGTCAATTCAAGACCGAATCGGTCACCCTCAAGTACACCGAAGACCAGATCCGCGACGGGTCGTGGTCGAAGGCGATGCCCTGGCCTGGGTTCCTCGAGTCGAACAGCCGCCGTGGCGCCGATCAGGCGTGGGATGCGATGAACGCGATCAAGCCGCCGAGGAACAACAGCATCGTGCACACCACGGTCGGGTGGCGAACCACCGACACCGGCGACTACTTCGTCCACGCGACCGGCGCGATCGCCAAGGGCGGCGCGGTCGACGTCGACGTGGACGTAGCAAAGACCTCCGACATCTACGCGATGCCCGAACCCACCACAGACCGCGACACGCTGCGCCAGGCGTGGCTCGAGGGCACCGTGGCGCTGCGGGAATCAGAGCTCCCCGCCCGTGTGATCGCCCCCCTGCTCGGCCACTCGTGGACCGCCCCGGTCCTGCCCGGCCCGATCCTGCTGCACCTGGTGGGCGGGTTCGCGTCCTACAAGACATCACACAGCCGTCTGGCCGTGCAGTACTTCGCCCCGACCCTCACTCACAACACCAAGGGTCTGATCTCCGGTGCCTCCGGCGGATCCACCGCGATCGGCCTGCAGCGCACCCTCTCCGGGATCAGCCATGTCCCCGTGATCGTCGACGACTTCGCCCCGGACGGCAACGCCAGCGACGCGATCCGCCGCATCAGCACTCTCGGTCGCATCGTGTTCAACGGCATCGGGCGCATCCGCGGCAAGCAGCGCGGCGGCGCCGAGGCCGACCGACCGATCCTCGCCAGCATCATCACATCCGGCGAGCTGTCAGCCCAAGGCTCCGCCGACTCCCGCATCGTCAACCTGCCGCTGGACCCCTCCACCCTCGAAAACGGCGGCGAGATCTTCGGTCGTCTCGAGTCCCGCCGTGCCCGCCAGGCCCGCGCTCTCATCGGTTCCTCGCTCGTGCAGTGGACGGCCGCTCGTCGCAAGCAGCTCGTCGACGACTTCACCGAAGCTGAGGAAGACAGCGAGCACCGCCTGTGCACGCAGGCCTACTGGCGCAAGACGATCCCCAACCAGAACGGGCACGGCGGACTCCATGACCGCCTCGTGCAATCCGCCGTGGTCCTGGACCGCGGCATCGTGATCATGCTCATGATGCTCCGCGACCTCGACGTCATCAGCGACGACGAAGCCCGCGACTTCTACGGCTGGGCGCGCACCGGCATTGCCGAGGCGATCAGCCTGCAGGACTCGTCCGCGTCCGACCCCGGCGAGCAGCTGATGGAGTACCTGCGCGAGGCAATCGCCAACGGCAACGCCCACCTGGCCGGCCTGGACGGTGCGGTGCCCGAGGATGCGAGCTCGCTCGGATGGAGCGACCAGTCGACTGGGATGCACTCGCAGTGGCGCCCCAACGGGCAGCGCGTCGGCGTCATCAACAAGGACCGCCTTTACCTGTTCCCGACCACCGCCGTCGCCGTTGCCAAGCAGATGTCGCAGCGGGCCGACGAGGCGTTCAGCGACACCAAGACCTCGCTCTCCTCGTCGATGCTCTCCCACGGGTGGCTCATCGCGGACGGCGCGGGCAAGCGTAGCGTCGTCCGCCGCACCGGCCGCGCGATGCAGCACCGCGTGTGGGACATCCCGCTGTCAGCACTCACCGGCAGCGGCCCCGACGCACCCTCCGGCGGCACCGGCATCGACAACGGGGGAGAAGGCCCCCAGGCAACCCCCGAGGGCGGCGTGCCGTCGCTGTTCGATGCCCCCACGGTCGATGAGACGCCCGCTGCTCCCGCGGAGCCCACGCCCACCCAGCCGACTGCCCCTGCCGCCCCTGCCGAGACCGAGCAGCCCGCCGCCGCCGCGCCACAGCCCGCCAACTCTGCACCCCGCGACGAGGCCGCACCGTCGCGTCCTGCCTCCGCGACGTCGCCCGAGGACTTCCGCGCCCCCCTGGGAGTGCTCCACACAGACGGGCTGTGGCTGTCCAACGGTGAGCTGATCCGCATCAAGGGACAGCTCGAGCACGCCGGTCAGCTCGCGCAGCTCGCCACGGACCTGAACCTCGGCACCCGCATCAACCAGGGCACGAACGGTGCCCGCAAGACAGAGCGCGGCCAGATCTACCTCACCATGGATGCCGCTCTCGCCCTCGGCCTCCCGCTGGACACCCTGCCCGAGTCCACCGACTCCGACTACGGCAAGCTGCTGCGCGAGGCCACCATGGGTCACCCGTTCATCACCATGGCGACCGAGACCGGGTTCTCCCTCAGCGGCGATGGGTCCATGACCGGCAGCATCGACGTGTGGCGCGAAGACAACCGCGGCATCGGTGTCCACATCGCGCTCATCCCCGCTCAGGACTTCCGCTTCATCAGCACCATCCTCGACGGCGACCCGGACCCCGCGACCATCGCCCGCCGACTGGGGAAGTTCACCGCGGCGCTCAAGTTCCCCTACCGCAGCAGCGCCGGCACCACCGGAACCAAGCTCATGCGCGCGCTGCTTCCCCGCGACAAGCACGACGAGATCTACTACCCGCAGGACCGGCCAGCGCCCGTCAAGGACCAGATGATGGCCGAGGGTGACTTCAACTGGCAGCGCAAGCTCTTCGGCGATGAGATCGGACACCACTGGGCACACGGGTTCGACCGGGGCGGTTCCTACCTCGCCGCAGCCAGCACCGAAGTCGGCGTCGGCACACCCACCCACTATGCGGGGCCGCTGCAGTTCACCAAGGCCACGAACAAGCCCGGCTACTGGCTGATCACCGCCCCCGAACCGGGCAGCTGGCTGATCCCCAACATCTTCGCCGCCCAGGGCATCGTCCGCGACGGGTTCGGTGGCTCCCAGATCTGGGTCAGCACACCTACCCTCGAGCTCGCGAGCGAAATGGGCCTCGAGCTCGAGATCCACGAAGCGTGGTTGTGGGACCGCAAGGCCAAGGTCTTCGAGGCCTGGTACAAGCGCATCCGCGACGCCCGCACCACCCTCGACACCAGCGACGTCGACGACCAGGCCGCCCGTGACCTGCTCAAGATCGTCTACGCCGCCGCGATCGGCATGCTCGACTACCGCGGCGACCACGACACCCTCGCCGTGTGGGCCCCGCACCGCCACGACATGATCGTCGCGAAATCCCGCGCCAACATCATCCGCCGCGTCCTCGCCAACGCCGAGCGCAGCGGCCGGTGGCCCGTCGCCATCGAGAAAGACACCGTCGTCTACACCAGCGACCACACCGACCCGCTCGAGGCCTGGCCCGGCGACCCCTCCTGGTTCGGCCGCGGCCTGGGCCAGTACAAGTACGAAGGATCCGACCCGCTCGCGCATCACGCCGAGTTCCTCAACGGTGACGGCTCCTACAAGGGCAAGAAGTACCTCGAGGAGCTGATCTGATGGCACTCAGCAAGGGCGCCCAAGCCCGCCAGATGAAAGCGATGTTCGAGGGCCTCACCGGTCAGAAGATCCCTGACTACGCCGCGGAGCACCCCGACACTCGCGCGATGCTCAAGTTCCTCTTCCCCGGCAAGAGCGATCGCTTCCCGATCGCGACCGGCCTCGCCGCCAAAAAGCTCGGCGTCTCCCAGGGCACCGTGCAGCGCTGGATCCGCGGCGCCCAGAACCCCCGCGCCGCTATCACCAAAGAGATCACCAAGCGCGTCCGCCAATCCGTGACGACCCAGCGCGGCCGCGGACAGCTCGCCAAGCGCGTCCAGGCCCAGCTCCCCACCCGGCAGCGCACCATCCGCGTCAACGCCCTACAGGGCCCTTCCTCAGACCCCAACGACAAGAAGTACGTCGCCGAGCGGTTCAGCAACCTCGACATGTCACCGTCCGAGCAGCAGCATCTCTACGACGCCTGGGTGCAGGGCGGCGACGCCGGCGCCACCGACTACCTCACCGGCCTCTACGACACCCGCTACGTCGACGGCTGGCAGTTCCACGGCATCAAAGGCGTCGAGTGGCGCTGACACCCTGGACCTCGCCCACGAGCAACCGCGAAACGAAGGAAGTCCCGATGCCTGAACGAACCGTCGACTTCGTCGTCACCAGCCAACCAGCCACGCCCGCCGACCCCATCCCGGCCGGCCAGGAGGCGATCTCGTTTAGCTACGGCATAGCCGCGGGCCAAGACAGCACGATCGTCGTTCACCACGACCAGATCGGCCGCATCGTGGCGCTCCTCGCCACCTACGGACTCGGCGTCACACTGTCGGGATACATGGCCAACCTCCCGGAGTGGGTCTCGCTCCGGGTCGTGGACATTCCTGAGCGCGGCCACCCCTTCCCCTCCCACCAGGACCACAGCTATCTCGTCCTCGTCAACGCACTGCACCACGCAGGCTTCCGCGAGACGATCCACCCTCGATTCGAGTAGCCCTCGATTCGCAGCTACTCGAATCCGCCGGCCAGCGCGATACGCTCTATGTAGTGAATGTCACGCTTTTATCAGGCGTGAACGGAATGCCCGCCCTCAGAGAAAGGACCAGCCGATGGCAGCCACCATGCCCGAGCTCGTCGACTACGCCTACATCGCCGAGAAGCTCAACGTCTCTCAGCAGACCGTGCGCGTCTACGCCACCGGCACCAAGCAGCGTAAGGCCGGCTTCCCCAAGTCCGCGCTCCCCGAGGGTGCGCGCTCGCCGCTCTTCCACAAGAAAGAGGCCGACGCCTTCATCAAGCGGCGCCTCGAGGAGACCGCCGGCGACAGCGACCAGGAAGAGGCAGCCCAGAACGCATACGCCGAGCTCGGCCGCGAGATCAACCTACGCAGCCGGGAGCAGCTGCAGGCTGCGCTCTTCGATGATCTCGGCCTGCCCCGCACCGAGGATCTCTCCGTCTCGACACCGGCGCTCAAGAAGCTCTATGACGAGACCGGTTCAGCTTTCGTCGGCCACGTCCTCCGCTTCCGCGGGAAGTAGCCCACAGCCACACCCCAACACACCGCGCCCGGCGTTGACCACGACATCGGCACCGCCTAAGCTGTGAATGTCACATTCACTAGGGAGGCTGATACGTGGACGACTCGTCGACCTACGACCCCGCACCGCTCTGGTTCACGCCCGAGACCGCGAACGTCGAAGCGCTCGAGCAGGCCTGGGGTGCGCGCAAACTCAGCCAGATCATGGGCGCCGCACTCGGCAGCTTCAACCGCCTCGGCCACGTCGACGCCGGCACAGCCTCAGACACGTTCGGCGTCTCCGAGGGCACCATCCGCCGGTGGATCCGTGACGGCGTGCCCCCACGACGGATCGAACACGTCATCGGCCTCGTCCGACCCCCACAGGGCGCATTCGAGCAGGAGCGCAAAGATCTCGTCTACGCCCGCGGCGCCGTCACCAAGATCTCGACAGACACCGCGAATGCCGTCGCACTGTGGGGATACAAGGGCTACCTCGAGCAGTGGGATCTCGCGATCATCAAGATCAAGAACATGCCCGTCCTCACCGTCCGCATGGCACGCACCGATCGCGACCGCGCCGCGGACAAACGCCTCGCCGCCGGCGGTGAGCTCGTCGAGATCTCCACCTTCCCGAGCTACTGGGCAGCAATCGTCGCCCGCAACGAGCTCCTCGAGGACGTCTACCCCTACCGGGTCCAGCTGCGCAACACCAAACTCGCCAGCGGCGCCGGCAAGGCCTTCCTCGACGAGGCCCCCAGGAAGCCGCTGCGCTCCTACCGCAAGAAAGCCCGCACCAGCGTCCGCAAAACCACTCGGGAGAACGCATGACACACGTCCCCCTCGACGAGGTGATCGCCGCTCTCACCAACGACATCGAGAACGGCGATCTCCCTCGTGTGGTCACCGCCGACCATGCGACCCTCGACGCGATCCGCTATGTCGTGCAGCAGTGGTACGCGATCACCGACAACGCCGGCCTCAATCCCTCTTCCACCGCCGAGGATGTCGCACGCGAGTACTTCGTGCGCGGCGCACTTCCCGACGAGCCCTGGGTCTGGCAAAGCTCCCTATGACATCCCCGCCGACCTACTGGCACGGTGGCCACCCAGGGCTCGAAATCGGCGCTCCGCTGCTAAGCCCGCTCAACGCTGCAGCCGCCGGCCTGCGGATCCCCTACACACCCCGAGAGCGCCCAGAGCTCGGCATCGTCTCGCGCACCGACCGCGTCTACTTCTCCACCAACCAAGACTTCGCCCGCGCGTTCGCCTTCCAGACCGAGATCACCACACCCTCCGGCACGCTCACATCCCGCGGCACGCTCTACGCAGTTACCCCCACCGGCCCCGTCGACGAGGATCCCGACTTCGCCGGCCACAACGTCTCCTGGTGCGCCGCCGGCGCCATCATCACCGAGATCGTCGAGACCAACGTCCTCATGCGCACCCGCGACGCCACCCGCGCCATCGGCATCTACGCCAGCTGGGACGACGGTCGGCCGATGTACCTCGAGGACGGCAGACTCGGCGTCACCTGGCAAATGGAGAGCCACGGCATCACCCAGGCCACCGTCGACGAGATCGTGCGCCCCTGGACTCCCGTCGAAACCGCCCTCGAGCGCATCCACGCAGCTGCCACCCGCAACCACCGCACCCGCTGACACGGGGGAGCAGCCGACCTGCGATCCGAGGCGTCGGCAGAGCGCAGCGAAGCCGACGCCGGGCCCCTTGCCTCGACGAACTGCCATTCGCCCGCGGCCGGCGCGCCGGCTGCCCGAGGCCAGTGGCGCAGCCACTTGCCCCCACGGGAAGG
>QFCS01002103.1_pt1 | contig 20054 bp, 13 predicted proteins | sample 3576561 | NCBI WGS metagenome assembly QFCS01 | reverse complement strand
TGGGAGGACGAACCGTCGGCTGCCCTGCCGGGACAACTCGCGCTGGCGCGTGTGCGGCGGGGACGGCGCATCGGCCTCCTGACCGACGCGTTCGCCACGGGCGAGTTCGCGCGCCGCATGCTAGAGGCCATGGCCAATGCGGAGCGCATCGAATCGACCGACGGGACGATCGTCTTCGAGCCGACGCCCGACGGCCTGGAAATGCTGAAGCGACCGGCCGATGCCCCGGTGATCTGGCTGTCGGCCGAGCAGTCCAACAGTTCGCTGATCGTCGACGACGCGGTGATGCTCAAGATCTTCCGCTTCATCTCTACGGGCGAGCATCCCGAGGCCGAGATGAGCCGCTACCTCACGCTGCACGGTTTCACCAATACGCCGGCGCTGCTGGGCGAGGTGACGCGCATCGATCGCGACGGGCAGCGCCATGCGCTGGCCGTGGCGCAGGCCTTCGTGCGCAATCAGGGCGACGCCTGGACCTGGACGCTGAACCAGTTCAATCGCGCGCTCGACGACATGGCCAGTCGCGAGGCCACGGCGGAATCGCGCGGCGACGATATCGAGGACTATCACAGCTTCGCCGGAACGATCGGCCGGCAGCTCGGCCGCATGCATGCCATCCTTGCCGGGCCGACCGACGACCCGGCCTTCGCGCCACGACCTGCCAGCGCCGAGGACGTCGAAGTCTGGATCGGGCGTGCGACGGGATTGCTCGATCGCGCGCTGGATTCGATCGCTGCCCGCGATTCCTGGGACAACGAGGCTGCCGAGGCCGACGCCAAGGCGCTGCTGGAGTCGCGCGACGTGCTGAAGACGGCGATGCAGCGCCTAGGACGGAGCGGCCAGGGCACGCTGACCACGCGCATCCACGGCGACTTCCATCTCGGCCAGGTACTGGTCGCCAGCGCCGATGCCTACCTCATCGACTTCGAGGGTGAGCCGGCGCAGCCGGTCGAGGAGCGGCGCCGCAAGGCCTGTCCGCTGCGCGACGTCGCGGGCCTCTTGCGGTCGTTCGACTATGCCGCCGCGACGACGCTCGACGCGAAGAACCTGATCGCCAACCGCGTGTCGCCCGGCCGCCGGCAGCGCATCGTCGCGCGGCTGCGGGAAGGGGCGGAGAAGGCCTTTCTCGCGTCGTACCGCGAAGCCGTCGCCGGGGTGCCAGGCATGGCGGATGACGGCCTGCTCGACTTCTTCCTGGTCGAGAAGGCAGCCTATGAAGTGGCCTACGAGGCGGCCAACCGCCCTGCATGGCTCGCCATCCCGGTGAGCGGGCTTGCGCGCGTCGCTGCCGGCCTGATGGCCATGATGGCGCGGAGCGAAGCGTGAATGCCGCCCAGTCCGCGGCCCAGACCGCGCCCCAGACCGCAGGCTTGACCGAAGGTGACGTCGAGGCGCTGCTCGGCGGCCGGCATCGCGATTCCTTCCGCGTCCTCGGGCCGCTCGACGGTCCCGACGGGCGGACCATCCGCACCTTCCTGCCGGGCGCGCAGGCGGTCGAGGTGCTGCGCCGCGGCGACGGCGCTGCATTGGGCACGCTGACCGAGACCCATCCCGGCCTGTTCGAGGGCGTGGTCGCCGACGCCTCGCCCTACCGGCTGCGCATCCAGTGGCCGCAGGCGGTGCAGGAGACCGAGGATCCCTATTCCTTCGGCCCGCAGCTCGGCGAGCTCGACCTGCATCTGTTCAACGAGGGTCGCCACTTCCGCCTCGCCGAGGCGTTGGGCGCCAACTGCGTCACGGTCGACGGCGTGCCGGGCGTGCGCTTCGCGGTGTGGGCGCCCAATGCCGAGCGCGTTGCGGTGATCGGCGACTTCAACGCGTGGGACTCGCGGCGCCATCCGATGCGGCTGCGCTATCCGTCCGGCATCTGGGAGCTGTTCGTGCCCAGGATCGGCCCGGGCGTCCGCTACAAGTACGCCATCATCGGTCCGGGCGGTACGCACGCACCGGACAAGGCCGATCCCGTGGCGCAGCAGGCCGAGCCGGCGCCGTCCACGGCCTCGGTGGTGCCGTCTCCGTCGGCATGGGCTTGGACCGACGCGGCGTGGATGGCGGAGCGCGGCCGGCGCCAGGCACCCGATGCGCCGGTTTCGATCTACGAGGTCCATATCGGATCGTGGCTGCATCCGACCGAGAGCCACCACGGCGCGCTGTGGGATCTCGCCGCCGAACGGCTGATCCCCTATGTCGTGGAGCTGGGCTTCACCCATGTCGAGCTGCTGCCCATCACCGAACATCCATTCGGTGGCTCGTGGGGCTATCAGCCGCTCGGACTGTTCGCCCCGTCGGCGCGTTTCGGTCCGCCCGAGTCGTTCGCGCGCTTCGTCGACGAGCTGCACGCCAACGGCATCGGCCTGATCCTCGATTGGGTGCCGGCGCATTTCCCGACCGACCCGCACGGCCTGGCGCGCTTCGACGGCACGGCGCTCTACGAGCATCTCGACCCGCGCGAGGGCTTCCATCAGGACTGGAACACCTACATCTACAATCTCGGCCGCCGCGAGGTGCAGGGCTTCCTGATCGCCAGCGCGCTGCACTGGCTGGAGCGCTATCACGTCGACGGCCTGCGGGTCGATGCCGTCGCTTCGATGCTCTACCGTGACTACAGCCGGCCCGCCGACGCCTGGATCCCGAATGTCCATGGCGGGCGCGAGAACCTGGAGGCGGTGGGCTTCCTGCGCCATCTCAATGCCGTCATCGCCGAACGCTGCCCGGGCGCCGTCGTGATCGCCGAGGAATCGACGGCCTGGCCCGGCGTGACCCGACCGTCGCCCGAGGGGCTGGGCTTCTCCTACAAATGGAACATGGGCTGGATGCACGACACGCTGCGCTACATCGAGCACAACCCGATTCATCGCGCCTTCCATCACGACGACATGACGTTCGGGCTGATCTATGCCTTCTCCGAGAAGTTCGTCCTGCCGATCTCCCACGACGAGGTCGTGCACGGCAAGGGCTCGCTGCTCGGCAAGATGCCGGGCGATCCCTGGCAGCGGCTGGCCAATCTGCGCGCCTATCTCGGCTTCATGTGGGCGCATCCCGGCAAGAAGCTGCTGTTCATGGGCTGCGAGATCGCGCAGGAGCGTGAATGGAACCACGATCGTGAGCTCGACTGGTTCCTGCTCGACGATCCGGCGCATGCCGGCGTCCAGCGCCTGGTGCGCGACCTCAACCGACTCTATGCGGGCGAACCGGCGCTGCATCGGCGCGACGCCGTGCCGGAAGGTTTCCGGTGGGTGATCGGCGACGACCGCGCCAACTCGGTCTTCGCCTTCCTGCGCCAGGGTGACGGCAATGACCGGCCGGTCCTGGTCGTCTGCAACATGACGCCGGTACCGCGGCAGCTCTATCGCATCGGCGTACCGCGCGCCGGCCGCTGGCGCGAGATCGCCAACACCGATTCGCGCTTTTACGGCGGCAGCGACGTCGGCAACGACGGACAGGTCGTGACGCAGGACGCGCCGTCGCATGGCGAGGGACAGTCGCTGCTGCTCACGCTGCCGCCGCTCGCCACCATCGTCCTGAAGCCGGAGGACTGAGCCTTGGTGAGCTGGCCGGAGCGCCTGCTGCCCGGCGCACCTTATCCGCTGGGCGCGACCTGGGACGGGCTCGGTACCAATTTCGCGGTCTTTTCGGCCCATGCCACGCGGATCGAGCTCTGCCTGTTCGATCCGTCGGGGCGGCGCGAGATCGCGCGCTTCGAGCTGCCCGAATGCACCGACGAGGTGTGGCACGGCTATCTGCCCAATGCCCGCACCGGCCTGATCTACGGCTATCGCGCCTGGGGCCCCTACGACCCGCAGAACGGCCATCGTTTCAACCATCACAAGCTGCTGCTCGATCCCTATGCCCGGCGCATTGCCGGCGAGCTGCGCTCGGCCGACGCGCTGTTCGGCTACCGCGTGAACTCGGCGCGTGGCGATCTCTCCTTCGACCGCCGCGACAGCGCGCCCGGCATGATCAAGGGAGTCGTCACCGACGACAGCTTCAACTGGGCCGACGACCGCCCGCCGGCCGTGCCGTGGTCCGACATGGTGATCTACGAGCTCCATGTCCGCGGCGCCTCGATGATGCGACCCAAACTGCGACAGAACGAGCGCGGGACCTTCGCCGCGCTGGGCGATGCCACGTTCATCGACCACCTGCGGCGGCTGGGCGTCACCACCGTCGAGCTGCTGCCCGTCCACGCCTTCGTGCAGGATCGCACCCTGCTGCAGAAGGGCCTGCGCAACTACTGGGGCTACAACACGATCGGCTTCTTCGCGCCCGAGCCACGCTATCTGTCCGACAACATGCCCGACGAGATGCGGATCGCAGTGCGCCGCCTGCATGCTGCGGGCCTCGAGGTCATCCTCGACGTCGTCTACAACCATACTGGCGAAGGCAGCGAGTTGGGGCCGACGCTGTCCTTCCGTGGCCTGGACAATGCCAGCTACTACCGGCTGGTCTCCGACAATCCCCGCCACACCGTCAACGACACCGGGACCGGCAACACGCTGAACCTCAGCACGCCGCGCGTGCTGCAGATGGTCATGGATTCGCTGCGCCACTGGGTGACCTCGTACCATGTCGACGGCTTCCGCTTCGATCTCGGCGTGACGCTGGGCCGCGAGGCGCACGGCTTCGACCCCAACTCGGGCTTCTTCGACGCCGTCCGTCAGGATCCCGTCCTGTCGAGAGTCAAGCTGATCTCCGAGCCGTGGGACATCGGTCCGGGTGGCTACCAGCTCGGCCAGCATCCGCCGGGCTTCGCAGAATGGAACGACCGGTTCCGCGACGGCATCCGCCGCTACTGGCGCGGCGACCCCGGCCAGCGTGCCGACTTCGCCGCCCGCCTGGCGGGCTCGGCCGACTTCTTCGACCATCGCTCCCGGCGGCCCTGGGCCTCGATCAACTACGCCGCCTGCCACGACGGCTTCACCCTGGCCGATACGGTGAGCTACGCCGAGCGCCACAACGAGGCCAACGGCGAGGAGAATCGCGACGGCCAGCTCGACAACTATTCGGCGAACTGGGGCGTCGAGGGACCGACCGACGATCCGGCGATCCTCGAGACGCGGCGGCGTCTGCAGCGGGCGATGCTCGCGACGGTGTTCCTGGCGCAGGGCACGCCGATGCTGCTCGCCGGCGACGAGTTCGGCCGCACGCAGAACGGCAACAACAACGCCTACTGCCAGGACAACGAGATCTCCTGGATCGACTGGGCGCCGGCCGGCAGCGGCGAGGGCCAGGCGCTGGTCGCTTTCGTCGCCCGTGTCGTCGCCCTGCGCCATCGCCACCCCGTACTGCGCGCATCGCGTTTCCTTCACGGACAGGAGGAATTGCTTCCCGGCATCCACGACATCGCCTGGTTCGATGCGTCGGGGGAGATGGTCTCCACCGATTCGTGGAACAATCCCGACGAGCTCCGCCTGATCCTGCGCCGCGCCAGCCGCAATGGGGAAGGCGCCGTCACCGTGCTCACCGCGTGCTTCAATGCGAGCGCCGAGAACCACGTCTTCCATCTGCCGCCGCCCGGTCTGCCGGCGACCGTGCTGCTCGACAGCGCGCTGCCCGATGCGCCGGAACGCGAGCTCGAAACCGAGGAAATCGCCGTCTGCGGTCGCAGCGTCGTGCTGACCTTGAGCGTTCTCTCCGCATCGGAGCAACGGACGGAAGGCTCATGACGGTATTCTCGCGCGATCTTCCCTTCGGTGCGACGCTGCTCGCGCCGGATCGCACCCGCTTCCGGCTGTGGGCGCCGGGCCGACAGGAAGTCGCCGTAGAAGTCGAAGGCGGCAGCATCGACGGCAAGTGCCGCCTGGCGATGAAGCGCAGCGCCGACGGCTGGTTCGAGGCCGAGGCGCCGTGCGGCGCCGGGGCGCTCTATCGCTACCGGCTGGACGACGACCTGGCGGTGCCCGATCCGGCGTCGCGCGCCCAGGCACCCGACGTCCATGATCCCAGCCGCGTCGTCGATCCGCGCGCCTATCGCTGGCAGCATGCCGACTGGCGCGGCCGTCCCTGGCATGAAGCCGTGCTGTACGAACTGCATGCCGGCTGCCTGGGCGGCTTCGCCGGCGTGCAGGCGCAGTTGCCGGCACTGCGCAATCTCGGCGTCACCGCGGTCGAGCTGATGCCGGTCAACGATTTCCCCGGCAGGCGCAACTGGGGCTATGACGGTGTCCTGCCCTTCGCACCTGACGCGGCCTACGGCACGCCGGACGAGCTGAAGGCCCTGATCGATGCCGCGCACGGGCTCGGCCTGATGATCTTCCTCGACGTGGTCTACAATCACTTTGGCCCCGACGGGAACTATCTCGCCGCCTACGCGCCGGATTTCTTCCGCCGCGACCTGCAGACGCCATGGGGCGTCGCCATCGACTTCCGCCGGCCCGAGGTGCGCCGCTTCTTCACCGAGAACGCGCTTTACTGGCTGATGGAGTACCGCTTCGACGGGCTGCGCTTCGACGCCGTGCATGCCATTCCCGAACCCGACTGGCTGGACGAGATGGCGGCGGAGGTGCGGCGCACGGTCGAGCCCGGCCGCCACGTGCACCTGGTGCTGGAGCATGACGGCAACCAGGCCGGCCACCTGAGCAACGGCTTCGACGCCCAGTGGAACGACGACGCCCATCACGTGCTGCACGTGATGCTGACCGGCGAGGCTGACGGCTACTATTCGGACTACGCGGAGCACGCCGCCGAGCGGCTGGCGCGCGCGCTGGCCGAGGGCTTCATCTATCAGGGCGAGCCGTCTGCCTATCGCAAGGGCGAACGGCGTGGCACGCCGAGCGCCCATCTGCCGCCCACGTCCTTCGTGCTGTTCCTGCAGAACCATGACCAGATCGGCAATCGGCCGTTCGGCGATCGCCTCGTGGAGCGCGCCGACTCCGCCGCGCTGGAGGCGGCCGTGGCGCTGCAGCTCCTCGCGCCGCAGATTCCGCTGATCTTCATGGGCGAGGAGGGGGCGAGCCGCTCGCCCTTCCTGTTCTTCACCGATCATCACGGCGCGCTGGCTGCCGCGGTGCGCGAGGGCCGCCGCCGCGAGTTCGCCGGTTTCGACGGCTTCCGCGCCGGCGAGACGGCGTCGAGCATTCCCGATCCCAACGATCCCGAGACATTCGAGCGGAGCTGCCTGGTGGCCGACGACGAGGAGCGGCGCGCGCTCTATCGTCGGCTGCTCGGGCTGCGGGCGGCGACGATCGTGCCGCACCTGCCCGGCGTGCGGACGCTGGAGGCCCGCGCTGTAGGCGCTGCGGCCGTGGCCGCCCGTTGGCGGCTGGGCAACGGCGCCGTGCTGTCGCTCGCCAGCTGCCTTGCCGCCGAGGCGTGCGGTTTCGAGCCGATGCGTGGCGATCTGCTGTTCGAATCGCAACCGGGGGCCGGCGATCAGGTCCGCGCCGGCACGCTGGAGGGACCGGCTACCGTGGCGCTCCTGGAGCCGGCGGCGTGAGCGACGAGGCGATCGCCGACCGTGCCCGCGCCGCTGGCCTGGCCGTCGAGTGGACGGACGCCATGGGCCGTCCGCAGCAGGTTCGAGGGGAGGCGCTCCGGCGCCTGCTGGAGGCGCTGGACTACCGCGACGAACCCATGGCGATGCCGCCGCTGGTGACGGCGGCGGTGGGCCGCCGCATCGCGCTGCCCGGCGTGACGGACGACGTTGCGGGCGAGCTGATGCTGGAGGAAGGCGACATTCGGTCGGTGACGTTGCGCGGCGGCAGCCTGCCCGGCATCCGTCAGGCCGGCTATCACAAGCTGCGCTTCGGCGATCGCGAGATCACGCTGGCGGTCGCGCCGACGCGCTGCCTCACGGCCCACGATCTCGGCGGCGGGCGGCGCATGTGGGGGGTCGCGGCCCAGATCTATGCGTTGCGCCGGCCGGGCGACGGCGGCATCGGCGACGCCGGATCGGTGCGCGATCTCGCCGAGGCCGCGGCGCGGCAGGGCGCGGATGCCGTGGCACTCAGTCCCGTGCACAGCCTGTTCGCGCACGATCTCGCGCGTTGCAGTCCCTATTCGCCGTCGAGCCGGCTGTTCCTCAATCCGCTGTTCGCCGATCCGGCAGCCACCTTCGAGGAGGAAGTGGTGGACATCGATGCCGGGCTGGAGCGGGCCGATCTGATCGACTGGCCCACGGCGGGCGCGGCGAAGCTCGCTCGCTTGCGCCGGCTGTTCGATCGCTTCGAGGCGCGCCAGGGCGTGGTCGGCGAGGCACTGGTCGCCGACTTCGAGCGTTTCGTGCGCGACGGCGGCGAGACGCTGCGCGGGCATGCCGCGTTCGAGGCGGCGCAGGGCAGCGCAGCGGGCGGGCCTCTCGACAGGCCTCTCGACGGGCCTCACGAGCAGGCCGTGCGCTATCAGCTCTTTCTGCAGTGGATCACCGCGCGTTCGTTCGCCGAGGCACAGCGTGCCGCTCGTGCCGCCGGCATGCGCATCGGCCTGGTGAGCGACCTCGCGATCGGCATGAACCGCGCCGGGAGCCACGCCTTCTCGCGCCGCGCCGACCTGCTGATGGATCTTTCCATCGGCGCGCCGCCCGACTTGTTCAATCCCGTCGGACAGGACTGGGGGCTGACCGGCTTCTCGCCGCGCGCGCTGGTCGCGTCGGGCTTCGAGCCGTTCCTCGCCACCTTGCGCGCGGCGCTGGCCAACGCCGGCGGCGTGCGCATCGATCACGTCATGGGGCTGATGCGGCTGTGGCTGATCCCACAGGGCGCCGCACCGACCGACGGCGCCTATCTCGCCTATCCGTTCGAGGACCTGCTGCGCCTGCTGGCGCTCGAGTCGCATCGCCACGACGCCATCGTGATCGGCGAGGATCTCGGCACCGTGCCGCCGGGCTTCCGCAACCGCCTGCGCCGTGCCGGCATCGCCGGCCTCGACGTGCTGTGGTTCGAGCGCACGCGGCTTGCCTTCCGCCGGCCGTCGCGCTGGCGCAAGGAAGCAGTGGCCACGACGACGACGCACGACCTGCCCACCGTGGCCGGCTGGTGGAGCGGCGAGGACATCCGCACCCGCCTGGCGCTGGGCCTCGGTGCTCCCGGCGACGACGAGGCGCGCGCGCAGGATCGCCCGCGCTTGTGGCGGGCCTTCGTTGAGGCCGGTGTTGTTGGGGCCGGTGTTGTTGGGGCTGGTGTTGTTGGGGCTGGTGTTGTTGGGGCCGGCGTCGTTGAGGATGCGCCGCCGCCGCCGGAGCGTCCGCAGGCGGCGGTCGATGCCGCGCTCGCCTACGTCGCGCAGTCGCCGTCGTCGCTGATGCTGGCGCCGGTCGAGGACCTGCTGGCGCTCGCGCCGCAGCCCAACCTGCCGGGCACCGTCGACGAGCATCCCAACTGGCGGCGGCGTCTCGCACCTCTGGCGCGCGACCTGTTCGAGGCGCCCGAGGTGCGGGCGCGCGTCGCGGGAATCCGTCGCCAGCGCGCCGGCCCCGGCCCATGATCCCGCGCGCCACCCTGCGGCTGCAGTTCCATCGCGGCTTCACCTTCGCCGACGCCGAAGCGCTGGTGCCCTATTTCGCGGCGCTGGGCGTGAGCCATCTCTATGCCTCGCCGATCGCCGCGGCGCGGCCGGGCTCGATGCACGGCTACGACGCGATCGACCCGACGACGGTCAATCCCGAGCTGGGCGGCGAGGCGGGGCTGCGCGCGTTGGCGACGGCACTGCGCAGCGCCGGCCTCGGCCTGGTGCTCGACATCGTGCCCAATCACATGGCCGCCGATCCGCGCAACGCCTGGTGGGCCGACGTGCTGCGCCACGGCCGCGCCAGCCGCTACGCGTGCTGGTTCGACATCGACTGGCAGGCCGACGACAAGGTGCTGCTGCCGATCCTCGGCCAGCCGCTCGACGAGGTCGTGGCAGCGGGCGAGCTGAAGCGCTGCGGCGACGCGTTCACCTACTACGACAACCGGCTGCCCGCCGCCGAGGGCGACCTGTCGCGCCAGCATTATCGGCTGGCCTCGTGGCGCAGTGCCGGCGACCGCATCAACTGGCGGCGCTTCTTCGACATCAACGAGCTGGTCTGCCTGCGCATGGAGGAGCCCGAGGCGTTCGAAGCGGTGCATGCCCTGCCGCTGCGTCTGCATCACGAGGGGCTGGTCGACGGTCTGCGCATCGACCATGTCGACGGCCTGACCGATCCCGCTTCCTATTGCCGGACCCTGCGCTCGCGCCTCAAGCCTGGCGCGTGGCTGGTCGTCGAGAAGATCCTGCTGCGCGGCGAGACACTGCGCGACGATTGGGGCTGCGACGGCACGACGGGCTACGACTTCATGGACGAGGTCAATGCGTTGCAGCACGACGCCGAGGGCGAGCGGCTGCTGGCCGACGCCTGGCATGCGCTGAGCGGTCGGCCGGCCGACTTCGCCGTCGAGGAGCAGGCGGCGCGGCGCGAGATCCTCGCGCGCAGCTTCGGCGCCCAGCTCGACGCCTGCGCCGCCGGCTTCGCGGCCGGCGAGCTGGCGCGGCCGGCGCTGCGCCGTGTGCTGACCGAACTGCTGGCGCACTTCCCCGTCTATCGCAGCTACATCGCCAATGGCGTCCTCGCCGACGCGGATCGTGCCATGCTTGCCCAGGCCGGGAAGGGCGCCCGCACCACCTGTCTCGCCACCGACCGTTGGGCCGTCGCTCCGGTTCTCGCGCGGTTCGGCGACGCGACCTGCGCGCGGGCCGTGGCCCGCTTCCAGCAGCTCAGCGCGCCGGTCGCCGCCAAGTCGGTCGAGGATACGGCGTTCTATCGCTATGGCCGGCTGCTGTCGCGCAACGACGTCGGCTTCGACGTCGAGACCTTCGCGCTCGACGCGGCGGCTTTCCATGCCCGCATGCAGGCGCGGGCAGACCGGCTGCCGCGCGCCATGCTGACCACCGCCACGCACGACCACAAGCGCGGTGAGGACGTGCGGGCGCGCCTCGCCGTGCTGAGCGCCATGGCGGCGCGCTGGGCGGGTCTGCAGGCGCGCTGGGCCGCCGCCGCGCGGCGCCTGGCGCCCGGCGGTGCGCCGTCGACGGGCGACATCGCCATGCTGCTGCAGACCATCGTCGGCGCCTGGCCGCTCGATCTCGCGCGCGGCGATGGTGCCGGGCGCGCCGCCTTCGCCGATCGCCTGGTTGCCTGGCAGCGCAAGGCGCTGCGCGAGTCCAAGCTCGGCAGCGACTGGGCCGATCCCGATGAGCGCTACGAGATGGTCGCGGCGAACCTGGCGAGGGAGCTGGTCGCGGACGCCGAGCTGCCCGAGCTGCTGGACGAGATCGTGGGCCTCGTCGACCGCATCGCTCCGGCCGGCGCCGTGAACGGCCTCGCCCAGGCGTTGCTGCGGCTCACCGTGCCCGGCGTGCCCGACCTCTATCAGGGCACGGAACTCTGGGACTTCAGCCTGGTCGATCCCGACAACCGCCAGGCCGTCGACTGGCAACGACGCCGGGACGGGTTGTCGTCGGACCCGCTCGGCGGCAGCGTCGCCGACTGGCGCGACGGCCGCGTCAAGCAGGCGCTGATCGCGCGCGTGCTGGCGCTCCGGGCCCGCCATCCGCTGCTGTTCGCGCACGGCGACTACCGGCCGCTGGCACTCGACGGCGCGCTGGCCGAGGCGATGCTGGCCTTCGAGCGCCGGCAGGGCGAGGACCGGCTGATCGTCGTCGCGCCCCGCCTGCCGCTCAGGCTGCCGCTGGCGGCGGGCAGTCTCGCGGTTGCCGCGGCCGGCTGGATGGATACGCGCCTGACCGTGCCGGACCTGTCGGCGCCGTTGCGCGACCTGCTGGACGACCGACTGGTCGATCCCGCGGCGGAGGGTCTGCCGATGGCGCGCCTGTGCCGGACGCTGCCCTTGGCGGTCCTCGGTGCCGGGCGGACGGCCGCCATGTCGACATGAAGACGCGGTCGACCGAAGACCGGGAGGGAATGGGGTTCCGGAGGGCAGCCATATGAGCGATGGTGGGATGGACAGCCGCCCCGTCCGATCTGCCCGTCCTGCATCGCCCTCTGTTCCGATCCGTCAGGAGAACCCCTAAATGGCGTTCATGCTCGATCCGCAGATCGTCATCGGTCTGCTCACGCTGATCGTGCTGGAAATCGTCCTCGGCATCGACAACCTCATCTTCATCGCGATCCTGGCGGATCGCCTGCCGCCGCAGCAGCGCGACCGGGCGCGCATCCTCGGCCTCAGCCTGGCGCTCGTCATGCGCCTCGGCCTGCTGGCCGGGATCTCCTGGCTGGTCGGGTTGACCGCGCCACTGTTCGCGGTGGCCGGCATCAGCCTGTCGGGCCGCGACATCATCCTGATCGTCGGCGGCCTGTTCCTGCTGTTCAAGGCGACCATGGAGATCCACGAGCGCCTCGAAGGCGGCAGCCACGCGCGCGCCGCCGGCGGCTATGCGAGCTTCGGCGCCGTGATCGCCCAGATCGTGGTGCTCGACGCCGTGTTCTCGCTCGATTCCGTCATCACGGCCGTCGGCATGGTGAAGGAGCTGTGGGTCATGATGACGGCCGTCGTCGTGGCCATGGTGGTGATGATCGTCGCCAGCAAGCCGCTGACGCGCTTCGTCAATGCCCACCCCACCGTCGTCATGCTGTGCCTGGGCTTCCTGCTGATGATCGGTCTCAGCCTGATCGCCGAGGGCTTCGGCGTCGACATCCCGAAGGGCTATCTCTATGCCGCCATCGCCTTCTCGATCGTGGTCGAGACGTTCAACCAGCTGCGGCTGGCCAACGAGAAGAGACGGATCGCGGCAGTGCCGCTGCGTCAGCGCACGGCGGACACCGTGCTGCGTCTGCTCGGCGGCACGCCGTCGGGTGGCGAGCCGGCCTCGGCCGTCGGCGAGCCCGCCAGGCCCGCCGATGACGCGACGGGGTTCGCCGAGTCCGAGCGCGCGATGATCGCGGGGGTGCTGAAACTCGGCAACCGCACCACGCGCTCGATCATGACGCCGCGCAGCGAGATCGGCTGGCTCGATGTCGGCGCGTCCAATGCCGACATACGGCGCACGCTGCACGAGCACGGCCATGCCCGCTACCTGGTATGCGACGGCCGTCTCGAGCGGCTGGAGGGCGTCGTGGCCTCCCGCGACCTGCTGCCCGACCTGCTGGACGGCAATCCGATCGACCTGCGCCGGCGCATGCAGCCGGCGCTGGTGGTCCACGATCGGCTGCCGGTGGTCCGGCTGATCGACCGGCTCAAGACGACACCGACGCGCCTGGCGGTCGTGGTCGACGACCAGGGCACGATCGACGGCGTCGTTACGCCGACCGACGTGCTTGCCGCCATCGCCGGTGATCTTGTCGAGGCCGAGGACGCCCAACCCGAGCCGCAGCGCCAGGCCGACGGCTCGATCCGCTTCGATGGTGCAACGGCGATCGACGAGGCGGCCGGGCTGCTCGATCTGCCGGCCCTGGCCGGCGCAGGCGACTATTCGACCGTCGCCGGCTTCGTGCTGTGGCGCCTCGGCCACGTCCCGCAGCAGGGCGAGGCCTTCGAATGGGAAGGCTGGCGCTTCACCACGACCGAACTGGCCGGCCATCGCGTCGAGACCGTCGTCGCCACGCCGGTCGCTCCTGCCGACAAGCCGACTGCCGCTCGAGGTAAGGCGAACTAGTTGACATGGAAACCATATTAAACGAGTTTCCAAGTCAACCAACCCGGATCGCCATGCCTCCCTCAGTACCGCGCGTCTCGCGTCTCGAAGACCATCTCGGTTACTGGCTGCGCTACGTCTCCAATCAGGTCTCGCATGCCTTCGCGCAGAAGCTGGCGGCGCGCGGCGTCACCGTGGCGGAGTGGGTCGCGATGCGCGAGCTGTTCGACGGGCCGGGCATGGTGCCGAGCGCGCTGGCCGAGCGGCTGGGCATGACGCGCGGCGCCGTCTCCAAGCTGGCCGACCGGCTGGAGGCCAAGGGCATGGCGGAACGGGCGGCGAGTGACGCGGACCGGCGCTCCCATACGCTCAGCCTCACGGCGACTGGGCGGCGGCTCGTGCCGGCGCTCGCCGCCCTGGCCGATGCCAACGACGCGGAATTCTTCGGCCAGCTCGGCCGGGCCGAACGCGCCGCCATCGTGGCGGCAATGAAGGACATCGTGCGCCGCAAGGATCTGCGCGCGGTGCCCATGACGTGACGAAGGTGAAGCGGATGGACGCGCACGCGAAGGCCGTCGTGCACGAGATGACGGAAGCCTCCGAACGGGAGCGCATCGCGTTTCCGGCGGTGGTCGTGGCCTTGGCCGGGGCAGGGGTCGAGCGCTACCATGCCGACCTCGTGCTTTCGACCAGGACCTACTACATGCCGGACGGCACTGCCGAGACCGTGCCCTGCCACGACGTCGCCCCGGCGGCCGAGGCCTTCTCCGCCGCAGGCGTGGATGCCGCCGTGCGCGCCATCCAGGCCGGATCGATCGGCTACCGCGCCTTCTGCGACCGCCTCGCCGCGGCCGGCTGCGTCGTGACGCTGGCCGGCCGGCGCGCCATCTACTACGGCCGCACCGGTGACAGCCATGTCGAGCCCTTCCCCGGCGCCTCGCCGTGAAGGCCGTGACACGGGCACCGCTGACGTGACTCCCGGTGACATGAGGATGGCGCCGTGAAGGCGGGTGACGAGCGTGCCCTCGCGCGCCTGCTCGCCGACCTGCGGCGTGGGCATCGCCAGCAGAGCGGCCTCGATCCGCGCCTCGTGCCGGCCGACAAGGAGGCCGGCTATCGCGTCGCCGGCCGCGTCGCGGAGGAGCTGGGCTGGCCCGTGCTGGGCTGGAAGATTGCGGCCGTGAAGGCGGAGATGCAGCGGGCGCTGCGCACTGATTCACCGATCTGGGGCCGCGTCTTCGCGGTGCAGGAGACCCCGCTGGAGGTCGTGCATGCCGCGCTCTGCAGCCCGATCCCAGAGGTCGAGTACCAGGCGAAGCTGGGCATCGACCTGCCGCCGCGCGCGAAGCCCTATTCGGTCGAGGAGGTGAGCGAGGCGGTGGCGTCCCTGCATCCGGGGCTGGAGCTTGCCGAGTGCCGCTTCGTCCACGACGAGGCCTTTCCGCCGCTGCCGGCGATCCTGGCCGACGGGGCCGGCTCCGGCACCATCGTCTACGGGCCGCCGATCGAGGACTGGCAGCGGCGCGACATCGCCGGCCAGGAGGCGGTGCTGCTGTGCGAGGGCCGGCCGCGCCGCCGTGGCACCGCGGCCGCCGCGCTCGACCATCCGATGCGGCCGCTCACCTGGCTGGCCAACGAGCTGTCGCGGCTGGGCATCGGCCTCGAGGCAGGACAGATGGTGAGCACCGGGACGCTGACCGGCATGCTGGCGCCGCGGCCGGGCGAGCGCTACGTCGCCGACTTCGGACCCTTCGGATCGGTGACTCTCGGCTTTCGCTGAGCGGCGCGTCAGCCTTCCGCTTCTTCCTTCAGCCGCTTGAAGTCGAGGATGCGCAGCTGGCGGCGGCTGACCTCGAGGACGCCGGCGGCGGCGAGCCGATCGAGTTCGCGGGTGATCGCTTCGCGGTGCGAGCCGATGCGGGCGGCGATTTCGTAGTGCGTCGGTGCCGGGCTGATGACGATGCCGTCGCCCGCGCCGCTGCCGGCCAGGCGCAGAATCTCGCGCCGCAGCCGGTCGCGCACCGCGAGCGCACTGGTTTCGTACACGCGCTCCGACGCCTGCCGGACCTTGCTGACCAGCAGCTCGATCAGGTGGAAGGCCACCATTCCCTCGCGCTTGAGCAGGTCGGCGAAGGCCGCCGAATGCATGCGGGCCACGCGGCACTCGGTGACGGCCACCACATCCGACGAGCGCGGCAGGCCGTCGATCGCTGCAAACTCGCCGAACAGGTTGCCGCCCGAAATCTCGCTGTAGATGACCTCGCGACCGGTCGGCGCGTGGCTGCTGAAGCGCACCGTGCCCGACAGGACGAAGAAGACGTCGGTCGTCGGCTCCTGCTCGCCGAGGATATGGGCGTTCTTGTCATAGGTGCGGATGGAGCAGGCAGCGGCGACCCGGGCCAGGGCATCGTCCGACAGGTCACGGAACAGCGATATCGCGCGCAGCGGAGAACTCATGCCGACGTCCATGTCTGTGATATTTCGCACTCAGCATGTCACGCCACGCGCGCCGCGCAAACCACGTCGCACCACGTGATCCGCGATGCAGTGCGAAAATGGGGGCGTCCGCCGCGCCTCTCACGCGCCGCGGCGAGTCTCGCGCATCAGGCGCAGCAGTTCGGCGGGTTCGAGCCGGCTGATGACGGGCAGGCCGTGCAACGCGGCGAAGATGCCGATGGCGCGGGCTCGCGCATGCTCGCCGTCCTCGTATTCGCGATAGGTGTCGAGCGCGTCGTTCAGCGTCGGCCGGTGCTCGTACTCGTAGACGCCCTGGGTACCGCCGCTGCGGTCCTGCCACCAGGATACGACGACGAAGCCGTCGGCCCGCCGAATCAGGGCGGCCCGGTCCGCCTCCTGGACGGACGTCGTGGCGGCGCGGGCGGCAAGGGCGTCATTGGAGGACATGCTTTCGGGCTCCTTCGTGGAGCCGGAATCGTCGCATACTGTAGTAATATATTCAAGAGCGTAAGTTATATACTACAGTCCTTGTCGTCACTGCCGCACCTCACCCTCGGCCTCGGCCATGAACGCCGGGAGCGGTTGCCGCTGCTCCGTGGAGCGCACGATCATGCCGGACCGCCGCGGCGCTGCGAGCGCGCGATAGACGACCTCGTCATCCTCGATTGCCGTGACTTCGCGGATTTCCCCATTTCGCATGCGATAGGATTTCCCCGCGAGCACGCTGCCTTCGCCGATCGACATCGTGCGGCCTCCGCTGTTGGCGTGACGACATGGCAACGTCGCTGTCGCCGCGGCGGTTGCCGGTCGATGCACCCGGCTCCGCGCAGCGCACGCCCATTCCATGCAACCCACCGCGCCGTCGCGACTTGATTCGGCAACGACCATCATCCTGCGGAGGCGAACATGCGTGCAGTCGAGATCATGACCCGGGACGTCGTCACCATCCGGCCCGACGCCAGCGTGCGCGAGGCGGCCCGGATGATGGACGACCTGAACGTCGGCGCCCTGCCGGTCTGCGACGGCCGGCGCCTGATCGGCATCCTCACCGATCGCGACATCACGGTACGCGCGACCGCCGACGGCATGCGGCCGGACCAGACGCTGGTCCGTGCAGTGATGACCGACGATGTCTGCTGGTGCTCCGAGAAGGACCCGGTCGACGCCGTGGGGCGCGAGATGGCGCGGCGCCAGATCCGCCGGATGCCGGTGGTCGACGCCGAGAAGCGCCTGGTCGGCATGATTGCCATGGGCGATCTCGCGACCGGCGACGCACCCGGCGCCGGCGACACGCTGCGACGGATTTCCGAACCATCCGAACCGGATCGTGCCACCCTGCCGCGCGACAGCCGCCTCGCCGACGCCCCGTGGCCGGCCTTCGGCGAGGGAGGCGGCGGCGGCCGGCCGGGAGAGTGACCGGGCGGCGGGCGCCTATGCTGGAAGGGTGTAGAGCTCGGCCTGACTCGTATCCACGGTGTAGCCGAGGTCGCGCAGCGCCGCGATGGTCAGGATGCTGAGCGGGTTGAGGCCTGTGTCGAGGTAGCCCGTGAGCAGCTCGTTGCCGAAGATGTCCTCGGACCAGTGCACGCCCGCCGTACCGGCGCCTCCCGAAGTTTCGAGGGGGACGAACGTCGCGGACGCGTTTCCACTGAGCTGCCTGTAGGCCTCGAGGCCATAGTGGCCGACATAGCCGAAGGCGTTCGTGAGGCCGAGAAGGTCCCAGAGCGAACCCAGGCCGAGCGTATGTCCGATTTCGTGGATGATGACGGTGAGGAGGCTGCCGTCGGCCTTCATGGCGCCGATGTCTGCCGAATCGATCACCAGCGTGGCATGCATGGGCAGCCACGACACGTCGCGCAGCTCGTCCCAACCGGCATAGCCCAGCACGCCGTCCAGGCCGTCGATGGCCTCGACCGCCGCATCGATCCGTAGGTCGTCGATGGGGCCGTCGATCACGCTGACCGCATCCGGAATGTCGGCGGTGATGATCTGTTCCCAGCGCGCGGCCGCCGCCTCGAAGTACAGCCGGTAGGCCGTGTTGCCGGTGACATGGATGTCGATGTCGAACGCGCCCGGCGAGGCTTGACCGATGGTCTGGTCACGGTCGAGATCCTGGTGGAACAGGTCTTCGACGGTATCGAACAGCGAATTTTCTGCTCCGATGTTTCCGATCACGTTCGTCTTGTACTTGCCGGAAGGATCGAGATCCTCGACGCGGTACCAGTTGGAGGCGAGCTGCCACGTGACGATCTGGAAGCCGTACTCGGCCGTCCATTCGACGCCGACCGGAACGAAGCTGGAGGTGAGGTCCACGCCCGATGCCAGAACGGCCGTGCCGTTGGCATTCTTCACCTGCACGCCGGTGCTCGACCCGTCCTGATAGACGTAGAAGGCATTGCCTTCCTTCACCAGCTTCGCCGAACCGACGTCCTCGATGACGCCATCGGGAATGCCGCGGACCCCGTCCCCGTTGATGTCTTGATCAAAGTAGGTCTCCTGGAGCTGCAGCCGGAAGTCTGATCCTGGCACGGCGATGGCTGCGCTGACGAGCTGGGTAATGTTTCCGGCCGAATTGGCCGACACCACGACGTACTGGTCGGAGCCGTTTGCCTTGAGCACGACATCGTACCAACCGCCGTCCCATTCCACCGCGACCGGCTGCCAGGCGGAAGCGGAGGTGACGGCGACGCCGCCGATCTTCAATTGCGGTCCGTCGGCATCCCCCAGGAGATAGTTCCCCGTGATGTCGCTGAGATAGAGGCTCGTGCCGTTGCCTTCGATCGTCGTGACCGTACGTCCAACGAGACCGTCGCCATTGAAGTCCTGACCGAACAGGGTTTCCTGCTCCTGCAGGTTGACGCTGCCGATCGACCAGCCCGACGACGGCAGGGGATACGAAACGCCGTCCGTCCTGAGGGTCGTCGTCGTGAAGAAGCCCTTGTTCGGACTGAACAGCATCACCTCGTAGACCGTATAGATCCAGTCGGCCGGCCCCAGTCTTTCGACGCCGAGCGCCGTGAACAGCACCGAAGCGTCCCAGTGGGAGGTGTTGAAGGTAGCGGTGATGCTGGGCTCGATGATGCCGGTCACTGCGTCGCGGAAATAGTATTCGCCGCCAACCCGGATCAGATGAGTGTTGCCGATGGCCTCGACCACCGTGGTCACGAGGCCGATGGTGCCGTCGCCATTGAGATCCTGCGCGAAGACGGTTTCCATCGACTGCAAGGCGGTCGTTCCTCCCGACAATATGTCTGCCGAGCGGGATACGAAGTTGCCGCTGCTGTCGACGTTCCAGGTGACGTACGCATCGGCGCCGGTTTTCTTCAGTACAAGCTGATAGCCGGCACCTGTGGCCTCCGCGCCAATCGGCTTCCATCCGTCGATTCCGTCGAGAGGGACGGCCACTCCGCCATACTTCAGCGTCTGCGATCCAATCCGGTAGGAGTCGAAGGCCTCGGCGAGCATCGTGGCGCCACTCGACTCGATGACGGTCGTCCTGGGCCCGATCGTGCCGTCGCCGTTGAGGTCCTGGCCGAAGAAGGTTTCCTGCGCCTGCAGCGCCAGCGTGCCGCCGGAGAGCGTGCTGCCCATGGAGAGGAGGTGGCCGCTGCCGTCGAGGGTCCAGAAGATGTACTGGTCGGCACCGGCCATCTTCCAGGCGAGCTGGTAGCCGCCGCCCGCGGCCTCGGTGCCGATCGGCGTCCAGCCGCCGAACTGTCCCGAGGTCACCGGAGCGCCCCGATAGTGCAGCGTATGACCGTCGATGAGGTAGGTGTCGGCGACCTGACCGAGCGTCGTGGCGCCGATACCTTCGATCACCGTCGACCAAGGGCCGAGCGTGCCGTCGCCGTTGAGGTCCTGGCCGAAGAAGGTTTCCTGCGCCTGTAGCGCCAGCGTGCTGCCGGAGAGCGTGCTGCCCATGGAAAGGAGGTGACCGCTGCCGTCGAGGGTCCAGAAGATGTACTGGTCGGCACCGGCCATCTTCCAGGCGAGCTGGTAGCCGCCGCCCGCGGCCTCGGTGCCGATCGGCGTCCAGCCGCCGAACTGTCCCG
>QFCS01000352.1_pt1 | contig 20073 bp, 17 predicted proteins | sample 3576561 | NCBI WGS metagenome assembly QFCS01 | reverse complement strand
GCTGTTTCGATCCACGCCCCTGCGCGAGGGGCGACGACGCGGTCGATGATCTCGTCGGGCACGGCCTCGTGTTTCGATCCACGCCCCTGCGCGAGGGGCGACGGTGATCGCGACGATGCGCCCATAGGTCGCCAGTGTTTCGATCCACGCCCCTGCGCGAGGGGCGACAGCTGTTCTTCCATGGCCGGCAGCCGGAATTCGCCGGTTTCGATCCACGCCCCTGCGCGAGGGGCGACGCTGATCGTCGGGCTCCATGGCGAATGGTGAAGGTTTCGATCCACGCCCCTGCGCGAGGGGCGACCTGATCTTTGAGCGTCGGAACCGGTATGTCGCAGTTGTTTCGATCCACGCCCCTGCGCGAGGGGCGACTTCAGCACTTTGCAGGTTCCGCAAATCCCGGATTGTTTCGATCCACGCCCCTGCGCGAGGGGCGACCTTTACGAGGGCCAATGCCGCCGCGCGATACCGAATGTTTCGATCCACGCCCCTGCGCGAGGGGCGACTGCACGTCACCGTGTGGCATCGTACACATATGGGTTTCGATCCACGCCCCTGCGCGAGGGGCGACTTCGACTGGGTACGCATCCCCATAGCCTTCGCAAGGCGTTTCGATCCACGCCCCTGCGCGAGGGGCGACAACGCCGACATCACGCAGTCGGCCGTGCCCCATTCGTTTCGATCCACGCCCCTGCGCGAGGGGCGACAACGCCGCGCTCCAGTGCATCATGAGTGTTGTCCCGGTTTCGATCCACGCCCCTGCGCGAGGGGCGACCAGGTCAGCAAACTGGCCCATCCCGATTGCTCCGGTTTCGATCCACGCCCCTGCGCGAGGGGCGACCCCGACCCTTTAACGTGCTCCGTGCACTCGCGGAAGACAGGCGCCTGCGCGAAAGTCCACCTAAAACCTCCGCCGCCGGACTTGCCGCAACGCCGTGGCCCGAATTTCTTTAACGATTTCAAAGATCACGACCCGGCGCGAACCTCCCGGGGTTTTCCGGCACGCTTGCGGTTCGCGCCGCGACCCTCCGGGTCATCGTGCCGTCGGCTACACGATCAGTGGTCCGCCTAGATCGGCCGCCGGCTTGGCGCCGACATGCTCGACCTTGCGCTGCCAGTTCGAACCCAGATGATAATAGCGCAGGCTGTCGCATCCGGGGTCGATGATCGCCTCCAGCCGCGCCTTCAGCCGGGTCCATTGCGCCGGGTCGACCTCGATCTCGAACACCGAATACTGCACACGCTGGCCGAAATCGCGGCAGGCTTTCGCCACCGCGCGCAGCCGCGCCGCGCCCTTGCCCTCGGCGGTGGCGACATCATAGGTGACCAGCACCAGCATCGGCTATTTCCAGAACCAGGGCGGATAGGCGTCGAGGTCGCCGCGCAGGTGGCGGGCCAGCATCTGCGCCTGCAGGAACGGCACCAGGCCGAGCGGCGCAGTCTCCTCCAGGAAAGGATGCCGCCGCTCCTCCTTCTTGCGTTCCTGCCAGGCGGTCAGCACGCGCTTGCGCGCTTCGTCGGTCAAGAACACCGCGCCGCCGTCGCGCGTCTCGAAATCGGCGGGGCCGAGCTGGCGTCGGTTGAGCAGGGAAAGCGCCAGCCGGTCGGCCAGCACCGGCCGCAACTCCTCCATCAGATCGAGCGCCAGGCTCGGCCGGCCCGGCCGGTCGCGGTGCAGGAAGCCTACGGCGGGGTCGAGCCCGACGCTCTCGCAGGCGCCGCGGCAGTCATGCGCGAGCAGCGTGTAGAGGAAGGACAGCAGCGCGTTGACCGGGTCGAGCGGCGGCCGGCGCGAGCGGCCGCGCCAGCGCAGCGCTGGCTCCGGCACCCGCACGAGCTGGTCGAACACGGCAAAATACAGGCTGGCCGCCTCGCCCTCCAGGCCGCGCAGGGCCTCCAGCCCTTCGCCGGCCAGTTCGACGCGGCGCAGGATGCGGGCCAGCCGCTCGACCGCCTCGGCCAGCGCGGCGCGGCCGACGGCGTCGAGCGCCTCGCCATGGTCGCGCAAAGCCCTGAGCAGCACCGAACGCTGGTTCGCCACCTTGCCGACGACCAGCGAGGCGACGATGCCCTCCGGCGTCTCTGCGGCCTGGTATTGCGCCCGCCGCAGCAAAACGTTGCCGGTCACCGGCCCTTCGACGCGCGCCTGGAACCGGCCGTTGCGGTCGAGCAGCACGACGGTGATGCCAGCGCCCGCGCAAGCGGCGATCAGCGCCGGCGACAGCAGGATCGGCCCGAACGTCACCACCGAGGCCAGCATGTGCAGCGGCACGCGCGCCCGCTCCTGCCCTTCCACCTCGGCGACCAGGTTCTCGCCCTCCTTGCGCAGCGCCGCGCCTTCTGTGGTCACGTAGACGGTGTTGAGCAGTTTTTTCACGGCGAAAACGTCTCGGCGAGCAGCCGCGCCACCATCCTCGCCCGCCAGGCTTTCGCCGGCCGCGCCACCGCGTCGGGCCGGCAGATCTCGTTCAGCGAGCAGGCGCGGCAGCGCTCGCGCCTGGCGGTCGGAGGCGGCGTCACGCCCGAGGCGAACACGGCGGCGAGTTCGGCCGCCGTCTCCTCGGTCAGGCGGCGCAGGGAAGCGTCGAAGGTCACGACCTGCCGGCGCCTGGTCTCGGCATAAAACAACGCGCCCTCCGGCACGGCTCGCCCGGTCATCTCCTCCAGGCACAGCGCCTGCGCGCAAAGCTGCACCTCGTCGGCGCGGTGCCGCTTCGGCTTGCCGCGCTTGTGGTCGACGGGATACGCCACCTCGCCGCCGTCCGGCCCGGAATGGAACTCGACGACATCGGCCGTGCCGGCCAGCCCAAGCCGCCGCGAGACCAGCGGCAGCGCCATCACCCGCCGGACCCCGCGCGCCAGCCGCTGCCCGCCCTTGTCGGCGACCGCATGCAGCACCTCGCCCTCGGCGGTGAACCGGTTGTCGGCCCAGACCCGCTCGACATGGATCAGCGCCGCCTGACGGGAGCAGTAGACGGCGTGCTGGAGGGCGGAGATCGGGATGGGGTCGGGCTCGGCCGGCATGTCATAACGCGCCCGCCAACGAGTGGCGGGCCGACAAGGTGCCGGCCCACCGATTCGGCGTTAGCCGATTCGCTTCGATTACAGAGTTTCGATCCACGCCCCTTGCGCTGGGGCGACGAGGTGGATTCTCAAAAGAGAAAGCACGATCCCGTCTTTCGTGAACCGAGACGAATATGCAAGTCTGACTATGTGCGATCGTAGACGGGTGCTGTCGGCGCAAAGCGCTTAACCGCAACAATCCCGTTTTGCGCGGACTGCTTTGACGTATAGGTCTCCGAGTGACAGAGCGTTTCGCCGTTGTCACCTTTGAGATGCCAGACGTACTGCCCATCTCTGGATTTGAAAATTTCGAACATTGGTTACCTTTTAGGACACCGGACGTTCGAAGCGCCGTGCGATTGATAAAGCCAACGGGCCCGTCTAGAGTATCTAGCGTTAGTGACACTGCTAGCCGGGCTTCGAGCCCGCGAGGGGCTGAACACATTGCACTGTGTTCAGCCCCTTCGATTTTTGCATGCCACATCCTGGGCTCCACATCAAGATAAAATTGTAAGTGATGCGAGACGTAGCCGTCTCGCATCACTTACAGAGAAGAAACACTTAGGCTAGCTCTACGATCTCAACCCCTACTGGCAAGTTTTCTCGCTCGATGCTGATTGCGTAATCGGAAAAGGCGCGGGCGGGCGTGTAGTTGTCGATGCGGCGGTCAATCGCCCGGAATTCGCCATCGATGCTGCGCCCCACTTTCACCCGCTCGAACAGCGCATGCGCCGGGGCGTTGCCGAGCGCATTGTCATGCTTGAAGACGATCAGCCGGCGGGTTGCCATCTCGCCACGCGCCGCCGAGCGGTCGTGCTCGAACATGCCGGTCAGCGCCTCGAACAAAAGGTCTAGGTCGGCCTCGGAAAAGCCGGTTCGATCGGCCAGTTTCGCCGAGATGAAGCCGTGCGCCCGGTAGAGCCCGTAGGGCACGATGTATTTGCGGCCCATGGTGCGGTTGTCGGTGCGTTCGTTGCCCTCCTCGCTGCCTTCGGCGCGCTGCTTCTTCTCCGCCTCGTTGGTGGCCGCCATGCGGGTGATGGAAATCTCCTGCGGCACGATCGGCTCGATCGAGTTGGCGAAGGTCATCTGCACCGGCCCGCGGACCTGGCCGGCGTTGATGCCGGTCGACATGACGGCGCCGAAAGTGCGCACGTCGAAGAAATTTTTGCACATGAAATCGCGCAGGAGTTTGGCTTCGGCATCGTCCTTCGGGTTCAGCTTGGCGTCTTTTGCGACCTTGGGGTCATCCGGGCGCAGCGCCTTGTAAGCCTTGCGGTGCTGGTCGTTGAGGATCGCGCCTTCCTCGACGTAGATGTGGTGTCCGTCGACACCCGCCTTCGCCAGCTCGACATAGTTGCGGATCTTGCGCTTCAGGCTGACGTCCGAAACCAGCCCGTGATTGGTTTCCGGATCGAGCCGCGGCAGATTGCCGGCGTCAGGATCGCCGTTCGGATTGCCTTTGGCGACGTCGAACAGCAGGACGAAGTCGTAACGGTTGGCGAGCGTGGTCATCGTGCGGCCTCCTCCGAGCCGGTGTCGCGTTTGCGGAAGAACTCTCCGCGCTGATGGTAATAGCCGAGCCCGAACAACGCCTGGTCGGCGGCGCTGAGTGAGGCCGGAAAGGGGTCGTCGCCCGGCGCCATCATTTCCATGATGCCGCCGATCGTCTTTTCGAGATTGACACGCTGGCCCGGCCTTTCCTTGCCGACTTTGGACAGATGGTTGGCGGACCCACGCTCCAGCAAGGGAAAGACGTTGCGCGGCGTCGCCGACGCCGAACCGTAGAACTTGTCCTTGATGGTGGCATTGACGTTGCGGCCAAGTGCAGCCGACTGCGCCTGCTCGTAGGTGGCGAATAGACGGCCGAGCAGATACCCCTTGTTCCTGTTCTCCGGGTCGAGCGACACGGGAGCCTCCCTGGTTTTGTCCCCGCTGCCGGGTTTCATGTCATAGTTACGTACCAGTAGCGCGCGCAGGATGCCGACGCGCAAGGCATTGACCTCGCCGTCGGCGCGAATGCGCGACAGCACGGTCGAAAGCAGCGTCAGCGGATAGTCGGTCCCGGTCAGGATCGCGCGCATCCACTCGCCGGCAAGATTCGGCGGCACATTCTCGCGCTTGCCGAGAACGGCGGTCTCGACCAGATAGCGCCACAGCGGCGTGTGCGGCTCGCGCGGCGGCGGCTCGATGCGCATGTCGTTGACGAAGGTCCGGTAATTCTCGGCGAGCACGCCAAAATCATCCACGACATAGAAGCGGATCGAGATGCGGGCGGCGTTCGGCGCAAGGCCGAGCACGTGAAAGCGGATGCCTTCATCCAGCTTTGGTGCAAGTTCCCTCAGGGTCTGGTCACCCTGGCGCAGCCGCTCCAGCACGATACGGATTTCCTTGGCAGCCGCCTTTTCGTCCTCGGCCGCGGCCTCGTCTTTATCGGACGGGTCAAAGAACCGCGAAAACAGGCTCTCGGCCGCCTCCGCCACCTCCACATTCGACGCATCCGCCCACTCCACGTTCGACGCATCCGCCCAGAACACCGTCGATGCATCGCCGATCTGGATGCGGTGCTTGCTGTCGCGTTCGAGGAAGCGGTTGAGCGCGGTGGTATAGGCGAAGGCCGCCGCCTCCGAGACCGGCGCGTTGTCGCCCTGCTCGTGGCCGTAGGAGGTGAACGCGTCGAGGTTGAACGAAACGATCGACCCTCCCGACGACTGGCCACCCCAGACACCCTTGATCGCCGGATGCAGCCGCGCCACCGGACCCGGCTCGCCGGTCACCAGGCACGTCTGGGCGTCCGCCGCCGCACCGCCGGCGACCCGCGTCCACAACGCCTTGGCCGCCGGCCGGTCATGCAGCCAGATGTTGTCGAAGCGATCGCTCTCCAGCACGAAGACAACGTTCTGGTCACGCATTTCGTCGGTCCAGTCCGGTGCAACGAACTTGTCTGGCGTCCACTGCCGCAGGAAAAGCAGCAGCGCCTTCAGGCCAGGATCGTCCGTGCCCGCGAGGTCCTTCTCATGCCGGTCCTTGAAGGCGGCATGCTCGTCCGCCGTGCGTTTGCCTTCGCCGGCGGTCACGCCGAGCACGTAAGACGTCTTGTCCCACAGAAAATTCGGCGCGATGCCGGCCGTGCGTTTGACCGGCTGCGGCACCAGCATCGTCCGCGGCTTGCGTTTCTTGCCCTCGCCGTCCAGCCAAGGCGTCACGCTCGCCACGGAACCGTCTTCCTCCAAGCCGACGATTACTCCGATGTTCTGGCTGGAGTAACCAAACGGCGGAGCGTTGGGCAGTCGGTCGTAAGCGCGCGCCAGCGAAGCCAGAATGCTCATCCGCGCACCTCCGGCGAGCCCGCCCGCGGCACCTTCACCACGCCATCGACAAGTGTCGCCCGGAAGAACAGCGACGGCTTGCCGTCCGCCTGATGGTCGATGTCCCACAGCATGAAGCCGAGCTCGCGCGGCGTGCCGAAGCCGAGTTGCGGCGTCCGGTCGCCCGGCGGAGCCTGCGGCGTCGGCTCGCCCGGCTCAACCAGTTCGAAGCTGGCCGCGAATTCACGCGTGCCGAGGCAGGGCTGGTGAAAACACTGCCCGCGTTCGGCGCGGCGGTTGAACACATCCAGATGCTTGCCTTCGTTGTCGTCGGCGCCGGCTTTGTCCGTCATCTCGAAATGCGCGGCGATCAGATAGGCCGGCCGCACCAGCACGGTGGAAGCGCGCTGCTGGCGGTCCTCGTCGACCAGAAGTTGCAGGCCTTCGAGGTCGCCACGCTTCATCGCGCTCCTGATCTTGCCGGTCGGCGCCTTGCTGCCGACCTCGTTGCGGCGGATCGACTGGAATTTCGGCAACGCCAGCACGTGGATGGCGTCGACCACCCAGCGGATCGCCGGCTTCCAGTGAATGGCTTCAAGGATGCCGCGCGCCGCGGAAGGCGTCATCACGTCGTAGGAGACGCGCTCGACCTTCATCTCAGGCCTTGTAAAACAGGCGTGGTCGCCCCACACCTTGAGGCGGACACCGTAAGCCATCTTCCCCCCACGCCGCCGAACATGCCCGCATTCGCCGGCTTTCTTGCTTGAGGCGATCTCGGCCTCAAGTCGTCAGACAATCATGTCTTCCTTCGCCAGATATTCCGGCGTTTCCCAGAGCAAACCCGTCTCTTTGCTGTACAGGCTATACTTCTTCAGCACGGCAAACTGCTTTTCGCGAATCTCAGGCTGCTCAAAAAGTACATGCTGCGCGCTAATCAGCATAGCCCGCGCCATTGGCGGCGTCTGCACAATGTATGATTGCAATTCCCGCGCAAGATTACCAGAGGGAATCTTGTCGATGGCCAGCTTTTTCACCGCATCCCTCGACTTGTCGTCCATCGCGACGATCACCGGCTCCATCTTGCTTTCGATCATGCGGAATCTTTCGGCAATAGCACGGAACGCGAAGCTCGTGTCGAGCCGCCGCCAGTCGACGGTCAGGTCCGCGATGATGGATTTGCCGTCCAGTCCCCCGTCCTGCAGCCGCCAGTAGACGTCCTCGAAGAAGCGGTTGATGGCATCGAGCGACTGAACGTCGCCCTGGTAGTTCTTCAAGGCACGGGCCGTATCGCCGACGAGCGCCTCGATCTCCGGCGGCGGCTTGTATCCCACAGGCGCGAACACGCTCACAGTGCTTTCATCGCGCTCCCTCCGCCCTTCGCGATTGCAGCGCCCGGCCGCCTGCATCACCTGGTCCCAACCAGCCTCGGCGCGCCACACCTTCGGGAAATCCACATCCACGCCGGCCTCGATCAGGCTGGTGGCGACTACACGGCAAGGTTGTCCTGCGCTTGAGGCGAGCCGCGTGCGCACGTCCGCCAGAATCTCCCGCCGGTGCGCCGCGCATTGCCGCGTCGTCAGGTGCACCAGCCCGTCCAGTCCGGCCTGCTTAGCCTCCTTGTAGAGGTCCAGCGCGTGCTTGCGGCTGTTGACGATCACCAGCGCCTGCTCCTCGCCGCGCAGCGCCTCTACCAGCGCGGCGTTGTCCATCGGCTCGCGGACACGCTCGATCCTGGCCCGCCGCAGTTTGCGGGAAAGTTCTTCCGGATCGGGCGCCAGTTCGCGCCCCTTGAGGTCGAGCCCACCGGGAAAGCCCGGGCCGCCGTCCGGCCTTTCCTTGCCAAGCGCCGGCTGCGTCGCGGTGCAGAGCACGATGGTGCAGCCGAACAGCCGCGCCAGCGTGTCCAGCATGCGCACGCTGGGTTTCAGCAGGTGCCTGGGAATGGTCTGCGCTTCGTCCAGGATGATGATCGAGCCGGCGATGTTATGCAGCTTGCGCGCCCGCGACGTTCTGGCCGCGAACAGGCTCTCGAACAACTGCACGTTGGTGGTGACGATCACCGGCGCCGCCCAGTCCTGCATGGCGAGCTTCAGCCGATCGCGGCTGGTCGGCAGTCGTTCGCCCTTACGCCAGGGCCGGTCTTCTTCGTCGTCGATCGCCGAATGGTGCTCGAGGATGTGCTCGCCGCCCAGCACCTTGCGGAAAATATCCGCCGTCTGGTCCACGATCGAGGTGAACGGGATGGCGTAGATGATGCGGCGGTGGCCGTGCGCCAAGGCATGATCGAGGGCGAAGCCGAGCGATGCCAGCGTCTTGCCGCCGCCGGTCGGCACCGTCAGCGTGAACAGGCCCGGTGTCATGCCGGCCTTGCCGCGCACATGCGCGAGGATGTCCTTGCGCAACGGGTTGACCGAGCCGGCAGCCGGCATGGCGGCCATGTGGGCGTCGAAGCGAGCGATGTAGTCCGGCAGAAGGTCCTTGAGCGCAGGCCAGTTCCTGTCGACCTGGCGCTTCTCAAGCTTGGCGTAAAACGTTTCAGTGTCCTTGAAATCCGCATCTACGAGAGAGGAGAACAAGAATCGCGCCAGCACCGACAAATCGAAGCGCGCCGTGTCCTTGGTCATCGCCGCGAGAACGGACGCGGGCATCAGCCCGGAAAAGTCGAAAGCCAGTTCCTTCTTCCAGGAGGGATCGAGGCGGTCCCTATGCTCCGCCACACGCCGCTTGAAGCAATGGCCGAATTCGTTGTGTTTGTCCGGCAGGCCGGCATGGTGACCGAGCACTGCGTAGGCTAGAAGCTCGGCCGCCAGCCGATCCTCGCCCTTCGCCAGTTCCAGCAATTTCGCCGCGCCGGCGGTCGAATGGTCGACGCGGACGTCCTTTCCCTCCAGCCGCCGCTGGAATTCCGGGTCGTATTTGCCGAGATCGTGGAAGAGGCCTGCGATGAAGGCCGCCTTCTCCATGCCGAACGGCTTTGCGTTGGCCTCCGCCGCCCTGGCGACATCCGCCAAATGCTCCGGCAGGGTCTGCCAGTCGCTTTTGTCACCCGGCGTTCCGGAATGGGCATAGAAGTCCATATACTATACAAACAAGTTTTTATTCACTCCGGAAGAGGACATAGCCGGCGTACCAAAGAAATTTTCGACGCATACTTGCTCCTATTCAGACCAAGCCTTGAGCCGACCCAGCACGGCGGCGCGAGCCATGCTCCCTCGCTCAAGCTCCCCTCGCACTCAACCCGCTCCGCCCCGCATCCACATACGGCGCCCAATAATCCGCCGACTCGCGGATCGCCTTCACCACCAGCCGGTCGGTCGGCTCGCGCTCGCGGAACGACAGTTCCAGGCAGATCTCGTTGTCGCCGCCGCCGCCCGCCCGGATGGCGTCGAGCAGTCGCTCGGGCAGCACGCGGCCGTCGGCGTTGTAGGCGGCGGTGAAGGGCCAGTGGCCGCCCTTGTTCATCGACGACTGTTTTACGTGGATGATCGGCGACTGCGCGGCGAAGGTGCGGGCCCATGCGTAAGGGTCGGTGTCGGCCGGGTCGCTGGAGCTGACGTCGCCGTGGTCGATGTCGATCATCATCTTCAGCGGGATCGCCAGGCCGGCGGCATCAATTTCGTCCTGCAGCGCCTGGCACTCCTTCAGCGTATGGCCGAACTCGCGGCCGACCGACATCGGCTCCCAGATCAGGTATGCGAGGCCGGCGTCGCGCGCGTGCTCGGCCACCTCGGCCCAGCAGTCGAACGCGATCCTTTTCTGCGCCGCCTGGCGGACGGGGTCGTCGAAATCCTTGTAGGCGAAGATGGCGAACTGCGTGCCCATGCTGGCCGCGCCGAGGTCCGCCCAGATGTCTGCAAAGGTCTTGAACCAGTCGACGTAGTAGCGGCGCACGTCCGCGTCGGGATGGCCGAAATGGTTGAGCCGCCCATACGGCCCGGTCATGCCGGAGGTGACGCGCACGCCGGTGCGCTGCAGCGCCCGCTGGAACAGGCGGGTATGCTTGGCGATCGTCGCCGCCGGCCAGCCGGGATTGACGAACTCGTGCGTCAGCTGAACATCGCGGATGCCGATGTCGTAGGCGATGGCGTCGACGAGGTCGTCCGGCTCGGCGAAGCGGTTGACCAGCGGATTGGTGTTGAGCGACAGCGTGAAGGCCAAGGCCGGTTCCTCATGGCTTAGAGCGGAAGCCGTTCAAGATGAAACGGCCTTCCGCTCTGTCTCTTTGTTTGGCGCATGATCTTTGTCCGAAAAGTCTGCAACTTTTCGGGATCATGCGTTACGGCAGGGCAAACCCCGCCAGGATGTAATCGGGCCGCGCCCGATGTTCCCGATAGAGCGCGTCCAGCGCGGCCGCGTCGAGCTCGGCAAGGATGCCGGAGCGCACCAGTGCCGCGCCGATGCCGGCGTTGCGGGCGCCGGCGATGTCGTGCTCGATGCTGTCGCCGACCGCAACCACACGCGCCTTGTCGGGAGCACCAACGAGCCGCAGCGCGGCTTCGTAGATCGCTGGATAAGGCTTGCCGATCCACTCGACCTGGCCGCCGAGCTCGGCGTAAAGCGCGGCGATGCGCCCGGCGCCGAAGCGCGGGCCGAGCGGCGTCAGCATGATCATGTCCGGATTGGTGCAGACCAGCGGCACGCTGGCCTCCGCCGCCGGCGCCAGCAGGTCGCGATAATGGCCGAGTTCGAAGCGGTCGCCCTCGCTGCCGGCCAGCACGACGATTTCCGCTCCGCCGCTGTCTCCGACCAGGTCGAAGCCGAGCCCGTCGACGGCGCTGCGGTCGCCGTCGCGGGCGATCAGCAGGCAGCGCGTGCCCTCTGGCCGCCGCGGCACGCCCAGTTCGCCGGCAAAGGATCGCCACGCGACCTCGCCGGAGCTGACGAAAAAATCCCATGAGCCGGCGTCGAAGCCTAGCCGCGCCATGCGCTGTTCGTTGGGCGCGGCGCGTTTGCCCGAGTTGGAGAGGAGCACGACCGTCTTGCCCAGCGCCTTCAGCCCGGCGAGCGCCGCGACGGCGCCGGGATAGGCCGCCGAACCGTCGTGCAGAACGCCGAACTGGTCGACGAAAAACACATCGTAGCGATCGGCCAGGGCCGCGAGGCTGGTCTGCTCAGGAGGGCGGCTCACGAGAGCAGCCCCGCAGCGGCAGCACCAGCCAAAGCCAGCCGCGCCGTTCCCGCCGCCGCCTCTTCCGAAAGCGCAGGCAGGAACGGGACGCCGAGCCGGCGCTTGCGGATATCCGTCCACACCGGGTTGGCGGCGCCGCCGCCGACGCTGCGCAGCGTCCTGAGTCCCGGCCCGCCCAGTTCGGCCAGCCGAGCGTAAGCCAGCGCCTCGATGCCGGCGATGCCGTCGAACAGGCCGTGCAGGAACAGCGCGTCGTCGTCGGGCCGCGGCTCCAGCCGGGCCGGCAGCGCCGGATCGGCGATCGGAAAACGCTCGCCCCGGCCAAGCAGCGGATAATAGTCGAGGCCGCTCGGCTGGCTTGGGTCGATCGCCTCGGACAGCGCCACAAGCCGCTCGACCGGAAAGAAATGCGCCAGAACCTTGCCGCCGCTGTTGGAGGCGCCGCCGGCAAGCCAGCGCTCGCCGATGCGGTGGCTGTAGAGGCCGTATTGCGGCGCGAAGATCGGCTTGTCGGACAGCACCTTGACCGTCAGCGAGCTACCCAGCGCGGTGACGCCGTCACCGATCTGTTCCGCGCCGGTGGCGAGGAAGGAGGCGCAGCCGTCGGTGGTGCCGGCGACCACGACCGCCGTCTCCGGCAGGCCGAACCGCCGCGCCGCCGCGCCAACTGCTCGCCCGACCGGCGTGCCGGGCGCCGCCACTTCGGGCAGCAGGGCCGTGTCCGCGCCGGTGGCGGCGATCCAGTCGGGCCAGCGCCGCGCCACCGGGTCGTAACCGGTCTTCAGCGCGTTGTTCTCGTCGCTCACGTCGAAACGGCCGGAGAACTGCCCGGCGATCCAGTCGGCCTGGTGAATGCATCTCCATGGCGAGACACGAGCCTGGAATGCCATCAGCTTGGCCAATCCCGAGGTGGCGCCATGCGCGGCGCTGGTCGGCGGCGCATGGTCGGCAATCGCCGCACGGATGCCGGCATCCCCGACAGGGTCGGAATACATCAGCGCCTCGGCCAGCGGCCGGCCATCGCGGTCGACCGGCAGCAGCGTGCCGGAGGTGCCGTCGACCGCCAGCCCCAGCACCCCGCCGGCGTCCACGCGCGCCAAAAGCCCGCCCAGCGCCGCATCCAGCGCCCGCTGCCATGTCGCCGGGTCGCGAAAGTTGTCGCCGTGGTCGGCCATGCGGGCCGCCGCCTGCGCGACGATGTCGCCCGACGGCGCCATCGCGACGGCGCGTGCGCCCGACGTGCCGATGTCGATGCCGACGACGACCGGGGTCATTGCATCGCCCTCACGCTGCTAAAGATTGGCGGCTTTGGCGACAACACACCATCGTCATCCCGGCCCACCGCAGGGAGAGCCGGGACCCATTCCGGAACCGAGGTGGATTTCCCTGGAAATGCTCGCCCGAGGTCACGGAATGGGTCCCGGATAGCCTTCGCTGCGCTCCGGCTTCCGGGATGACGGGTGAGGCGTTCAGATCCTCGCACAACTGGCCCCGGCGTTTTTCGCAGTTCCACGAGAGCCACAAGCGAAAACCCCGGCCATCACATCGCCATCCGCCGCGTGAGCTCCTGCCTGTATTTCTCGGCGTCCCAGTTGGTCAGCTGGTGCGTCTCCTCGGCTGTGAGGTAGCGCAGCTTCGCCAACGGGTCGACTCGCGCCATGACGTCGGCGAGGCAGCGCGCCAATGCCTCCGCCCCCGCATTGGCGTCGCGGCGCATCAGGATGCCCTTGCCGGGGAACAGGATCGATACCGGCGCACCACGCTCGCCGGCCTTCTCGACCACGGTCGAAGCCGTGTCCGCCGGTCCGGCGATGGCCGGGCCGTCACCGAGGAAAATCACGTGGTCGGGGTAGAGCACCCCGGTCGCCGCCATGCGGCAGCTGGCGAGGTCGGTCGCCGCCGCATGCGCTTCCGACGAAGCCGGCAAACGATAGTCGCTGCCGGCGGCGAGCCGTAGCAGCGCATCGGCGTCGGCGGCGGGTGCCGCGCGCGGCGGCCGCGCCAGCAGGCCGCAAACGCGGCCGAGCAGCGTCTCGGCTTCCGCCACCGTGTCGGCTGCCACGACCAGCCCGTGATTGCCGAGTACCAGCACGTCGGTCGCCGGCCGGCGCCGCTCGGCGATGGCGCGCGCCAACGGCAGGCCGGGCCGGCAATAGGGCACGAACGCCCAGTCGAGCCCGCGCAGCCGCTCGTCGACCACAGCCTCGGCGTCGGCTTGCACGGCAAGCGAGATGGTCTCGACGCAATGCACGTGCACGACGACACGCTGCGGCATCAGCGCATGCACCGTCGTCTCGATCGACGGCCGCAACCCTTGCGGGTTGAGAGCGGTCAACACGAACGCTTCGGCCTTCTCGGCGGCCGGGTCGAGGGCGGCCACCGCCCCGAGCAGCGGCGCCATCACGACCGGCACGAAGATGTCGTCGCGCTCGGCGTTCATCAGCCAGGTGCCGGAAGCCTTGATCCACAGCGTGCCGCCGTCCTTCAGCGAGGTGTTGCCGCCCGCGGCCTGCACCAGCAGCGGGTCGGCGCCGACGCGCGCCGACAGTTTTCGCAGCGCCTCGAACTCGGAGGCGGAACCGTTCTTGCCTGACATATCGATCATCCCGCTTTCGCCAGCCGGCCGTCGCACCACGCCGCGAAGGCCGCGCGTTCCTCGCCGCTCAGATGCAATCCGTGTTTGGTGCGGCGCTCCAGAATGTCCTCGGCGGTCTCGGCCCATTCGGTCTCGATCAGGAACACCGCCTCGCGCTCGTAGAAATCCGGGCCGAAGCGGCGGCCGAGATCGGCGAGCGTCACAGCACGGCCGACCAGTTCCTTGGCACGCGTGCCGTAGAGCCGCGCAAGATGTTTCATCAGCGACACCGGCATCCACGGCCAGGCGACCCGCAAATCGGCGACGAACCGCTCGAAGTCGGCGCCGGGCAGGTCGCCGCCCGGCAGCTTGGCCGCCGCCGTCCACGGCTTGCCCATCTTGGGGAAAAACGGCTTCAGCCGGTCCAGCGCGTGCTCGGAGAGTTTGCGGAACGTGGTGATCTTGCCGCCGAACACCGAAAGCAGCGGCGCCTCGCCCGCATTGGCGTCGAGCTCGAAGATATAGTCGCGCGTCACCGCGCTCGGGTTGTCTGCGTTGTCGTCATAGAGGGGCCGCACGCCGGAGAAGCTGTACACCACATCCTGGCGCGTCAGCTTGCGCTTGAAATAGCGGTTGACCACCTTGATCAGGTAGTCGGCCTCGCTGCCGTCGGCCGCCACCTCTTCCGGCCTGCCGGTATAGGGAATGTCGGTGGTGCCGATCAGTGCCAGGTCGTTCTGGTAGGGGTTGACGAAGATCACCCGCTTGTCGGTGTTCTGGATCAGATAGGCCTGCCGGCCCTCCCAAAATTTTTCCACGACGATATGGCTGCCCTTGACCAGCCGCACCGAGCGCGAGGCGTTCAGCCCGGCGACGCGGCCGATCACGTCGTTCACCCACGGCCCGGCGGCATTGACCAGCGCGCGCGCCCGCACCGTCTGCTTCAGGCCGGTACGGGCATCGCGGGTTTCCACCACCCACACGCCGTTCTCGCGCCGCGCCGATATGCAGGCTGTGCGGGTGGAGACCCGTGCGCCGCGCTGGCGCGCGTCGAGCGCGTTGAGCAGCACCAGCCGCGCGTCGTCCACCCAGCAGTCGGAATATTCGAACCCTTTGGTGAAGGCCGGCTCGATCGGCGCGCCCTCCGGCGCGGTTTTGAGATTCAGCGTGCGCGTACCCGGCAGCCGCTCGCGCCCGCCGAGATGGTCGTAGAGGAACAGGCCGAGCCGCACCAGCCAGGCCGGCCGGTCGTCCGGGCTGTGCGGCAGCACGAAACGCATCGGCCAGATGATATGCGGCGCCGAGTTCAGCAGCACCTCGCGCTCGATCAGGGCCTCGCGCACCAGCCGGAACTCGTAATATTCGAGATAACGCAGCCCGCCATGCACCAGTTTGCCGGAGCGCGAGCTGGTGCCCTGCGCCAGGTCGTCCTTTTCCGCCAGCACCACCGACAGCCCACGCCCGGCAGCGTCCCGGGCGATACCGGCGCCGTTGACGCCACCGCCGATGACGAACAGGTCGACCGTGTCGGGCTCAGTCATGGGCGATGGTCCGAAAGCTTATGGCCCGCGCCGGAAGCAGTCTTATGTTGCGCTCCGGCCAACACCCCTCATCCGACCGCGCTTCGCGCGGCCACCTTCTCCCACAAGGAGAGAAGGGGGAGCGCTGCCGCAGCGCTGCCGCAAATCTCGAATGTTGGCGATTGGTCGAGACGTAAATGCGGCGCTCCCCCTTCTCCCCTTGTGGGAGAAGGAGGCCGCGAGAAGCGCGGTCGGATGAGGGGTGCGCGACGGAACGCGGCATCAATCCACTCAACACGGATTCACCGCCGGCAAGCCGGCTAAATACCGCCGTACCTCCTCCGCCGCGCGCTCGGCGGCATAGGTCACGGTGCGCACCGAGGCGCCGGCGATATGCGGCGTCAGCGTCACGTTGGGCAGCTTCAGCAGCGGCCAGTCGGCCGGCACAGGCTCCACCGCGAAGGTCTCCAGCATGGCGCTGGCGATCTTGCCGGATTCCAGCGCCTCGTAGAGTGCGTCGTAGTCGACCAGAGGCCCGCGCGCCGTGTTCACGAAGATCACGCCCGGCTTCATCCTGGCGATGGTATCGCGGTTGATGATGTGTTTCGTCTCTTCGGTCACCCGCGAATGCAGCGTCACAAGGTCGGCGCGCGCCAGGAGCTCGTCCAGCCCGACCAGCTCCACGCCGGCGTTGCGGTCCTCGGCGGAGAGCTGCACATAGGGGTCGGCGACGAGCACCTTGGCGCCGAAGGCTTTCAGCAGCTTCACCACCTTGGTGCCGATATTGCCGTAACCGACGACGCCGACCGTCATCTCCGAAAGCTCGCGGCCGGTGCGGTCGGCGCGATAGAGGTCGCCGCGCCATTCGCCGGCGCGCAGCGCCTCATGGCCGACGCGGATCAGCCGCGTCTCCGCCAGCATGGCGCCGAGCGTGAACTCGGCCACCGCGCTGGCGTTGCGGCCGGGCACGTTGACCACCTTGATGCCGTTGCGGCGCGCCGCCGCCATGTCGATGTTGACCGGCCCGCCGCGCGACACGGCGACCAGCTTCAAGCCCGGCAGGCGCTTCATCATGCCGTCCGACAGCGGCGCCAGCTGCGTCACCAGCACCTCGGCGTCGCCGATGAAGTCGACCACCTCGTCGGGATCGCCGAAATATTCCTTCAGCCCGTCGAGGCCGTTCACCGCGTAGCCGTGCTCCATCGGCTCGTCCGGCCAGGCCTGCTCCAGCGTGCGGATGTCCAGCCCGTCGCCGCAGGCCTTCTCGATCTCGCTGCGAAACACCTCCGGCAGCATGAAGCGGTCGCCGATGATCGCGATCTTGCGTGTCATTTCACTTCTCTCGTCCATTCGCCATCGTCCGCCACACCGGGCGAAGCGCCGCCCAGGCCTGCGCATAGGCGGGATAGCTTTCCTCGTAAATGCCGGCCAGCGCCGCGTCTGCCGTCTCGGCCGGCCCGAGCAGCGGCGACACCCATTCGGCCACGCAGGCGTCCATCGAGGGGTAAAGCCCGATCGACACCGCCGCGATCATCGCCGCACCCGCAGCACCCGCTTCCTCGCGCTTCGACGTGCGCACCCGGGCGCCAAGCGCGGCGCCGAGAATCTTGCGCAATGCCGCCGATCGTGCCGCCCCGCCGGTGAGCCGCACCTCCCGCGGCAGCGGCCCCATCGCCGCGTAGCAGTCGCGCGAAGCGAAGGCGAGGCCCTCGAACACCGCGCGCACCAGGTCGCCGTAGCCGTGCCGGCTCGATATGCCGATGAAGCCTGCGCGGGCGTTGGCGTCGACGAACGGCCCGCGCTCGCCGGCCTCCGATACGTATGGCTGGTAGAGCAGCGCGGCCGGAGCGGAGGTGGCGATCCACTCGTCGATCAGCGGGATCATTTCGGCCGAGGTGCGGGTGATGCCTTGCGAGGCGAGGATGCCGGCGGCCAGCCCCAGCACCCAGTCGATGTTCAGCGTCGCCGCCATGTTCGACTGCATCTGCGTGTAGACGCCCGGCGCCGGCATGCACATGGTGTAGCCGGTGCGGCCCTCGTTAAGCCACACGTCGTCGGCGCCGATGGCGAGCCGCATGTGCATTCCGGTCGAGCCGACGATCGAGCAGCCCGGCTTGGCGGCCGGGTCGTACAGGCCGGCGCCGAGCGCCGTGCAGGCGACGTCGACGTAACCCAGCACCACCGGCGTGCCGGCGTGAAGCCCGGTCATGCCGGCCGCGGCCGCCGACAGCGGCGCGCTTCGCGATGCCCCATCGACGATATCGGGCAGAAGCCGGCCAAGATGCGTCAGCCCGAGTACGTCGATCACCTCGTCCGAGTAGCGGCGCGCGGAAAAATCGCCGAAGCTGAAGCAGCCTTCCGACGGATCGGTGGCACGCTCGCCGGTCAGGCGGAAGTAGAGCCAGTCCTTGCAGTGGAAGGCGGTGGCGGCCCGCGCCAGCCGCTCCGGCGCGGTCTTCTCGATCAGCCTGAGCTGCGGCCCCTGCTGGCAGGCGGCAAGCCCGGTTCCCGTCTTCTCGAAACGCTGCCTGTCCTGCGGGCGAGCGCGTATGTCCTCGACGATATCGGCCGCGCGCGCGTCGAGCCACAGCCAGCCCTTGCCCACCGGCTCGCCGTCGCGGTCGATCAGCCAGGTGCCGTCGCCCTGCCCGGTGACGGCGATCGCCACGGTGCGCCGCGCCAGGTCCGGCACCTTGTCGGCAAGCTGGCGCAGCGTCGTCGCCGCATCCGCCCAGGTGCGCGCCAGATCCTGCTCGGCGCCGCCGCCGGGGATGGTCTCGTAGCGGTTGGGCAACGCCGCCACGGCGATCTGCGTGCCCTTCAGATCGAAGGCGATCGACTTGATCACCGACGTACCGGCATCGATGCCGATCAGCAGGTCCGGCGCGGTGCTCATGCCCGCGCTCCATGTGGCCGGCGGGCCGCCCTACGGCCACCCCCACCCCTAACCCCTCCCCACAAGGGGGAGGGGAACCCGGTCGCGGTTCCGCCGAGCGCCAATCGTCGAAGATTTCGCAAGGCATAAAGTCCCCCTCCCCCTTGAGGGGAGGGGTTAGGGGTGGGGGTAACCGCGCGCACTACCGTCTCGGCCCTGTTGCGCCGCAGAACCGCCAGATCCACCGCGAACGCCGGCATCACGCCAGCTCCTTGCCGTGCGAGATCGCGGCGCCGGTGCCGGCGTCGAACACGTGCAGGTTCTGCGGGTCGATGCGCACGCTGATCGTCTCGCCGCGCTCCAGCCGGGTGCGATCGTGTTCGACCAGCACCAGCGAGCCGCCGGCGAAGTCGGCGGCGATATGCGTCTGGTCGCCGAGCCACTGATTGGCCGACACGGTCGCAGGCACGCCGTCGCGGGCGCGCCGCACCGCATAAGGGCGCACGCCGATCACCACACGCTCGCGCTTCAGCAGTTCGCCGCGCACATCCGACGCAAAAGCCGCCTGCTCGTAGTCGAGCGCCAGCCCGTCGGGCAGGCGCAGCCGGATACGGTCGTTGTCGCCGGAGACGAACGCCTCGAACACGTTCATCGGCGGCTCGCCGACGAAGGTGCCCGTGAACAGATTGGCCGGCCGCTCCTTGATCCGCTCCGGCGTGTCGAACTGCTGCAGCACGCCGCCCTCCATCACCGCGATGCGGTCGGCGAGCGCGTTCGCCTCGGTCTGGTCGTGCGTCACCAGGATGGCGGTCAGCCCGCGTTCCTTGATGAAATGTTTTATGCGCCCGCGCAGCACCGCCCTGAGCTGCGGCTCAAGCTGGCCCATCGGCTCGTCAAGCAGATGCAGGCTGGCGTCGCGGATCAGCGCCCGCCCCAGGCTGGCGCGCTGCTGCTGGCCGCCCGAGATCGAGCTGGGATAGCGCTCCAGGATGTCCTCGATCTCCAGCAGCTTGGCGATCTCCGCGACCTTCTGGTCGACCGTCGCCCGCGGCAGCCGCGACGCCTTCAGCGCAAAGGCGATGTTCTCGCGCACCGTCAGCGGCGGATAGAGCGAATATCCCTCGAACGCCATGGCGACGTTGCGTTTCACCGGCGGCAGCCGCTGCGCTTCCTTCCCGGCGATCGCGATGGTGCCGCGCGACACCTCCTCGAAACCGGCGACCATGCGCAGCGTCGAGGTTTTTCCGCAGCCGGACGAGCCGAGCAGCGCCACGATCTCGCCCTTGGCGATCCGCATCGACAGGTCCTTCACGGCATGCACGCCGTGGTCGATCTGGCCGTAGAACTTGTCGACCTTTTCGATGGCAAGGGCGGTGGTCATCGGTTTGCCTCCCATTGCGGCCGTCTGTCTTCTCCCCGTCCTTCACGGGGAGAAGATGCCGGCAGGCAGATGAGGGGCGGCGCCAACCTTGAAATCCTTGTGCTGCCCCTCACCCTAACCCTCTCCCCGTAAGGACCAGGGCAATCGCATATGCCGTACGGCGCGACGTTCGGCGGCGCCGTACCCCCACCCCTAACCCCTCCCCACAAGGGGGAGGGGGACTTTG
>QFCS01000569.1_pt1 | contig 20101 bp, 21 predicted proteins | sample 3576561 | NCBI WGS metagenome assembly QFCS01 | reverse complement strand
GCGTCGGGGCCGTTGGTGATCCACATCTTGCTGCCGTTGAGCAGGTAGTAGCCGCCCTTGTCCTCGGCCTTGAGCTTCATGCTGATCACATCGGAGCCGGCGCCGGGTTCGCTCATGGCCAGCGCGCCCACGTGTTCGCCACTGATGAGCCTGGGCAGGTACTTCTGGCGCTGTGCCTCGTTGCCGTTGCGCTTGATCTGGTTCACGCACAGGTTGCTGTGCGCGCCGTAGGACAGGCCCACGCTGGCCGAGGCGCGCGAGATCTCCTCCATGGCGATCATGTGCGCGAGGTACCCCATGTTCGCGCCACCGTACTCCTCGCCGACGGTGATGCCGAGCACGCCGAGTTCTCCCATCTTCCGCCAGACGTCCATCGGGAACTGGTCGGCACGGTCGATCTCGGCTGCGCGCGGCGCGATCTCGGTCTGGGCGAAGTCGCGCACGGCGTCACGCAATGCGTCGATGTCCTCTCCGAGCTGGAAATTGAGGCCGGGCAGATGGGTCATGGATTCTCCTGGAATGTCGTTGTAAGGGCTGAGGGGCTCAGCCGTGGATATTCTCGCGGCCGACCACCGCCATGAGCGTGCAGCCCATGGTGGCGATCAGCTTCTCGCGACCACCGTCTACGGCATAGGCCTGGCCTTCGCACACGGTCACGGTCCTGCCTGGCTTGATCACCGTGCCAATCATGCGGAAGTGCTCGCCCTGGGCGGGCGCGAGCAGGTTGATCTTGAATTCGATGGTGAGCACGGCTGCGTCGGCCGCCATCAGTGTGAAGCCAGCGTAGCCACAGGCCGAGTCCAGCGCCGTGGCCACCATGCCTGCGTGCAGAAAGCCGTGCTGCTGCGTGAGCGGCTCTGCCCACGGCAGGGTGATCTCGACCCGGCCGGGTTCGAGGCTGGCCAGCGTGGCACCCAACGTGCGCATCGCAGCCTGGCGGGCGAAGCTCTCGCGCGTGCGCTGGTCGAAACCAGGGTGGCGCGGCTCGAAGACGGAAGGGTTCAAGGCAGATTGGGCACTGGGGGGGGTTCGCGATTCTACGTTGACGTTTACGTAAACGTCAATTTGATCGGACTTTCCCTGCCTGCGCGGCTATGCTCTACGCCCGATGCCCTTCACCCTGTCCGGCCCCGTCCACAGCGAAAACACCATCAAGAAGAGCCGTTTCATCGGTTGCGTGGAACCGGTGGCGGACCGGGCCGCCGCCCAGCGCCGCTTGGCCGGGTTGCGGGTCGCGCATCCCAACGCCACGCACGTGTGCTGGGCGCTCATGGCGGGTGGACATTCGGCGGCGAACGACGACGGCGAACCCGGCGGCACCGCAGGCCGCCCCATGCTGGAGGTCTTGCGCCACCAGGATCTGGACAGCGTGCTGGCCACCGTGGTGCGCTACTACGGCGGCACCCCGCTCGGCGCTGGCGGTCTGGTGCGCGCCTACACCGACAGCGTGGCCCAGGCGCTGCTGCAGGCCCACAAGGTGCCGGTGGTGCGCTGGCGCGTGCTGCGCTGCGTGCTGCCCTATGCGCTGGAGGGTTGGCTGCGCCGCGAACTCGACGCCCACGGTGCCAGCCTGATCGACGCCCGACATGGTGACGGCGTGAGCGTGTCCTTGCGGCTGCCCGACACCGGTGTCGATGCCCTGGTAGCCCGCCTCACCAACGCCGGGCAGGGCCGCGTGGTCTGGCTGAAGGACGAACCCTCGTCAACCGGACACGAGGCCTGAGATCAGAAGGCGAATTGCGCGCTCGTAAGGTGCGGCGGACTCACCCCGTGCGATCGCCAGAGCCGCGCGGTCGAATGCGGCCGACAGCAACAGACTGAGCTCCCGCCATGGAAGCGCCGCGTGACCCTCGCCCAAGGCCTCGCGCAAGCCTTCCTGCAACGCCTGGAAGCCAGCGGTCTCGCTCAGCCCCATGACCTGTTCGGCGGACAGCACGGCCGGCGCTTCCAGCAACAGCAGACGCGCGCGGCCGGCCTCGGCCATGGTGGCGAAGTAGGCCTGGGAGCCCGCCAGCAGCGCGTCCAGCGGCGTCTTGCGGCGCTTCGACCGGTGAGTGATCTCGTCCGCAACCTCCTGGGCCACCTGCCGCGCCACGGCATGGAACAACTCTGTCTTGTCCGCGAAATGGTGGTACAGAGCACCACGCGTCACGTGCGCCGCCGCCACGATGTCGGGCGTTCCGGTGGCGGCGAATCCCCGGGACTCAAACAGGACCCGTGCAGCGCTGATCAGCGCTGCACGGGTGGCGTCGGTCCGTTCGACCTGAGAACGCCTTGACAATTTGGAACCATTTTGCATACATACAGCCTGTATGTTATATTGAACTTGCATGCACATTGTATGTATTTCAAGGAGCCCTCGCATGAAATCCGCCCAGTACTACCCCGTGCTCATGACCGATCGCGTGGCCGAGACGGCCCGCTTCTATGAGCAGCACTTCCGCTTCCAGCGCCAGTTCGACAGCGACTGGTACGTGCACCTGCAATCGACCGAAGACGCGAACGTGAACCTGGCGATCCTGGATGGCAGCCACGCCACCATTCCGGCGCCGGCGCGCGGCGGCAAGGTCTCGGGCGTGTTGCTGAACTTCGAGGTGGAGGATGCCGGTGCCGAATACCAGCGTGTCGTCGCACAAGGACTGACGGTGCTGCTGGCGCTGCGCGACGAGCCGTTTGGCCAGCGCCACTTCATCGTGCAGGATCCGATCGGCGTGCTGATCGACGTGATCCAGCCGATTCCGCCGAGCGAGGAGTTCCTGCGCCAGTACGCGACAGGTGCCGCCGCGACCTGATCAGGCCGAACGGCTGAGGTGGACCAGCACGAGCCCCAGCGCGGCCGGCAGCGCCTGCACGTACAGGATCTTGCGGCTGGCCGTGGCCGCACCATACAGGCCAGCGACCAGCACACAGAGCAGAAAGAACACCTTCACGCCGAAGCCCTCTGGTCCGAGCCACAGCCCCCAGAGCAGACCGGCGGCAAGGAAGCCGTTGTACAGGCCCTGGTTGGCCGCCAGCACCTTGGTGGCGGCGGCCGACTCGGGCGTCTGGCCGAACGCCCGCATCCCGGCGGGCTTGTCCCAGAGGAACATTTCGAGCACCAGGAAGTAGAAGTGCAACAGCGCAACAAGCGCGACGACGATGCTGGCAGCGAGAGACATGGCCATGACCCCTGGACACGCGGCCGGGTGGCCGCAGAACGCTGGCAGCTTAACCTGTCGGCGGTCAAGCCTTTGGACTTTTTTCGACCCGGCTCAGCAACGCGCGAGCCTCTTTTTCGTGCGTTTTCACCTCATCGAGGTTGGCCATGAGATCGGCCATCTGCTCCTCCAGCTGGCGACGGTGGTCAGCCAGCACGGTGAGGAATTTGCGCAGCTGCGGCCCGGTGTCGCGCGGGCTGTCGTACATGTCGATGATGTCCCTGGCCTCGGTCAGCGACAGGCCCAGCCGTTTGGCGCGCAGCGTGAGCTTGAGCCGCGTGCGGTCGCGGGAGGTGTACACCCGGTTGCGCCCACCCGGCCCTTCGCGCTGTGGCTGCAGCAAACCCATGTCTTCGTAGAAGCGGATGGCGCGTGTGGTCAGGTCGAACTCTCGCGCCAGGTCGCTGATGGTGAAGGTCGGGTTCGTTGCCATGGGGTCAGGCCCTGTTATTGACGTTTACGTCAACGTCACTTGGCGATCTTAACGGAATCGCCTGGGGTTACACCCACCCGAAGGCACCTCACTCGCCCAGTGGAACGGCAGCGTCGCGCAGCGCCCGGCGCCGCTGCGCGTGATCGGGCAACACGCTGGCCACCACGTCCCAGAATTGTGGGCTGTGGTCCATGTGGTGCAGATGGCTCAACTCGTGCACCGCCACATAGTCGATCATGTCGAGCTTGAGATGGATCAGCCGCCAGTTCAGGCGGATCGAGCCATCCGCGCTCGCACTGCCCCAGCGAGTTCCAGCACTGGAGAGGCGCAGCTTGCTGTAGCGCACCCCGAGTTGCGGCGCGAAGTGGTCCAGCCTTTCGGTGAACAAGGCCTTGGCACGTTTCATCAACCACGCCTGCGCGGCGTCGCGAATCTGCGTTTCCTGCGCGTTGCGGGCCAGGCCAAGCCGCAATGTGGCCATGCCGCCCGGCCCGCAGGCGGGTTCAAACAAGGCCCCCACCTGGGTGAAGGTGTGCGTCGGATCGAGCACGAGGCGCATGCGTTCGCCCAGGTAGTCGAACTCGACCCCATCAGCCCAGCGAATGCGCGCCTGCTCCATCTCGCCGGCACGCTGGCGTGCGCTCTGCAGCTTCTCCAGCACCCACGACGACTTGTCGTGTAGCAGGGCTTCGACCTCGCCCATGGGCGTCCAGCGCGGCGCGCTCACGCTGAGCCCTTCGGTGCTGACCGACAGGCCAATCGTGCGCCGCTTGCCGCGCTTGAATTCGTAGGCCACGTCGCAGGTGCCGAGCCGCAACATGCGGTTGGCACGCGGGTGGTGCCATGCGACGGGCTGGAACACCTGCGTCATGGGCAGGGCCGGTGGCGCCGCCAGCACCGGAGCCACGGGGACCGCAGGCGGCGGGACCGGAGCGGGCTCGGAGCCCCCCAGGAAATCGAGCGCCAGTTGAACGAAGCGCTGCATGGGATCGCTCACGCGGCGCGGTAAGCCTCGGGATCGAGGCGGCGCATCTCGGCTTCGATCCAGGCCTCGACCTCGCGCAGCAGTTCATCGGGATCTCGCCCCGCGCTGGGAATGGGTGGCCCGATGGAGAACTCGACCGTGCCGGGCCTCTTGATGAATGCCTTGCGCGGCCAGCACTTGGCGGACGTCACGGCGATCGGGATCACCGGCGCGCCCGTGGCGACGGCCAGGCGCGTACCACCACTCTTGTACTGGCCTTTCTGCCCGCGCGGGATGCGTGTGCCTTCGGGAAACATGATCACCCACGTGCCCTGGTTGAGCAGCCGCTGGCCTTGCTCGACCACCTTGTTGAAGGCCTGCGTGCGCTTGCTGCGGTCAATGTGGATCATGTCCATGCGACTCATCGCCCAACCGAAGAAGGGCACATAGAGCAGCTCCTTCTTGAAAACGTAGGCCAGCGGGTGTGGCATGAGCGTGGGCATGCAGAAGGTTTCCCAGGTGGACTGGTGCTTGAGCAGCAGGATCGCAGGCGCGGTGCTGCCCACTGGCAGGTTCTCGAAACCCATCACATGGTTGCGAATGCCAAGGATCAGCTTGCCACTGCTCACCGCCAACCGCAACCAGCCCACGCACATCCAGTAGATCCGGGTGCTGCTGAGAAACGGCGCGGCCACCAGCACCGCGAGGGCCCAGGGCACCACAGTGACGGCCATGAACAGGATGTGCAGGACCGAACGCAGCAGGTGAATGAGGATCATGGAGACAGACTCAAGTCGTGGACTGCGCCAGCAGCCAGTCGGCGAAAGCGGCGAGATCGTCGTGGGGATGGGTGCCGGAGGGCAGATCGGGCGCGAGCGCGGCCAGATCGGCCTCGGACCCTTGTCCCAGGCGACCCCGCAGGTGCTCGGATTTTCCCGTCATCAGCAGGTGGGTCTGGCAGCCTGCCGTGGCCGCCGCGCGCACGTGTCGCATGGCGTTGCCCGCCGCATGCACGGAGGCCAGCGGTACACCGAAGCGGGCGCCAACCTGCATGAACAGCCCGGGCGCGGGTTTGCGACAGGCGCAGGCGTCCTCGGGCGCGTGCGGGCAGAGAAAGACCGCCTCCACGCGCGCGCCGACCACGGCCAACTGGCGGTGCATCTTGGCGTGGATCGCGTTTAGCGAGGCCATGTCGAACAGGCCGCGGCCGATGCCGGACTGGTTCGTGGCGAGCACCACACGCCACCCACCCTGGTTGAGCCGCGCCACCGCTTCGAGTGCGCCGGGCAAGGCTTCCCACTCGTCCGGCGAGGCGACGTAGTCATCGCGGCTGCGGTTGAGCGTGCCGTCGCGGTCGAGGATGAGGAGCTTCATGGGGGACTCAGGCGGCAAGCCGCGACAGGTCGGCCACGCGGTTCATGGCACGGTGCAGCTCGCGCAACAGCCCCAGGCGGTTGGCTTTGAGCGCGGGGTCGTCGGCGTTGACCATCACGCCGTCGAAAAAGGCATCCACCGGTACGCGCAGGGCGGCTAGCGCCTGCAGGCTCGCGGCATAGTCGCCCGCCTCGAACCGGGCGTTGGCGGCGGGAACGGTGGCTTGCATGGCCGCGAACAGCGCCTTTTCGGCCGCTTCGGTCAACAGGGCCTCCTTGACCGCCACGGTACCCTCGCCCTCGGCCTTCTTGAGGATGTTGCCGATGCGCTTGTTGGCGGCGGCGAGTGCGGGAGCCTCGGGCAAGGATGCGAACGTGCGCACAGCGGTCAGGCGTTTCGCCACATCGCCCAGGCGCTGGGGCTGCAACGCCAGCACGGCATCCACCTCCTGGGCGCTGTAGCCCTGCTCACGCAGGCTGCCAGCCAGGCGGTCGTAGATGAAGTCAGCCAGCGCGTTGCTGGGATCCTGGATCAACGCGCCAAAGGCAGGCACGGCCAATCCCAGCAGGGCACGGAGGTCCAGCGGCAGATCCTTCTCCACCAGCATGCGCACCACACCCAGTGCATGCCGGCGCAGCGCGAACGGGTCCTTGTCGCCGGTGGGCAGGTTGCCAATGCCGAACATGCCCACCAGCGTCTCCAGCTTGTCGGCCAGCGCCACGACCACGCCCACGGGGTTGCGCGGCAGCCCGTCGCCCGCAAAGCGCGGACGGTAGTGGTCCTCGATCGCGATGGCGATGTCTTCGGTCAGGCCGTCGTGGCGCGCGTAGTAGCCGCCCATGACGCCCTGCAACTCGGGGAACTCACCCACCATGTCGGTCAGCAGGTCGGTCTTGGCGAGCTGCGCGGCGGTGTCGGCCTGCTTCGCGAGCACATCGCCACCCAGCTGCTGGCCAATGGCACGGGCGATGGCGCGCACGCGCTCCATGCGCTCTCCCTGCGTGCCCAGCTTGTTGTGATAGACCACCTTGGCCAGGCCATCGACGCGCGAGGCCAGGGTCTTTTTGCGGTCCTGGTCGAAGAAGAACTTGGCGTCGGCCAGGCGCGGACGCACTACACGCTCGTTGCCACCAATCACGGCACTGGCGTCGGCCGGTCTGATGTTGCTCACGACCAGGAAGCGGTTCGTCAACTTGCCCTGCGCATCGAGCAGCGGGAAGTACTTCTGGTTGGCCTTCATCGTGAGAATCAGGCACTCCTGCGGCACGTCGAGGAACTGTGTCTCGAACTCACAGACCAGCACGTTGGGCCGCTCAACGAGCGCGGTCACTTCGTCCAACAGCGCGTCATCCTCGATCGGCTTTGCACCGTCGCCCACCTTCGCGGCGGCGGCCGCGAGCTGGCGGACGATTTCAGCTTTGCGCTCGGCGAAGGAGGCGATCACCGCCCCGTCCCTGGCCAGGGTGATGGCATAGCTGTCGGCGTCCTTGAGCACCACGGGCGAGACCGCTGCCTCGAAACGATGGCCTTGCGTGCTGTTCTGCGCATTCAACCCCAGCGCTTTCACCGGTACAACGCTGCCGCCATGCAGGGCGACCAGGCCGTGCGCCGGCCGAACGAAGTTCACGCTGCTCCAGCCGGGCAGCTCGCAGTCGGTCTCGAGCTGGTAGCTCATGACCTTCGGAATGGGCAGTTTCGCGATGGCCTCTTCGAGGGCCTTCTGCAGACCGGCTGCCAGTTCGGCGCCGGGCGCCACGCTGTCGTGGAACAGCGCTTCGGCCTTGCCGTCGGGCGCGCGCTTGAGGCTGGCTACCGCAGAGGCGTCGGCCCCCAGCGCGGCCAGCCGCTTGAGCAGTGCCGGCGTCGGCTGGCCGTTTGCATCCAGGCCCACACTCACGGGCATGAGTTTCTGTGACACCGCCTTGTCGGCCGCTCGTGCCAATACCCCGGTGACGTGTGCGGCCAGGCGGCGCGGGGACGCGAAAGCCGTAACAGCGGCATCGGCCGGCGCCAGGCCTTGGGCCTTGAGCTGGTCGGCCAGCACGTTGGCGAAGGCATCGCCGAGCTTCTTCAGCGCCTTCGGGGGCAGTTCTTCGACAAACAGCTCGACGAGCAGGTTCTGTGCAGTCATTCTTGTTCTCTCAACGTGCGCTCAGGCCACCTTCTTCGCCATCTGTTCAACCCACTCGCGCGGCGCCATCGGGAAGCCCACGCGTTCGCGGCTGTCGTAGTAGCTTTGCGCCACCGACCGTGCGAGGTTGCGGATGCGGCCGATGTAGGCGGCCCGCTCGGTCACGCTGATCGCGCCGCGCGCATCCAGCAGGTTGAAGGTGTGTGCGGCCTTGAGCACCTGCTCGTACGCAGGCAGCGCAAGCTGCTGCTCCATCAGGTGCCTGGCCTGCTTCTCGTGCGCAGCGAAGGCGGTGAAAAGGAAATCAGCGTCGCTGTGCTCGAAGTTGTAGGCCGACTGCTCCTTTTCATTCTGCAGGTAGACGTCGCCGTAGCTCAGTGTGTCCGTCCACTTCAGGTTGTAGACGTTGTCCACGCCCTGCAGGTACATGGCCAGGCGTTCAAGGCCATAGGTGATCTCGCCGGTGATGGGCTTGCAGTCGATGCCGCCGACCTGCTGGAAATAGGTGAACTGGGTCACCTCCATGCCGTTGAGCCAGACTTCCCAGCCCAGTCCCCAGGCACCCAGCGTGGGGTTCTCCCAGTCGTCCTCGACGAAGCGGATGTCGTTCTTCTTCAGGTCGAAACCCAGCGCTTCCAGACTGCCCAGGTAAAGCTCGAGGATGTTGCTGGGCGCTGGCTTGAGCACCACCTGGTACTGGTAGTAGTGCTGCAAGCGGTTGGGGTTTTCGCCATAGCGGCCATCCTTGGGTCGGCGGCTGGGCTGGACGTAGGCGGCCTTCCAGGGTTCGGGACCGAGCGCGCGGAGGAAGGTGGCGGTGTGGCTCGTGCCCGCGCCTACCTCCATGTCATAGGGCTGCAGCAGCGCGCAGCCCTGAGCGTCCCAATAGGACTGGAGTTTCAGGATGATGTGCTGGAAGGTCAACATGCAAGGAAGCCGGAGCAAAAGCCCGGCCAAAAGGTGATCTGGAGAGGCGCGCAGCGCTGGGAGCGCCGGAAACAGCCCAAGTGCTCGATTTTACGGGGGCGGTCAGCGCCGGCGCGTGCGCCCACCCCGGCGGCCCAGGTTTCGCGCCAGGGCGATCAGCAGCGCCAGCACGGCACAAACCATCCACATGGGCGCCAGCCCCCACTGCGCCGTCCATTGCGCGTACGGCGTAAGACCGCTGCGGCCCTGCACCGACGCTTCCAGCCGGCCACGCGTGAGGCGCTGCAGTTGCTGCGTGACCCTGCCCTGGTGGTCGATCACCGCCGTGGCACCGGTGTTGGTGGCGCGCAGCATGGGCCGGCCCAGCTCGATGGCACGCAGGCGCGAGATGTGCAGGTGCTGGTCGATCGCAATGCTGTCGCCGAACCAGGCGATGTTGCTGAGGTTCACCAGCACTGTCGGCGATGCACTGGGGTCGCGGAACGAGGCCGCGAGCTCCTCACCAAAAAGATCCTCATAGCAGATGTTGGGCGCCACACGCTGTCCGGCGACGGCCCAGGCAGATTGCGGCAGGGCACCGCGATTGAAGTCCCCGAGCGGGATGTTCATGAGATCGGTGAACCAGCGGAACAGAGGCGGGATGAACTCACCAAATGGCACCAGGTGGTGCTTGTCGTAGCGGTACAGACCGTTGTCGGGCGTGTCCAGCCGCGCCTGACCCTGCAGGCGGTGGGCCGACCCCGAGGTGAGTCCCCAGACCGAATTGGTGTAACCCTGTTCCAGGCTGCCCAACGGCAGCCCCACCAGCGCGCTCACGCCGGCTCCCGCCGGCTGCTGCGCGAGATGGCCGAGCAGCGGTTGCCAGAACTCGGGGCCGAGCTGGCCGGGCAGCAAGGGGATGGCCGTCTCTGGCGCCACCACGAGCTGCGGGCCGGTGGTGGTGGTGCGGGCGGCCTGCACGGCATCGCCGATCTGCCGGGGGTACCAGTCCAGAGCCTGGGCCACGCCGGTGCCCGGCTCAAATTTCTGGTCTTGCGGGATATTGCCTTGCAGCAGCCACACGCGCAGGTCGCCCGCGGCTGCGGTGCCACGATGCCCCAGCCCCCGCCACGCCTCGCCGCCACCGACCAGGCTCAGCACGAGCGCGCCCACCACCAGGAAGAGCGCCAGCGAGCGCAAGGCACTGGACCAGCCATTGGCCAGGCCCGGCAGAAGCCGCGTCTGCACACGTGCCCCCGGCGTGACCCCATGCGCGCCCGTGGCGGAGCGGCTGACCGATGACTGCATCCAGAGGCTGAAGCGCCGCCACACTCCCGAGAAGATGGAGGCCAGCGAATACGCCAGCAAGGCCGCGACGAAGCCCATGCCATACACACCCACCAGCGGCGCCCACCCGGCCATCAGGTCAACATGTGCGTAACCGCCGGCCCCCCAGGGGAAACCGGTGAACCAGTGGCCGCGAGCCAGTTCGGCCAGCGTCCATAACGATGCGAACATGATCCCCTGCGCGGTGCGCGACACCGGCGCCCAGGCGCACAGGAAGCCCACCACCACGGCGTAATAAATGGACAGCGACCCCGCCAGCGCCAGCACCGCCAGCACGGACATCCAGGCCGGCATGCCGCCATAGGTGTGCAGCGATATGAAAAGCCACCAGAAGGTGCCGGCCAGCCAGACAGTGGCGAACACCCATCCACGCCACACGGCCTGCCCCACCCGGGTGGCAAACTGCAGCGCCAGCACCAGCAGGGCGAGCGATGCGATCTGCCACCAGCCGCTGGGCTGGCCGTATTCGGTGCCCGGCGGGCTCCATCCCGCCAGCGGCCAGGCGATGGACGCAGCCTGCAGAGCCCCGCCCAGCAGACACACCAGAAACCACACGAAACCGCTGCCGCGTGCGCTGCGCCCCGGCGGGCGGCGGCTCATCGGATTGAAGCTCGACGGCGTGTGCAGTGATCCGAACAGGCTGCGCATGGATGGCCCGGACCTCAGGTCTCGCCCGGCAAGGGCAGCACCTTGAACCACTTCACGGCCCCACCCTTGGTGTGCAGCACGGTGAAGCGCAGGCCATCGAGTTCATGCACCTCGCCGCGCTTGGGCACGTGGCCCATGGTGTGGGCAATCAGGCCGCCGATGGTGTCGAAGTCGTCTTCGGGCAGCTTCAGCCCGAAGGATTCGTTGATGCGCTCGATCTGGGTGTCACCACTCACGCGCCAGGTGCCATCGGCCAGGGCGAAGATATCGCCATCGTCCTCGACGACATCGAACTCGTCCTCGATCTCGCCGACGATTTCTTCCAGCACGTCCTCGATGGTGATGAGGCCCGCCACGCGCCCGAATTCGTCGATGACGATCGCCAGGTGGTTGCGGTTGCCCCGGAACTCGCGCAGCAGGTCGTTCAGGCCCTTGCTCTCCGGCACGAACGTGGCAGGCCGCAGCAGTGCCCGGATGTTGAGTTCGGGAGCACGCTGCAGCTTGAGCAGGTCTTTGGCCAGCAGGATGCCGATGATGTTTTCCCGCTCCCGCTCGAACACCGGAAAGCGCGAGTGCGCGGTGTCGATGACGAGGTGCAACATGTCTTCGAAAGGCGCGTCGATGTCCAGCACATCCATGCGCGGCGTGGCCACCATCACGTCGCCGGCGGTCATGTCGGCAATGCGGATCACGCCCTCGAGCATCACGCGCGATTCCGCGTTGATGATGTCGTTGTCCTCGGCCTCGGCGAGGGTTTCGATCAGCTCGTCCTTGGAGTCCGGCCCGGGATGGATGAACTCCGCAAGCTTCTGCAGAAAACCACGTTTGTCGGCATGCCGCAGGCTGCGCTGCGGCCCGCTACTGGGGGGGGAGTCGGCCACTGAAGATGGGGGGTGGTTGTAACAGCCCGAAAGGATACCCCAAGCGGGTGTCGTGGCGCAAAGCCACGCGGGAGTTGCCGCTCAACCCCGGGCGCGCTCTCGCGCTTCGCGCACGCCCTGGCGGATGTCCTGCAGCACCGAGAGGAAGCCCCAGAACTGCTTGGCCTGGGCTTTGAGGTGGTAGTCGGTCAGGGCCACTTGCTCATTGACCATCTCGGTCACGCGCGAATCGAAATCCGCGGGTGGCAGGCGCAGATGCGCCTCGGATTCGGAGCCATCACGCTCGATGACCGCGCCGGCACGGCGAGCGATCTTGAGCATCGCGGTGTTTTCCGACAGCGCATGGATGAACAGCATCTGCACGCCTTCGTTGCGTGCGTGCATGACAGCCCGCTCGAACAGGCGGCCGCCATAGCCCCGACCGCGTGCGCTCTTGGCCACCGACACACCGAACTCGGCGCAGCTGGTGTACTTTGGGTCGAGCGAGAACGCCAGATGGGCCATGGCGATGAGTTCGAGCCGGCGGTTGAAGATGCCGAAGAGTTCGTCGCGGTCGAAATTGAGCGCGGCCACATACCGGCGAATCTGCTCGTCATTGGCGGGATAGCCGAAACGCAGGTACCGGTCGTGCGGGTCCAAGTCGAGCAGATGCGCCTCGATGCGGTCGATCTGGGCCGGACCGATGGAGCGGATGGGCACCACCACCGGACTCGGCGCATCCAATCTGTCACCCGGCCCAGGGGACCCACCTGTGGACGATGCCGCGCGTGTCACCGCCTGCGCCTGCAGGGGCGTCGACTTGAACCAGCGGGTGGGATAGACCATGGGTGGAATGTACGGGTTATCCCTATACTGGCAAGGACTCAAACCCCTAAACCGGCGGGAACCCGACGGACGGGCACGCGATCCGCATTCACAAAGGCAATGCCGTGGTGCTTTTCACGCGCTCCATCACGAAGCTGGTCTTGCAGTCCTGCACGCTGGGGTGTTTGAGCAAGGTATCCATGATGAAGCGCGAGTAGGCCGCCATGTCGGCCACCACAAGGCGCAGGTGAAAGTCCATGTCCCCCGTGAGCGCGGCACACTCCACAACCTCCGGCCAGGACAGCACGCTGGCGCGGAACAGGTCCATCGGGCTGCGCTTCGCGCTGTCGAAGTGCTTTTCCAGCCGCACATTCACATGTGCCGTGAGACCGAGTCCCACCGCCTCTGGCTTCACCAGCGCGACATAACGGTCGATCACATGCGCTTCCTCCAGCCGACGCACCCGGCGCAAGACCGCGCTGGGCGAGAGCCCGACCGCCTCTGCGATCTGGTCGTAGGTGGCGCGGCCATCGGCCTGCAGGCAGCGCAGAATATGTCGGTCGAGCTTGTCCAGTGCGTCCATACACGCCATTTTGCAGGAATTCTGCAACAAGGATGAATGGCGCGCGTCAAAACGCCGGAATCGTGCCACCCTTCGCCGATACAGTGGCCCATCGCCCACTGACACGACGGAGACCGACATGAACAAGCCCCTGCCCGCAGCCGCGCAAGCCACCACGCCCTGGGACAACCCGATGGGCACCGACGGTTTCGAATTCATCGAATACGCGGCACCCGACCCCGTCGCCATGGGCGCGCTGTTCGAACGCATGGGCTTCAAGCCGATCGCGAAACACCGCCACAAGGCCGTCACGCTCTACCGCCAGGGCGAGATCAACTTCATCATCAATGCCGAGCCCGACAGCTTCGCGCAGCGCTTCGCCCGGCTGCACGGCCCCAGCGTGTGCGCCATTGCCTTCCGCGTGACAGATGCCAAGGCCGCGTACGAGCGCGCCATCTCCCTGGGCGCCTGGGGCTATGCGCAGTCTGCCGGCCCGGGCGAACTGAATATCCCCGCCATCAAGGGGATCGGCGACTCCATCATCTATTTCATTGACAAGTGGCGCGGCAAGAATGGCGCGAAAACCGGCGACATCGGCAACATCGGCTTCTACGACGTGGACTTTGAACCGTTCGCCCAGAACTCCAGTGCCGAACTCAACCCCACGGGCCACGGCCTGACCTATATTGACCACCTCACCCACAACGTGCACCGGGGACGTATGGAGGAGTGGGCGGGCTTCTATGAGCGCCTGTTCAACTTCCGCGAAGTGCGCTACTTCGATATCGAAGGCCAGGCCACGGGCGTCAAGAGCAAGGCCATGACCAGCCCCTGCGGCAAGATCCGGATCCCGATCAACGAAGAGGGCAACGAGAAATCCGGCCAGATCCAGGAGTACCTGGACCGCTACCACGGCGAAGGCATCCAGCACATTGCCATGGGCTCGACCAACCTCTACGACACGGTCGACGCGCTTGAGCTCAGCGGCGTGAAGCTGCTCAACACGAGTGAAACCTACTACGAGCTGCTGCCCAAACGCATCCCGAACCATGGCGAGGACCTGGAGGGGCTCAAGCAACGCAACATCCTGGTCGACGGCGTTCCAGGTGAACTGCTGCTGCAGATCTTCAGTGAGAACCAGCTCGGCCCGATCTTTTTCGAGTTCATCCAGCGCAAGGGCAACCAGGGCTTCGGCGAAGGCAACTTCAAGGCGCTGTTCGAGACGATGGAACTCGACCAGGTGCGCCGCGGCGTCCTCAAGGCCTGAAGGCAACGCAATGGCTGTCGAACCTGTTGTCTATGGCGCCAGCGAGCGCCCGCCGCGTGGCGACTACTCGCGCGCGCAGGGCGACTACACCTGCCGGCAGAACTGGGCGTCCTACACCGCAGCGGACCACGAAACCTATCAGCGCCTGTACGAGCGTCAGACCGCTTTGCTGCCAGGACTGGCCTGCGACGCGTTCATCGAAGCCCTGCCGTCGCTGGGCGTGAAGGACCGCATTCCTCGTTTCGAGGAGATCAACGAACGGCTCAAGCCCGCCACAGGCTGGGAAATCGTCGCCGTGCCGGGCCTGATACCGGAGCGGCCCTTTTTTGATCTGCTGGCGAACCGCCGTTTTCCCGTCACCGACTGGATTCGCACACCCGATGAGTTCGATTACATCGTCGAACCGGACGTCTTCCATGATCTCTTCGGCCATGTGCCATTGCTGTTCAACCCGGTGTTTGCCGACTACGTGCAACGCTACGGTGTGGGCGGCCTGAAAGCGCACGACCTGGGCGCCGGCGAACTGCTCTCGCGGCTGTACTGGTACACGATCGAGTTCGGCCTGATCCGCCAGCCCGACGGTCTGCGGGCGTATGGCGCCGGCATCCTGAGTTCGTCGGGAGAGTTGCGCCACAGCGTGACCAGCCCGCAAGCCCGGCGCATTGCGCTGGATCTGCTGCGCTGCATGCGCACGCGCTACAAGATCGACGACTACCAGGCGACGTACTTCGTCATCGACAGCTTCGAGCAGCTGTTCGAGATAACCGCGCCCGATTTCACCCCGCTCTACGCAGCGGTTCGCTCGCTCGGCGAGCTCGCTGCTGACGTCACGATCGCCAGCGATTCGTCCATCACCCTGGGGTGAAATGCCAGGGCCACGTGCGCCACGCCGGGCACGTGCCGGTTGTCGGCGCCGGGCAGTGTGGCGGTAGATGCCGGAAACACAATGTTGTCCGCATTCGAGTACCAGCACACGAAGTCTGCATAGGCGTTCTGCGGAGCGATCTCGGCCTCGCGTCGGTGCAGCGCCACCAGCCACTCGCCGTCCTGCCGCATCTGCCGGCCATTCGCCACCCGGCTGAAACGGCCCAGCCAGGTGCCACGATGGGGGCTGCCGATGGTCACGACCTTGTGCACGGAGGTTTCAGGCTCCGCAACCCGCCACGCCCGCGCCACCAGCCCGCCCATGCTGTGGCACACCAGCATCGGTGGGCGGCCGGTGAGGGCCCGCGCACGGCCTACCGCCTCGCTCAGCAGCGGCACATACGCGTCAATGCTCCCGAACACCGGCTCCAGGTTGACGGAGACATAGGGCACTCCCTCGCGGCGCAGGCGACGCATCCACGGCAACCAGATGCCGCGGTTGCACACGAATCCGTGCACGAACACCACGGCGGGCACGCGACCATCGGACGGGTCGGCATCGTCAGGCAGGCTGGCCCAGCGGAACGGCTGATGCCACGCGAACACCCTTGGCGCCACGCGCACCTCTTGCCACCAGGCGCCCGCCACGCCACGCCACGCCAGCGGCGGCGCAGTGTCTCCGCGGTTGAGCAGGGCCGCGGCCACCCCCTCGAGGCCCAGCACCAGCGCGTACCCACCCAGCGACAGCAGCGCACCGAGCACCGCGACCACCCGCGAATGCGGCCACCACAAAAGAAGCCACGTCGCCGCGAACCCTGCGGCCCCCACCGCCAACATTTGTTGCAGGCGGGCCAGGCTGGAACGCGGTAGGGGTTTGTGAGCTGGAGGTATGCGGTCGGACATGGCCGAACTATCTCACGGAGTCATGACTCCGAATTAGACTGGGATGTCACCCTCGACGCTCTGCCCACCATGACCCAGAAGCCCAGCGCCGCCGACCAGATCCGCACCCACCTGGAGCGCGTCAGCCATTTGCGGAAGGAAGCCCGCACGGCGGGTCTTGATCGCGCGGTGCACGAGGTGAAGCAACTGCAGGCTCAGCGGTTCCGGGCCACCTACGCCGACTTCCTCACCCACCCGGTGTATGCACCCGCCACCCGCTTCTTTCTGGAAGAGCTCTATGGAGTGCACGACTTCGCCCAGCGCGACGCGCAGTTCGCTCGCATCGCAGGCGCGATCGAACGGCTTTTTCCGCAGGCAGTGGCGCAGTTGGCCGTCGATCTTGCCGAGATTCACGCCTTGACCGAAGTGCTCGATCACCAGATGGCCAAGAGCTGGATGGCGCAGGACACGTCACTGCTGCCGGTGGTGCGGTACACACGCGCCTGGCGCCAGACCGGACAGGCCGACGCTCGTGGCCGTCAGTTGGCGGTCGTGCAACACATGGGACTCGAGCTTGAACGCCTCACGCGGATGAAGCCTTTGCGGCTTGCGTTGCGCATGATGCGCAACCCCGCGCGGGCGGCTGGCCTCGACGTCTTGCAGCACTTCCTGGAGAGCGGTTTCGACGCCTTCGCCTCGCTGGGCAATGCCAGGGCGTTTCTCGACACCATCAGCGCGCGCGAGGCGGATTGGATTTCCATCCTGTTCGAACAGCCTGAGTCAGCAGCGAGCTCCGCTCTCGCCGCCGAACTGGCGAAGACAACAAATGCGGCCTGAGCCCATGTGCTTTGGGTGACAACACCCTAGGGCTGGCCCGGTACCCACGCCGTCAACGGCTTGCCAGAATGGTCCATCCACTCGCAGCCCATTCAACGCCCATGACCCGACCCTGGCTTACCCAATACCCCGACGGTGTTCCCCACGAGGTGGCGCCGGAACGCTACCGCTCGCTGTCTGCCCTGCTCGAGGAGGCTTTCAGGCAGCATGCCCGTGCTCCTGTCAGCGTGTGCATGGAACAGTGGATGAGCTACGGCGAGCTCGACGGCCTCAGCGCGGCCATGGGCGCCTGGTTGCAGGGCCGCGGCCTGCTGCCGGGCGCGCGCATCGCCATCATGCTGCCGAACGTTCCGCAGTTCCTGATCACGATGGCTGCCATCGTGCGGGCCGGGTACGCGGTGGTCAACGTCAACCCGCTTTACACCGCCCGCGAACTCGAACACCAACTCAAGGATTCCGGCGCACAAGCCATCGTCATCCTGGAGAACTTCGCCCATACCCTTGAAGAGGTGATCGACCAGACCTTGGTGGAACACGTCGTCATTGCCAGCCTTGGCGACGAACTGGGCTTTTGGTACGGACGCTGGATCACCTTCGCGGTCCGGCACCTGGCCAAGATGGTGCCGGCCTACAGGCTCCCCCGCACCGGCCCCCTCGGCGAGCGCACCATCACGAGTTTTCGACATGTGATCCACGAAGGTGGAGCCATGCGACTCAAACCCGGAAACGACACACTCGACTCCGTGGCCTTCCTTCAGTACACCGGGGGCACCACGGGTCTGTCGAAAGGGGCTGTGCTCACCCATCGCAACATCATTGCGGCCATCCTGCAGGCGGAGGCCTGGTTCAAGCCCGCGCTCCACAAGGTGCCGGATCTGCGAGAGGTGAACGGCATAGCAGCACTCCCCCTGTATCACATCTTCGCGCTGACCCTCAGCCTGCTGACCATCCGCTGGGGTGCGCACATGACGCTGATCCCGAACCCGCGCGACATCCCTCAGTTGGTCAACACCCTCAAGCGCAGGCCCTTCCATGTGCTGCCCGCAGTGAACACGCTGTTCAACGCACTGCTGCAGAATCCACAGTTCCGCCAGCTCGATTTCTCCCACCTCGCTTTGTCCCAGGCGGGGGGCATGGCAGCCTCCGAGGGCACGGCACGGCAATGGAAAGCTGTGACGGGCTGCACCATGATCGAAGGTTGGGGCATGAGCGAAACCTGCGCCATTGGCACCAACAACCCTGTCACCAGCCAGCACTTCAGTGGAACCATTGGCCTCCCGCTGCCAGGTATCGACATTGCGATCAAGAACGAAGAGGGTCTCAGTCTGGCTCAGGGCGAGACCGGTGAGATCTGCATCAAGGGGCCCAACGTGATGTCTGGCTACTACAACCAGCCCGAGGAGTCCGCACGAGCGTTCACGCCCGACGGTTTCATGCGGACCGGCGACGTGGGTGTGATGGATGAGCACGGTTTCACCCGAATCGTCGACCGCAAGAAGGACATGATCCTGGTCTCCGGCTTCAACGTGTTCCCCAGCGAGCTGGAAAACGTGATTTCCCTGTGCCCGGGCGTGCTGGAATGCGCCGCGATCGGGATCGAGGACGACAAGCAGGGCGAAGCCGTCAAAGTGTTCGTGGTGCGCTCCGACCCCACCTTGCGCGAAGAAGACGTGGCCAGGTACTGCCAGGACAACCTCACGGGATACAAGCGCCCGAAGCTCATCGAGTTCCGAGACGAACTCCCCAAGAGCAATGTGGGGAAGATATTGCGGCGCGCATTGCGAACGCCCGCCGGGAGCTGAGCCATCCGCGCAATGCCATCCCACATATTGCCTGTGCAGGCAACCGAATTGACCGCAACGCTGGCCCGAGCCGGCATCACATGCCTTGAGAGGGGCTGGCTCTCAGCAAACAACATCCTCATCCGGGGCGAAGGGCCCACGGCGCTCGTGGACTCCGGCTATGCGACACACGCCGAGCAAACGGTCGCCCTGCTCAGGCAATCGCTGGGAGAAGTCCCGCTCGATCTGCTGCTGAACACGCACCTGCATAGCGACCATTGCGGGGGCAACGCGGCCCTGCAACGGACCTATCCGGATCTCGTGACGCATATCCCCCCCGGTTTGGCAGCGGCGGTCGCAGATTGGGACCCCGTCGCCTTGACGTTCGAACCCACCGGACAGATCTGCCCTCGTTTTGCGTACCAGCGTCTGCTCCAGCCAGGCGCGTCCATTCGGCTGGGCCCGATGTCTTGGGACATTCATGCAGCCAAGGGCCACGATCCGCACTCTATCGTGCTGTTCCAACCGGAGCATCGCTTGCTGATCTCAGCCGACGCGTTGTGGGAGAACGGTTTTGGCGTCGTTTTCCCGGAATTAGAGGGTGTGTCGGCTTTCCAGGAGGTGGCAGAAACACTGGACCTCATCGAGGCACTCGCCCCGGTCACCGTCATGCCTGGGCACGGTCGCGTCTTCAATGATGTCGATGGCGCACTCTCGAGAGCGCGCAGCCGCCTCGACCAGTTTGTTCGCCACCCCGACAAGCACCGACGGCATGCGCTCAAGGTACTGGTCAAATTCAAACTGCTGGAATGGCAATCGGTGTCCGAGGGTGCGCTGCTGGATTGGGCGCTGCAAACCAGCTACTTCGCGCAAACCATGCCTGCGGAAGCGCGCGTCCATCGGACCACAGCGCGGCAATGGCTGTCCGAGCTGCTCAGGGAACTGGAGCGCAACCAAGCTCTGCTGTACGAAGACGGTCGGGTCATCAACCGCTAGCGCTAGCACCCCTGGCTTTGCACCCTGCCTGCCCTATGGGTTCAGCGAGCCATTAATGCCAAAAGTACGCGCCAAAGGCGCGCCAGAAAGCCCAAACCCCCAAGTGCATGGAGCACGAGGGGGTTTGGGGGGCTGGTAAGAGCCTGACGATGACCTACTTTCACACGGGAACCCGCACTATCATCGGCGCAAAGGCGTTTCACTGTCCTGTTCGGGATGGGAAGGAG
>QFCS01001130.1_pt1 | contig 20135 bp, 22 predicted proteins | sample 3576561 | NCBI WGS metagenome assembly QFCS01 | reverse complement strand
CGGTCAGCACGAGGAGCCATAGCCCCATCATCGGTGCCGACGTCAGCAACCGTCATCGTCATCTCAGTATTGGTCCGTTCTCGCCCCGTGCAGTGCGAAGGTCAGCAGTGCTGGTGTCTCACCCCATCCTGACGCACAGGGCGCCGCCGGCATCTGCGTCTCCGTCCCGTCCGGAGCCGACTCGGCCCTGTCGGCGACGACGCGCGCGACGCGTAACGCGTGACCGAGCTGCGCTGCACGAAACCGGTCGTTGTCGTCTGGGTCACGCATTCGACATCACCTCGCGGGTCACGGGTTGTCCTTGAACCAGTGGTCGATCGCGTCGACCGCGGCGTCCTGGTTGCCGGGGCCGTCGCGCCACCAGTTCTCGATGAGGAAGCGAATCTCCGTGGCGTCCGGTTCGGTGTGGTCGCGCATGTAGTCAGCGAGCTGCGAGTGTAGGTGTGGGCGACCGTCCGGGACGAGCGTCTGCATGAACCTGTGGGCGCGCTTCCAACGGGCCGCGCGCGCGAGGGTGCCGTGATGGTTCCGATCCCACAGTCGCCTCCAGTGTTGCCGGTTCCTGTGCCGGCGACGACGAAGCTCCCGGTGACCCTCGATCGTGGATGCCAGCTCGAGCCACTCTTCGACCGTCTGGATGTGGTCGGCGCGGATCCCTTCCCGGGCGTTCAAGATCAACTGGAAGTGCGCGAGCGCGCGATCGTGTGGGGCGCGCATCTCGTCGATCGCGTACTTGTCGTCGGAGACCGGGTTGTCATCGACCCATACGATGGGTCGGCCCGGGTACCGTTCCCGGAGCCGCACGCTCTTCCAGTCCGAGGAGTCCCACCCGTGAACCTCCCTGCCCGTCGTCGCGACGGACAGCTCGGGGATGCCGAGAGCCGGGGCGAAGTAAACGTTCGCGTACTCCTGCCACGTCGTCGCCCACACCACCTCCACCCCGCGTGCCAGCAACGACCGGATCCAGTCGGCCCCGATCCCTGACAACCAGTAGGTCGTCGTCAGAGTGCCGTCTCGTCCCCACCGCGGCGGACGATGGTACGCGTCCGGGTACGCGTCGCGGTGGACCGTGATCTCCACCGGGTATGCCCCCTCGGGACCAGGACCCTCCGGTGGGACCGCGAGCCGAAGGACACCGTCGATGTCGATCGCGACGACGGGTCGGAACCGATCGTCGGGGCGCCCGTTCATCAGAGTCCCCGTTCATGCTGCGCTGTCGAAGATCGATCGCAGAGGCGAGAGGACGCGACGGTCACGATCGCCACGCGTGGGCGGTGTGTTCGGCGGCAAGGAGCACGGCATGTCCCTCGCCGGCGCGCAGTTGCTCGACTCGAGATGGAGGAGTGAACCCTGGCGTGGGGGAGGAGGGGTGCCCCGTGAGCCAGAGGGCCCAGGCCCAGGGGTCGTCGATGCCGTGGTGGAGGGTGCGGAGTACATCGCCGAGGTGCTCGACGATGACGCCGTGGTCGAGTTGGAACGACGGGTAGACGGTGTGTCCATCGGCGGTGGGGAGGGCGAGTAGGTCCCCGGCCTCCGCCATGCGTTGGACGTCGTCGGTGGTGAGATGGAGCGTCCGTGCAATGCTCGCCGTCGTGTAACACGGGCCGACGATCCTCGGCATCCGCGACGAGGATTGACCGTCCCCGCCTCCACCTGGTGCACTCATCACGCGAATGTAACGGGCGCGGCTCTCGCAAAGCCGCCGACTCATCGACATTCGCCGCACGGTTCCGCCCGCCGCGGTGACTTCTCGATTCGCCGATTCAGCGACGTAAACAGGCTCAAAAGCCCGTTCTGCTGACTCATGAGCGCAACATAGGCATTCCAATGATTCATTGGCTCAATGTTGCGTTGGGTCTCTAGTCTGCCCTCGTACAGGACAAACATGGAAAACATGACTGGCCACAACGGCCCCATCACCCCCCTGTCCCTGTCCACCCAGAAGGGCGTCGACGCGGTCCTCCCGCGCCGCGCACCCCTCGCTCACGCCCTGGTTCAGCGCGCCGCACGCGTCATCGACCGCTCCGGGGTCGTCGACCTCCTCGACCAGTGGGACCGCGAAGACGGTCGCCGCAGCCGCCTGTCGGTGCTGTCGAACCGCACGGTCCTCATCGGCTGGATCACGGTCGCACTGGAAGGCCGCGGCCCGACCGTCGCCGGACTCCACGCCGGGTTCTTCCAGCGGCTGACTCCCGCATCGCGCACGTTCCTCCAGCTCCCCGAAGACTTCGTCAGCGACTACGCCACCGTGGCGCGTGCCGTGGGACGCGTCCTCCGCGCCATCGGGCCGTCTCCGATGTTCACGGCGCCGCGGGCCGGGGTGATCGCCGCCGCGAACGAGGATCCCACGCGTAGCGACGAGGCCACGGTCACGCGTGCCCGGGTCGCGAAGGTCGCCAACCGGCTGATCGACGCACACCTCGACGGCTTCCTGCCCGTCGTCAGCCCGGACGGCGTTCGCGTCGCCGTCGACTCGCGCAGCCACACCGACGCAGCAACCGAACTGCCCCGCCGACGCCGCACGCGACCGGGCCACCGATACACAAAGAACCCCGCCTCGCCCATGCCCGCCGAGCCAGGCGACGCTCCCCGCGACCCCAGCAGCGCGCGCCGCGAGCACGGGCACGGTGACGAGCTCGCTGTCCTCGTCCCCGGGAGCAGGCGGTCGCGCCGCGCTGTCCCGGAGCTCATCATCGGGCTCACCGTCCGCGGCGCTGTGACCTTGCCGGATACCTCTGCCGCCGACGTCCGTGCCCAAATCGCGGCTCGCGGTGTCCACCTCCGCGCAACGGGACGGGGAGCCGACCGTGGTGTCCTGCCGGACGGGCACACCGCTGCCGCCTGGGCGCCGAGGACCCGAGAGTTCCCCTTCCACCGTGCGGCGGCCCAGCCCGCCACGGTAGCCGTCGGTGCGTTGTTCGCACCGGCGGTGCCGCCGCGCTTCGCGTCGCTGGCGTCGTCCCACAGCGCGCACCGGTGTGCTGGTCACCGCGCAGCCTCCCAGCCTTCGCCTCGCGTCGAAGGTGTCTGGCGTGTACCCCCGATTCCGGAAGCGGTGGCAACGGCGGTCGCCGAGCACCGAGCCCAACTCGAGCGCAACGCGATCGAGGCCGCGTTCACCCGACTGAACCAGCGACCCACGTCCGAACGACGGCGGGCGCGAGGCATCGCCGCAAACGGCCTCCTCAGCGTGATGGAGATCCTCCGAGCCAACACGGACACCATCCGGAACTGGGCCACCGTCACCAGCCGCCCCACCAGTGAGCGACCTCGCACGCAGGTCCTGCGATGCCCGGCCACTCACCCCGCACACCACGAACGACCCGCAGGAACCGAAACTCCCTGACCCACCAACCAGAACGGGCCGCCCCACCGGGCGGCCCGTTCGCCGTCTCACCGCACCCGCGGCAAACCCCGCACCGGCGGCGCCGACGAGCTGGACAAGGACTGATCCCTCGCCCGGTGAACCTGCGCCAGCTCCACAGCCACCTGCTGCTGCAGCCCCGCAAGATACCCCTGGATATCCGTCAGCCGCTGACGCTCCCGGAACTGCTCCTCCGTCGACACCCACGCCACCGACGCGAACGGGATCCCCGCCGCATCCAACAACAACATCAGATCATCCAGCTGAATCGGCACCTGACCTGTCATGTACCGGGACAAGCGCTCGCTGCCCCACCCGGTGCGGTCCTTCAACTGCTTCCGGGTGAACCGCTTCGCCTTTGACCCGGCAAGAATCTGCCCCACCGCGGCATCCTGCACCTGCGCCGCGCGACTCCGCGCACGCTCCAACCGATCCTCCGGAAGAGGACCCCACAGGCGGCGAGCAGCGTGCTCACCGAACCGGGCCGGCTGAGGTGCGTAGTCCCGGGGAGGATGCTTCGAAGCCATCCCCCCAGCCTCCCACGCTGGACGACGAGGCATAGTCGTTCTCTGCCACTGTGAGCCCAGTCGGCGCCCGGCTCAGGCCCAAGCGCGTTCGCGGAGCCAGTCCGGGTAGATGTCGAATGTCGTCTTCGATCGGAGGTCGTCCCAGCGGGCGCGCCAGGCCAGGCGCATCTCGGTCGGTGGCCACGGTGACGGCAGGAGCGTGGACGGCAGAAGCGGTTCATAGCGAACCGCCTTCAGCAGTGAAGTTGCTAGGAGGAGTGCTCTCAGCTCCGGGGATTCGGATGAGTGGTCATTACCGTGCTTGACGACATCAGCGGTGGTCGGGTACCGCGCGATTATCTGTTCCGGCGGCCAGAGCATTTCCGCGAGTGCCCGCGGTTCGCTCACACCGTGGATGGTGAGGTCATCGGACGATGCGCTCGCGAGGTATGGCCGGAAGTCGTCGGCAATCTCCGAAGTCAGGTCGCGCGCGGAGACTAGCAACCCCGTGGAGAGTTGAGCGGCCCCCATAGCGAGCAGGTTGCGCACGATGCGGTCTCGCTTAGGTCGCGATTGCTCCGAGACTGTTACTGCGTGGAGGTGCCATCGCCCATCCCACTTGATGTCGCCGGAGTCTTGGGCGAACGCGCGTTCGATGCGCTCGCGGTCGCGGGCCAGGTGCGCCACACCCGCCGGCGTTGCTTCAAGGAATCCGCTGCGTCCAGGGCCGTGCTGGGCGAGGTGGCCAGCAACCCTGAGTCGGCGGACTGCGATCCGGGCCGGTTCCGCTTCAAATCCGGCCATCGCGCTCAGGTGGTACACGTCTGACAAGGCGACTGGGCCCGACGAGGGGAGTAGCGACTCGACGACAGTCCTTGGCGTGACGGGGGAAGTCACGGGGTGATGCTCCGTTCTCGAGTTGTTTATCACTCGAATCAGTCAAACGACACGGAGGCCGCTGAGGTCGCCCCGGTCAGTCTCCGCACCTACCAGTCTCTAACGGTTCCGGTCGGGTGGAGCACGTGGTTGAACGGCGTAGGTGCTCCGTTCGCTGATGGTCAGCGACGAAGTCTCCTCCAACAGCACTGCAACGCTGCCCGAGCGGTTGACGGTTGCTTCAGGAACAGTGCCCCGGGCGGGGTAGGGCGTGTCGTGGTGATCGCCCAGGCTGACCGGGACATAGTGAAAGAGAGCCAGTTCTGGGGGAGCTATGCAGGTTCACGTCACTCTCGGTGGGGACCGAGTCGAGATTGAACGGGAAGTGCTCGTCGCGCTTCTCGACAACTCGGTCGCTAGCGAACGGGCGGCCTACCGTCGTGCGCTCGAGAACGGCGAGATCAAGTTCACCGAACTCGTGGAGGTCGCCCGCGTCGGCAACATGCCGCTGCCCTTGTTCTTCGCACCGTTGGCGGTCGTCCAAGCGCAGCTCGACCTGAAGTTGCGCAAGCTCCTCGACGGGCTGACGAAGATTTCTTTCTCACTCAATGCTCGCGATCCGGTCAGGCTGACTGACATCGAGCTGATCCTCAAAGACCTCATCCGTAAGCAGGAGCTGCTGAAGAAGCACGACCCGACCCTCGCGAAGAACACCATCGTCGGCTCGCTCTCCAAACGAGGCATGAGCGTAAGTGCGGATGCGGAACGCCTCATGGATCTGCTCGGCATCACCGCCGAGACGATCCGGGCTGCACCGAAGAAGGACTCCGCTGTTGATCGGCTGATCCGCCGGCTGGAAGCGAACCAGGTGCTCGTCTCACAGAGCCAGAACCTTTTCATGCCACAGCGCCTCCACGGCCTTCATTTCAGCGGGATGACCGTCAAGGACGCAAAGGTGCCCTACATCTTCCTTCCAAGCGGAGATGAAGGAGAGCATGTCACTCCCGCCGGGCGACGCACCTTTACGCTTACCCTGCTCGCCGTGCTGGTCGCGCGTGGTATCTTCGCTCCCGTCAACTACGACAGCACGACCCCAGCGACGTCTGGTAGGTACGAGTACGACGTTACTGCCGAGATCCTCATGCCGGCCGACGAGTTCACGGCCTTCCGGCCCCGAACGCTCGCAGACTTCGAAGCAGTGGCGGACGAGTTCAAGGTCACTCCGAGCGCGACCATCGTTCGCGCTCTTCGCCTCCACCTCATCGACGACGAGACCGCAGGTGCTCACCTAGGTGAGCTTCGTGCCGCGTTCGCCAGTATTCCGAAGCAACCACGGCTCACTAGCAAGCCAGTGAATGCGGTTCGGAAGTACAACGGCCGGGAACTGTCTCGACGAATGATCCGAGCTCTCGACGAAGGTCGCCTGTCTACCGGCGACTTCTGCCGCGAGGTGTGCCTCAACAACATCTCTCCCGGCGACATCGAGGAGTTCCGGCGAGGCCTGCGATGAACGAAACCTTCTACCTCGTCGACAACAACGTGCTCGGCAAGCTCACCTCCGCACAGCGCGCGACTCCGTTCTTCACCGAACAGTGCCGCGTACCGGATGAGGTGATGGATGAAGCCGGTCCCGCGCGAGCCGCCGGACTCCAAGCTGTCCGCTATCCGACAACTGGCAACGTACTACGGGCCCTTCAGGTCGTGATGGCAACCGTAGAACCCGGCGACACCAAACTGGTCAATCTGTACCGAAACAAGGGCGGAGCCGACCCTCTCCTCGTCGCGTGCGCCATGATCGAGCAGCAAAAGGCCGCGACCATGCTGGTCGCCCCCGAATGGGTCATCGCAACAGACGACGACGCCGTCCGACGAAAAGCCGAAGAGTTTGGCATCCGATGGATGTCCTCAGCAGACCTGGCGGGCATCCTCTCTCGAGGTTCCGCGTAATCGACTTCGGCCACCCGTCGTGCGAACACCGTCCTCGCGCTCGCCGCTGCCTCAGCATTGGGCTTGCGTGGCCGCACCATTTGATCGTTTTCTGACGTCATCGTCACTCAAGCACTGTGCAGCGAACGCACCTAACTGCTGCCCGCCGAGGAAGACGGCAAGGGGCGTGTCAGGCGACGACGTTCGCGGCCGGGACATCGTCGTCTGGGTCTTCTCGCTGCCTTCGCTCACCGCAGCGCTACGGCGCGGTCGGCCGACCAACGCTTTCGGCCGCGTCGCATCCTGGCCTGTCCGTGCGGCGCTTCCGAAGGCACGCGACTACGCCCGCGACTTCAGCCGACGAATCGTCCGGAGTCCCTCCGGAGATAGACGGCCTGACCCGGGACGCTGGAGGCATGCGCGTCGAGGTACCAGTCGACGCCGTCGCGGTGCACTACAGGCGGGAATGACTTCTGTGGGCCATACGGAATCTGGTGACCATGCGGGGCAAAGCGATGTCCGCTGGCGTCAACTTCGGTGAACAGCGCGAGAAACGTGGGAAAGTCGCTCATGCTGACAATCGTACGAGCGGGCTCATTCGGGCGTCCCGCAGGGGTCTGTCCACGAGTTGCTGGCACGAAGGCCAGCAGTGTCGCTGCCCCGATACGCTGAGGCCGTATCGCCTTCCCGTCCGAACCGGGAGCGCGGCCCATGAGAGGGGCACCGTGGTAAACCTGCGTGTCGAGGTCCGGAAGAGACTGTGGGGCAACGCTGGCAACCGCTGCGCATTCACCGCGTGCGAGCAGCGCTTAGTCAGCGACTTGGGATATCCCGACCAACCTCTACGTAGAGACGTCGTCATCGGCGAGGAAGCGCACATTCGGTCCTCGAAAGCTAATGGACCCCGTCACGATCCCCTCTTTCCTTCCGCGCAGCTCAACGAGTACGACAACCTGATCCTGCTCTGCCCCACGCACCACGCCTTAATCGATAAGGACAAAGGTCGTGCATGGCCCACCGTGGAAGTGGTGGGGATGAAGAGTGTCCACGAGGCGTGGGTGGATGCCGCCATGAGCGGCGCAGCGAGGGACCGGCAGCAGCTGGAGGTTGCGCTTGCAGAACGAGTCGACCGATGGGAGTCCAGCATCGAACTCGATAAATGGGAAGAACTCACCCGTCGCCTCAACTGGATCCACCCATACATCAGCAACATTCAACTGCTGTCCCTGACCCAAACCGCAATCTGGCTGGCCGGGATTGAATGGCCGTCGCAGTATCCAAAGCTCTCGGCCGCCTTCGAGACTCACGGGGCAGTGCTCGATGTGTTGATCAAGCACATCACGAGCTCCTTTGTACCCGACGGTGACACGAACTCGATACGACGTCGGCACAAGGAGACCTGGTACGGCGGCAACGATGGCGAGCAGCAGTACACGAAGGCGATATCCGAGTTCGGCGTAGACGCCGCCGTCACTGGAGTGCTGATTAATGAACTCACACGTTCGGTCAATCTCGTCGTTACGGCCGTAAACGACGAGCTTCTCCCTCTGTACAGAATCAACGACGGGAGGGTGCAGATGATTGAGGGCGACCTTCTTTGGGGGCTATGGTCCTCCCACCCTCATTACGAGCCGCTCACCTGGGAGAGTTTTCCGAGGAACTACGACTTGGGTGAGATCAAGAGGCGCGTGAAGATCGAACTACATGGGGGAGACCCTCGTAACGGGAGAACGATGGAAGCCGCTTCGTTCGACCCCAGCATCCCCTCCGGCACGGGGACCAAGCCGACGGTCGAAATGCGGGCGCCGCTGGAGAACGTTGACCCGCACGCTCTACGAACAGCGATGGACACCACAGGCAACTAGTAGCCGGAGACGATGCAGTACCCTCCGGCGGTGCCAAACGGTGCCGGGTCGGTCACCACGCGTTCTTCTTCGGGCCCGGCTCGGGACGGTGACCTACGTCGGTCGCCGCGAGCGCAGAATCTGCTCGATCAGCGACTGTTCCTCCTCGATCAGGCGCTGTCGCTCCGTGTAAGTGCCGTCGGGGTCGCTCCTCCGGTCAAGCCTCTTCCAAAGTGCGTCCAGATTTTGACTACGCGCATGGAGCTCGTCGTCAGTCATCGCCGCTAGCTCGTCCTGCGTCCTCTTGGTCACGTCCCGAGCTTAAGGTGGTTCCCGCTCGCCGCGCGGCACCCAAACGGGCGTGCTTGCCGTGGTCCTGAAGCGGTCAGCGTTGGCCAGCATGTCCGTGCAGTCTGAGAGCATTCGAGCATGGGGAACGGTAACGCAGCGAAGCTTCACCACTACGTGCCGCAGGGGTACCTGCGCGGCTTCGCGACTCAGCAAGATCGCATCACGGCTGTGCCCCTTGATCGCTCCCGTGCCCCGTTCACAACGGTCGTGAAAAACGTTGCAGCGCAGACCCATTTCCACACGGTCCCGGGCGCTGAGGAGCCGGATGGCTTCGAGCGGATCTTGAGCTCCGTCGAAGGGGCGGCCATTGAAATCGTACGGCGAATGGAACGAGGGAGTTCCCACCTCGACAGAAGGACCGAGAGTCGTTGTCCTTTTATCTGGCGCTTCAGGCGGTACGGGGGCCCGATACCCGGAGGACGATGGAACACCTGCAGGCGAAGATGGTGCGCTTCGAAGTAGGCGCCGGCGGGCGCGCGAATGTCAAACAGTGGATCAAGAGGAATCTCGGCTTTGATCCAACCGAGGAGCAGGCGCAGCGTATCTGGGACGAGGCAACTCAACCGGGTGGCCCGCCGCTCACGATCCATGTGGTCGACCACATCAACCACATGATCGATACCGCCGGGAATCTCGCAAAGTATCTGATGACGCGCCCTTGGTCGCTCATTCGCTTCGCGAGGCGTTCACTGATCACCTGCGATGCTCCGGTGAGCCTGATTAGGAACCCGCGGGACGACGACTTCTGGGCCGGCGTGGGCTTCGGTACCGCTTGGGGCATCTCAGTTCCGCTCACTCGCAGGCTTGGTCTCCTCATGAGCGACCCCATGATCATGGTCGAAAGATTCGAAGTTGACGATCCGAGGATCCAGACGATCCGGACTGCGGTCGTCAGCGGGGAGGCTGACAACGTCCAACTCGGTACGACCGCAATGGAGAGATTGTTCAACGAGCACACTGCCGGGAGCGCGCGCGAGTACATCTATCACCATCCGGACGACGGTCAGTTTGTTCCAGATGAACTCCACGAGCCGACACTCATCAACATGGACGTAGGCGGCTTCATGGACACCGAGTTCGATGGCGAACCGTGGTTCGGTCGACGCGACACTCGGCAGGCTCCTGTCGACAACTGATAACCCCCGCGCCGATCCCGCAATGATCGATACCCCGTCTTGTGAGCCCCGTCCGGCTGATTGTCGTTCGAGCGGCGCGATAGACATACTGGGCGTTCAAGCTAGACCCGTTGACGAGGCGATTCGGTCTGCGCCAACAGGACGAGGCTTTCGATTGGTGGGGGCGGCTACGGTGATAGACAGTTGGGATGTTGGTCGAGAGGAGGTTGGACATGGGGGCTAAATACTGCTGCGGCCAGATCTATGAGGAGGGCGAGAAAGTGTGCGCTAGTTGTGGCGAGGATCTCTGACAATCTCGCACCATGACAAACCGCCCGGTGATGCGGCGACGTCGTGCCTAAGCGGCTTTCCGGAAGCCGGCTTGCTTCTGCCGGTGGCAATCACTGATGGATCACCGGCCAGTGGGCAAGTTCGGCTTATGAGCTCGTCGGCGCGACAGACGATCGCAAAAGGGCATCGCGTCCTGTCAAGTGGTGCTGAGTAAGCAACTCTTGTACCCGCTGCGCGTTCTTCCACCCATCACCGACACTCACGGCATCACTAAACGACTTCACGCGCGTTTTGAGGTCGTCAATACCAGCTGGAGTGAGGATCCGCGTCCCGGGCGGCGGCGTCCCTTCGATCAGATAGATCGATTCGGGGTGAACAAGAACCGGGATCGATGCATCGTTCGCGTTGTAGTTTGCCCGATGCCAGCTCACGTGCCCTGAAAGCTGATCGAGTTCAGTCTTCTTCACTCGTAGATCTGCCCGCGTCACTCCAGTCTTCAGTTCTATCAGGAGCTGGAGGTCGTCCCGAACGGACCACAGGTTATCGGGACCGGTGCCATACACCTTGTCCGGGCGTTCGGATGCGAACCCGAGGTGAAGCCCCAAGGACTCGAACGCCGCCTCCGCGTCAGGTACCCGAGCAGGATCAAAGGTCATATCGCCCAGCATCAGTTGGAGGCCGAGGGCCAGCTCGACTCCCGTCGCGTACGTGTCGGTCAGGAAGACGCTCGCAGCTCGCGCCTGCTCCGCTGTCGCCCGAAGCCGCTGAACCGGCGGTGTCGACAGCGGAAGGAGCACGTTGATGTTGGCGAGGCGGGCTTCGCGGAGACTTGCCTGGGCGCCATCAGGATTCGTGGCGTGCTGGTAACGAGCGACTTCCTCCCGATACCAGCCAGCTTCATACGCGCTTCCTACGGTGGACAAGGCTCCGGCGACCAGGCTCGATGCCTCGAGCGTCTGGCCGGCTCGCGCAAGGTCAAACGCTTGCCGTCGTGCGACAGCAATCGGAGTGACATGCCCGTCGGAGTCATACTCAATCCCGGAGATGGCTTCGCTACTTACTTTCAACCATCCCGGATCGCGACGAAGGAAGAGCGCGAGCGCCTCGCGAATCGCATCGATTCCCTGGTCCTGCAGCTGGACCGCGACATCCTGACTCAGCCCGATCTGCGCCCGGGTTGCGGGGGAGTAAAGATCGCGATACTTGGGGTTCTTGAGGGTCATAGCCAAGTCAGCTCCCATCAACAAGACCGCGCAATGGTCCTCGGCATCGCGGATCCCACGCCCCATGCCCTGCTCGATCTTCTGAACCTGTCGTGCGGCGAACGTGGCTGTTCCTGCCAGAGCGCTCGCCTCCCTAGCCTCGCTTGGTGCGAGTGGGAACGGGACCCCATCTATCACCAGTAGTCGACAAGCATCCTTCGGAAGATCAACACCGTCGTACTTGTTCACGAGCACAACCACGCCGATTTGCTCGCCTCTCTTCAGGCGCTGCACCACTGCGTCGAGGTCTACTGGTAGGGCCGAATGTCGCAGGGTGCACTATTCATCTTGGGATTAGTTCAGTCAACACTGTATGATCAGTGCATGCTGACCATTGCTTCACGCCTCGACGTCATGAACCGGCTCGGCCGGGCCATGGCCGACCCGACGCGCTCCCGCATCCTGATGACCCTGCTCGACGGCCCGAGCTACCCCGCCGTGCTCTCGCGCGAGCTGGAGCTGACCCGCTCGAACGTCTCGAACCACCTGACCTGCCTGCGCGACTGCGGCATCGTGGTCGCCGAGCCGGAAGGGCGACAGACGCGCTACGAGATCGCCGACCCGCACCTCGCGGCGGCGCTGACCGCGCTGGTGGACGTGACGCTCGCGGTGGATGAGCACGCGCCCTGCGTGGACGCTTCGTGCACGGTGCCGGGCTGCTGCGGGACGGGAGCGGGCGAGTGAGCGCGGCGTGCGGCTGCGAGCACGACGAGCCTGAGACCGCAGTCGGCGAAGAGGCCGAGGAGGCGGAGCGCCCCTGGTGGCGGGACCGCGGGATCATGGTCCCGGTCTTCTCCGGTGTGGCGTTCCTCACCGGTCTGGCGCTGGAGTGGTCCGGGATGGAGATCCCTGCGCTGGTGCTGTTCTGGATCGGCCTGTTGCTGGGCGCGTCGACGTTCACGCCGGGCGCGATCCGGAAGCTGTTCAAGGGCAAGCTGAGCATCAGCCTGCTGATGACGATCAGCGCCGTCGGCGCGGTCATCCTCGGGTACGTCGAGGAGGCTGCAGCGCTGGCGTTCCTCTACTCGATCGCCGAGGCGCTGGAGGACAAGGCGATGGACCGCGCCCGCGGCGGGCTCCGGGCGCTGCTCAAGCTCGTCCCCGAGACCGCAACCATCCGCCGCGACGGAGCATCGGTCGAGGTCGCCGCGAAAGACCTGACTGTCGGGCAGCTGATGCTGGTGCGTCCCGGTGAGCGGATCGCGACCGACGGCGTCGTCCGCACGGGGCGCTCCAGCCTGGACACCTCGGCGATCACGGGCGAGTCGATCCCGGTCGAGGTCGAACCCGGCGACGCGGTCTCGGCGGGTGCGATCAACACCGCCGGGGCGTTGGAGGTCGAGACGACCGCGGCAGGCACGGACAACTCGCTGACCACGATCGTCGACCTGGTGGAGAAGGCTCAGGCGGAGAAGGGCGACCGCGCCCGCCTCGCCGACCGCATCGCCCGCCCCCTGGTGCCGGGCGTGCTCATCCTCGCCGTCCTCGTCGCAGTGATCGGCTCGTTGTTCGGCGACCCGGAGCTGTGGATCACCCGTGCCCTCGTCGTCCTTGTGGCGGCGTCGCCGTGCGCGCTGGCGATCTCCGTGCCGCTGACCGTGGTGGCGGCGATCGGGTCGGCGAGCAAGTTCGGCGTGATCATCAAGTCCGGGGCCGTGTTCGAACGGTTTGGTGTGATCCGCCACGTCGCCGTCGACAAGACCGGCACCCTCACGCGCAACGAGCCCGCCGTCACCGCCGTGCTGACCGCCGATGGCGTGACCGAAGCGCAGGCGCTCGCGTGGGCCGCGTCGCTGGAGCAGCACAGCACCCACCCCCTCGCCGCCGCGATCACGGCCGCCGCACCGGGTGCCCCCGCAGCGGAGGGCGTGACCGAGCAAGCCGGCCACGGCATCGAAGGCACCCTCGACGGAGCCCGGATTACGGTCGGCAGCCCCCGCTGGCTCGACGCCGGGGCCCTCGGTGACCGGGTCGCGGGGCTGGAGGAGCAGGGCATGACAGTCGTGATCGTCCACCGCAACAGCGAGCCGGTCGCCGCCATCGGTGTGCGGGACGAGCTGCGACCGGAGGTCCCCGAGGTCGTCCGCACTCTCGCCGCCCAGGGCATCGGCGTGACGATGCTCACCGGTGACAACGCCCGCACCGCTCGCGCCCTGGCTGCGCAGGCCGGGATCGAGGACGTGCGCGCAGAGCTGCGCCCCGAGGACAAGGCCGCCGCGATCAGCGAACTCGGCAAGAAGAACGGCTCGGTCGCGATGATCGGCGATGGCATCAACGATGCCCCCGCCCTGGCCGCAGCGGACATCGGGATCGCGATGGGCGCGACCGGGTCGGATGCCGCGATCGAGTCCGCGGACGTCGCGTTCACCGGCCACGACCTGCGGCTGCTGCCGCGCGCGTTTGACCACGCCCGCCGGGGACGGCACATCATCAACCAGAACATCATCCTGTCGCTGCTGATCATCACCGCTCTGCTCCCGCTGGCCCTGTTCGGCGTCCTGGGACTTGCAGCTGTGGTGCTGGTGCACGAGATCGCGGAGGTCGTCGTGATCCTCAACGGCCTGCGCGCCGCCCGGACGCGGAGGGCTGGCGCGTGACCGCGCAGCACGCCGTCGTCGAGGAGGCGAGGGCGCAGGAGCACAGCCCATCGACAGGGGGCAGGCGTGCGCTCGGCCTTGCGCTCATCGTGGCAGTGCTCGCCCTGGCCGTGGACCAGGGGTCGAAGGCCCTCGCCGTGGCGCAGTTGACGCCGGGTGAGCGGATGCCACTGGCCGGGGACCTGTTCGGATTGTCGCTGGTCTACAACCCCGGGGCCGCGTTCTCGTTCGGCTCCGGGGCCACATGGATCTTCACGATCGTCGGCTTGCTTGCCGCGATCGCGGTTGTCGTTTTCGCCGTACGGCTGCGTGGGGCGAGGTGGGGCGTCGCGTTGGGCCTGATCCTCGGCGGCGCGCTCGGCAACCTCGTTGACCGGCTCGTGAGCCCGCCCTCGTTCGGGCAGGGGCACGTCACCGACTTCCTTGCCTACGGAAACCTGTTCGTCGGGAACGTCGCCGACGTCTTCGTCGTCGCCGGCGTCGGGCTGGTCTGTCTGCACCTCTTGCTGTCGGCTCCTCGCATGACAGCTGATGACGACCGCACGGAGCCCGCTTCATGAAGGTCGAACTGCTGCACATCGTCGACTGTCCGAACACGGCTGTCGCCGAAGCCAATGCACGCGCCGCGCTGGAATCTCTGGGACTCACGGACGTGCCCGTCGAGCTGGTCACGATCCACAGCGAGGCCGAGGCGGCGAACATCAGGTTCGGAGGCTCGCCCACGATCCTCGTCGACGGTGTCGACCTGTTCCCGACGACACCGGTTCGCTCGCTGGCGTGCCGGGTCTACGCGACGGAGGGCGGGTTCGCCGGGGCTCCTCTTCAGAAGCAGATCGAAGCGGCGCTGAGGTCACGAACCGCGTGAGCAGTGAGTGAGGGCGAGCTTATGGGGCGCTCAGGTCTGTGTTGAGCGCAGGGCTGGGTACTTCGACCACTCGCCTCCGGACAGTCGCGCCCAGGCGGCAGCTGATGAAGGCGTGATCCCGAGCAGGTCGGACACGATCCGAGGATGCAGCTGACGAGTGAGGTCCATCAGTGCGGTGACACGGGCGCTGCCGGCGAGCAGCCCTTCTTTGCGGAGTCGACGGCTGAGCGGTCCGGGGGTGAGCGGCCGACCGGGGTTCCTGCCAGGGAAGAGCCAAGTGTCGGAGCGGTTGCTGTCGAGCAGCTGGACCATTGCTTCGGCGAGGACTTCGGGCAGCTCGATCGGTTCGGTTCCGACCGTCAACGTCATGGGGCGCACGGTCACATCGACTTGTGCGCGGGTGATCGCTGCGATGCGGGTCAGGTGGAGGCCGTAGAACAGGACGAGCAATCCGCTGACTCGCGTGACGGGATCCATGTCGTCTTGCGTGATGAACGCGCGTGCCATCGTCCACCGATGGTCGGCGGCGTAGTCGCGCCCTTCGAGGCGATGGCTGCGGAACTCGACCCGGAGGCGGCTCAGGCGGTGCCGTCGCAGCCACCGGGTGAACGGCGCGAGGGCATCCCGTTGTGAGGGCGAACCGGTGAGGAAGCCGTCGAGAGATCGCTGCGGGTATGTCGTCAGCGTTTCGCCGCTCGCGCGGATCTGCTGCAGGAGGGCCGCGCACTGCTTCAGCGCCGCACGCACCTTCTGATAGGTGGAGCCGGATCGGACGGCCGTTTCCGGTCTGCCCCTGAGTGATCTGCCCGACGGCAGCAGCTCCCAGGTGCAGTACCGCCTTAGGGGGAGCCGGTCCTCGGGATGGGGGACGGTGGGAAGCCACCGTTGGAACCAGTGCTCGAACCTCGCCGCTTGGATGTCGAAATCGGGCAGCACGCCTGAGCGGATGAGGAGCGAGAGCAGGAATGCCACGGACTGGCCGGCGTGCGCTCTGGTCATGATCGCGTCCGCGGTGAGGGGCAGCGTGCCGTCGGCGAGCTCACGGAGGACGACCGCACAGCGGCTCTTGTGCAGCCACCGCTCGAGGGAGATCGCACTGCCGTGGTGCGTCACCAGATACTCCGCGAGCGGGTGCAGCTCGGGGCGGATCTCTCCACTGTCGTCAGTAAGCAGTTGCTGGATGGCGATAGGTCGCCGGCACTCCACGCATAGCCGGTGCTTGCGCACCTCTTCGATCGTCCCGCATCCCGGGCATGCCATCGTCACGGGAGCTCCTGCGCACTCGGCGCAGACCTTGTGCCCGTTCATGAAGGCAGTGAGGAACACCTTCCGTCCGCACTCCGGGCACGGCTGGGGGCGTCGCATCGCGTAGTAGCAGCGGGCGCAGACCCGTCGGCCGTCCAGGTGCGTCGCGACGCGGCCTAGCTCCCCGCAGAGCTCGCACGTCTTGATCAGCGCGGTGTAGCACGCGAGACAGACGAGCGCGGGGCGACGGACGATAATCGTGGCGTGCTGGCCGCATCGCGAGCAGTCGCCGAACGACCGCGGATCGGCTCGCCAGCAGTCCCGGCAGAACCGTTGCCCATCGACGGTGCGCTGCACGGGCTGAACTCTTCCGCATCTGGCACACGCGACCGATCGGGCATTCCGTTCACAGCGCGAGCAGTGGCGACCGCCGGTCGGCGTCTTGTGAGGCATCCGAACGGCACGTCCACAGGAATCGCATGTAGGCAAGACGACCTGCCCGGCACCCTCGTTCACGAGAGCGTGGGCCAGATCCTGCACCGTCACCGGTACGTTCCGGTGTCGCCCTTCGAGGACTCCGGGTTGTTTGAGGAGCGCGAGTTCGAGACGCCGTTGGGTGAGCGGCACGGGTGCGACTTCAGCCACGATCTCGACAAGGCGCTCCACCGGGATCTCCGGCGCGATCGCGTGGACGAGCCGGGCGACCTCAGCAACCCTGGGCTTCTGCGGAGGCTTCGCCACCGCGGCCTACTTCGAGCGCGGGCGACGGATCGTGGCCCGCACGGGCCGCAGCTCGCCGATCGCACCCCGCGTCGCCTCTTCACCCACCGCGACCGGGGCCGCGGCCTCCCGGCGGGTGACCTGCAAGAGGTCGTCGAGCGAGCACTCCAACGCGTCGCACAGCGCGGCGAGCACGTCGACGCGAACCCGCTGTGGTGCTTGCGTCACCAGTCGGTACACCTGTCCCCGGGACAGGTCGACGCCCCGCTCCTCGAGCAACGGCTTCAGCTTGGAGGTCTGGAAGATCCCGCGCGAGGCCATCACGCTGCGGAGGTTCCATGCGGTCTCGAGCTCAACGGTCATCTGCTTCTCCTTCGATGAGGGCCTTCAATGCGTCCGCGAGTACCCGGTTCTTATAGTCCGAGCTGACGGAGGCGTAGATCGAGGTCGTCGAAGCATGCATGTGCCCGACCTGCTCCTGGACGAATCGGTCGGCGTAGCCGAACTCGAGTAGATGCGTCACGTACGAATGCCGGAGGCTGTGCAGCGTCAGGGCCTTCGACAAGCCGGCCTCGTCCCGCAGCTCCGCGAACCGCCGGTCGAGATAGCCGGCCGACAGTCGGGTGCGGCGCTCCGTCACCCACAGCGCGTCAAGATCAGTGCCCGGGGCGAAACGATCGCGCGCCTGCTCGACCCATTGCTCCATGCCCGGCACCCACCAATCGAACTCCGGCACCAGCAGCACGGTCCGTCGTCGTGGCGCACCGCCTCCCGCGGCCTTCGCCCACCGTACGTGGATCGCGCCATAGCGGCCCCACTGTCGCATCTTCGCGTTGTAGTGCAAGTCAACCGTGTCGAGCATCACCGCTTCTGTGCGCCGCAACCCGAACGCGTAGACCGTCTTCAACAGCTGCGCATCGCCGGCGAAAGAAGTGGATGAGAGCAGAACAGAAATGGGCGTCGGAGGACTCCGGTCGATAACCAAGGCTGGGCCGATAACTCCCTCCTGCCGCTCTCGGGGCGCCGGTTGCGATTGGCAAAATCAGCGAGACACCGGCTGCGCGGTGCTGAGCGCCCTGAGGGCAGACTCGTCTTGGCCTGGCGCAAACGAAGAGGTTGAGGTCCGATGTAGAGATTCCGGTGTTCAGTAACCCGGGTACTGGGTTTGTCGGCGAGGGTGGGTACCTGCCGCCCGAGGACTTTTCGCTGGCGACAAACTGCGATGAGGACTTGCTTCACCCGGCGTTGCTACCTGCCGACAAGATCACGCTTTGATCCCATCGGATCGTCCTGGTCAGCGGTCTCGTTCCGAACCACAACAGTTCGACGTCCCGCGCGCCATGGCGCCGAGGGTGACTATCTCGCCTTGTCCACCTCGAACGGTTGCTCCGATGACGTCTCGTGGCCCTTCTTGCACCGATAGGTATCACGCACAACCTCCGCACCATCTTCCAGCGTCAACAGTTCGCTCTGCTCCTGGTAGGCGGGCCGTCCGCACGTCGAGCAATCGATGAACGCGCCGGTCGGCTTCTGGCGTCGGCGGGAACGACGCACCTCCCGCCTGCGGGTGCGGGCGTACTTGCGAAAGCTTGCCGCGTCCGCGCGGTTGGTGGCTCGCTGCTGCCCGGCGTTTAGCTCGCCATGCATGTACTCCGTCCACAGCTGTTCACGTCGGACGAGCCACCAGGTGACTAGGCGTAGACGCCACAACGGCATGCGCCAACTTGCCTGAGCCCACAGTGCGATTGTGCGTTCCATGAGTCGTCCGAGCCTACGCAGTTGTGGCGGCGTGATTGTGCTGTAGATACCATTGCCGCCGACCCACTGCTCAGCGATCTGGCGTTCGGCAGATGCCTGCACGATCACAAGCGTGTACGCATATCGAGCGCCACGAGGGTCAATGACTCTCAGCGCCGGTTTGACTTCGGGTGCTTCCGGACGTGCGTAGATTTTCATCACGACGTCCTCGAGGTTCGCGTCACGGAACGCCATTGCGTCGACGGCCCACTCGGTGCGAGCTTCTCGTAGGGCGCGCATCGACTCCGCGCGACGACCAAACGCATGGTTCAACCCTGCGCCAGCAAGTGCTGCCAGCGCGATAGATACCAATGACCAGGGAAGTTCGGCAGCGTCCACATGCCGCACGCTAGCGCAATCTATCCGAGCGACACCGGACGTCCGGTGATGATCTCGCTAAGTCAGGTCTGCCAATCTCGGTGCACCGCGACTCCCACCAGAGCCTCTCGGTCCTGGGCCTCGTTCGGCAGGGGCCATCACTGTGCCCGCTCTACAGGAAAAACAGGAACCGTCTACAGGAAACGCAGGAACCCCGGATGCCCACGATCCGCACCAGGACAGGTTCTGCTAACAGCCCACCGAAAGTAGCTGATCAAATGACGTTTATTCGTCCTGTCCAGCATGATTCCCACCCGCCGTGCACGGTAATCGCACGAGAAACGCGACACCGAGGCGGTGGCTTCCTCGCGGGGGTGATGGATCGCGCGCGACTTTTCCTAGCGACGCGCATAGGCGAACCATGTCCGCTTATCAATGCCGTCCCGAATCCGCCCTCCTGAACGAACAGCAGGTGGCTGCCTGGCTCGGAGTCAGCCGTCGCACCGTCCAAGCCTGGCGCCTCCACCGTAAGGGCCCCGCCTCAGTGAAACTGGGGTCAGCCGTGCGATACGAGCGCGAGGCCGTGCTCAGGTGATTCGCCCTGAGTTTCGTTCCGTCCTTTCCTTTTGGAGGATGGATTCATGCCAGGACCGTATCCGGACGAGTTCCGTCAGCGCGCGCTGCGGATGCTGAGTGAGGCTCGCCCCGATCACAAGACCGATCACGCCGCGATCAAGCACGTCGCCGGGAGGCTCGGTGTGAACCCCGAGACGTTGCGATTGTGGAAGAAGCGCCTCGACGTCGACGAGGGCCGCCAGCCGGGGACCTCGAGTGAGGCGCAGACCGAGATCAAGCGGTTGAAGAAGCAGATCGCCGAGTTGGAGAAGGCGAACGAGATACTCCGGTCAGCGAGCGTTTTTTTCGCGACCGAGCTCGGCCGCCCCTCGTCGAGATGATCGCGTTCGTCGACAAGATGCGTGATCGTCTCGGGGTCGAGCTCGTCTGCCGTGTGATGCGGCAAGCCGAGGTGGGGTTCCTCACCGCCCGCGGATACCGGG
>QFCS01001181.1_pt1 | contig 20325 bp, 14 predicted proteins | sample 3576561 | NCBI WGS metagenome assembly QFCS01 | reverse complement strand
TGATCGGATAGCGACAATACCAGCGCACCGCCCACAGGATCACATCACCCTGGAAATGGCGCCACTTGAAATCCGTCATCGTTCCGTCCGTCCAATCTCCGCCAAGCATGCTCAAGCTTCACGATTTTTGCAACAGAGCCATCACAACCGCGGCGCCCAGCGCCAAGCGGTCTACACCATCACCGAAGAGGCGCGGCGCGCTCTTCACCCGACGAGATGAAGCAAGGCGCGCTGGACTTGCGGCAGCGGGTCAGTTGAATGGAAAGAGGAGGGGGTCAGAAGCAGCAAGGGCAGAAACACTCAGCCGGGACCTGTTAGCGGCATCGTCCAGCAAGCACTTGGCTGCCCGATTCAAGTCAAGAGTGGCGGCGCGGGCGATCCTCTTATCCGGGCAACGCTGGATCATCTTCCAAGATACCATGGTCTTGAAGGCGTAGCTCGTAGCCTGGTCGATCGTCGTGCGCTTGCCGTGCTGCTCAAACATCCGCCGGTGGACCTCGCCCGCCGAGCAGGTCTCCTGCCGGCGAAGCAGCCGTCCCACGTTCTCCACCACCTGTCGGAAATAGGGGTATGCGCCGATAGCAACGGCTTCATAGGCGGCTGTTCGGGCGCCCTCGTCACTCGTCGCGACGCTCGCCGCCTTGAGGGCAAGTTCGCGTGCGCGCTGATCGTCGGGAAACCACATGCGGTTGAGGATGCCAATGGTCTTGCGCTGGACCTGCACCCCGGGAATGTCGGTGGCGAGACGGGCGTGCAGGCCTTCAGCCTGCATCTCCCCGCGGACGACGGACGCAGCCAGCTCCATCCAGTCGGCATCGACGAAGCGATCCATGCCGATTCGGGGTGGTGCGGTGCTCACGACTTTTCCTTTCTCGAGATCCTGACCAACGGGACTATGACCTCCTCCAGTGATGTGCCCCCGTGCACGACGGCCCGCCGGCCGCTGTCGATGAACGCCCGCCCGTTTGGGGCGAACAGCGGCTTGTAGCTCTCCGGCAGCCCTCCAGGCTGCAACACCCGGCTGCCCGCGATCGTGGTCGATGATTTCTGGCGGAGCGCCTCGCTGTCATAGATGCGGACACGCTCACCGCGCGCTTCCGCCACACTGCCTTCGGAAGGGCGGCCCATGCCCACGACGTCGACGTTGCCGTGGTCGGCGGTCACGTAGATCCGGTATCCCGCATCGATCAGCGCCCAGACGAGCCGGTCCCATTCTCCCAGGCCAAGCCAGTGCTCGATGCGACCGACGAGGGCATGCTTGCCGAACAGCTCGCCGTGGAGAAGCTCGTCGATGGTGTCTACGACCAGGCCGATGACCTCGGTGCCGTCCGCGATCGGACCGTCGATGATCCGATCACAGGATCCGGGTTTCCCAAGCCCCTTGGCGTAGAACACTTGGTTCTCCGGCAGACCTTCGTTCAGCCAGAACCGTCGCCAAGCCGCTGGTTCGGCAGATGTGCCGCCGAGGGTCTTGGCGAATGCACGGGGCTGATCGCCCGCGAAGATGGCTTGGCGCGAGACTCCAGTGACGGTCGGCAACCAGGCGAAGCAGGAACGCGTGTCGACGAGTACGTCGTCGGTGCGGGTGGCGCGGAGCCTCCGCTCGAGGATGAGCCATTGGTCCAGTGCGATGCCGTCAATGACGATTAGCGCTTGGCGACGCTCGCCGCGCTGGCGCCTGTAGGCCATGTGGGGCGCGATCTGGTGCACGATGGACGGCGCGGTGACGAAGCTGTTCGAGCTCAACCCGTCGAAACTGCTCTCCAGCCAACGGAATAGAGCGGCATCGATCGCGGGCGCGAGGTCCGTGAGTGGATCCGGCGTTGACGTGTCGTTGGCTGGCAGGGTTCTGCCCGCATCGACGATCTCGGCATGCCGCTCGGCGAACCGCAGCCAGCTGCCGTGGGGCGCATTCTGTTCGGGGATGTCCTGGCGGAGCAGGTCGATCCGTTGGGTCGCCAGCGCGCGAGCCGCATCGTCGTCTCGCACCATGCCGATGAGCATCCAGCTCGGCACCGTGGCGGGCACCTGCTCGACCTTCGCCGGGGCTATCGTCCCGTCGAGCACCATGCTGTCGAGGCTCACCCGGATTCCGGGAAGCGCGAAGGGGATGATGTCGTCGGCGGGCTCGACACCTTGGGCAATGGACTGGGCGAAACGGGTCCAATCAAGCTGGACGCGATCGATGAAGCTGGCCCGATCGGAGAGGATCGATGCCGCCGCCTCGATGGACATGCCGTCGGCCCGGCAAGCGCGTTCTGCGACGTGGCAGGCAAGGAGATGCGGGAGGGGAGAGCCACGGAAGAACAGGTCGAATGCCTGCTCCCAAATGTCGTGCGGACGGCGCAGCAGGTCGGGAACGACACGGTAGAGGTTGGCCGCCAGGAAATCCTTCGTGGCGACCGTTCCCATCGGCGACATGACGGGGCGCGACGACGTGATCTGCCAGAGGTCGTCGTAGCGATCAGGACCAACCGATCGCACAGCGTTCGCGTCCATCGCCCCGAAAAGCTCAGGGATCGAAAGGTGGACTATGCGAGCCTCGTTCAGCACGTCCCATGGCACGACGGATCGGGCATCGCCCCGAACATGGACGATGTAGGCGACGCGATCCTGCTTGGTCCGCATCTCCTTTTCGAAGCGGTGTCGGAAGGCGAGCGGATCGCGATATGCGACGATCTCGAAGCCGCGTTGCCCAAGGATCGCCGCCACTGTCGGTGCCAGCAGGATCTCGTCCGGGTCGCTGACGACCCACAGATCTCCGAACTCCCGCTGGAATGGCGTCGTGACGTGATCCGACCATGCCGTCATGAGGACCGCACCTGCACGATTGTCACGGGCTCGAGGCTGGGCATGATCGTGGCCGCGTCGTGGAGCTCGCGGAGGCGTGATTTTTGCTCCTCTTCCAGGCGGCGCAACCTCACCTTCCTCACATTCTCAAGGCCGATCCGGCACACCGCACGGCGGCGCGCATCGAACGCCGATGCGACGCGCTGACCTTCCTGCTCAAGCTGCTTGAGGTGCCGTTCCCGCAGCTCGAGGTAGATCGGCTCGGCCTGGATCTCGGCGAGCTGCTCGAGATCCATGTTGGCATCGACGGCATAGTCGCCGTCGGCCTCCATCTCGCCAGCCACGATCATGTCCCACAGCCTGCGGGCGGTCGGCGCGAAGGCGCGCCCGTTCTGCACGAACAGCGGCATGTATCGCCGGTCTTCACCCCTGACGGTGCTCATGCGTACTCGCCACAGCGACCATACGCCTTCCACACCGGCGGGAAGCTGCGGGAGCGTCACACGTGGGATCGGACGACCGGGCGGTTCGGCCGGCAGGTCCTCGATCACGGCCCGGACCGCTTCGTTGTCGAGCGTGAGCCATGTCGCGTCTGGCGCCTCGTCGAGACCGGAAGCATCGAAGCACGCGCGCTCGGTGACTGAGCCGTCCGGCCACACCAACGCCCATGTATCGCCCCGGCGGGTTGCCGTTCCGCCGGTGTCGGGCAGGCCCGCGGTGACCGCCTTCTCGACCCAGAAGTGGATCGGGTGCCTTCTCCAGCGCTGTGCCGCACCTGGATCGAGTGTCGTTCCCGACCCGAGCAGCTCGCGCCTCTCACGATCCGAGGCGATGCGGGCGCGTAGTTCCTCCAGCGTGGCGTCTGCGCGCTGCTCCACGGCGTCGGGAGAGAGGATGCCGTCGATGTAGAGGCTGTCGAACATCGCCTCCGCCTCTACCGAGTCCATCACGTCGGCGGCCTTGTTGACGCCGAACTCCTCGGCGATCGCCTCCAGCTTCGCCTCGAGGACCTCGCGCACGCGGTGCTCGACGGTGTCGCCGAGAACGAAGTTGGTCGCGCGCACCGTGTGCTTCTGGCCGATGCGATCGACGCGGCCGATGCGCTGTTCGATGCGCATGGGGTTCCACGGCATGTCGTAGTTGAACATGACGTGCGCGAACTGGAGATTGAGCCCTTCACCGCCGGCGTCGGTGGAGATGAGCACCCTGGCGGGCCCGGCGAATGCCTTCTGAGCGGCGACCCGTTCCTCGACAGACATTTGGCCGTTCAGCGTCGCCACCTCGATGCCGCGGTCCCGCAGCTGCGCGGCTAGCATCGCCTGCGTCGGGACGAACTCGGTGAAGATCAGCACCTTGAGGTCGGGGTCGTCCTCCTCATGCTGGATCCGGTAGACGTGTTCGAGCAGAGCCTCGACCTTGGCGTCCGTTCCGCCAAGGGCCTGCTCCGCCAGCCGGAGGAGCGTGGCGACCTCCGCCTTCTCCGACCGCCATCCCGGCCAGTCCACCAGCTCGTCCAACTGGGACTGCCCGTCCATGTCGGCGATGTCCGCGGTGTCGATCTCGGGCACCAGCGATAGCTGCGCGGGCGTGTCCTCCAAGGCCTGCAGTCGGCGGCCCAAGGTGGCGGCGATGGCTGCCGTGGACGAGGTGACTAGGCGCTGCATCAGCACCATCAGGAACCCGATGTGCCGCTGCTTGCTCTTCAACGCCTGGTTGTAGCCGTGCCGGACGTAATCGGTGACGGCCTCGTATAGCTGACGCTGCGCATCGTGCCTGGGCGCCCACTCGACGGTGACTAGGCGCGTCTGCCGCGGCTTGAACAGCGGGTTCCCCTCGTTGTCGATGGCGAGCCGCTTTTCCGTCCTGACGACGAACGGCGCCACCCGATCCCGGTCGATGCAGTCTTCCCCAGGAAACGCCTCCCGGTCGAGCAGCTGCATCAGGCGGAGGAACTGGTCCGACTTGCCGGAATGAGGCGTTGCCGACAGCAGCAGCAGGTTGGGCGTCGCGTCGGCCAGGGCCGCGCCCAGTTTATAGCGGGCGACCTGATCCGTGCTGCCGCCGAGCCGGTGCGCCTCGTCGATCACCACCAGATCCCATCCGGCGGTGATCAGGTCCTCGAAGCGGCGCTGGTTGTAGGCGGCGATCCTCTCCCAGGACCAGCCGCGTCGACGCGCCATCGGCTTCACGCTGTCCAGCGGGCAGATCACCTGGTCGGCGGCGCGCCAGACGTTGTCGTCGTCCGACCAGCGCGAAACCGCGTCGAAGTCGCCGGGGTCTGCGATGCGGAAGTTCTCTCCGAAGTGGAGCTGCATCTCGGCCTGCCACTGAGGCGTGAGCCCCTTCGGCGCAACGACGAGGATGCGCTTGGCCAAACCGCGCAGCTTCAGCTCGCGGATGACCAGTCCGGCCTCGATCGTCTTGCCGAGCCCCACCTCGTCCGCGAACAGGTGGCGGACGCGGCCCTTCTCCATCGCCCGCTCCAGCGCGTAGAGCTGGTGGGGAAGCGGGGTGACGCTGGAGCGCACCGGCGCGAGCAGGACCTCGGTCGCCAGTGCGTCCTGCACGCGGGCGGCCGCGGCACGATGGATGATGGTGTTCAGCGTCGGCGCATGTGCCGCGATGGGCTCGACCGTCGACCCATCGAGCTGGACAACCGTGCCCGTCGCCGGCGCCCAGACGCGGAGCGACTGGACGCCCCACCGGTCCAGCCGCTCGATGACCTGAACGGCGCCGAGGCCATCGTGCCAGAGCCAGTCGCCGCGCTGGGCGACCGCCGCGCCCGACGCGGCGACGGCGCTCACCGCTCGGCCTCGAGACGCGTCTCGGCCATGCTGTGCAGCATCATGAGGCGCTCGTCCTCCTGCCACACCTCGTCCGGCACCTTCGCGGACACGTCGATGATCGTGCGATAGTCCTTGGCGGCCCAAGCCGCCTTGAACCCCACCCGCATTACCTCAAGCCGGATCTCCTTCATCTTCTTGCCCTTGTGGGCCTTGTAGATGTCGAACTCGCGGAGCAGCGCCTTGTCGCGACGCGCCTCGACGTCCTGCTGCTTGTTCGGATCTGGCACGAACCACCGGCTGCGCGCTTTATCAACCAGCTGAGGATGGTCCTTGTCGAGGTTGCGCAGCTCCCTCCAGTTCGAAGAAAGATAGGCATGGATCTGCGACGGCACGGGGCCGTCGCCGTCGTACTTCAGGAAGTTTTCTTCAAGCAGACGGAGCAGTTCAGGCTTGAGCTCGTGTTTCCGCCATCCAGCACCCGTTTTTTGAGTGAAGTCTGGGTGCACCTCCTGATATGTCGACGGCTTCGCCTTGAGATAGTCGGCAAGCCAGTCGATCGCGGTGCGCTCGTCATCGACGAAGAGGTCGCGCTGTGGCGGATCTCCTGCTTGCATCCGCCGCTTGTCGTATTCGTCCACCTGCGCCGGTAAAAAGAACATCCCATCCCGCTCTAAAAAGCGTTCGGCGAGACCGGCTTGAAACTCTCCGCTCGATAGCGGGATGGGCATGTTGTGCCGCACAAACCATGCGATCATTCTGTCGAATATCCGACGTGCATCACGCTCCGGAACTGGCATCAGCTTGCCAGCTCGAACCTTCACCGTCGGCAGATAGGACAGGTGCGTCGATACGAAGTCCCACACGCTGGTTTCGGTTGCGCCACCAACAACCAATCGTTCTTCTAAGCCGCCGTTCGGCTTGTATGCCGAAATAATCAGGTCTTGTTTGACGGCCGTAGCGGTCATAACAGCTTTGAAGCTATTCTGCTTCTTATCCAAGGCTGAGACGTTAGACACAACAAAGCCCGCTCTTTGCAGAGAGACCTGGATGGCATTCCATACCGACGCCTGAGTGTTCGAAAACTCGACTGTCATCCACCGCCCAGGCTTCAGAATGCGATGCATTTCCGTAAATGCGTCTGTTAATAGCCCCTCATACTCCTCGAGAGCCTTACCCTGCGACTGGCTAATGATCGCTTCGCTTTTTTGATTGGTCGTAGCCCCGATGAACGCTTCCCAGAAGAAGTTCAGTTCGGAATAGTCAAAGTTATATCCAAAAGGAGGATCAACAAATATGTAGTCGACTGTATCATTAGCGATATTCGTCAACGACGTTGCACTTTGAGTGCTGACGAAGGTGTTTCGCGTCCCTTTCGGGAGGCTCGCAAGAGCTGCGGAGACAGATCCCGCATTCCGGATGAACGTCTGGAATGCATTAGGCGGCGTGATCATCGATCCAACATACAACGTGCCGGAAAGTGGGCCGCCGCCTTTCCGATCGGCCCGGAAGCGACGCATCTTGCTGGCGTAGGGCAAGCAAGCTGTGAACGAAAAAAGCAAGGCCTGACGAATGTCATAATCTCTTATGAGATCAATTTCAGCTAAGATGTTCGAAAGCGCGGTGATCTCACGATTGTAGAAAAAGTGATGTATGTGAGTGATGCCTCGCACTACGTTACGGCGTGTTTCGCGTCCGGCGATCAGCTCGACGCTAGGAAACCTCTGGAGCGCAGACTCGGGAGGCTGCCTCTCTTCAATTGCGAGATCCGCATCGTCCGGAACCTTCTCGAAGCGAGATCCTCGATATGTATAGTTGATGAGAACAGGAACGGTTTTAGCCCGTTTCACCGGCATGGATGTGAACGGATCTATGCTGCTTTCGAAAACAGACTCCCAATCCTTCTCTGCGATGACCGAGTCGCAGGATGGGCAGGGTATAGAACTTTTCAGTTTGTCATTCTGATCGTCGACAATCAAACCATAGAAGGAATAAGTTGCGGCACACTCCGGGCATGAGACAACGTCAGAATGCAGAATGAACTCTACTTGGCCTTTTGCACCGTCGGAACTCAGCCGGTTCTCATGAGGAGCGACTTTTCGGTCTCTTACGCGCCAGCCTGAATGGGCAGTTTCGTATGTTCCAGATGACGCCAGCGTCGCTCTTTCCACGATCTGGTGAGCCGTCCGCAGAAACGTGCTAGCATCGACTCGCCTATTTACTTTGCTGGCGATAAACGTCGCGATCGGCGAGAGATCTATATTTACCGAAAGCCTGTCACCCACCTGCTGAGCGGCAACACCGGTCATTCCTGTCCCACAGAAAACATCAACTATAACATCGCCGGGAGAAGAATAATGATCAATGTATTTAGTAATGGCCTTTGGAGGAACCTTCGTGTGATATGAGTGAGCATTGTATATGACGTCATTCTTGCCTTCGGTTACATCCGATGCAAACGGCTCCTTTGTCTTTACCTGCTGTCCACTATACTGGATGCCAAACTGTCGAATAGCATCAGCAATGAACGGGTTCGGGCATGCTGTATAATAAGGTGGGTCGGACATCTGCACGATGTCCTCGTCGCTACCGTTCGGAAAGCCGGGCATAGTGCGAAAGGCAGGATCGGCGAGCCGCTGCCGCAGCAGGTCGCGGAAGTGCTCGCGACGCTCATCGTCGTTCGCGAAGGTCTGCCCCAGGCAAGTGACGGGTTCGCCCTTGGCCGTGAGGTCCATGTGCACTTGGCTTGCCATCATTTCGTCCCCTCGACGATCACGAAGCGGACCTTCGTCTCGTCCTTGCCCTTGAGTTCCTCGGCAAGCAGCTTCTCGAAGCGCTTGCGGATGTCGTCCACGGTCACCGGCGATCCCCCGCTGGTTAGGGCCGAGCGCAGGTTGGCCGACGTGATCTCCACCTTCGCGAGGTCGGAGAGCGCATCCTTGATCCCTGTCACGAAGTCGCCATCGAGCGGCTCCGGCAGATCACCGCCCGCTGCGAAATCCTTGATGCGATCGCGGACCTTGGCGTCGACGAGCTGCAGCCCCTCGGCCAGCGTGATCGGATCCTCAAGCTCCTCTCGGACCTTTTTGGTCCAGGCGCCGACCATGGAGTCCAGACGATCGTCGAGGGTAGCCAGGACCGACGACGCGGGGGTCGTCAGTGGAAGCTGGTCGGCCTTCGGCGTGTAGGAGCATTGCGGACACGTCGCCCGTGCGGCCAGCTCGCTCTCCACCAGACCCGAACACGTCTTCAGGTCTGCGAGCGTGTTCCGGAAGCCTTCGAGCTCATTGACCGGGAGAATGGGAACGCGGGTGAGCTGATCGAGCGTCTTGAGGCGGGGGTCGCTCATCAGCGTTCCCTTGGTCTTGCTCTCCGTCACCCCCAGACGCGCCTTCGCGTGAAGCGCCATGTAGTGGGTCACATAGTCCTTCTTCAGCGTGGAGAGGCGGTTGCGAAGCGCGGTCATCGCGGCTGGATCGAGAACATCGCCCAGCTGACCTGCGATCTCGTGTCGGGCCTTCCGGGCCTTCTCCAGCCAGGGGTCATCATCACGCAGGACGATCTCGGTCTGCTGCAGGTACGTCGCATCCTTGGCAACCGACTCGATCTGGCCGACGAGATCCGCGGTGCGCCGGTAGCCGCCGAAGTCGTCGGTGCGGGCCGTGATGTCTGCGGTCGTGGTCCGCAGGTTCTTCAGCTTGGCGGGCGTGTTGTAGGCGGAGTGGCTCTCCGCGAACTTCCGGACCGATTCGATCCGTGCCCGTCCGTCCTGCACCTGCTCCGGCGAGATGACGCCGGCGCCCCAAAACGAGAGCGATGTCTCAAGCCCGGTCGCCAGCTTGAGTGTTCCTGCGATAGCCTTCTCAATCGCATCCTGGAGACTGCGAACGGCAGCATCGTCGCCCTTGGCCGCCGCCTGAGCCTGTCCCGATGGCAGGCCGAACAGCTCGTATAGATCCCGCAGGACGGCCACGTTGACGTCCTTCGGCGCCTCGATGTGCTTGAAGGTCGCGAGCTCGTCGATGAGGTTCGCCGAACCATCACCAAGGTTGGACGAATCGACCTTCCGGCCCGCTACCGACACGATCACGTCGCCCGAATGCACGAGCGCGGCGAGGATGACCGCGACGAGGTCGGGCTCGAGACCGAAGCGTCCGGGTGCGAACGACTCCGCCATGGACGTCGCCTCGAAGATCTCGGCCCGGTTGAGAACCTGCCCCGCACCCTTTGCCGCGAGGCGGCCGGTGATATCCTGCGCGAAAGGCGACTGGCGGGGATCGAGCTTGTCACCGTCAAGCAGCTTCAGCGCGTCCAGGATCATGACCGCGTCCTTGGGCCGTGACGGACCGCTGAGCGCTTTGACGGCGGTGGTGCAGAGCATGCGCCGGTTGGCGTCCGTCACGATCGTGCCGAACGTCGGATATTCCGGGTAGGCTTCGGCGAAGTGGGGCGAGAGCAGGAAGCCGGCCGAAGCGTTGATGTATTCACGGAAGTTGACGGTGTCGTCGCCCTTGATGCCGGCGCGCTCGCGAACCGAGAAGCTCTTGGCCCACTCGCTCAGCGTGCGGGTCTTGCCGCGGTAGGTGACGTTGAAGGCGGTGGTCTGCTGGTCTCGCAGCCACTTCCGCATGCTCTTCAGCGCGTCCTCGGCCTTCGCCGTGTAGACCGTCTTGGCATTGCCGCTGTTGAGCCCCGCCAGCGCTGACGCTGACGAGAAGCGCCGCAGGATGGCGGTCAGTGCCTCGTCCTTGCTGGACAGGCGCAGGAACACCTCGTCGGGCTTCTCCTCGTCCTTGAACTTGGGCGGGTCGTATGGCTGGACGAAGTAGAGGTAGAAGTCGCGCGCCGGATAGGCCGTCGGTCGGTCGTTCGGCGAGCCGAAGAACAGGTAACCGTCGCGGTGGACGCGGCGTTCGAACCATTCCAGTGGATACTGCCAGATCTTGTGACCCGGCAGGTGCGTCGCCTCGTCTGTCCGTTCCATCAGGTACGCGACGGCCTGGTAATAGGCGTTGTCGAGATCCTCGTCGTCGAGGCTTTCGCCGCGCTTGTCGATCTCGGCATCGTAATCAACGTCCTTGGCGACATCGAGGAACACCTGGTCGCTTCCGGTGGCGCGGGTGATGAACTGGCCGTTCACCGCCTTCATGATGTCGCCGATGGTGGCGTCGATGAAGGTGAGCAGGTCCTGGGCAGGCTCGTCGGACGGGAAGTCAGCGAACATCGGGTTCATCAGCAGGAGCTGGTCGCGGAGTTCGGCGGAGGTAGGGCCCATCTCGACGTGGATGTCGGGCGTCGTCAGACGCTGGATGGCCAGTCCGTCGATGATACGGTGAGCCGTCGCGCGGCTCATTGCCTTGCCCTTCGGGAACGCCGTCTGGATCTTCTCCTGGAGTGTCTCGGCGATCCGCACGACGTCGCGCACGCCGGCCTGCGCCCGGAAGGCGGGGTTGGTCCGCACGTCCGTCCAGAAGCTGTCGTAGGTGATCACGCCAGGGGCATCGGCGGGTACCTCCTGGTCCAGCATCTTCCTCATCGTGCTGGAGAGCGTGGACAGCGCGTTTCGGTTTTCGGCGAACTCGATGCGCTCGAAGATCGCCAGGTAGTCCGGGTGGACCGGGAACAGCCGGACGAACTGGTCCAGCCGATCGCCCATGCTGCCGTAGTATTTGGCGAAGGGCTCCAGGTGCTTGCGGATCGCGTCACGCTGATGCTCGTCCTTGCGGAGCAGCCGCTCGGCAACGACGAAACCGATGTCCTGCCGGTCGATCAGGACCTGCTGGAACCGGTCCTTCACACGCCGGAGGCTGTCCGCCGTGGAGGCGAACCGCGCGCTGTCGAAGATCGCCTCCTGAACGCCGCCGACGAAGCGGAAGCGGGTGTTCTTCGCGATCTCGCCGATCTCGCGCAGGAAAGACAAGTCGTGGACGAGCTCGGTGTCCCTGCGGGAGCGCAGATAGTCCAGCATCTCGTCGACGACGACGAGCAGCCCGTGACCCGGGAACACCTGCTCGAACGCATCCATCATCTCGATGAGCGCCGTCTTGTTTTGGGTGACCTTGTCCTCGGGCGGGAACTTGAAAGTGACGTCCTTGCCGGCGAGGAAGCCCTCCAACTCCTGCACCAGGATGTCGCGCAGTGACATGCGGCTGGAGATCTCGATGCGGAGCACCTGGAACTTGCCGCCGACCGAGGCGGCCGCGTTGCGGACCTTCTCGTTGCGGACCTCCGACATGACACTGGCGTCTTCCGCGACGGTGGAGATCACCGACATGAGGTGCGACTTGCCGGTACCATAGTTGCCGACCACCAGGATCCCCTTGTGGTCGACCCCGGGGTCGAAGCCAAGTTGGGGGAAGATGATATCGGCGATGCGGTCGGCCATCGCGTCCGAGATTACGTAGCTGGCGACCAGTCGGCGGCCTTCATCCGCCTTGTTGGCGTCCAGCAGCTGGATGACCGATTCGATCGGTTCGAACTTGACGAGATCGCTGTACTTCATCGGATTGTGCCTTCATTGGTCGACAGGTCGAGGACGAGCGCGCGCGACGCATCCTCATCGAGACATTCGGGGTGGTCGGGATCGGCGTAGCGGAGGCGGCCGTGGTCGAGCCGCCCGGGCCAGGCGGCGCACACCGGACGGCGGCGGGCGACCCGGCAGAGGACGTCGATGGCGTTGGTCCTCAGCTGAGACAGCATAAGGATCTGGATGCGGTCGAGCAGAAGCACGGGCGAAGCAGGCTCGAAGGCCGCGATCAGCGCACCAATGTCCGCCCGGGCGCCGGCCGCGTCTATCAGCTCCTGCGCCAATGCCAGATTGAGGTTGAGAGGAGTGGCTCCGACGAGTTCTGAGATGGCATCCAGCGCCAGGCGGCGGTCGGGTTCGCCGCCGGCGAGCAGCACAGGTTTGCCACCCGACATGCCGCTGGCGTCGAGCAGGCGCTTGGCATTCCTTGCGACGGAGCGGTAATCGATCATGACGCCCCTCCGACGAGCTTCAGCCGCTCGAGGACGACGTTCTCCAGCCCAGCCAGAGATTCGCGCTTGCGCACCACGATGGCGAGAAGGCGTACGCCAAGATCATCGGGGCAGGGGTTGGCCGCCGAGATCCAGTAGCGCACTGCGCGATCGGAAACGCCGAGATCGCCGGCGATGGGCGCCTGCCATCGCTCGCCATAGAGCGCTTCCCCGACTAGGCGGAGCAGTTCCAGATGCCCGTTTTCCCCCATACTTCCGGGGTTCTAGGAAGTAAGCTGTGCTAGGCCAACCAAAATCTCTCTAGCGAACGGCTGCGACACCGTGCGGCGCTCTTCGAAAGTTGGTGTGACCTCGGCCGAGCGCAATCACACGGAATGTAAGGCACTCGAACGTAAGCCACTAGGCGGCTCAGTAATCGAGATTGCGACGCTCCATCTCATCGGCGGCGACGTCGGCGATCGGCCCGCGGCCTTCGTCACGCTCGTACAGGGCGATCACCTCACGGTCGCTAAGCGATTGGATCCGCTCGCGCCATTGCTGCGCAGAGAGTTGCTCGCTGTCGGTCATCATGCGACCATATCCCCCCGACCGCACAGGTAAACTGGAAACGGCCGATCAGCACCATGTACCGCCTCTCGCAGACTCTCGCGCGTGAGCGCATGCTCTATGCCTCGCCGATGATCGCCGCGCCGAGCGTGATGTTGATCGACATGCCCATCCGGAACCGCGGGGTAGGGCTGGCCCTCGGGCGCTACTACGCGATCATCCTGGAGACCGACGAGGAACGTGCCGAGCTGGACCGCTTTCTCAACGAACCGCGCTCGGCCGTCGTAGCGCCCGACCTTCTCGACCGCCGCCCGTCGGCAATGGTCTCCGACAACGTCCTTATATCGCGTTACGAGCCGCCGGCGGAGGGATGGCCATGGGTGCTCGTCTGCCGCTGGCCAGAGCCATATTCACGCGTCGCCAAGGACACATCCGGCTGCGACATGGCGCGGGGTTGCTACACGATGGAGGCGTTCGAGCATGCCGCCGATGTCGAAGAACACAGCATCGCTATCCTCGAGCAGCTCGGCATGCACGGGGAGCTGTCGATACGGATGCTCACCCCGCAATCGCTCAGCCGTTCTGGGACTGCCTAATCATACCTGATCGGTTGTGGCGCTTGCCACGGCACACCTAGATCAGTTCAGCAGCTAGTATTCCGGAGAATGTCATGGTTAGACGACGTCGTGACCCGTCACTCGGTGATATGCTCTAGTTCCTTGGGCATCCGACCAGCGCGGTCTCACTTGTAGTCATAGGCATACGCGGACTTTTACGACACCTCTCCGGTGATTAGAGAAAGCCACTTCCCGCATGATCCTTAAACTGCTCGGCCGAGCGCACGTACTCGGACAAGATCTGAACAGACTTATGTCGGCTCACCTCCTGCATCTTGAAGATCGTCGCGCCGCGCGCGGCGCTCTCGGTCAGGAAGCCCGCACGTAGCGAGTGCCCCGCGAACTGCCGCACGTCGAGCCCGACCTTGCGCGCCGCGGCCTGGACCAGACGGGCGACCGCGCGATCGCTCATCGCGTCGTCGGTCAGCTCGTCACCGCGCGTCAGCCGCCGAAACAGCCGCCCGCTGTCGTGGCCGGCCGCCGCCATCCAGGCGAGGACATGCGCCTTGGGCCGCAGCCGCGACCCTTCGAGCACGGCCACCTCCGCGCCTTGCTGCCCCTGATCGGTCTTCGACCGCCCGATGATGACGCGCAGCCCCTCGGGCACGAGTTCGATGTCATCGACCGTGAGGGCGACCAGCTCCGAGCGACGCAACGCGGCCGCCATGCCGATCGCCAGCACCGCTCGATCGCGCAGCGCGCGCAGCCCGTCGCCCGGGAAGGCGCCCAGCATCTCCTCGAGAATAGCCGCGTCGGCCGCACGTTTGCGCGTCTTCTTGCCGCCGCGGCTGTTGCGGATCCCCGCCATCGTCTCGCGCAATCTGCCGGCGTCTGGACGTGCGGTCGGCGTCACGAGGTTCTCGGCGCGGTGAAAGTGTCCGATCGCCGCCACGCGCCGCTCGATCGTCGCCGGCGAGCGCCCGCGATCGGCCTCCCAGGCAACAAAACGCCGCACCAGCTCCGCCGACGCCGGCAGAGGGCTTTCACCACGCTCCGCGCACCAAGTAGTGAAGATTACCCAGTCCGCAGAATAAGCCCGGTGCGTGTTGGCGGCGCGCGCGGCACGCGCATAGGCGTCGGCGCGCTCAGTCTCCAGATCGACAACACCGGGCAGTGTCGGCGCCGGCCGCAACGCCAGGTCGGTCGCAACCGGCACCAGCTCCGCCGGCTCAACGACGACAAGCGCGCGCGAGGTCGGCAGTGGTTCGGGGTCGGTCGGGTGTTGCACGATGCGGGCCAGTTCGGAAACGAGTTGCCGGTTTTCGGAAACTTCTTTCCGCGAATCTGCCCCCTCCCCGCGCCCCTGTCCAGTGTCCGATAAGGACACTTATCGGACAAACGGTTTCTGTGGCGCAAGGGAGGGCTCTTGCCTCGATGAGCAGAACGCGCCACATTGCGAATCGTGCGCCACTAGCCGGCGCCGGAGCTATGCAATGACGTTACAGGTCACGGTGACCGCTAGTGGGCGCATGAGCCTGCCGGCCGAAATAAGAAAGCGCTTGGGGCTTGCCCAAGGCGGCGCGGTGTATGTAGACGAGACGGACGACGGAGTCGTGCTGCGAACCGCAGCGCAGGCCGTGGCGCGTGCTCAGGCACTCGCCAAGCAATTCACCGGCGGTAACCCCGACGCGTCCGTCGATGCCTTCCTTGCACGCCGAAGAGACGAGAGCGGCGAATGAGCGTCGTCTTCGATGCGTCTGCCCTGATCGCCATGCTCAGAGGTGAGCGGGGCGCTGCGAAGGTTGCCGGTGCCATCGCCGATGCGCGGGTGAGCAGCGTGAACTATGCCGAGGTTGTCAGCCATTTCATCTATGCCGGCATGCCCGCCCGCGAGGTCGACGCGATGCTCGATCCGTTGCCGATGAGCGTGGTGCCGGTCGACAAGAGCCTCGCTCAGCTCGCCGGCCGACTTCGTGCCGTCACAGCCGAGGCGGGGCTGAGCCTGGGCGACCGGGTATGTCTTGCGCTGGCGCAGCGGGACGGTCTGCCCGCCTGGACGAGCGATCTCGGCTGGAAGAAGGTCGCCGACGCTGCCGGCGTCAAGGTCGTGGCTATCCGGTGATGCCTACCCCCGCCTCTGGCTCATCATTGACGATCGGTGCGCAATGGCATCGGTGGGATCCGCACGTCCACGCGCCTGGCACCAAACTCAACGACCAGTTCGGCGGCGCCACCTCATGGGACGACTACCTCGATCGTCTCGAGCAGGCACGGCCGACTCTGCGTGCGATCGGGGTGACCGACTATTACAGCCTCGACTGCTATGAGCGCCTTCGCGCAGAAAAGACCGAGCGGCTGCCTGACTGCGCCCTGCTGTTTCCAAATATCGAGATGCGCCTCGGGATCGGTACGGTCCGGAACGCTTTCGTCAATGTGCATCTGCTGGTCAGCCCCGAAACCGACGACCATGTCAGCCAGATCAAACGCCTGCTCACCCGCCTGACCTTCCGTGCCCATGGAGAGACGTTCGCCTGTACGCCCGAGGAGCTGGCGGAGCTGGGACGGCGCAGCGATCCCGAAATCCAGGACGTGGCAGCGGCGCTCGCGGAAGGTTCACGGCAGTTCAAGGTCTCGCTCGACCAACTGCGCGACGCCTATGCGAACAGCGATTGGGCGCAGGACAACGTGCTGATCGCTGTCGCCGGCGGCAGCACTGACGGAGCCTCCGGCGTGCGCGACGCGGCCGATCGGACGCTGCGGCAGGAAATCGAAGCCTTTGCGCACATCATCTTTGCAAGCACCCCGTCGCAGCGAAACTATTGGCTTGGCCACAAGTCGTCACCAGCGGACATCATCGACCGCTATGGCGCGCTGAAGCCCTGCCTCCACGGCAGCGACGCGCACAGCCTGGAGAAGGTGGCGGCTCCCGACCTCAACCGCTACTCGTGGATCAAGGGAGCACCGCACTTCGACGCCTTGCGCCAGGCGCAAATCGAGCCGGCCGGCCGCGCGTGGATCGGAGAGGCGCCGCCCGCTACCGCAAGCTTTTCTCAGGTCTTGTCGAACGTCGATCTGGTTGACGCGCCTTGGGCGGTGACGCCTCAGATCCCGCTGAACCCCGGACTTGTCGCCATCATCGGTGCGCGTGGTTCCGGAAAGACCGCGCTCGCCGACGCGATCGCGCACGGGTGCGACGCAACCGAGGACCCGCCCAACGCCATGTCGTTCCTGGCGCGCGCTTCCGAGCTGCTCGCTGGCAACAGCGTCCGCTTGACCTGGGGTGACGGGACGATCGAGACCCGGCCGCTCGACGGCAGCTATGATCCCGACATTTCGGACTATCCGAAAGCCCGCTACCTCTCGCAGCAGTTTGTCGACAGCCTCTGTTCGGCCGACGGCATGACCGACGCACTGCTCGCCGAGGTCGAGCGCGTCGTCTTCGATGCGCATGACGCGAATAGCCGGGATGGCGCCGTCGATTTTCAGGATCTCCTGGAAGCCCGGGTCAGTCGTCACCGTCTTGCGCGCGAGCGCGAGGAAGATGCGCTGGTGACGCTATCCGACCGTATCGGCGGCGAGATCGAGAAGACCAAAGGCGTGGCTGCCTTGGCCAAGCAGGTGGAGGACAAACGCCAGACGGTCGCCCGGTACACCGCCGATCGTGCGCGGCTCGTGTCGAAGGGGACGGAAGAAAGAGCCGAGCGTCTGGCGGAGATCGCAACGGCTGCGGAGAAGGCGGCGGGCAATGTGCGGTGGTTCACCAACCGCGAGGCGGCGCTGCTCGTCCTGCGCGACGAAGTGGCCGACCTGCGGACCAACCGCGCACCGGCTACGCTGCGCGCCACGAAGGAGCGTCATAAGGCCAGTCGGATCAAGGAGCCGGACTGGGCACCCTTCCTGCTGGACTATGAGGGTGACGTCGACGCTCTCCTAACGGCCGAAGTGGCGAGCGCGCGTTCCGGCGCCGCGGGCTGGCGTGGAAAGCCGGTGGCCGTACCCGCGGACATGACCGTCCCCTTGATTGCCGTCGACGCGGACCTGTCGAAGCAGACGCAAGCCTTGCTCGACGCCGAAGTCGCACGGCTCACCAAGCTGGTGGCGCTCGACACCGATACCCAAAAGCGCTTCACCGGCCTGACACAGAAGATCGCGGCCGAGAACATCGAGCTCGGCAAGCTGTCTGATCGCCTGGCGGACTATCAGGCCGCCAAGGATCGTATCCCACCGCTGCTGCGCGATCGGGAAAGCGGCTATGCGCGGGTCTTCGACTTCATCCTCGCCGAAGAGCAAGTCCTGCGGGATCTCTATGCACCCATCCGACAGAGGCTGGAGGCCGAGAAAGGCACACTCGGCAAACTGTCGTTTAGCGTGCGCCGGTCGGTTGATGTGGAACGCTGGGCCACGGCTGGGGAGAAGCTGCTCGATCTGCGCCACACGGGCAAGTTTCAGGGCCGTGGCTCCGTGGCGGAGCGCGCAGAGCGCGGCTTGGCGTCAGCGTGGCGCACCGGCGACGCGGCAGCGGTGACCGCGGCGATGGCCTCGTTCCGTGACGACAACCAGGACGAGCTGCTGGAGGCTGCGCGTGTGCCGAAGGGCAACCCCGTTGACTACCGGGCGTGGCTGAAGCGGTTCGCACAGTGGCTCTACAGCACCGATCACATCCAGGTTCGCTACAGTGTCGATTATGACGGCACCGACATCCGGAGCCTGTCCCCCGGCACGCGCGGGATCGTGCTGCTCCTGCTCTATCTCGCGCTCGACACGGAAGACGATCGCCCGCTGATCATCGACCAACCCGAAGAGAACCTTGATCCCAAGTCCATCTTTGACGAGCTCATCGGGCTGTTCATCGCTGCCAAGGCCAAGCGCCAGGTGATCATCATCACGCACAACGCCAACCTCGTCGTCAACACGGACGCAGATCAGATCATCATCGCGGAAGCCGGGCCACGCGAGGCGGGCGGCCTGCCGGGGATCAGCTATATGGCGGGCGGCTTGGAGGACGCGGCCATTCGAGAACGCGTCTGCGAGATCTTGGAAGGCGGCGAGCACGCCTTCCGCGAGCGAGCACGGCGGCTTCGCGTCCGCTTCCGACGTTGAGCTAACATGGCGTCGATAAAGTCGCGCTTCCCGCAGCTTGTCGACCAACCGTGGTTTTTATCCCGATCATTATGTCGTCGGAGAAGTGCTGAGCATCGATACGAACAACTGAAGCTGATGGAGTCAGCCGTTTCGCGTCTCCGCAAGCAGCTCGTCAAGTTCCATGAAATGAGCCCAATCCGCACCCATTATAACGCGCAATCTAGCGAACCACTCGCGCGTCGCGGACCGACCGTCCTGAACCTCATCCCTACAATGAGCATTGTAGATGCGACACGCGGCGTAAAGCGCCTGCTTGTCAGCCTCATAGGCGCTTAACCGTTCGCCATGGCGCTTTCGAGTGCCGATACTCTCCACATAGGCTAAGCGCGACTCCATTATCTGCCCTGCTCGCGCGAAAAGCTGGTCCAGAGTTGTTCGCGCTCCCTCGGGAAGCTGATTGAATGCAGCTAGATGGGCTCACTGCACGAAAGTGCGGTTTACGTACGCTAGACGCGAACGGATAGCGAACAGCAGCAAGTCGGAGGGACGTGTGATTGTGTATGCGTCCGGGCACCGCCGTCCAGCGGAGCGCCCCTCACTCAATGACCGCTTCCGGGTTGTGCCCAGAGCCGATCTAATGGCGATGTCTGGGTGGGAAGCTGACATTTGCGTTCCTCCACTCGAAATGAGAGGATTTGCCTTTAAAGGGCAAGGCTCGCGCAGCGATACAGGAGGTCACGTGCTGAAACAGGCTAGCGGGATTCTGGGAGCGACCCTTCTTCTAACAACGGCCTGTCAGTTGCCGCCCTCCTGGATAAACACGAGCAGCGTAAGGCTCGCGACGCTTTCGCGCTCCGAAATGCCGCCTTCGTCAATGGAAACGATCTCAGGCGTTCTGCGGATAAAGTCTGGCGGCTGCATCTATATTGAGGGAGCGGAGGACAATTGGGTATTGGTTTTTCCCACACCCTCATCAATAACTAAGGTAACGGGGAACTATCAGATTGTATCGACTCATAGCAATATGACGTCGGACCGTTCATACGTTTTGACTGGCTCCACAATGGGGCAGGCATCTTCATCCGCCCTCAAAATGTATGGCGTCCGAGAGGATTGCGCCGCTAGCAGGGTCTTTCTTTTCAACGGAATCCTTGAGGCTGTCTAGACGAGCAAGTGAGCCGAGTCCGCAAGGGGTCGTTCGCGGCTCGTCCGCTATCGGCCTGACTCGCTGCGGGCGTGAGCGTCGCGGAATGGGTGGGAAGCTGACTGTCCGCCCAATATCGACTAGGGGTCCAAAATGGACGGTCGATTAGGCCTCCGGCGATCGGACTGGTCGAAGGGGAAAATTGTGACATTAACAGCAGAACAGCGAACGTTGATTATCGCCGGCGCCTCATTGTTCCTGTTTGGTTTGCTCCAAGGGGCTTTCGTCCAAAGCTTTACCAACCTGTCAACGGCGGAGCAAAAACCGGCCACTGTGGCGGAGTAAAAGTAGGCCACTGATGTTGCGGCAGGTGCAAAGCAAAGGGCCCCGATCGGGGCCCTTTGCTTTTGGCCGTTTTGATGGGTCAGTTTTCGTCGACGGTGGC
>QFCS01000568.1_pt1 | contig 20326 bp, 22 predicted proteins | sample 3576561 | NCBI WGS metagenome assembly QFCS01 | reverse complement strand
CCGCAAGGCAAGTAGGCAACAAGTGGTTGGCACTTGGTTCGCAAGAACGAACGCCATCTACCAGGAGTGGTAGTTCAGTTGGTTAGAATACCGGCCTGTCACGCCGGGGGTCGCGGGTTCGAGCCCCGTCCACTCCGCCAATAAAATCAACGGGTTAGATGCGATGAGCGTCTAACCCGTTTTTGTTTTTTGACTTTGGGGGCCATGCTAGGGGCCATGCGGTAGATTGCTCTGGAGAATCGAGGTTGAGATCGTCGCGGCACGCGCTGCGTGGCCTGGAAGCGTTCTGATGGCGTTGGCATAGGCCCGCAATTGCTCTTGCGTCAGAGGCATGGGCTTCGCCGCTGCATTGGTGGTGGCGGAGCGGTTGGTAGTGTTGTCAGTGTGTTCCATGGCGTCTTTTGAGGTGGCAGCGTATTTCATTTTTGAGAAGCCCAAAGATGGTCCGCCAGCAGAGCAATGTTCGCGAGAATCCGCGCAGCTTGCCTGAACTCGAGGCGGCTCCCATCCATTCGAAGGTCGTCATCAATGACCGAGAACATCGTGTAGCCGTCGTGGCTGCCTCGCAGGTTGTGCCAATCGACCGCACCGCAGAACTCGAGTTGCTCTTGGTTGAATTCGACTCCCTCCATTTCGTCGTAGCTGCGCTCGCAGAGGTAGAAGAGTTCGGTCTCGAAGCGGGAAGGGTCCTTCACAAATACGTACGGCACTTCGCCTCCGATGTTTGAAATCAGGTGATGCCGGTCTTCCTCTGAGGCCTTCGTGCCTATGTAGTCCAGCTGCTTGGCCCAGCGCATCAGCTCGTTCAAGGTGGCTCGTCGAGGGTCCCGCGCAGGGGCGATTCGCATAGGGAGCGCTGGAATTTCCGTGCTGATGTCTCGCCAGTCGAGTAGCGCAATCGGAGGAGTTTTCCGAACCAGCACGTCTGCCTTGGCGGCAGCCGCGGCAGCATTCCAGTCCTTGTAGCCATGACGCCGAGCGATGGCTTCTAGAGCTTGAGAACGCGTAAGTGGGCTTGATGAAGCCTTTGCCTGAGCTTGCAGCGCAATCGCTTCTGCTTTGAGCTGAAAAAGAGGGTCGCGTGAGGGACTTGAGGCCATGGTTTCTCCATACCCCGGGGCACATCAAAGGCGTTGTTCGCATTACGCCGGCGCCGGGTGGAAAACCAGGTGTCGGAGGAATTCATCAGCAGATTCACCGCACCTTGTGGAGGCGCGAACGGCGGGGCTGCTACCCACTGCGCCGAATTCTAGGAGAACCTTACCTAGTACGCAACTGGTGACGCCTCAGCAGACTTGAACCTCCAGCAGACTCGGGCCAGCGCAACTCAACACCTCCGCCAGCTTGGCGCGAAGTTGGTGTGCGTCAGTCACACGCTGAGCTGGACAACCATGGCCCTGCGCCAGAGAAACGAAGTCCAGACCTGGCAACTCGATTCCGACGAGCTTCTCTTCCGGCGGGAAGTTGAGGACCCCAGCGAATCTCTTCAATGCGGCGTAGCGCTGGTTGTTGATGACGATGAAGGTGACGTTCAACTGCTTTTGCGCTGCGGTCCACAGTGCCTGAGGGCTGTACATCGTCGAACCATCTCCGATGACGCAAATCACGCGCTCATGGTGGCCGGCCAAAGCGAGTCCGACAGCTGCCGGCATGCCAAACCCAAGACCGCCACTGGCCATCGTATAAAAAGTCCGGGGCCTGGTGATGGGCAAGTACTGGTGCATCACCACCCTCGCAGTGGGCGCTTCTTCCACGATGGCATGCTCTGGGTTCCTCAGTTCGGATAGCGTGTTCAAAACGCTGGCCACAGTGAGGGACTGCGGGTCCGCTGGGGGTGGCGCCTCGCGCTTTGGCGGCAACTGCCTTTTGACCCCGGCTGGAAGGGCGGAGAGAAGTGTCTTCAAGCTCAGCAGGACGCTTCCGACCGCCACCATGCCTTCTGGGGCCCAGGCTGCGACTTCAGGGTCTTCGGTCAGGAGTGCGAGCGTGGCGCCCTCGGGCAAATGTGGCCCATCGCCAGCGACGTGGTAAGTGAATGCGGGCGCACCCACAACAAGCACCAGGTCGTGGCCTTCCAGCCGGTGACGTATCTGCGCTCTTACAGCGGGAAGGAATCCCTGGAAGAGCTGGTGATCCTCGGGAAAGCTGCATCGCGAGGACAGTGGCGCGACATAGACGGCAGCTGAACAACGCTCGGCCAGCTCAACCATCTCGCCCCAAGCTCCCTCTCGGTCAACGGACGCGCCGACCAGGAAGGCAGGATTCTTCGAGGCGGCGAGAAGCGAGCTGACCTGCTCAATCGCAACGGGGTCGGCGGCGACCCTCCCACCTATCTCCCGCTTGATGACTGGATGGCAGGTCGCATCCCAGTCGTCTGCCGGGACCGAGACCATCACGGGGCCACGCGGTGCTTGCATCGCGGTGTAGTACGCGCGAGCGATTGCTTGAGGAACATCCTCGGCTCGAGCCGGCTCGACGGACCATTTGACGTAGGGTTTGGGAAGCTCCGTGACTTGCTTGGAATTCAGGTAGGGGTCGTAGAGCTGAATCGAGCGCGACTGCTGGCCAGCAACGATGACCATGGGCGTCAGGTTCTTGAACGCGGTGTAGATGTTGCCCATCGCATTGCCCACTCCGGCAGCGGAATGCAGATTGATGAAGGCGGCGTTGCCGGTCGCCTGAGGTCCACGACGGCGGCCGGGAGCTGACCGCCAAGCAGGTCGTTCACCGCAGGGCCGCTGCCGCGGTAGGGCACTGCATCCAGCTGGATTTTTGTCATCGCGGCAAGAAGTTCGCCGGCCAAGTGCTGCGACGTGTACTGGCCCGATGTGCCGTATGTCAGGCCGCCCTTGGTGTTTCGGGATGCCCTCAAAAAGGCCTGCAGGTTGCCATACCCGGCATTGGCGCCAGCCACCAGAACCAGAGGGATGTCCGCGACCTTGGCAATGGGCGTCAAGTCCTTACCAGGGTTCAAAGGAGGTGCATCAGGCAGGTGGGGATTGACCGCGATGGCGCCAGTAGCTCCCATTGAAATGGTGTAGCCGTCCGGAGCTCCCTTGGCGGCCGCCATCAACCCGAGCGCGCCACCACTCCCGGGCTTGTTGTCCACCACCACTGGCTGTCCAAGAGAAGAAGAAAGCTCCTTGCTGATGATGCGCGCAATGCCGTCAGCCGATGCACCCGGCGTAAAGGGGACGATGAGGGTAATCGGCCTGCTGGGATACGTGTCGGCATGGGCCACGGTAGCGAGCAAAGCGATAGCCATCGGGGCGAGTCGTTGAGTAAGTGTTTTGAACATGATGTCTCCGTTCTTGAAGCGAGAAGTAGTCCGCTACTCGGGCTTCATGTTGGCGTTCTTGGCAACCTCCGTCCACCGAGCGATGTCACTTGAGATGCGCTTTGCCAGTGCAGGGGCGTCAACGTCACCCGGGTCTACGCCCATGCCATGAAACCTGTTGACGACGTCTCGCTCTTTGAGGATTTCACCGACTTCCGTGCGAAGTTTTGCCAGCACGGGCTCTGGAGTGCCTTTAGGCGCCATCAGGGCGGTCCAGATGGGCGCGTCGAAACCGGGGAACCCAGACTCAGCAACAGTGGGGACATCTGGGAGCGCCGCTGAACGCTTGGCCGTGGTGACCGCCAGGGCTTTGAGCTTGCCAGCCTTGACCTGGCTCATGACGGCGGGACTGTCCAGGATGCCAACGTGGACCTCGTTGCTCAACAGAGCCGCCGCGACCAGACCAGAGCCTCGGTAGAGGATGTGCTGGAACTTGATGCCCGCTGCTCCGCCGAGCGACTCTGCGACCAGCTGAAAAGACGTGGTCGGAGTGCCGTGATTGAGCGGGCTGTCCTTCTTCGCCAGTTGAATGAATTCGCCGAGGTTCTTCACTGGGAGTGAAGGGTTGACCGTCACGACCAAGGGAAAGGTGCCCACCAAGGCGATTGGTTCGTAGTCCTTCTGCGGGTCGTAGTTCAGGTTCTTCATCAGCACAGGGTTGGACGTCAACCCACCGCTGGACGCCACCAAGAGGGTGTAGCCGTCGGGGCGTGCCTTGGCGACGAAGTCATTGCCGATAGCAGAGTTCGCGCCGGGTTTGTTTTCCACGACGAAGGGCTGCTTGAGGCGCTCTTGCAGCTTGGCCGCCAGCTCGCGAGCAACGATGTCATTGGTGCCACCCGGAGCGAAACCGACAACGATGCGAACAGATTGATTGGGATAGGTCTGTGCTGTCGCCAAAGGCGCGTGAAGCGCAAGGGAGGCGATGGAAAGAGTGGCTCCGAGAGAAAGAGCACGCAGCACGTGACGACGTGCGCGAGGCGAAGTGTTCTTCATGGGGAATGTCTCCAAAAAAAGCTAACTGAAATTCTTTGTTGCAGTGTGTCCGCAGTACGGATACAACGTCCATTTTGAGATGAACTCTTCCTCAAGTCAAATTTAGGACAAGAAGTCCACTAGATGGACTAATGAGAGAATGGACGGAATGAGTGAGATTCCAGAGCAGCGTGCTCGGGAAATAAGTCCGCCTGCCGGACTTCTTGCTCAAGGATTCTGCTGTCCGTATAATGGATTTCATGTCCGCTAAACGGACAATACAGGAGACAACCCCATGAGTACGACCATCCCCGTGACCCTGCTGTTTTCTGACGGCGTGGCACATCGGCTGTCTGTGCCTTGTGGCGGGAGACTCATAGAGGCAGCGACCGAGGCTGGTCTTAACCTGCTGACCGATTGCTCCAATGGCCAGTGCGGCACGTGCACCGCGCAGCTGGTCTCGGGCACCGTCGACATGGATGACTACGACCCCTCGGTGTTGCCCGATGAGGACCGCGACTCGGGCACAGTTCTCCCTTGCGTCTGCCGTGTCAACAGCGCATGCGCCATTGAAATGCCGTACGAGTCGGCAGAGGCAATGGCAGAAGAGCCCGATCCCATCGCTGCCGAAGTGACTGGTGTCGAACAAGTAGCAAGCGAAACCTTTCGGCTGGAAGTGAAGGTCGACGACGCCATGGTGTTCGAACCAGGCCAATACGTACGCATCCAACCTGAGGGTGCAGACTTTCATCGGTCCTACTCCATGGCTAACGTGCCTGGAACCGACCGACTGCAGTTCTTCATTCGACTCGTGCCTGATGGCGCGTTCTCGCAATGGCTTGCTAATGCGAAAGCTGGGGACCGTGTCGAGCTCAGTGCTCCCCATGGCACGTTCTTCCTGCGCGACGAGGAGCGACCACGTCTTTTCGTGGCTGGGGGCACTGGTGTCGCGCCTTTCCTCTCGATGCTGCGAAGTATGGCGGCTCATCCGCCCAAGCACCGCACTACCGTGCTCATTGGTGCTCGCACCTCAGGGCACCTCTTCGCGATGGATGAGTTGAACGCCCTGAAGGATGAACTCAAGAGCGTCGACCTGCAGTTCGCTGTCGAGCAAGAGGCGCAAAGCGGATGCCATCAGGGCTTTGCGACGGACCTCATTCCGCAACTGGGGCTTGACCCCACCACGCGCGTCTACCTGTGCGGACCACCTCCGATGGTCGAAGCAGGCCGACGCGCGGCCGAGGCCGCTGGCCTCAAGCGCGCCGATGTGTTGTGCGAGCGTTTCACCTGAACTACTTCAAAACGAGAGAGAGCCATGATTCCAATCACCCCTGAATCCCGCTACAACGCGCTGATTAACCTGCGCCAAGGAAAAATCGGCCGCGAAATCTTCTCTGACAAGGACATCTTCCAGGAGGAGCTCGAGAAGGTCTTCACCCGTTCGTGGCTGTTCGTTGGCCACGAGAGCCAAGTGCCGAACCCAGGCGACTTCTTCACCTCGCGCATGGGTGCCGAGTCGGTCATCCTGGCTCGCGACAAAAAGAAGAAGGTCCATGTCTTCCTGAACTCGTGCCGTCACCGGGGCATGAAGGTGTGTCAGTACGACCACGGCAACACCCAGCTCTTCACCTGTCCGTACCACAGCTGGAGCTACACCACCGACGGCAAGCTCTTCGGCGTTCCTCAATTTAAGGGCCTCTACGAAGGCTGCATGGAGAAAGAGGAATGGTCACTCATCGAAGTGCCCAAGATGGAAATCTACAAGGGCACCGTGTGGGCGACCTGGGACAAGGATGCCCCGGATTTCATGACTTACCTGGGCGACGCCAAGGTTCACCTGGACCTGGCATTGGACTGCCGTGACGGCCGAGAAGGTGGCTCCGAAGTCCTCTTCGGCGTGCACAAGTGGATTATTCCTTGCAACTGGAAGTTCGCTGCGGAGAACTTCCTGGGCGACACGTATCACAACGTCAGCCACCGCTCGGTGGACCTGATTGGTATTGGCCCGAGCGCCGAAGCCGGTGAAAAGGGCCGTCGCGACAACGAGTTGGAAAAGGCCAAGCACGTGTGGGCCAACTTCCCCGCGGGCCACGGCGTGCACAGCGCCATCATGCCGGAGACTTGGGAGTTCCTGGATACGTACAAGAACAATCCCATCGTGGCCCAGTACTTCCGCCACTGCCACGAAGAACGCAAAGCGCGTCTTGGCGCTGAGCGTCACCGCCTGGTCCCCTTCGTCGGAACCATCTACCCCAACGTCTCGTTTCATGGCACCCAGCCGCGCAACCTGTGTGTGTGGCACCCGCATGGTCCTGAGTCGACCGAAGCTTGGCGCTTCTTCCTGGTGGATGCAGATGCTCCGCAAGAGGTCAAGGACTTCCTGCGTGCGTACTACATGCGGTATTCGGGTCCTGCCGGCATGACCGAGCAGGACGACATGGAAAACTGGAACTACGCCACCGCTGGCAGCCGCGGCGTGATTGCCAAGCGCTATCCCTACAACTACCAACAGTCCCTGGGCAAGGTCACCACCGATGGCCCCGTGGCTGGCAACGTCAGCCTGCAGGTCAGCGAAGAGAACCCCCGTCAGTTCTATCGTCGCTGGCGCGACTACATGAACAGCGCTGACTGGGACACGCTGCTCGGCCGCAATGACAAGGAGCCGGCGAGCTTCGCCGAGTAAACGATGAGCGTCATCATTGTTTCTGGCGGTACCTTCGGCCTCGGTCAGTCCATTGTGGTGGACTTGGCCCGTCGGGGGCACCAGGTCGTCACCTTTGGTCTGGCGCAAGCTCAGGTCTCCAGTACCGCGAAAGGCATGGATTCTGTGCTCAACGAGCTGAAGGAATCCAAGGTCAGCGCGGACGTGCTTGAAGCCGACGTCTCCAAGGCCGAGGATGTTCAACGCGTTGTGGACTTCACGCTTGAGAAGTTTGGCGCCATCAACGGCATCGTCAACAACGCGGCCATCGGACCGCTGGGGACGATTCTGACTACGGATGAGGCCACCTTCAGTCGCATTCTGGACGTCAATCTCAAGGGCACGTACCTGCTGTCACGCGCTGCGCTACCCCACCTCATCAAGGGTGGCGGTGGTTCCATCGTGAACATTGGCTCCGGTGCCGGCTATGGCAAGCCCAACATGGCAGCCTACAGCTCGAGCAAGGCCGCCATCGTTGGGTTGAGCATGGCCATGGCCTACGACCACTTCCATGACCGCGTCCGTGTGAACGTCGCCATTCCTGGTGGTGGCGGCATCGTCTCCGGTATGAGCGTGGGCCGTGTCGGCGGTGATGTCGATGCCTTCCGAAAAAGGCCCGTGCCTGGAACCGCCGCGGGTCGGCCCGCCAATGGCCAGGACCTCGCGAATGCGGTTGCATTCCTTCTGTCAGACGAAGCGGCCGCCATCTCTGGAACCGTCATTGATGTCGGTTGCTTTGCTCACCAGGGCGGCCCCATCCCGTCCAAGCCTTGAACCGAGGAGAACAACATGTCTGAAATCGCCGAAGCACCGGCCACCTCCAACGTCGTCGCACCCCGCTTGGCGCGGGACGAGCGCTACTACCAAATCAAGCGGGAAATCGAAGAGTTTCTCTACGACGAATCCAATCTTCTGGACGAGCGTCGGTTCAAGGAGTGGCTCGACACCCTGGCCGAAGACCTGCGCTACTTCATGCCGATGGAGTACAACGTCAAAGCGGGTGAGCACGCCAAGCGAGAGCTCACCAAACGTGAAGAGCAGATGAGCTGGTTCAATGAGGGCAAGTGGACTCTCACCAAGCGGGCCGAGCAAATCCTGACTGGCGTGCATTGGGCGGAAGAGCCTCTCTCGCGTGTCTGCCGCATGGTGAGCAACGTGCAGCTGTCTGCCATCAACACCAACGACAGCGGTGAGATGGAGGTCGATACCACCAGCCGATTTCTGATTTATCAGAACCGCTGCGAGTACGAGCAGTACTTCTTCGTCGGAGACCGCATGGACCGCATCCGCAAAACCGCTGACGGCTGGAAACTGGCCAGCCGTGAGATTCGCATTCACCAGAACGTGCTTCTGGCGAAGAACCTGACCGTCTTCTTCTAAGGAGCCACCATGCTAAATCTGCTTTCAGTCGAACCGGGTCAAGTACTTCAGCTCAAAGATGGCTCCACGGCCGAAGTCGTGGAAAACATCGGTGACGGCATCTGGCTCAAGGCGCGCCTGGAGTCTGGCGAGGAAGAGCTTGTGTTCTGCGAGGACATCGCAGGACTCAAGCAGCCTTCTGACGCCTGAGCGCACGCCCCTGAAATCATCTCGACCGGCCTGCTGGATGGTCGCGTTTGTCGTTCCATCCGCGCGAACGCGGCATTCGCATTGCCGTTTATCCCATGAACACTTCACGACTGGCGTTTGACACGCCTCCGTATCGCACTTCTGGTGCGGTCTACGGGACGCTTCTGAACAGCAAGGCCGCGCTCAAAGCCCTTGGCGATAGTGTCGATGCCTCACCTTACAAAGGTGCGCCGAAGGCACCTGTTCTCTATCTCAAGCCCACGAACACGCAGTGCGGTGAATCCGAGCCTTTGTTGGTGCCTGTGGATACCGATGCAATGGAAGTTGGCGCCTCGCTCGGCATCGTCATTGGGCGAACGGCCTGCAATGTGCCGGTGGACTCCGCACTCGATTACGTGGCCGGCTTCACCGTCGTTGCTGACTTGAGCGTGCCGCACGCCAAGTTCTACCGACCATCCCTGCGCTTCAAAGTTGTTGACGCCACCTGTGCGGTCGGTCCCGGTGTCGTTCCCACGACCTCCGTGAAGAACCCGGACGAGCTCAAGGTGACCGTTGTTGTGAATGGTGTGGTGGCTCAAGCTGCTTCCACCTCTGGGATGTCTCGCGGCGTGTCGAAGCTTGTTGCCGACGTGTCTGAATTCATGACCTTGTCCCCCGGCGACATCTTGATGCTGGGCGTAGCCGCTAACGCGCCTTTGGTTCGTGCCGGTCAAGTCTTGTCGATTGAAATCGAAAGCGTCGGAACACTGCGTAAGAAAGTAGAGGGAGCCAAGGCATGAAAAGAGCGCGCGTCGCCTACTCGGGCGCTATCCATGAAGCCTACCCGCACGAAGATGGCTTGGTGCTCGCCGATGGTCGAGTCGCCGCCGAGGATGCAGTGGTTTGGCTCCCACCCTTCGAGGTCGGGACCATCGTTGCGCTCGGTCTCAACTATGCGGACCATGCGGCAGAGCTCTCCTTCAGCGCACAGGAAGAACCGCTGGCGTTCCTGAAAGGTCCTGGTACGGTGATTGGTCACCGCGGCGTCACTCGCAGGCCAGCTGATGTGAAGTTCATGCACTACGAGTGCGAGCTTGCAGTGGTCATTGGGAAAACAGCCAAGAATGTGAAGCGTGCCAATGCCATGTCGCACGTTGCCGGGTACACGGTGGCCAACGACTACGCGATTCGCGACTACCTCGAGAACTGGTATCGGCCCAACTTCAGAGTGAAGAACCGCGACGGTGGAACGGTTCTGGGCCCCTGGTTCGTGGACGCCAGCGATGTGGGGGACACCGTTCACCTTCCCCTTCGCACCCTGGTCAATGGCAAGGAAACGCAGAAGGGCAACACGAAGGATTTCGTGTTCGACATCCCCCATCTGATTGAGTACCTCAGTGCGTTCATGACGCTGCAGCCCGGTGACGTCATTCTCACGGGCACGCCTGAAGGCGTCGTGGATGTCCAGCCTGGTGACGAAGTCATCTGTGAAGTGGACGGCATTGGCCGGCTCGTCAACACCATCGTGAGCGACCAGGTCTTCGGACGCTGAGTGCTTGCCATCTCTTATTTGGAGTTCATTCATGCACATTCAACACCTCATCGGCGGCAAGAAGGTCGACAGCGCAGACCGCTTCGAAACGGTCAACCCTGCAACTCAAGAAGCCATTGCGGAAGTCGCCTCCGGTGGCGAGGCGGAGGTCAATGCCGCAGTTCAGGCGGCCAAGGACGCATTCCCCGCGTGGGCCGGTCGTCCGGCAACCGAGCGCGCCGCCATCATGAGGAAGCTGGGCGAGCTCATCACCAAGCACGTGCCTGAGCTCTCGCGTACCGAGACGGATGACACCGGCCAGACCATCTCGCAGACGGGAAAGCAGCTCGTACCGCGCGCGGCCGACAACTTCACGTACTTTGCCGAGATGTGCACGCGCGTGGACGGTCACACCTATCCCACACCCACGCACCTGAACTACACCTTGTTCCACCCAGTGGGCGTATGCGCCCTCATCAGCCCGTGGAACGTTCCGTTCATGACAGCGACTTGGAAGACTGCACCGTGCCTGGCGTTCGGCAACACGGCTGTCCTCAAAATGAGCGAACTGAGCCCGCTGACCGCTGCGCGCTTGGGCGAACTCGCGCTGGAAGCTGGCGTGCCCTCCGGCGTGCTCAACATCGTCCATGGTTACGGAAAAGAAACCGGCGAACCCCTCTGCTCACACCCTGATGTGCGCGCAATCAGCTTCACCGGTTCCACCGCCACCGGCAACCGAATCGTGCAAAGCGCTGGTCTGAAGAAGTTCAGCATGGAGCTGGGCGGCAAGAGTCCATTCGTCATCTTCGAAGACGCCGACCTTGACCGCGCACTCGACGCCGCCGTGTTCATGATTTTCAGCAACAACGGCGAGCGCTGCACTGCAGGCAGCCGTATCCTGGTGCAACAGAGCATCTACGCGGACTTCGCTCAGAAGTTTGCCGAGCGCGCGAAGAGGGTCATGGTGGGTGACCCCCAGGACGAGAAGACTGTCATCGGCCCCATGATTTCCCAGTCTCACCTGGCCAAGGTCAAGAGCTACATCGAGTTGGGCCCGAAGGAGGGTGCCACGCTGCTGTGCGGCGGGCTGGACCGGCCGAGCTACGCGCCCGAACTCTCGGGTCGTGTTCAGAAGGGCAACTTCGTCTGGCCCACCGTGTTTGCGGACGTCGACAACCGGATGAAGATTGCTCAGGAAGAGATTTTTGGCCCCGTGGCATGCCTGATTCCTTTCAAGGATGAAGCTCACGCCATCGAACTGGCCAACGACATCCAGTACGGACTCTCCAGTTATGTCTGGACCGAGAACATCGGCAAAGCACATCGCGTCGCCGCTGCGGTGGAGGCCGGCATGTGCTTCGTGAACTCGCAGAACGTTCGCGACCTGCGTCAGCCCTTCGGTGGCACCAAGGCCTCGGGTACTGGACGCGAGGGAGGCACCTGGAGCTACGAAGTGTTCCTGGAACCCAAGAACATCGCGGTGTCGATGGGCTCTCACCATATCCCGCACTGGGGCGTTTGAACTCGAGTTTGTTCCAGGCACGCCAATAGGAGACCACCATGGGAAAGTTAGCCCTCGTCGCCAAGATTACCCACGTTCCCTCCATTGTCCTCAGCGAAATTGACGAAGGTCCCCGAAAGGGAACGCGCCAAGACGCTATCGACGGTCTGAAGGAAATCGGCCAGCGCTGCCGCGACATGGGCGTGGACACCTTCGTGGTGTTCGACACCCACTGGTTGGTCAATGCGAGTTACCACATCAACTGTGCCAAGCACTGGGACGGCCGCTACACCAGCAACGAGTTGCCGCACTTCATCAGCAACATGCCATTCGACATTCCGGGTAACCCGAAGCTCGGGCGCTTGCTGGCCAAGGTGGCTAACGAGATGAAGGTCGACACGCTCGCCCACGACAGTACCACCCTGGGGCCGGAGTACGGAACGCTGGTGCCGATGCGATACATCAATCCGGACCAACACTTCAAAGCGGTCTCGGTGTCGGCCTTGTGCATGGCTCACTACCTCAATGACAGCGCACGCCTGGGCTGGGCTATCCGTCGTGCCATTGAGGACGAATACGACGGTACCGTGGCCATCCTGGCCAGTGGGTCCCTCAGCCACCGCTTCGCGCAGAACGGGCTCGCACCAGACTATGCCTTTAAGCTGTGGAGCCCATTCCTGGAGACCATGGACCATGAGGTGGTGCGGATGTGGCAGGCAGGCGAATGGAAAGCCTTCTGCGAGATGCTCCCCGAGTACGCCGTCAAGGGCCACGGCGAAGGTTTCATGCACGACACCGCCATGATGCTGGGCGCGCTGGGCTGGAGCGAATACGAGGGCCACGGCGAGGTCATTACGCCATACTTTGGTGCCTCCGGTACCGGGCAAATCAACATCGCTTTCCCCGTTACTCCCGTCACGGGAAAGGCCATCCCGCAGCCCCAGGCCTCTTCCGCGCAGGGCTTCCAAGCCGTCTCTCGACTCTGAGGCCAGTTCCATGCCTCATGTGGTGATTCTTTACAGCGGCAACCTGGACCGCCCAGTTGCCGAGGGCGGCACCGACATGTCCGCGCTGTGCAGAGGCCTTGCCGATGCGATGCTGAGCGTTCGTGACGAACAGGAGCGCCAGGTTTTCCCCACCGGTGGCACACGCGTCCTCGCTTACCCGGCGGCGCATTGGGCCATCTCCGATGGAGGTGCGGCTGGTGAGGCAGCAGGCAAGGGAAGTGACTATGCCTTTGTCTACCTGAACCTTCGTATGGGGCGCGGTCGCAGCGCTACGGTTCATCGGCGCGCTGGGCACGCATTGGAGTCTGTGGTGCTCCAGCACTTCGCAGACCAGTTCGAGAGCCGCCCGATTGGCTTGACGTTGCAAGTCGACGAGGGCCCAGAGGTCTTCGACGCCAAGAACAGCTCCCTTCATCCGCTCTTTTCCAAGAATTGACATGCTCGACGACAAAACCATTGCCCATCTTGCCGCCCAGCTCGATGAATCGGCGCGCACGCGCCAGCCCGTGGAACATTTCTCCAAACAGAACCCGGGTATGACGATTGACGACGGCTACAAGGTCGGCCGTGCCTGGGTGGAGCTGCAAGTCAAGCGGGGTGACCCGGTCATCGGCCACAAAATTGGCCTCACGAGCCGGGCCATGCAGATGTCCAGTCAGATTGACGAACCTGACTTCGGCACGCTGCTTGGCTCCATGAAGCTGGTTGCCAAAGCAGGCGAAGAGCTCGAAATACCTGTGGACCGCTTCTTGGCCCCTCGCGTCGAGGTCGAACTGGCCTTTGTTCTAAAAAAGGCTCTCACGGGACCCGTGACTGTGGAGCAGGTCATTGAAGCGACCGAGTATGTGACACCTGCGATTGAAATCATCGACGCACGCATCGAGCAGTTTGACCGCCACACGAAAGCGCCGCGCAAGGTTTTTGACACCATCAGCGACAACGCGGCAAACGCAGCAATCGTGATCGGCGAAGGGGACCTGCGCTTCCGCACGGACCCAAAGTCCACAAACCTGCCTTGGTGCGGAGCGGTACTCAAGCTCAACGGCGTGGTGGAAGAAACCGGTCTGGCTGCTGGCGTTCAAGGACACCCGGCCGTCGGCATCGCCTGGCTCTCCGAAAAGCTCGGCCCTTGGGGTGAGACGCTGCAGCCCGGGCAGATTGTGCTGGCCGGCTCGTTTACACGCCCGGTTTCAGCGAAGGCGGGAGACCGATTCGAAGCGGACTATGGACCGCTGGGCGTGTTGCGTTTCCGTTTCGTTTGAGGCTGGACATGCGCAATCCCGAGAACAACTTCAAGCGCGCCCTTGCCGAGGACAAACCACAAATCCGCCTGTGGGTCGGTCTGGCCGACCCCTATGTGGCTGAGTTGCTCGCTACAACCGGTTTTGACTGGCTCCTGATTGACGGCGAACACGCGCCAAACGACCTCCGAAGCCACCTGGCGCAGCTCCAGGCGGTGACGCCATACGGCGGGCAGCCCATCGTGCGGCCACCCGAGGGCAGCACGGTGCTAACTAAGCAACTGCTGGACACGGGTGTTCAGACCTTGCTCGTTCCCATGGTCGAGACTGCGCAGCAGGCTGCATCCATCGTTGCGGCCACCCGCTATCCGCCCAAGGGTGCTCGAGGCGTTGGGAGCGCCTTAGCGCGCTCTTCACGCTGGAATCAAATTCCGGGGTATCTCAACAACGCTGAGGAGGAGTTGTGCGTTCTGGTCCAGGTCGAAACGGTATCCGCCATGTCTCAGCTCGCTGACATCGCAGCCGTCGATGGAGTGGACGGTGTGTTCTTCGGCCCTGCTGACCTGTCCGCCTCCATGGGGTTGATCGGTCAGGCCGGTCACCCTGACGTGCGTGATGCCATTGTCCAAGGCATAACGGTGGTGCGAGCTGCGGGGAAGGCAGCCGGCGTCTTGTCTGCCGACACGGTTCTCGCTCGGCACTACCTCGATGCTGGGGCACGGTTTGTGGCCGTCGGCGTGGATACCACCCTGTTGTGCCAGGCTGCCAAGAATCTCAGCGCATCCTTCAAGACAGAAAACAAGGACGGCGCAATAGTTGCCGCCCCCACGACGTCCGGAGCCTACTAATATGAAACTGAACGACCCCACACTTCTTCGCTCGTCGCTGTTCATCAATGGAGCGTGGAGCGACGCAGACGGTAGAACCACCATCGAGGTGCGCAATCCGGCAACCGGCGAGTTGCTGACCACCGTGCCAGACGGTGGTGCTGCGGAGGCTCAACGGGCTGTCGATGCTGCGCAGGCCGCGTTCAGCACCTGGCGCAACACCACCGCCGAGCATCGCGCCAAGATTCTGCGCCGTTGGTTCGACCTGATGAACCAGCATCTTGACGACCTCGCGCTCATCATGACTTCCGAGCAGGGCAAGCCGCTAGCTGAGGCGAAAGGCGAAATCGCCTATGCGGCCGCCTATATCGAGTGGTTCTCAGAAGAGGCAAAGCGGGTCTATGGAGACATCGTTCCGTCTCCGTGGGGCGACAAAGACATCTTGGTCAAGAAGGAACCCGTGGGCGTTTGTGCGGCAATCACACCCTGGAACTTTCCCGCTGCAATGATTACCCGCAAGGTTGGACCCGCCCTAGCGGCGGGGTGCACGATTGTTGTCAAGCCCGCGTCTCAAACGCCTTTGTCTGCGTTGGCTCTGGCTGAGTTGGCGGCACGCGCTGGTGTGCCGGCTGGCGTCTTCAACGTCGTGACTGGAGGCGCCCGTGAAATCGGGGGAGTCCTCACAAAGAGCCCTGCCGTGCGCAAGCTGAGTTTCACCGGTTCGACCGAAGTGGGACGGGTACTGGCCGGCCAGTGCGCACCGACGCTCAAACGGATGTCCCTCGAGCTGGGAGGAAATGCTCCGTTCATCGTCTTCGATGACGCAGACCTGGATGCAGCCGTAGAGGGTGCCATCGCGTCGAAGTACCGCAACAGCGGTCAAACGTGCGTCTGCGCGAACCGGTTCCTGGTGCAATCGGGCGTGTACGACCAATTTGCTGAAAAACTGGCTGCGGCTGTCTCTCGCCTGCAGGTGGGCAACGGGTTGGATTCCGGTGTCCAACAAGGTCCGCTGATTGACCCGCCCGCGTTGAGCAAGGTCGAGGAACTCGTGACCGAGGCAGTGAAGGCTGGCGCCACGATTGCGGCCGGTGGCAAGCGTCACGAGCTGGGTCGAACCTTCTTTGAACCCACCGTCCTGACACGTGTGACATGCAGCATGCGTGTGGCCAATGAAGAAATCTTTGGCCCTGTGGCACCTCTGCTTCGGTTCGAAACTGAGGAAGATGCAATTCGGCTGGCCAACAGCAGCGAATTCGGGCTCGCCTCCTACTTCTTTTCCCGAGACCTTGCGCGTGTCTGGCGAGTCGCAGCTGCCATCGAGGCTGGAATGGTTGGTGTGAACACCGGCATCATCAGCACGGCCGTGGCGCCTTTCGGAGGCGTCAAACAGTCCGGGATGGGACGTGAAGGCTCCCGCTATGGAATCGAGGAGTACATGGACACCAAGTACGTGTGCCTTGGTGGATTGACACGATAAATCGGAGAACCCCATGGAAACTGAGCAACAACTGCGCGCCGACCTTGCCTCTTGCTACCGCCTGTTCGACTGGCTGGGTTGGACTGAACTCATCTTCAATCACATCACGGTGCGCGCCCCGTCGGCCGACGGCAGCAAGCCTGAGTACTTGATTAACCAGTTCGGTCTGCATTACGCAGAGGTCCGGCCGGACAACCTGGTCCGCATCGACATCGACGGGAACACCCGAGACGGCAGTGCGGCACGGGTCAACCGTGCTGGTTTTGTCATCCACAGCGCCATCCATGCTGCTCGAGATGACGCTCATTGCATCATGCACATCCACACCACAGAGGGATGCGCCGTTTCGTGCAAAGAAGATGGCTTGCGCCACGACAATTTCTACAGCGCCATGCTGTACGACGACGTGGGCTACCACGACTATGAGGGTGTCACCACCAACCTGGACGAACAACCTCGTCTGGTGAAGTCACTGGGAAACAAGAACCACCTCATTCTTCGAAACCATGGCCTGCTGGTTGTTGGGCCGGACATTCCGACCGCGTTCAACCGTCTGTGGACGCTGCAGCGCGCGTGCGAGATTCAGTTGGCATCAGACAGCGGGCGAGGTGAGAACAGGCCCATACCCCAAAAACTTCTGGAGACGGTGCCGCAAACGCGCGTCGCGGGTCGAGGCGACGTGAACCAGCTCATCTTTGATGCGATGCTTCGCAGAGCCGGGCTTTTGGCGGCTTAGAACAGTGAATGCCGGACGCGCTCGCGCCGCACGTCCGGCATGTTTCTCAACTGATTACGGAAGTTTCGTGCTGGAACGCCTGTATCACCCGAGCGGTGTCCTCAGGAGTCCCTATGCTGATACGCACCCATTCAGGCAGAGCGTAAGAGTTCACGGGTCGGACGATGAGCGCGTGCCGCTCAAGTCGGTTGCTCCAAGCAGCTCCGTCGCCCACCTTTGCCAGCACAAAGTTGGTGTGCGACTCGACAGTGCGAATGCCAAGTTCATTCAGACTGCGCACGAGCAGTTGACGGCACTGGTCGTTGTTGGAAATCGTTTTGCGCAGAAATTCTGTGTCTTGCAAGGCCGCCGCGGCGGCTACCTGTGCCTGCTGGGTCACGGTGAACGGAGGGCGCACCTTGCGCAGCATGTCCGCCAAAGGCTTCTGAGCAATTCCGTATCCCACGCGCAAGCCGGCAAGTCCGTACGCCTTGGAGAACGTCCTGGTCACCAGCAGATTGGGGCACTTGCGCACCCAATCCACGCTATCGGTGCGCAGATTCGGCGGCAGGAACTCGAAGTAGGCCTCGTCCAGAAGAACGATGATGTGCGGCGGGACCTTGCTCAGAAAATCTTGCAGTTCTCCAGGGTTGAGGCAAGTCCCGGTGGGGTTGCCCGGGTTGGCGATGTAGATGAGGCTGGGGGATTCCTTGAGTGTGGCACTAAGGCCTTGCTGGTCGACCGTGAATTCGGGCGACGGCACCACGATGGATTTGGCGCCTACGCGCTGCACTGCATTGACGTAGGCTTGGAAGGAGTACTGCGCGTAGGCCGTTTTTCGGTCCACGTCCAGGATGGTGGCCACCGCGTTGCCAATCACGCTCTCGGAGCCAGCGCCGACCACAATCCAGTCCTCAGGCACACCGTGGTGCGTGGCGAGGGATTCGATGAGTTCCTTGCAGTCGTTGTCCGGGTAGCGCGAGACATCCAATTGGGCTGCCGCCAGCGCTTGCATGGCTCGCGGACTTGCGCCGAATGGGTTCTCATTGGAGGCAAGCTTTGCAATTTGACCCGGCTGCACGTTCAGTCGCTGCGCGAGGTCACTGATGGCCAGCCCCGGTACGTAGGCGCGCAGGGAGGCAATGTGGGAGGGAAGGTCAGGTGTTTGGCTCATATGTCGACTGTGCTCCTGCCCAAGACCTTTGAGCAGTCTCGCGCCATGTTCGCGATTGCCTTTGGCAATCAGCTACTCAGCCGTTTGTGTACTTTTTCAGAGAAGGTCAACCCATGACGCTCCAGCAACTCCGTGACCTACTTGCCGTCGTGTCTCATGGAGGCTATCGTGCAGCGGCCCGTGCGCTCGAGGTTTCCCAGGCGGGCCTGACTAAGAGTGTTGCAAGGCTTGAGGAGGAGCATGGCGTATCATTTCTGGAGCGCACTGTAAAAGGCATAGTTCTCACAGCGGAGGGCGAAATCTTCGTGACACGTGCTCGCGCAATCCTTGAGGAGGTTGAGCGAGCGGAAGACTGGCTTCGAGCACGCGGGAATCCGGACGCTGTGCAGGTCAAACTGGGCTTGTCCGTTGACCCGTCTTTAAGCGTGGCGCCGGCTGTTCTCAAGGACTTTCGAGCTGCTCGTCCGAACGCCACGATTCATGTGACGCAGCGCTCGGCGAGCGAGCTACTTAGCGCCATTCGAGACAATCGCCTCGACCTGGCCGTCATGCGACTTCCCGATGCCCTGGAGCATGGAGATCTCCGGCTGGAGGTGTTGTACGATTCCTCGGCGACGATTCTGGCTCGCAAGGGGCACCCTCTCGCCGGCGCGAAGACCATTCACGAACTGGCCAAGACCGAATGGATTGTTCTCGGAGACCCTGCGCGACCTGGCGAGCAAGATGAAAGCATCCGTGAGCTCTTCCTGCAACACCGCTTGGGACGCCCCAGATTTGCTGTGGTGTCAGACTCGCTATTTGGGGCGGTGTCGATGCTTCTGGAATCCGATTGCGTAGCGCGCTTACCTCTCAGTGTGCTGCGTCACCACCTTGCAGGGGGCTCCCTCACTGAGATCTGCGTGCGCGAGCAGTTGGACCTCAGCTATCAGGTCGGAGTTGTCTGCAAGTCGAGCCGGCGTCTGAGCCGTGAGGCCACTCAACTTGTGGCAATGATGAAGTCGTTCTCCCGGATGACAAAAAGCCCAACGAGACAGCGGTAATGCTGCTTCGATGGACCTTCCAAAAGACCAACTGAAGATACTTGCTCTGGCTTGAACTCGGACTCGCGAACGATAGGATCCACTGCTTGAGCTCGGCAGCCTGCAGCTGAGTGAACTGGGCTGACGGCAGACAGGGGATAGGCAAAGTGCGGTGTCTCGGCCGCTTTTGCCATCGTGCAAGAAGTGCTGCTCTCTGACTACCTATTGCGGGTGCTCGCGATTACCCTGGGAAATCACTTCTTACAGAGCATGAAAGCTCATCGCAGCAGCGCCTTGGAGGTCTTCGGGCACCCTTCATTCGAAAGTGCTTGTCCGCTTGGTGGACAATAGAGCTTCCAAGACTTTGCGAGGTGGGAATGGCTGCTGCAGAAAAGAGTGAAAACGTCCGAGCCGTAGGCCGGGCGCTCGAGATCCTTCTTGCGTTCACAGAGGCCGACCCGGAGCTCTCCGCGAGCGAGTTGCTCAAACGGGTAGATTTGTCGAGGCCGACGCTTTACCGCTTACTCTACACCCTGGAGGAGCACGGCTTTCTTGTCTCAATCGGTGAGCCGCAGCGGTTTCGACTTGGGCCATCAGTGTCGCGGCTTGCTCATGTCTGGAACGGCTCTCTGGACTTGAAGACCATTGCAGAGCCCATCTTGAGGCGAGTCTGGCAAGAAACCCGTGAGACTGTCGCGCTCTTCATCCCACAGGGCAACATGCGTTTGTGCATTGAAGAGTTTCCTAGCCCGCAACCATTGAACTTCAAGCGAGGGGTTGGGTATACCGAGCGAATCGTTCGAGGAGCCTCTGGGCGAGCCATCCTCGCCCACATGAACCCTACCCCTGAAGAGCTCAAGAGCTACCTGAGTGGAACGGGATTGAACCTGAAAAAGCTTGAGGAGGAGTTGGCGTCAACTCGCAAGCGGGGCTATTCCTCGAGCCACAATGAATTGATTTCGGGTGCTGTTGCCGTAGCAGTTCCGTTCTTTGACCGAACAGGACAAGTGGCTGGTTCCATGGGTGTGTTTGGCCCGGAAGTTCGGCTTGACGCGTCCAAGCAAAAGGCCATTGCTCGCCAGCTTTTGCAAGAGGCTGCAATACTGTCTGGCGCGCTGGGAAATCAAGGGTAAGCGCGCAATTAACCACGTCCTTCCTGCTCGTGCACTGACGTGAGAGCCTACGTGCCCACGTACATGTAGATGGGAACGTAATGTCAGATTGGATTTCGGAGTTGGCCGAGCGGCTGATCGTCAGTCGCAAGCGCGAT
>QFCS01002102.1_pt1 | contig 20408 bp, 15 predicted proteins | sample 3576561 | NCBI WGS metagenome assembly QFCS01 | reverse complement strand
ATCGATCTGAAAGCCTTCCGTGCCGCCTCCCATCTTGGGCATTGCGTGCGGCGCAAACGTTCCGTCCACGCCGGTGCGCAGTGGCGGCTGCTTGTCCTGTGCCAGAACCGGCGCAGCACCCAGAAATACCGCGAGCGCCATCGCGGCCGCGCGGCGATACATCGTCGTCAAGACGTCCTCCCTTCCCAAAAACCCCAAGACACCAAGTTAGATCAGCCATTGTTGAATAGCAATTTTGAGGCCATGTTGCGGCCATGTCTGATCCCGGCCGCATCCTCGTCATCAATCCTAATTCAACGGAAGCCGTCACCCGCGGCATCGACGCGGCGATGGAGCCGCTACGCATGCCGGGCGGCCCGGCGATCGAATGCGTGACATTGAAGGAAGGCCCACCCGGCATCGAGAACCAGGCACATGTCGAGCAGGTCGTCGGCCCGATCGGAGAGATGGTACGCAAGCGCGACAATGACTGCTCCGCTTTCGTCATCGCCTGCTATTCCGATCCCGGCCTGCATGCGGCGCGCGAAATCACGTCGAAGCCCGTGCTGGGCATCGCCGAATGCGGCATCCTGACCGCGCTGACCCTGGGTCAGCGCTTCGGCGTCATCTCCATCCTGCGCAAGTCGATCCCGCGCCATCTGCGCTACGTGGGTCAGATGGGATTGAACGACCGCATGGCCGGCGACCGCGCAATCGGTCTCGGCGTCGTCGAGCTGGCCAACGAGGCGCGGACCTTCGCACGCATGGCCGAGGTCGCAGCCGAGCTCCGCGATGCCGACGGCGCCGACGTGCTGATCATGGGTTGCGCCGGCATGGCGCGCTATCGCGAGCGGCTGCAGCGTCACGTCGGCCTGCCGGTGGTCGAGCCGAGCCAGGCGGCAGTGTCCATGGCGATCGGCCGCTCACGCCTCGACTGGGAGTCCTGATCGCCCCTATCAGGTTGGCAGCAGCCAGCCGACGTCAGGCGAATTCGACCGCGTGGCGGATCTGGAAGCCGCCGAGCAGTTGGCTGCACTGCTGCTCGATCGTATCGGGCGTCAGGAGACCTGGCTTGCCGATGCGCACGACGGCCAGCGTACCGTGGGTCGGGTCGTCACGAACCGAGACGCTGGCGGCGACGCCCTGAGCCTCCAGGGGGGCAATGGCCGCCTCGAAGGCGAGTTGCGCCGCCTGAAGTCTCAGGGCCGGTTTGAATATCTTGCCGACGCCCGTGAGCGGCATAACGGGGATCACAACGACCTGCACCGGGACCGCGGCCCGCTCGGCAATCTCGCGGCGGCAGAACTCACGCAGTTCCTCCGCCGTCGCGCCGGCGCCCGGCCGGAGCTGCACGAACGCCATGGGAAGCTCGCCGGCGTAGCTGTCCGGCAACCCGACCGCCGCCGCGGTCTCGACGGCGGGATGCCGGGTGAGCACCTCTTCCATGACGACAGGATCGATATTGTGGCCGCCACGGATGATCAGGTCCTTGGAGCGGCCCGTGAGCCACACATAGCCGTCTTCATCGATCCGGCCGAGATCACCGGAATCGAGCCAGCCATCCGCCAGCACCGTACCCTTGTCGTGACGCGGATCGAGATAGCCTGGCGTGACCTGTGGACCACGCATCAACACATGCCCGATCCGGCCGACCGCGCAGTCGCCGCGGATCGTGCCATCGGGCGCGACATCGGCAATGCGCACTTCGGTGTACGGCAGGCGCAGCCCGACCGAACCTGGCCGACGCTCGCCGTGCAGCGGATTCATGGTCGAATAGCAATGCACCTCGGTCATTCCGTAGCCTTCGACGACCGGTACGCCGATTTCCCGCTCGATGCGCCGGATGAGCTCGACCGGCACGGTCGATCCGCCAGACACAAAGGTGCGTAACGATCCGAGATCGTGACCATCGCGCGTCACGTTCATGACCGCCGCCAGCGTCGTAGGCACGGCACCGGCGACGTTGACGCCATGGCGTTCGACGATGCTCCACCAGTCGCGCACGACGTTGGGATTGCGAGCGCCGAGCGGCGTCGGGATCACGACGGTCCAGCCGTTGGCTACCGGCGCCAGCGCGCCGAAAAGCGAGCCGCCGACGTGGAACTGCGGCAACGGGTTGAGCAGCACCGTCCCCGGCTCGAAATCGAAGACCAGCGTATTGGTCCAGGCCATCAGCGCCAGCGCGCCATGCGTGTGCCTGGCCAGCTTGGGCAGCCCCGTGGTCCCACCGGTATGGAACAGCGCGGCTACCGTGTCGCGGTCGATCGCCTTGGGAGACATCAACCTGTCGCCCGGCTGGTTGGCGCAGGCGCCGTCGAAATCGATCACGCTTTCGACTGGCGTGTCCCCGCCCACGCGAAAGACCTTGAGCTCCGGCATGGCCGCGCGGATCGCCTCCACCTTGGGCCATATGTCGGGGAAGATCGACGCATCTGCCGCGACCAGCGCCCGTGCGCCGGCCTGCTTCATGATGCCGGCAATCTGGGAGGCTTCCAGGAAATAGTTGACCGGATTTGCGACGGCGGCGATCTCGGCGCCCCACAATGCGAAGAAGGTCTCCGGCACGCTGGGCATCAGCAGCGTCACGGTGTCGAGCGGCCCGACGCCATTCGCCCGCAGCGCGTTGGCGGTCTGCAGGACGCGGCGATACAGTTCGCGGAAGCTGATGTCGTGCACACGATCGGCGGGAGCCGTGCCGGCAAGATAGCGGATGGCTGGCCTGTCACCATACTCCATCGCCGCCCGCTCCAGCAGATCAGCCACACCCACTGCGCGAATGCGCTCGCTCAGGGGCATCGCCTCCAGAGCCAGAATGTCAGAATGAGCTCGTACTTTCACCACCATCTCCCTCGGCGCAGACGTCTACTCGCGGCCGCTACCTTCTTCTGATTCCCGCACACGGGCACGACGGCAAGGCCATCTCCCGGACGGGGGTTGATCACTCGCGCCGGAACTCGTACTCGAAGCCCAGCCCGTCACGACATAGCGCCAGCGTATCGCTGATGCGCCGGCATGTCAGGCTGTTCGGTGGTCCGTTCCAGTTCGCCTGGCCAGGCGTGCATCGCACGGCAGGCTGAGTCGTGCCGAGCGTACTGTCGTTGCCGAAGCGCGCGGTGATCGGTGCGGTGCAGGTGATGGTACCGGTCCCGGGACAGACAGCGGTCGTGCGCCGCTCGCCGCCGCCGTTCGCGCCAAAGCAGATGCGACCGGCGTTCACGGTACACCGCTCGGACCGGCCGGCGAAGCCGATCGTACCCTGGGTGTCCTGGCCGAGCCGCCAGCAGCCCTGCAGCATGCCGAGGTCCTTCCGCGCCCATCGATCCGCAGGCAGCGGTGGCGGCGCCTTGGCGATGGGCGCCTTCGGCGGCTCGACTGGCTTGGGCGGCTCCGGCCGCTTGCACTGCGCAAGACGTCCCCTGATATCGCCCGCGACGGTGGCCAGCTCGGCTGCAAGATTCTTTCCGTCGGTCTCGACCGTCGCCAGGGCCGCCTTCAGTGCCGCCGTGGGGTCAGGTGGCGGCGCCGGTGCGGGCGACACCGGCGTCTCAAGTGTGGCGATGTGCGTCGACGGATCGACGGGCGCGCATGTCCGCAGCAGCCACGAGGCCATCAAAAGCACGAGAACCAGCAACACGCCCATGAGCAGGGCCGCCAGCCACCGCATCCAGCCTTCCGCCGGCCGTGTGGTGACGCTGGCCGGTCTCATCCGGGATCTCCTGACAGACGGTGCTCAGTCATGGTCCGACGGCGGTTGCCCTGCAGCAAGCATACACCGTCCTCGGGCAAAGTCGTGGCAGGCCGCCGTGATCAATCACGCCGGAGGCAGAAGACGTTGAAACGCCACGCCGCCAGGTCGATGTAGAGGCCGGGGTTTCTCAGCTCGTCGCCGTCGCGGTCGTAGACCTCGCTGCCCATTTCATCGACGAGCCGCCACTGGACGCCCCCCAAGCCAATGAACGGCAGGCTCAATCGGCACTGCGCCTGATGGTCCGAGTAGTTGATGACGACGACGTATCGATCGCCGCTGCCGCTCCATGTGAACGCGATGAAGTCCTGCCATGTCGGGTTGCCGTCCCAGGCCGGGTTCGGCGTGAGCAGGGTCCAGTCGCCGTCACTGAGAACGCAGCGCCGGTCCAGAAGGTCCAGCAGCCTGCCATAAAACCGGACGCTATCCGAGTGGGCCGGTTCGATCGGGCCGCGGCACAGGTGGACCGGTACGCGTATACGCGCGCCCTCGGACTGCCCCAGCTGGAAAAGCCGCAGACCGGGTGTGAGATAAGTCGTGACCGCCGCCGCCTGATGCCGCGCCCAGGGAAAGATCGCGGCCGCCCGCGGCTCGTCATGATTCTCGAGGAAACGTGCCAACCTGCTCTGATAGTCCAGGCTCGCCTGCAGATGGGTGCGGATCGCGCCGGCATCGGAATCGCGCAGACGATCGTATAGCCGCTTGTCGTAGCAGTAATCGAAACCCTGCTGCTGCAGCTCATGCTCGAGATCCCAGTATGCCTCCGCCAGGAACACGAAGCCGGGATGCGTCCGCCGTACCGTTGCGATCGCCCGCGGCCAGAACGCGACCGGCGTCCTCGACCAGGTGCGCTGGAAGACATGCGGCAGCAGCAGCATCGCCATATCGCACCGTACGCCGTCGCAGCGGCTGGCAACGGCCATGAGCTCGTCCTGTTGCGCCGCCTGCAATGCGGTGTTGGCGTAGTCCAGCTGCAGGGTGTCCGACCACCCGGGAAAGCTCGGGTCGCGCCCATGAGCGAGGATGAGGCTCCCCTGCCCCAGAGCCAGGCGAACGTAGTTCTCCGGCGCAGACGCGAGCAAGCGCTCGTCGCCGGCAATGTAGTAGTCGGGATGCGCCGCGACCCATGGGTGATCGAGCGCCGTATGGTTGGGCACGAAGTCGAGCATCAACCGCACTCCGCGCTGGGCGAGCCTGCTGCGGAAGGAGGCCAGGGCCGCGTCGCCTCCGAGCGCTGCGTCGACTTCGTAGCCGACCACGGCGAAGCACGAGCCGCAGATATCGACGTCCGTCAGATCGGGCAAGGCAACCTCGAAGTCGCTCCGCCATCCCGGATGGCTGCGCGAGATCGCCCGGCCGGCAGGTCCTGTCCGCCAGACTCCCAGCAGCCAGACCCAATCGAACCCCTGCCCGGCGATCCCGTCCAGAATCGCGTCATCGATATCGGCGAGGGACAGGCGCCTGCCCGCCTCCCGCGACAGGCCGTTCAGCCAGACTCTTGCATTGACTTCAAGCAGCGTCGGATAGCGCGACGGCGCCTCGAACCTAGTCATGGAGCTCGGCAATCATGTTGGCGACCAGTGCGCTCCATCCCGTCTGGTGCGAGGCCCCCAGGCCACGGCCAGTGTCGCCGCAAAAATACTCGTGGAAGAGTACGTAGTCCCGGAAGTGTGGATCCGTCTGCATCTTCTCGTTGGCGCCGAAGACGGCGCGCCGCCCCGCCTCGTCACGGCGAAAGATGCCAATCAGGCGACTGCGAAGATCATCTGCGATCTCCTTTATGGAATGCATGTGGCCTGATCCGACCGGGCACTCGAACCGGAAGCCGTCGCCATAGAACCTGTGGAACTTCATCAGGCTCTCTATGAGAAGATAGTTGATCGGCATCCAGATCGGTCCGCGCCAGTTCGAATTCCCCCCAAACAGGTCGCTCTCCGATTCGGCAGCGACGTACCTGACCTCGCCACGAAAGCCGTTTGCCTCGAAGACGTATGGATTGTCGCGGTAGTAGCGCGAAAGCGACCGTATTCCGTAATCGGACAGGAACTCGTTCGGGTCCAGGATCCGCTCCAGCAGCTTCGAGGCTCGAAAGGCTCTCACGATCGCCAGCAGACGTGTGTCGTCGGCACCCGGCGCATTCCAGCGGGAGACCAGGGAGGCGAGCTTCGGCCGGTAGTGCAAGTACCAATCCATCCGCTTCACGAACAGCGGCATACGTTCGAGCTTGGCGGCGTCGATCGCCTCGACGGCAAACAAGGGGATCAGGCCGACCAGAGAGCGTAGTCGCAAGGGCGTCGCCCGACCGTCGTCCATCACGAGCCAGTCGTAGAAGAAGTTGTCGGCGTCGTCCCACAGGCTCATCCCCTCGCCGCCGAGATTCGTCATGGCACCGCCGATCATCAGGAAGTGCTCGAAGAACTTCGTCGCAATGTCCTGATAGACGTCGTCCTCCTGCGCCAACTCGATCGCGATGCGCAGCATGTTGAGGCAGTACATCGCCATCCAGGACGTGCCATCGGACTGCACCAGGGTGCCGTCGACGGGCAACGGTGCCGACCGGTCGAAGACACCGATATTGTCCATGCCGAGGAAGCCGCCCTGGAAGACATTGAGACCGTGCGGATCCTTGCGGTTCACCCACCAGGTGAAGTTGAGCAACAGCTTGGTGAACACGGTTCCGAGGAACTTGCGGTCACCCTTGCCGTTCCGGCGACGTCCGATATCGAAGAGACGCAGGGCCGCCCACGCATGCACCGGCGGATTGACGTCGCTGAAGTTCCATTCGTAGGCAGGAAGCTGGCCGTTCGGGTGCATGTACCAGGACTGGCAGAGCAGGATCAGCTGGTGCTTCGCGCTCTCGAGATCCAGATGGGCGAGCGTCGTGAGATGGAAGGCCCAGTCCCAGGCAGCGAACCAGGGGAACTCCCACTTGTCCGGCATGGAGACGACATCATCCATGTTGGCATGCAGCCAATCGTTGTTGCGACCAGAAAGCCGGCTACGCGGCGGTTTCGGCTGGGTCGGATCGCCGGCCAGCCAATCGGTCACATCATAATGGTAATACTGCTTCGACCACAGGACGCCGGCAAAGGCCTGACGCTGGATAAGCCGCAGGTCCTCATCCAACACCTTCGTTTGCAACTCGGCATAGAAGGCATCGGCCTCAGACAGACGCTGGGCCATGACGGCGTCGAAGCCGTCGAAAGGCATAGCCTGCGGGCGGCCCACCGTCAGCCGGACTCGCACGCTAGCGGATTCCCCGGCCGGAATGGTACGTCGGAAGATGCCGACCGCCTTGGTGCCCCTGACGGAATTGACCGCTTCCTGGTGGCCCCTCACCACATAGTCGTGGAAGCCGTCCTTGTAGAGATGTCCGGCATCGTCGCTGCCATACAGCTTCACCACGTTGGTGTCGTTGTCGCAGAACTTGATCTCGTCGGGTTCATCGAACTGCACGGTGTGCGCCGCCAGGCTGTCATGCTCCACGATGACGTTGTCGCCATTGCGCCAGAGCGCGGGCCTCCGGCTGTCGGCCTGCCAACTCCACGTGTTGCGAAACCAGACCTGCGGCAGAATGTGGATCGACGCCGCCTCCGGACCGCGGTTCGTCACCGTCAGACGCAGGAGGATGTCTTCGGCATCCGCTTTCGCGTACTCGATCGCGACGTCGAAGTATCGATCGTCGTCGAACAGGCCGGTGTTCAGGATCTCGAATTCGGGCTGGCGACGGTCGCGCCGCGCATTCTCCTGCACCAGCCGCTCATAGGGATACTCGGCCTGCGGATACTTGTAGAGCATCCGCGCGTAGCTGTAGGTCGGCGTGGCATCGAGATAGTAGTAGAGCTCCTTGACGTCCTCGCCATGATTGCCCTGGCGGTTGGTCAGGCCGAACATCCGCTCCTTCAGGATCGGATCCTTGCCGTTCCACAAAGCGACGGCGAGGCAGATCCGCTGCTTGGCATCGCAGAAGCCGCCGATCCCGTCCTCGCCCCAGCGATAGGCACGGCTGGACGCATGATCGTGGGGAAACGAATTCCAGGCATCGCCGTCGGCACTGTAGTCTTCACGCACCGTGCCCCACTGCCGCTCGCTGACGTAAGGCCCCCAGTGGTGCCACGGTCGATGTTGAGCATGGGCTTCAGCGAGCCGATCAGCCTCAGGGTTGTTCCTCACCATGCGATGTTCCGCCCCGTCTCATTGCGAGGTTCGTGGTGCCGAAGCCGTGACCCCAAGCCGACGAACGATCTCGTCGACGATCTCGGTGACAGACTGCCCGACATCGACCGTCAGGGCATCTTCCGCCGCAGACGGTTCCTCGAGTGCTTCGAACTGACTCTGCAACAGCCCCGCCGGCATGAAGTGCCCGCTGCGTCCCGCGAGGCGGCGCGCGACGAGATCGTAGCTGCCGCGCAGGTAGACAAGCCGGACTTCCGGGCGATCGCCGACGACGACTTCCCGGTAAGCGCGTTTCAACGCGGAGCACGTGATGATGCCCGGCAGGCCGCGGTCGCGCTGTCCGTCTATCCAGTCGGCAATCCGTTCAAGCCATGGTGCGCGATCCTCGTCGGTCAATGGAACCCCGGCACGCATCTTGACGACATTCGTTTCGGGATGGAGGGAGTCGCCTTCCTCGAAAGACCAGCCCAGACGCGCGGCAAGTTCCTTCGCGATCGTCGACTTGCCCGAGCCGGAAACGCCCATGACGACAAGCACCGGCGGCCGGCCGCGATGCGCACGCGCACTCTCCAGGCAATGGACACCACCCTCGTCCGCGACGAAAGCCTGATCGGCGCGGCCGATGAAGAGACCACTTTCGACGACCCCGACAATGCGGCGAATGCGGTCCTCCAGCAGTCCAGGAGCGGCGATGGCGCCGAAGCTGCAATCAAGGATGGCGTTGCCGCCGTCGGTCACGAAAGGATGCCCCTCCGCCGACTGACGCTGCCGGACATCGGCGCCGAGCGCCTCGAGAGATGAGGCGGTCGCCTCCAGACCAAAGGGCACGACTTCGACGGGTACCGGGGTGTTCGCGCCGAGCCTGTCGACGAGCTTCGCTCCATCGACGACGATGACCAGACGGCGGCTTGCAGCCGCCACGATTTTCTCGCGCAACAAGGCGCCGCCCAGTCCCTTGATCAGGTTCAGGCTGTCGCGCTCGACTTCGTCGGCCCCGTCGATCGTCAGATCGATCCGACGGTGTTCGGCGAAACTTGTCAGCGGAAGGCCTGCAGCCTTCGCCTGGGCCGCGGTGCGCTCGGACGTCGGGATGCCGGCAAACCGCAACCCGTGGCGGTGCCGGCGAGCGAGAGCCTCGACCGCGAAGGCCGCCGTCGAACCGGTGCCGAGTCCCACGATCATGCCGTCCTGCACCAGTTCCGCCGCGGCTTGCGCAGCTGCGCGCTTGAGGTCGTCCCGGGATCTATCGGCAGCCCCAAGAATGCTCATGACGCGGAGGCTCCGGCTTCGGCTGCCGAGCGTATTGCCGCGATGGCCGCTCCGTAGTCAGCGCAGCCGAAGATCGCGGAGCCGGCCACGATCGCGGTGGCGCCTGCCGCCGCGGACTGACGCGCGGTCTCGACATTCTCGCCGCCGTCGACCTCGATTACCGGTGCGAGCTTGCGCTGCCTGCACATGTCGCGGATGCGCCGGATCTTGGGCAGCATCTCGGGCAGGAAGCTCTGTCCGCCGAAGCCCGGATTGACCGTCATCACGAGAATGATGTCGCAGAGATGCAGGACGTATTCCACGAGTTCGGGGGGACTCCCCGGATCGAGCACGACTCCCGCCTTCTTGCCAAGAGCCCGGATCTGCCCGAGCACGCGATGAAGATGGATGGTCGAGCCGGGCTCCGCCTGCACCAGGATATGATCGGCGCCCGCCTCGGCGAAAGCCGCCAGGTAGCGTTCCGGCTCGACGATCATCAGATGGACGTTGAGCGGCTTCGACGTCGAGCGGCGAATGGCCTGCAGGACGACTGGACCGATGGTGATGTTGGGCACGAAGCGTCCGTCCATCACGTCGACATGGATCCAGTCGGCACCCGCGGCATCCACCGCACGGACCTCCTCGCCCAACCGGGAGAAGTCGGCCGAGAGCACCGAGGGCGCCACAAGGATGGATCCCGCCATCGGTCAGCTCTCCGGCCAGGCCGCCCGGTCGACGAACCAGACCAGATCGCCGCGAGGCTGGAGGCGCGCTGCCGGTACCTCGCTGCCGCCGGCGGCGATCGTGCGGAGAATGTCGGCCTTCGCGCTGCCCGACACCAGGAAAGCGACATGGCGACTGCTTTCGATCGCCGGATAGGTCATGGTGATGCGAACCTCCGGCCGACCATGGGCCACCGCGGCGACCCAGCGTCGCCGCTCCTGCAGCACCGGTTCGCCCGGCAGCAATGACGCCGTGTGACCGTCGGCGCCGAGGCCGAGCAATGTGAGGTCGAACAAGGGTTTCGCGGGGTCCAGCGCCGCAGCACCGTAGGCGGCCTGCAGGGTCCGCTCGTAGCGTGCCGCCGCCTGCTCCGGACCGCCATCGACCGGCACCGGATGGATGTTCTCTGGCGGAACCGGTGCTTTGGACAGCATCGTCTGGCGGGTCATCCCGTAGTTGCTGTCCGGATGGTCGTAGGCGACGAAACGTTCGTCACCCCAGTACCAGGCGACCTTGCGCCACGGAAAGCGTCCAATGAAATCGTCGGACGCCAGCAACGTGAAAAGCGCCTTCGGCGTCGAGCCGCCGGAGAGCGACACCCGGAAGATGCCTTCCGATGCCAGCGCCGCCGCCGTCATCCATTCCGCCGCACGTCGCGCCAGTGCGGCCGGATCCGCCAGCGTCTCGACCCGTCCACTCAAACCTTCCATCTGTTCCTCAATCCGCCGCATCCAAAATGAATCGTTCCATCGCCTTGGCGAAGCCTTCGTCATTGTACGAGTCCGCCACGAGTGTCGCTTGCGCCTTCACCTGATCCGAGGCGTTGCCCATGGCGATGCTCAATCCGGAACGCTTGAACATGGGGACATCGGTCGGTTGATCGCCAATGGTGGCGATCTCCTCCAACGGTATCGAGAAGTGCTGCGACAGGAACTCTGCGACCGCGCCCTTGTTGGCGTTCTTGTTCGTGACATCCAGATAGTACGGCTGCGAGCGGTTGGCTGTCGCCCGTTGGCCGAAGGTTTCCTTGGCGCTGGCCTCGCAGCGCTGAACCTTGTCGAAGTCGTCGCTGACGCCGACCACCTTGGTCACTCTATCGAGAACCGCCGAGACGTCCGGCACGATCCGCGGCTCGAATTTGACGGTCCAGGCTTCGTGAGCGACATGCGGTGCGTCGGCCTTGGCAACGAGCCACTCGTTGCCGCGATAGACCCAGACATCGAGGCCGTGGCCACGAAGCAGTTCGATCGACTCCGCCGCGATCTCGACCGGCAGCGTCTTCTGGGCAAGGATCGTCAGGTCGGGATTGACGAACAGCCCGCCATTGAAGCCGGCGATCGGCGTATCGAGACGCAGCGGGTCCCGCAGCATCGCCATGCCCATGGGCGGTCGGCCGCTGGTGACGGCGAAACGGATGCCCGCCGCTCTCAGGCCAAGCACGGCGGCCCGGGCCCGGTCGGTCAGCACCTTGTTCTCGGTAACGAGCGTGCCGTCGACATCCGACAGCACCAGCGAGATCTTTCGTCGTGTCATCCAGCCCCTCGCCTTCAGATCATTCCAGCGGCCGCCAGGCGCGCCCATCGCGCGCCATCAGATCGTCGGCCGCAGAGGGCCCGTCACTGCCGGCGGCGTAGTTGGGAAAGCTTCCGGGCGCGACCCCCGCCCACATGTCCAGGATGGGCTGCACCGCCCGCCAGCCTGCCTCGATATTGTCCGCCCGCTGGAAAAGCGTCGCGTCACCGGTCATGCAGTCGTAGAGCAACGTCTCGTAGCCGGTGTTCGGCGCCATGTCGAAGTAGGTCTTGTAGGCGAAGTCCATGCTCACGTTTTCGAGCGTCACGTCCGGACCGGGCCGCTTGGCCGCGAACTGCAGCGAAATCCCCTCGTCCGGCTGGATGCGGAGAATCATCCAGTTGGGATTCATCTTCTCGACATGCGTTCCCCGGAACAGCGTGTAAGGCGCCTGATGGAAGCGGATCGCGACTTCCGTCCAGCGCCGCTTCAGGTACTTGCCGGTGCGTAGATAAAAGGGCACGCCGGCCCATCGCCAATTGTCGATATGCAGCTTCCAGGCGACATATGACTCGGTCCTGGATTCGGGCGACACGTTGGGTTCATTCCGGTAGGCCTGAACTGCATTGCCGAGAACGGTGCCGCCGCCGTACTGACCCCGCACCGCGTCCTTCAGTGCCCGCCGCGGCGACAGCGGCCGTATGGCCTGGATAACCTCGGCCTTCTTGTCGCGAACCGCGTTGGCGTCAAACGAGATCGGCGGCTCCATCGCGGTCAGCGACAGAAGCTGGAAGAGGTGGTTGGGAACCATGTCGCGCAGGGCGCCTGTCGACTCGTAGAATTTGCCACGGCGCTCCACACCGACCGTCTCGGCCGCCGTGATCTGGATATGGTCGATGTGCTGGCGATTCCACAGCGGCTCGAACAGGCCGTTGGAGAAACGCAGCGCCATGATGTTCTGGACGGTCTCCTTTCCCAGGAAATGATCCATTCGATAGATCTGGCTCTCGTCCAGCGTCTTCAGGATCGAGGCATTGAGCGCCTTCGCCGATGCCAGATCATGACCGAACGGCTTTTCGATCACGACGCGCCGCCACATATCGTCCTTTTCGGTCACCATATCGGCCTTGCCGAGCTCGGCGACGATGGTGCCGAAGAAGCGGTCGGCTACGGCAAGATAGAACAGGTGATTGCCGGACGTGCCTGCCGTCTGGTCCAGCTTGGCGAGGAGATCGCGCAGCCGGCCATAGGCCTGCGAATCCGTGAAGTCCCCCTGCAGGTAGATCATGCGTTCGGTCAGCCATTGCCATGCCGTCTCATCGAGACGGTCAGCCTGAAACTCGCCGCCCCGACTCGCGACGAATCCCTTCATCGTCTCCGTCAGCCCGTCGCGCCACTCGTCCGTGGTCCGGCTGTTGTGGTCGATGCCGATCAGCCGGAAACCCTCGGGCAGCCGGCGGGCCCTGACGAGGTTGTAGAGCGCCGGCACGACCAGACGCTTGGTCAGATCGCCGCCGGCGCCGAAGAGCGCCATCGCGCAGGGCGGCGCCATGGCTGCGGTGTCGGACTGGCTTCTGGCTTTCTCGGACGGCATGAATCCCCCTTACGGTTTCAGGATGTCCAGATCTCTCGCTGCAAGTTCATGGCCTCGAATTCATCGACGTCCCAGCAAGGCGAGAGCGGCCGCCACGACGGTGTCCGGCTCGAATCCGAACTTGCGCTGCAGTTCCTTGAGCGGCGCGGACGCTCCGAAGGCCTTCATGCCGATAACCCGTCCCTGGTCGCCCACGTAGCGCTCCCAACCCAGAGCCGAGGCCTGCTCTACCGCCAGCCGCGCCTTGACGGCAGGCGGCAGCACTTCCTCACGATAGGACTGCGGCTGGTGCTCGAAAATGTCCCATGACGGCATCGACACGACCCGAGACCGAATCCCCCTGCTCCGCAGCGTTTCGTGTGCCTCGACGATCAGGGCAACCTCGCTGCCAGAGGCGATCAGGATGATCTCGGGCGGCCCATCCGGTGCATCGGCCATGACATAGGCACCGCGCGACACACCGGCGGCCGACGCGTACTTCATCCGATCGAAGGTGGGCAATGGCTGGCGTGACAGCGTCAGCACGGCGGGCTGGTGGCGCAGCTGAAGAACGTACCGATACGCTTCCACGACCTCGTTGGCGTCGGCCGGGCGGAGCACGACGAGGCCCGGAATGGCCCGCAGCGAGACCAGCTGTTCGACCGGCTGATGCGTCGGTCCGTCCTCACCGTCCCCCATGGCGTCGTGCGTGAACACCAGGATGGTCGGCAGCTCCATGAGCGCCGACAGCCGGATGGCCGGACGCGCATAGTCGCTGAAGATGAAGAAGGTCGCGCCGAAGGCCCTCAGCTTCGACAGCGACAGACCGTTCACGATCGCGGCCATGGCATGCTCACGGATGCCAAAGTGGAAGTTGCGGCCGCCAGGCGTACCCGGCTCGAAGTCCCCGGCGCCGGAAAACTTCAGCGTCGTCTTGTTCGACGAGCCGAGATCGGCCGATCCTCCGAGAAACCACGGAATGTTCCGGGCCAGGATGTTCAACACCTCGCCGGATGCATCTCGACCGGCGATGCCCTTGGCGTCGGGCTTGAAGCTCGGCAGGTCGCGGTCCCATCCCTGCGGCAGCTCGCGGCGCTGCATCTGCTCGATCTCGGCGCCGAGTTCCGGGAACTGTTTGCGATACTCCGCGAACTGAGCCTCCCAGCGGCTGCGCAGCTCGGCGCCACGGGTGCCGATACCGGCGTCGAAGGCTTCCATGACGCCGTCCGGCACGAGGAACTTCGCATCCTCCGGCCAGCCATAGGCGCGCTTGGTGAGCTTCACCTCTTCGTCGCCCAGCGGTTCGCCATGGGCCGCTGCCGTATCGATCTTGTTCGGTGAACCGTACCCGATATGGCTGTCGAGGATGATCAGGGTTGGCCGCCCCCTGGTCTGCCGGAAGATGGCAAGCGCATCCTCGATGCGCTTCAGGTCGTTCGCATCACCGACACGCAGCACGTTCCACCGGTAGGCGAGGAAGCGTGCAGCCACATCCTCGGTGAAGGTGATGTTCGTGCGGCCTTCGATGGTGATGTGATTGTTGTCGTAGATCCAGCAGAGATCGTCGAGCTCGAGATGGCCGGCAAGCGAGGCTGCTTCCGACCCCACTCCTTCCATCAGGCAGCCGTCGCCGCAGATCGCGTAGACATTGTAGTCGAAAAGATCGAAGCCCGGCTTGTTGTACCGGCTCGCGAGCCACTTCCGGGCGATGGCCATGCCGACGCTGGTGGCGATACCCTGTCCGAGCGGTCCCGTGGTCGTCTCGACACCCGACACCCAATGATACTCGGGATGGCCCGGCGCCTTGCTGTCGATCTGCCGGAAGCGGCGGATGTCGTCGAGCGTGACCGACGGCTCGCCCAGGCGTTCGTACTCGGCATTCACGGCGCGCGTGCGCGTCAGGTACAGCATCGACCACAGCAGCATCGAGGCGTGGCCGTTCGACAGCACGAAGCGATCCCGGTCGGGCCAGATCGGATCCTGGGGATCGAAGCGAAGCACCCTGTTCCAGAGCGTATAGACCAGTGGCGCCAGCGCCATCGGCGTGCCGGGATGGCCCGACTTGGCCTGCTGCACCGCATCGATCGAGAGCGTGCGGATGGTGTTGATCGCCAGTTGGTCGAGCTCTTCGCTGGTCATGTCCCCGGCTCCTCGCGGCGTCTGTCTCGAATGATCAGGACTTGGCGGGCTTCTCGATATGTCCGCCGAACTGGTAGCGCATGGCCGACAGGAGCTTGTCGGCGAAATCCGCTTCGCCGCGGGAGCTGAACCGCTCGTAGAGCGCCGAAGAGAGAACGTGGGCCGGCACGCCTTCGTCGATCGCAGCCTTGATGGTCCAGCGGCCCTCACCGGAATCGGACACCCGCCCGCCGAACTTGGACAGGGCGGGATCCTCGACCAGAGCGGCAGCCGTGAGGTCGAGCAGCCAGGACGCGATCACGCTGCCACGGCGCCAAACCTCTGCTACATCCGGCAGATCGAACTCGTATCGGTAGTGCTCGGGATCGCGCAGCGGCGTGGTCTCCGCATCGACGGCCCCCGACCGGTTCCCGATATTGGCAGCCTTGAGAACGGCCATGCCTTCCGCGTAAGCCGCCATGACCCCATATTCGATGCCGTTGTGAACCATCTTCACGAAATGGCCGGCGCCGTTTGGCCCGCAATGCAGCCAGCCATCCTCGGACGTACCGCCTGCCTTCTTCTCGCGCCCCGGCGTACGCGGAATGTCGCCACGACCGGGTGACAGCGTGGCGAATATCGGCGACAGGCGCTTCACGGTATCGGTTTCGCCACCGACCATCATGCAGTAGCCGCGCTCGAGTCCCCAGACTCCGCCGCTGGTACCGACGTCGACATAGTGGATATGCCGCGGCGCCAGCTCGCCGGCGCGACGGATGTCATCGACATAGTAGGAATTGCCGCCGTCGATCACGATGTCGCCGGCCTCGAGATGGGGCACGAGGTCGGCGATCGTCCTGTCCACGACGCCGGCCGGCACCATCAGCCAGACGGCGCGCGGCGCCTTCAAAGCCTTGACGAATTCGGCCAGAGACGCCGCACCAACGGCCTTCTCCTCCACAAGCTCGGCTACCGCCTTCGGCGACATGTCGAAGACCACGCACTCGTGTCCGCCCTTCAGCAGGCGGCGCACCATGTTCGCCCCCATTCGGCCAAGGCCGATCATTCCCAACTGCATGGTCAGCCCTCCTCGAAGAGTTCAACGAATTTCCGAAAGCGGCCGGCGATCCGGGCCGCCGCCTCCTCCCGAGTCGCCTTGCCGGCATGCCAAGCCACCAGCGGATCCCAGAAGACGGTGCGGCCGACCGCGAAGCCGACAAACCCCGGGGTCGCCGCCGCGATGCGAAGCCACTCGCCGACCTTGCCCTCGTCCTCACCGCGACCGAGGATGATACAGCCGACGCGATCGCGACCGCCGTCGCGTGCCGCAGCCGCGACGGCTTCGCAGTCCTCAGCCCGGTCGAGTCCTTCGATCTTCCAGAGGTCCGGCTCGACGCCGGCCGCCTGCAACTCGCGTATCGCGTCTACCATCAGGCTAGGCCGCACCTCGAGATCGTAGGCTTTCCGATCCCCATTGAGCCGGTCGAGCTGCGAATGCTCCGGCGGCACCAGCAGTTCGAAGATGAAGCGGCTGCGGCTCCGCGTCGCGAGGTAGTCGGACAGACGCTTCAGCCGGCCGGCCTGCCGACGGTTCAAGGCTTGGTCGCCCCCCGGGTTGTAACGGACCAGCACCTTGCAGAAGGTCGGGGCGAAGGCTTCGATATGGCGTTCGAAGTCGTCGCCGTACTCGAAATCGAATTCGTCCTGGCCGCTCTTCTCGGCTGGACAGGCCGTCGCGATTCCCCGGTCGGCGGCATCGCGCAGGATCGCGGCGCCGAACTGCTCGTCGACGAGGATCCCCGCTTTCGCTGCCGGGACGCCGGCCGCCAATGCCGAGCGGAAGCCATCATAGATGATCTGTTTCGCGCCGCTGATTTCGGTTGTCTGGCCGGCATCGAGCGGCGGCTTCCAGCCGAACAAGCCGCTCTGGAAGGAGCCGCGATGATCGAACGGCAGGATGTAGAGGGGCCGATCATATCCCCTCGTCATCAGACAGATCCCTTGAGTCGGCGGTAGCGGCGGATCAAGGCATTGGTCGAGCCATCATGCTCCAGCATCGGTTCGGCTTGATTCTCCAGCTCCGGCACGATGCGCTGCGCCAGCGCCTTACCCAGCTCCACGCCCCACTGGTCGAACGAATCGATCTGCCAGATCGTGCCCTGTGTGAACACGCTGTGCTCATAGAGCGCCACCAGCCTGCCCAGCGCCGCCGGCGTCAGCTCGTCCAGCATAAGGGTGTTCGACGGGCGGTTGCCAGCGAACAGCCGATGGGGCACGAGCCAGTCAGGCGTGCCCTCCGCCTCGACCTGCTTGGCGTCCTTGCCGAAGGCCAGCGCCTCGCTCTGGGCGATGACACTGGCAACCAGCATGTCGTGGTGGCGCCCCAGGGGATTGAGCGAGCGCGCGAAGACGATGAAATCGCACGGCACGAGGCGCGTGCCCTGGTGCAGCAACTGATAGAATGAGTGCTGGCCGTTCGTCCCGGGCTCGCCCCAGTAGATCGGTCCCGTATCGTAGTCCACGGCCCGGCCGTCCAACGTAACGTGCTTGCCGTTGCTCTCCATGGTCAGCTGCTGGAGGTAGGCCGGGAAGCGCTTCAAGTACTGTTCGTAGGGCAGCACGGCGACCGTCTGCGCCCCGAAGAAGTTATTGTACCAGACAGCGAGCAGGGCCATCAGCACCGGCAGGTTGCGCTCGAATGGTGCAGTTCGGAAATGCTCGTCCATCTCGTGGAAGCCACCCAGCATGGCGCGGAAGTTTTCCGGCCCGATCGCGATCATCGTCGACAGGCCGATCGCCGAATCCATCGAATAGCGGCCACCGACCCAATCCCAGAAGCCGAACATGTTGTCCGCATCGATGCCGAACTTCGTGACTTCCGTGGCGTTGGTCGACACGGCGACGAAGTGCCTGGCCGTCGCCGAACCGTCGCCGTTCAGCCCCGCCAGCAGCCATTCGCGGGCCGTAAGGGCATTGGTCATGGTCTCCAGCGTGGTGAACGTCTTGGACGAGACGATGAACAGCGTTTCCGCAGGGTCGAGGCCCTGAACCGCCTCGGCGAAGTCCGTGCCGTCGACATTGGACACGAAGCGGAAGGTCATCGACCGTTCGCTGTAGTGCTTCAATGCCTCGTACGCCATGACGGGCCCGAGATCGGAACCACCGATGCCGATATTGATGACGTTGCGGATCCGCTTTCCGGTATGGCCGTGCCAGGTGCCGCTGCGCACACGCTCGGCAAAGGCGGCCATACGATCGAGAACGGCATGCACCTCCGGCACCACGTTCTGACCGTCGTGCAGGATCGACTCTCCCTCGGGCGCCCGCAGCGCCACATGCAGCACGGAACGCTTCTCCGACACGTTGATCTTGTCGCCGCGGAACATCGCGTCGATCCGCTGGCGCAACGCCGACTCCTCGGCGAGCTGCAGGAGCAGCTTCAAGGTCTCCTCGGTCACGCGGTTCTTGGAGTAATCGAGGTAGATTCCGGCCGCCTCCGCGGTGAATCTTTCCCCTCGCTTGTCATCACCGACAAACAGCTGCCGCAGGTCCAGCTTCTCGATCTCGCGACTGTGCTTCCGGAGCGCGCTCCATGCCGGACGGCGACGCAAAGCTCGTACCTTCATTTTTCGTTCCCTCGTCACTTCTTCATTCGACGCGGCCTCGGGCCATCCGACGTCGCGATCAGCCGGCCTTGCGCATCTTCACGCTCTTCGCCGCCACGCGTTCCATCAGATCGTTCCACGACTTGACGAAGGACGCCTCCCCTTCATCCTGCAGTCGTACGGCGAGCGCACCGACGTCGATACCTGCCTTGGTGAAATCGCCGAGCACCGTTTCGCAATCCCCACCGTCCGGCGCGAGCGTGCTGCCGAGTTCACCATGGTCGCCGAAGGCCTTCAGCGTGCCCTCGGGCATGGTGTTGACGGTGAATGGCGCGGCGAGCGCCTTGACGTAGAGCGTGTCTGAGGCCTGGGGGTCCTTGGTGCCGGTGCTGGCCCAGAGAAGCCGTTGCGCGCGCGCTCCGGCATTGGCGGCGCGCTGGAAGCGCGACGAGGCAAGCAGTTCGGTATAGGCCTTGTAGGCACGCTGGGCGACGGCGATGCCCAGTCGGTTCGTCAGGCCGGCTGGCACCTTGCCTGCGACCGCCACGTCCCAGCGGCTGACGAACAGCGAGGCGACCGATGCGACCGCCGGGTTGAGGCCGGCTTCTATGCGCCGCTCGACGCCGCGCAGGTAGGCTTCCGCCGCCGCCACGTACTGCTCGGCCGAGAACAGCAACGTGACGTTGACCGGAATGCCCGCAAAGATCGCCTTCTCGATGGCAGGCAGTCCCTGCGGTGTGCCGGGAATCTTGATGAAGAGGTTCGGCTTGCCGCCACGCTTGTGAAGTTCACTGGCCGCCGCCAGGGTTTCATCAGCATTGCGCGCCAGCAGGGGCGACACCTCCAGAGACACCCACCCGTCCACGCCGTCGGTCCGCGTGAAAACCGGCATGAAGAGATCGGCCGCCCGCGAGAGATCGGCCAGCGCCAGATCGAAGAACACCGCCTCGCCCGTCCCCCCTGCCTCCGCGCGGCGAGCGATGTCGGCATCGTAGATCGCGCTCTTGCCGATCGCGTTGTCGAAGATCGTCGGATTGGAGGTAAGTCCCGTCACCGCGAGGTCGGTCACGTAGCGTTGCAGCGTTCCGCTGTCGAGCAGCTCGCGTGTGATGTTGTCGAGCCAGAGGCTCTGGCCGATGTCGTGAAGCGCCTTGGTCGGGTTCATCGCGTCACCTTCTGTTGGCATTCGCCGCCTGCGGCGCCATCAATGGCCGCAGCAAGTCATCGTCGAGCAGATCTCCGATAGTCTCGATAGTCAGGTCAGCGGGCGGCAGAGCGCTGAGGACCTTGGCGTCATGGGCGTAGCTGCCCTGCCTGGGGAATACTGTCGTAACACGTTCCTTCCAGAACGTCTTGACCGCAGTGAGGATGCGAAGCTTGTCGTCCACGAGGACGTAGCGCTCAGCCGGATACCGTCGCTCCACGTCGTGCAGAGCCTCCTCCTTGTGGATGTAGATGAGCACGTGCCCGTCCACAGCATCAGCTATCCCCGCACGCTCGACCTTGCGGGGCTGGAAGACGACGTCGCCGTCGGACAGGATCACTGTTGGCGCCAGGCTGCGCAGCCGCGCCACCACGTCCAGGGCACGCGGATAGAGCCGGCCGCCGAATGGATAGTCGATCAGAAAATGCGACATCGACAGAAGCTCGACATCCATAGGGTGTTCGCCGCGGTAGCGTTGCAGGGCGCCGATATAGTCGCGGTAGCCCAGCTCTTCGAAGAGGTCCT
>QFCS01001223.1_pt1 | contig 20434 bp, 20 predicted proteins | sample 3576561 | NCBI WGS metagenome assembly QFCS01 | reverse complement strand
GCCCACGGGGACGTTCCGGACGACCTGCCCTGGTGAGGTCGGCGCGCGAGCGCCGGTCGAGGAGCTACTTCACCTCGAGCAGGTCCACCACGAAGATGAGGGACTCGCCGGGCTTGATGACGCCGCCCGCGCCGCGGTCGCCGTAGCCGAGGTGCGGGGGGATGACGAGCTGGCGGCGGCCGCCGACCTTCATGCCCTGCACGCCGGTGTCCCAGCCCTGGATGACCTGGCCGATGCCGAGGCGGAACTGCAGCGGGGTGCCGCGGTTGTAGGACGCGTCGAACTCCTCGCCGGTGGACAGGGCGACGCCGACGTAGTGCACGGAGACGGTGTTGCCGGAGGTGGCCTCGGCGCCGTCGCCCACGGTGAGGTCGGTGATGACGAGGTCGGTGGGCGGGGTGGGGTCGACGAAGTCGATCTCGGGCTTCTGCATGCGCTCCACCCTACGGCGTCGCCCGGGGCGGCCGCGGTCCGGTGGCGCTGGGCTCGTTGACAAGTTACGGATAAGTAAATAACGATGGTCGCTGCCGTGACGGCCGTCACGTGCGGGACTCGGGAGGTACTCATGGGCAGCAGGCGGTTCGGGCGGACCGGACGTCTCGGGCGGCGTACGGCCGCGGGCGCGGTGGCGGTCGCGGCGCTGGTCGGCGGGCTCGCCCCGGTCGGACCCGCGACGGCGGTGCCACCGGCCCCCGTGGAGGTGGCGGTCGCCGCGGAGGTCCCCGCGCCGGACGACCCCTTCTACGTCTACGACGGCACCACGCCGCTCGCCGACCTGGCGCCCGGCGCCGTGCTCGACACCCGTGCCGTGCGCTACTCGCTGGCCGGCCTGCCGCTGCCCGTCGACGTCGTCCAGATCCTCTTCCGCACCACCGACCAGCAGGGGCGCGCGGTCGCGGGCGTGACCTCGGTCCTCAAGCCCGCGTCGGGCAGGAGCGACAAGGTCGTGTCCTACGAGTCGTTCTACGACTCCTTGAACCCGGAGGACGGCCCGTCGCGGTCCGTCACCGGGGGCACCAGCATCGGGGGCCTCGCCGTGCACTTCGAGTCGGCGCTGATGGCGCCCCTGCTGCTGCAGGGCTACGCCGTGGTGATGACCGACATCCAGGGTCCGACCGCGGACTTCGCCGCCGGCCCGGAGTACGGGCAGGTCAGCCTCGACGGGATCCGTGCCGCCCTCGCCGAGCCCCGCACCGGCATCGCGCCGAGCGCGAAGGTCGGCCTCATCGGCTACTCGGGCGGGGCGATCGGCGCCAACTGGGCCGCGGTGCTCGCCCCGTCGTACGCCCCCGACGTCGACGCCCGTCTCGTGGGCGCGGCCGAGGGCGGCCTCCTCGTCGACCCCGCCGCCAACCTGGAGTACGTCGGCGGCAGCTCGACCTGGGCCGGGGTGATCCCCATGGCGATCATCGGAGTCGCGCGCGCCTTCGGCATCGACCTGCGCTCCTACCTCAACGACTACGGTCGCGAGGTCTTCGACGACCTGCAGGACGCGCCGATCAGCGCGGTCCTCGGGCAGTACCGCGGCCTGACCTGGCAGAAGATGGCCAAGCCCGCCTACGCGAACCCCGCCAGCGTCCCCGAGTACGTCGAGGCCGCCAACCAGCTCAACCTCGGGTCCCGCCCGAGCCCCACGGTGCCGATGTTCATCGGCCAGGGCACGGTGGGCGAGCTGGAGGGGACCTCGGGCGGCAAGGCCGGGATCGGCCGCGGCGACGGGGTGATGATCGCCGGCGACGTGCGGACCCTGGCGCGGCAGTACTGCGCCGACGGCACGAAGGTCCTGCACCGCGAGTACCCGCTCAGCCACTTCTCCGCGATGCCGTTCTGGGTCGTCGAGGCGGTCGGCTGGCTGAAGGACCGGTTCGCCGGCAAGCCCGCCCCGGAGAACTGCGCGCGGATCCCGGCCGGCAACCCCCTGACGCCGCTGGTGCCGGTGGCGCCGGCCTCCTAGGGCTCCGGCGCACGCCCGGTAGCGCGGCGGGAGGCGCGTCCTCCGGCAGCGTGCTGCCCGTCTCGCGCCGGAGACGCGCTCAGGCCATCAGGACTGGTGCACGTAGCTGTCGAGCTGGTCGCGCTCGAACTGGAGCTGGTCGATCTTGTGCTTGACCATGTCGCCGATGCTGACGATGCCGACGACGGCGCCGTCGGCGTCGGCGACGGGGATGTGCCGGAACCGGCCGTCGGTCATCACCTGCATCACCTCGTCGAGGTCGTCGTCGGGGGAGCAGGTGCGGACGTCGGCGGTCATGATCGCGGAGACCACGTTGTTGATGACGGTGCCGTCGCTGTGGAGGTGGCGCACGACGTCGCGTTCGGAGACGATGCCGCCGAGCGTCGTACCGTCCGCGCTGACGACGACGGCGCCGATGTTGTGCTCGGCGAGGGTCGCGATCAACTCGCGAACGCCGGCGTCGGGACGGATGGTGACCACGTCCCGTAGGGACTTCGACTGGAGCACGTCAGCGATGCGCATGTGACGCAGGTTACAGCGGGCGGCGCCGTCCGTCACGGGGCGTGACGCGGTGGGGCGGCCGGGCGGGGTGGGCTCAGCCCAGGTCGTCGTCGTCCCCGGCCCGCTGGCGGTGGGCCCGCAGGTCGGAGACGCTGCCCGGGCCCGAACGCGGCCAGTCGGGGTCGTCGTCGGAGCCGGTCACGCTGCCGAGGAAGGACAGGGCGGCGTCGTGGAGGTGGCCGTTGCTGGCCAGGGCGTTGCCGCCCCAGGGGCCGTCGCGCCCGTCGAGCGAGGTGAACCGGCCGCCGGCCTCGCGCACGATGATGTCGAGCGCGGCCATGTCGTAGACCTCGAGCTCGGGCTCGGCGGCGAGGTCGACGGCGCCTTCGGCCAGCAGCATGTAGGACCAGAAGTCGCCATAGGCGCGGGTGCGCCACACGCGCCGCATCAGGGCGAGGAGGTCCTCGCCGATGCCGCGGTCCTCCCAGCCGGTGAGGGAGGAGTAGGAGAAGGAGGCGTCCTCGAGACGCCGGACGTCGGAGACCTGGCACTGCGTGGCCTTCATCAACGACCGGCCGGTCCAGGCACCCTGGCCCGTGGAGGCCCACCAGCGTCGCTGGAGCGCGGGCGCGGACACCACGCCGAGCACCACCTCGTCGTCGACGACCAGGGAGATCAGCGTCGCCCAGACGGGGACGCCGCGTACGAAGTTCTTGGTGCCGTCGATGGGATCGACGATCCAGCGGCGCTGGGAGTGACCGGAGGTGCCCTGCTCCTCGCCGGTCACGGCGTCGCGGCTGCGGGCCTTCGAGAGCGTGCGGCGGATCGACTCCTCGACGGCCTGGTCCGCGTCGGTGACCGGCGTCAGGTCGGGCTTGCTCATCACGTGCAGGTCCAGCGCCCGGAAGCGGGCCTGGGTCAGCGAGTCCGCGTCGTCGGCCAGCAGGTGGGCCAGGCGCAGGTCGTCGGTGTAGTCGGCGGCAGCCACAGGGGCACCCTAGCGTCGCGGGGGCTGACACCGGTTGGCGCGGTGGTGCACTCTTCAACCATGGAGATCAACGGCGTCCCGCTCCACCCGCTGGTGGTCCACTCCGCGGTGGTGTTCACCCCGCTCGCGTGCCTGGCCGCGCTGGCGTACGCCGTGCCGTCGTGGCGCGACCGGCTCCGGTGGCCGCTGGTCGTGCTGGCGGCGATCTCCCTGGTGAGCATCTGGGTCGCCTACCTGTCCGGCGAGGATCTGCTGGAGGAGCGCTTCGGTGCCGCCACGGGCACCTTCGCCGAGAGGCTCGAGGACCACGAGTCGTGGGCGGAGAAGCTGCGGATCGGCGTCACCGTCTTCGCGGTGCTCGCCTTCGTCGCGGCCTGGTTCCACAGCCGCACGGGCGCGGTTCGCACGGTCCTGACGGCGCTCACGGTGCTCGCCGCTCTCGCCACGGCCGTGCTGGTCTTCCTCACCGGCGACGCCGGCGCCCAGGCGACCTGGAAGATCGACGGCTGAGGCTCGCGTCGCCCGGCGTCAGTAGTCGGTGACCGACCGGGCGGTGAGCAGCCGCCGGAAGGAGGCGACGCGCTCCGGGTCGGCCTCCCCGCTCGCGATCGCCTCGTCGAGGCCGCACTCCGGCTCGCCGTCGCCGTGCGTGCACCCGCGCGGGCAGTCCTCGGTCATCTCGTCGAGGTCGGGGAACGCCTCGATCAGATGCTCGGGCTGCACGTGCGCGAGCCCGAACGAGCGGATGCCGGGAGTGTCGATGATCCACCCGTCGCCGCCGGTCAGGGGGAGCATCAGCGCGGACGTCGAGGTGTGCCGGCCCTGGCCGGTCACGGCGTTCACGTGGCCGGTCTCGCGGCGGGCGTCGGGCACGAGCGCGTTCACCAGGGTGGACTTGCCGACGCCGCTGTGGCCGATCAGCACGCTGGTCTCGCCGCGCAGCCGGTCGTGCAGTGCGTCGAGGCCGATGATCCTGCGGTCGGCGTCGCGGCGGGTGACCTCCCACGGGACGCCGAGGGACCGGTAGGTCGCCAGCAGCGTCTCGGGGTCCTCCAGGTCGGCCTTGGTGAGGCACAGTAGCGGGGTCATGCCGCCGTCGTACGCCGCGACCAGGGCCCGGTCGATCCACCGCGGCCGCGGCTCGGGGTCGGCGAGGGCGGTGACGACGACGAGCTGGGTGACATTGGCGACGATCACCCGCTCGACCGGGTCGTCGTCGTCGGCCGTGCGGCGCAGGGTGCTGGTGCGCTCCCGGACCTCGACGATGCGCGCCAGGCTCCCGTCGGTCCCGGACACGTCGCCGACGACGCGCACCCGGTCCCCGACGACGACGCCCTTGCGGCCGAGGGGGCGGGCCTTCATGGCCATCACGGTGCGGCCCTCGATGAGCAGGGTGAGCCGTCCGCGGTCCACGGTCACCACGAGGCCCTCGACGGCGTCGTCGTGGGCGGGGCGCTCCTTGGTGCGGGGGCGGGTACGGCGACGCGGACGCTCGTAGTGCTCGACGTCGTGCTCGTCGTACCGGGGCATCAGACCAGTCCGGCCCAGAACGAGGCGAAGTCGGGGAAGGTCTTGGCGGTGGTGTCGACGTTCTCGACCAGGACGCCGGGGACGGCGGCGCCGATGATGACGCCGGCATGCGCCATGCGGTGGTCGGCATAGGTGTGGAAGACGCCGCCGGTCAGCGGAGCGGGACGGATCGTCAGGCCGTCGGGGTGCTCGTCGACGTCGGCGCCGAGCGCGCTCAGCTCGGTCGCGAGGGCGGCGAGCCGGTCGGTCTCGTGGCCGCGGATGTGGGCGATGCCGGTGAGATGCGAGGGGGTCTGCGCCAGGGCGCACAGGGCGGCGACGGCGGGTGCGAGCTCGCCGACGTCGTGCAGGTCGGCCTGGAGGCCGCTCAGCCCGTGCCGGCCCTGCGCGGGTCCGGTGACCCGCAGCCCGTCCGCGACCCGCTCGACGGCGCACCCCATCCGGGCGAGCAGGTCGCGCAGCGCGTCGCCGGCCTGGGTGGTGCGGTCGGGCCAGTCGCGGACCGTGACCGATCCGCCGGAGACGGCGGCGAGGGCCAGGAAGGGGGCGGCGTTGGAGAGGTCGGGCTCGATCGCCTCGTCGTACGCCGCGACCGGCCCGGGCGCGACCCGCCAGCGGTTCGCGTCGCTGTCGTCGACGACGACGCCGCGGTCGCGCAGCATGGCGATCGTCATCTCGATGTGCGGCAGCGAGGGGATCGGCGCCCCGTCGTGCCGCACGTCCACCCCGTCGGCGAAGCGCGGGCCCGCGAGCAGGAGCGCGGAGACGAACTGGGACGACGCCGACGCGTCGATCACCACGGTGCCACCGGCCACGGCGCCGGTGCCGGCGACGGTGAACGGGAGTGCCGTCGCTTCGTCGATCGGCACGCCGAGGCCGCGCAGTGCCGCGAGGATCTCGCCGACCGGACGCTGGCGCATGTGCGCGTCGCCGTCGAAGGCGACATGACCGCGCACCAGGCCGGCGACCGGCGGGACGAAGCGCATGACGGTGCCGGCCAGGCCGCAGTCGACCTCGGCCCGCCCCCCGGGAACGGTGCCGTCGAGCGGCGTCACCGCCCAGTCCTCGCCTGCGGTGTCGACGGTGGCGCCGAGCGAGGTGAGCGCCCGCGCCATCAGCAGCGTGTCGCGCGAGCGCAGTGCTCGGCGTACGACGGAGGGCCCGTCGGCGATCGCGGCGAGGACGAGGGCGCGGTTGGTGAGCGACTTGCTCCCCGGCAGGCTGACGGTGCGGTCGACGGGGGTGGTGGCGGTGGGCGCGGGCCAGGGCTCGGGAGTGCTCATGTCCCGCGTGAGTCTAGTGAACGGCCGCCTTGACCTTGGTGCCGAGGAGTGCGGCTTCGCGACGGGCGTCGTGGGCGGCGTGCTGGGCGCGCCAGGCGATCCCCGGCTTGCCGGCGGTGTCGAGGGCCGCGATGAGCAGCCCGCCGGCGAGCGAGGCGTTCTTGGCGAAGTGGACGAGCTGCGCCTTGCGCTCGGCGGGGTCCTGGGCCTCCCAGAAGCGGTGGTGCGCGGCGGTGGAGGGGATCAGCGTCCCGCCGAGGACGGCCGCGGAGAGGCGGGGGAACCGGCCGGTGGCGAGGGCGAGGCCGGCGGCGACCTGGAGCGCCCCGCTGATCCGCACCCAGGTGACCGGGTCCTCGGGCACGCGCACGGAGGCCGGGGTGGCGTTGTCGACGATGGGTGCCATCGCCTCGGCGACGGGCGCGACGTCCTCGGCGCGCGCGGGCGCGTCCTTGAGGTCCTGCGCGCCGTTTGCGAGGAAGTAGGACGCGAGGAGGGGGCGGGCGAGAAGTCTGCTCAGGGCCATGCCGAGGCGGTACCCCGTCTGCGCCGTGCGGATACATTGGCGGCCATGTGCGGGCGCTATGCCTCCAGTCGGAGCCCCGAGGACATCGTCGAGGAGTTCGAGGTGCTCGACCCGCGCCTGGAGCGCGCGGTCGCGCCGTCGTGGAATGTCGCCCCGACCGACGAGGTGTACGCCGTCATGGAGCGTGCCGCGAAGGACGGGCCGGAACCGGTCCGCCAGCTGCGGGTCCTGCGCTGGGGCCTGGTCCCGTCGTGGGCGAAGGACGAGAAGATCGGCAGCCGGATGATCAACGCACGCGTGGAGACGGTCGCCGAGAAGCCGGCCTTCCGCAAGGCGTTCGCCGTACGCCGCTGCATCCTTCCTGCCGACGGCTACTACGAGTGGTACGAGACCGAGCAGCGGACGGGGAGGGGGAAGGCCCGCAAGCAGCTCTTCTTCATCACCCCGCGGGACGGCTCGACGCTGGCGATGGCGGGGCTGTACGAGACCTGGCGCGACCCGTCGAAGCCGGAGGACGCCCCGGACCGCTTCCGCTGGACCTGCACGGTCATCACCACCGAGGCCAGTGACGAGCTGGGGCGCATCCACGACCGGATGCCCTTGGTGGTGGAGCGCGAGCGCTGGTCGGCCTGGCTGGACAGCGCCACGCCGACCGACCGGCTCCGCGAGCTACTGCGCCCCGCTCAACAGACCGGGTTGACGGCGTACCCGGTCTCGACCGCGGTGGGCAATGTCGCCAACAACGGCCCCGAGCTGGTCGTCCCGCTGCCGCTGGACGACGACGGTGCTGCGGCCGACGAGGATCCTCAGGGGAGGCTGCTGTGAGTGAGGAGCGTCTGGTCGACACGGATGCCGGGCAGGGGCGCCTGGTGATGCACCGCGCCCGGCGCCCGGTGGTGACCCTGCTGCTGAGCCACGGCGCCGGTGGGGGAATCGAGGCGCGCGACCTGGTCGCGCTGGCGGACCGGCTCCCGGGGCAGGGGGTCAACGTGGCGCTGTTCGAGCAGCCGTGGCGTCGAGCGGGGCGCAAGGTCGCGACGCCTCCGGCGACGCTCGACGTGGGGCTGCGGGCCGCGGCGGACGCCCTGCGGGTCCGGACCCCTCTGGTGGTCGGCGGCAGGTCCGCCGGGGCACGCTCGGCGGCCCGCACCGCGCGCAGCCTGCGGGCGGCGGGCTGCCTGGCCCTGTCGTTCCCGTTGCACCCGCCGGGCAGGCCTGAGCGGTCACGCCTGGACGAGCTGGCCGGCGCGGGTGTGCCGACGCTGGTCGTGCAGGGGGAGCGGGATCCGATGGGCCGGCCGGAGGAGTTCCCCGACCCGCTGCCGGAGCGCACCGACCTCGCCGTCGTCCCGGGCGCCGACCACGGTCTCGCGGTGCCCAAGCGTGGGCCGGTCTCCGAGGAGGAGGCGATGGGGATCGTCGTGGAGTGCGCACTGGAGTGGATCGTGCGCGAGATCGTCGGGAATGCGACTGGCTACTGAGGCGTTCGGTCTCCATGATCGCGACGCTGGAGCGCCCCGAGGCCCTCGGCACCGTAGGCTGGGACGCGATGACCGAGACTTCCGACCTCTCGTACCCGGCCCCGGGGACCGACGAGACCACTGACGCCACCGACACCGCCGGCGCGGACGCCCCTGCCGGCGAGGAGGTCGACGTCAGAACCGAGACCCCCGAGGACCGCGCGGCCCGCTTAGAGCGGGACGCGCTGCCCTTCCTCGACCAGCTCTACGGCGCGGCGATGCGGATGACCCGCAACCCCGCCGACGCCGAGGACCTGGTGCAGGAGACCTTCGCGAAGGCGTTCTCCGCCTTCCACCAGTTCCGCCCGGGGACCAACCTCAAGGCGTGGCTGTACCGGATCCTGACGAACACCTTCATCAACAACTACCGCAAGAAGCAGCGCCAGCCGCAGCAGGCGCTGGCGGGCGACACCGGCGACGTCGAGGACTGGCAGCTCGCCCGAGCGGAGTCGCACACCTCGACGGGCCTGAAGTCCGCCGAGATGGAGGCGTTGGAGCACCTGCCCGACAGCCAGGTCAAGAGCGCACTGCAGCGACTGCCGGAGGAGTTTCGGCTCGCGGTCTACCTCGCCGACGTCGAGGGATTCGCCTACAAGGAGATCGCCGAGATCATGGACACGCCCATCGGCACGGTGATGTCGCGACTGCACCGCGGTCGCCGGCAGCTGCGCGACATGCTTTCCGACTACGTCCGCTCGGGCGGCGACGCACCTCTCGAGGCAGGCCGCTGATGTCGCACACGCACGAGTCGCACACGCACGACCACGACCCGACGAACGCCGAGTGCGCCGACTTCCTGGAGCGCATCGTCCGGCTGATCGACAACGAGCTCGAGGAGGGCGACTGCGCGGTCGTGCGCGCCCACATCGACTCCTGCAGCCCCTGTCTGGAGCGCTACGACCTGCAGCGCACGGTCAAGGCCGTGGTCGCCCGCTCGTGCGGCGAGACCGCGCCGGTGGAACTGCGCGAGCGGGTCCGCGTCCAGATCCAGCAGATCCAGGTCCGCCTGCGCTGAGCGCGCCGACCGGGCCGGGATGACCCCGGAAACGACGAACCCCCGCACCGTGTCGGTCGGGGGTTCGGCGATTGCAGAGCGCTCAGCTGTTGGGGCGCTTGCCGTGGTTCGCGCCCTTCTTGCGGCGAGCGCGGCGCTTGCGGCCGGTCTTACCCATGGTTCCTCCTAGGTCGAGCTGCCGACCATTGTCGCAGGTCGGCTCGTCGTCCGGTTAATCGGCCCGAGGGCGCGCATCCCGGCGTACCCGATTTCGATGTGACGCGGATCACGTCGGTGCTACTCTCCGACCGATCGCTCCCATCGCTCGACCGGACACCTCCGAGGTCGCCATGCCGGCTGTTTTCGCGCGTCGCCCCGCTCCCCGCCACCGCCGCAACCGCCCCCGGCGCCGGCGTCGACGCACCGCCCTGCTGGCCACCGCGTCCCTGGCCGTCACCACGGCGGTCGGCGCCGTGCTCGTCGCGGCACCGGCCGGCGCCGCCGGCCCGTGGTACGTCGCGCCGGGCGGCAGCAACGCCGCGAGCTGCCTGAGCGCGGCGACGCCGTGCGCGACCCTGTCCGGGGTCCTCGCCAAGCCGGGCCTCGCCGCCGGCGACACCGTCAACGTCGCCCCCGGCACCTACACCGACAAGCCCGGTGTGACCCGGGCCGTCAAGGTCGTGGGCAGCGGCCCCGGTGTGGTCTTCCAGGGCGGCGGCAGCACCGCCGCGACCTGGGCGCTGGCGGTCAACACGACCGGCACGGTCGAGCTGCGCAACCTCACCCTCACCGGCGGCACCTACGCGGCGGGCGGCACCCTGCCGATCGTCGGAGCGACGGTCAAGGCCTACGACGTCGCGATCACCGACGGCACCGCGGCGCTCGGCGGCGGCGTCTACGTGCATTCCGGCTCCCTGGAGATGTACGGCGGTCGGATCGCCGGCAACAAGGCCACCGCGGTCGCCGCCAACCCCTCGACCGGCTGGGGCGGCGGCGCCTACGTGCCGGCCGGTGCCTCCCTGCTCCTCGACGGTGTCACCGTCGCGAGCAACACGGCGGACGGGGCGGGCGTCGCGCCGTACGCGCTGGGCGGCGGGATCGCCAGCGCCGGCACGCTGACCCTGCGCGACACGACCCTGCGCGACAACCGGGCGGTCAGCTCGGGTGCGACCGCGAACACCGGCTTCGGCGGCGCGCTCTACGTCAACGGACCCTCCACGACGATCACCGGCGGCTCGCTGCGCGCCAACACCGCCAGCTACGGCGGCGCGGTGGTGAACGCGAAGCCGGTCACGCTGAGCGGCGCCGAGGTGCGGGGCAACACGGCGCTGGTCGGCGGAGGCCTCTACGCGACGGCACCGTCGACCGTCACCGACAGCACCATCGCCGCCAACAAGGCCACGGCCACCTACGGCGGCGGCGTGTACGCCGGCGCGACCCTCACCCTCGACGGCACCGAGGTGAGCGGCAACAGCGCGGTGGCCGGGGGCGGCGGCGTCTACACGGGCGCCGTCGCGGCCACCTTGCGGCGCGGGACGACGGTGTCCGGCAACCTCGCCCAGACCGGCGGCGGCGTCTGGACCTCGGGCACCCTCACCGTGCGCGACTCGACGATCAGCGGCAACAACGCCTCCTTCCAGGGCGGCGGCCTGGTCGTCGGGTCCAGCGCCACCGCCGACCGGCCCGTCGCGCAGGTCGTCGACAGCGCTGTCACGGGCAACACCGCACCGGTCGGGGGCGGCGCCGTCACGCTGGCACGCGGTGCCCTCGTCCTCACCGGCGCCCGGCTCGCCGACAACAGCGCCTCGGCCGGCGGCGGTCTGGTGGTGTCGCCCGACTCCAGCGCGACCCTCGACCGGGTCGTCGCCACCGGCAACGTCGCCACCAGCCTCGGTGGGGGAGCGGTCTACAACTCGGGCCGCACGACGATCCTCGACACCCGGCTCACGAACAACGAGGCGGTGCGGACCACGGGCACCACCACCGGCCTCGGCGGCGCGGTCTACACCGGCGGCGGCACTGCCCCGGTGAACGCCGAGCTGATCGTGCGGCGCAGCACCCTCGACGGCAACCGGGCCTTCGGCGGCGCCGCCCTCGCGTCGTACGCGCCGGCCAGCGGGTCGACCAGCAAGACGGTCCTGGAGAACGCCACCGTCTCGGGGAACGTCGCGACGTCCACCTCGGGCGCGATCCTCAACGGCGACCACCCGCTCACCGTCGTCGGCTCGACGATCGCCGACAACGCTGCCGCCAACGGCGGTGCGGGCGGCATCGTGGCGGCCACGCCGGGGCTCGTGGGGGTCGCCGGCACCGTGCTCACCGGCAACACCCCGAAGAGCTGCAACACCCCCCTCGCCGCGGGCGCGCAGAATGTGCAGAGTCCGGCGGGTGCCGGCTGCGGCTACGCCACCGGGGCGGTCCAGGTCGGGGCCTTGCAGGACAACGGCGGTCCGACGCCGACACGCCTGCCGGGCGCGGGCAGCGTCCTGCTGGACAGCATTCCCCCCGGGACCTCCACCGGCCTCACCGACGCCGTCGGCGGCGACCCGGTGGTGCTGTGCACCGGTGGCGCGACCGACCAGCGGGGAACGACGCGCCCGCAGGGCGCCCGGTGCGACGTCGGTGCGGTGGAGGCGGCCCAGGTCGCCCCGGTGATCGAGGTGCCCGCGAGCATCGACGTCACCGTCGGCAGCCGCGTCGACCAGGCGCTCGTGCGGACCACGACCGGGAGCCCGTGGCCCGCTCTCACCGCCACCGGCCTCCCGGCCGGCCTGAGCCTCACCGACAACGGCGACGGCACCGCGAACCTGACCGGCACACCGAGCGGGCCGGGCGGCTCGTTCACCGTCACCGTCCGCGCCGCCAACGAGGCCGGTACGACGCAGGCCGACGTCACCGTCGAGGTGCACCAGCCGCCGGTGCTCACCGGTCCGACCAGCCTGACCTACCGGGTCGGGACGGCGGGCGGCCCGGACCTGTTCCGCCAGTCCGGCGGCCACCCGGCGGCGACGCTGTCGATCGTGGAGCAGCTCCCGCAGGGCCTGGCGTTCACGCCGGGGGCCGACGGGACGGGCACGCTCGCGGGTACGCCCGCCGCCGGGACAGGCGGGGTGCACCGGCTGACCGTGAAGGGCGCGAACGGGACCACGCCCGACGCCACCTGGCCCTTCACGCTGACCATCGAGGAGGCGGCATCGGTCCAGGTGGCCGACGCGACGGTGCGGGTCGGCACGGACGCGAACCTGCCGGTGACGGCCACCGGCTACCCCCGCCCGGCACTCAGCGCGAGCGGGCTGCCCGCCGGCCTCGCGGTGTCCGGTGGCGCGATCACCGGGACGCCCGCCCCCGGCACCGGCGGCAGCTACCGGGTCACGGTGAGTGCGAGCAACGGCGTCGGCGCGGACGCGTCGACGACGTTCACCCTGGTCGTGCAGGAGGCCGCCTCGATCGACGGTCCGGTCGCGGTCCGCCTCGTGGTCGGCGAGGAGGCCTCGTTCTCCTATGCGGCCGCGGGCTTCCCGGCACCGACGCTGACGGTCGAGGGCGCGCTGCCGGCCGGGGTGAGCTTCACCGATCGCGGCGCGGGTGCCGGCGTGCTGTCCGGGACGCCGACCGCGGCCGGGGTGGGGGTCCGAACGGTCACGATCACCGCGTCCAACGGGATCGGCGGGGTCAGTCGGCTCGACGTCCGCGTCGAGGTCGTCTCGTCGGTCACCATCGCGACCACGACGCTGCCGCAGGCCGCGGTGGGCAGTGCCTACGACTCCTTCGTCGTGGGCCAGGGCGGGGTGCCGCCGTACACCTTCCGGGTGGTGGGCGGCAGCCTGCCCGCGGGGTTGAGCCTGGCGGCCGACGGCCGGGTCAGCGGCACGCCCACCGGCGAGCCCGGGACGGCGAGTGTCACGGTGGAGGTCGCCGACAGTGGTCGCGCCGGCACCACGGACCGGCGCACGCTGAGCCTGACGGTGACCCGCGGGGTGACCGCGCTGGCCGTGGCGCCCCTGGTCACGACCGGCACGCTGATTCAGATCGGCACGCTGAGCGCGCGGCTGACGGGCGGTCTGCCGGCGCAGCCGCTCGCGGGGCAGACGATCACCTTCAAGGGGCTGGCGAACCTGGTGGTGTGCACCGCGGTGACCAATGCCGACGGCGTGGCGACGTGCCGGCTCACGCTGGTCAGCACGTTGCTGGCGGCGCTCCGTCTCGGCTACACCGCCGAGTACGCGGGCTCGACCAGATGGCTGCCGGCCCAGGGCACGGGCGGGCTCCTCTGAGCGGTGCCGTCCCCCTCGCCCGCCTCCTAGCGGAGGCGGGCGAGGAAACGTTCGGCGTCGACGATCACGCGGGTGACCTCGCCCGAGGCGACCAGCCGGCCGGGGCCGCCCTCGGCGGTCAGGTTGCGCGCTGCGACGGCGTAGCGGCGCAGCCGGCCGTCGGCGTACACCTCGCGGGCGGTGACCTCGACCGTCCCGCCGACCCCTGTCGCCGCGAGGTGCTCGAGCTCGATCCGGGTGCCGACACTCGTCTCGCCGTCGCGCAGGTCGTCCGCGACGGCGGTGCAGGTCGCGGCCTCGCACCACGCGAGCAGCCGCGGGGTGCCGAGCACGGGCAGGCTGCCCGAGCCGACCGCCTGGGCTGTGTCGTCGTCGGCGACGGTGAACCGGGTGCGCGCCTCGCCCATCGCCAGCCTCAGATCCCGAAGGTCGCGCGCGGGTAGGCGGCGTCGACGTCGGTGATCACGTTGATCAGGTAGGGCGCGTTCGCGGCGAACGCCCGGTCGAGCGCGGGACCGATCCGACGGGGGTCGGTCACGGTCTCGCCGGCGCCGCCGAGGGCTGCCACCACCTGGTCGTACGCCGTGCGCGGGGCCAGGTCGGCCGCCACGTCGTAGCCGTAGAGCATCTGCATCGGGCCCTTCTCCAACCCCCACGCGGAGTTGTTGCCCATCACCATCACGACCGGCAGCCCGTGGCGGACGAGCGTGTCGACGTCCATCAGCGAGAAGCCGGCGGCTCCGTCGCCGAGCAGCAGCACCACCTGCGAGGACGGCCGGGCGATCCGGGCGGCGATCGCGGCGCCGAGCCCGGCGCCCAGGCAGCCGTAGGGCCCGGGGTCCAGCCAGCAGCCGGGCCGCTTCGGCTCGACGAACTTGCCCGCGAAGGAGACGAAGTCGCCACCGTCACCGATCACCACGGCGTCCTCGGCCAGACGCGGGACGAGCTCGCCGTAGATGCGGGCAGGGTGCACCGGGTCGGCCTCGGCGGCGAGCAGCTCGGCGTCCTTCGCGCTCGTCGCGGCCACCGTGTCCTGCAGGAGCGTGAGCCAGTCGGTGCGATCCGGCTGGCGGGTGCTCGCCAGCCGCTCGAGGAGGCCGTCCAGGACGCGGGTCAGGTCGCCGCTGACGGAGGCCGCCAGGGAGGCGTGGCCGGAGAGCTGGCCGGGGGAGTCGGCGATGTGGACGACGGCGGCCGGCTCGGCGCCGTCCTTGCCGCCGAAGACGCCGTAGCCGAGGCGGAAGTCGAGCGGGGTACCGACGACGACCACCAGGTCGGCGCCGTTGATCGCGGCGCCCCGCGCCTTGGTCACCAGCAGCGGGTGGCCGCCGGGGATGACGCCGCGGCCCATCCCGTTGGTGATCGCGGGCAGGCGCATCTCCTCCACCAGGCGCAGGGCCGCCTCCTCCGCATGGTCGGCCCACACGTCGGTGCCGAGGATGAGGAGGGGCCGCCGTGCCGCGGCGAGCAGCGCCGCGATGCGGGCGACCGCGTCGCTGTCCGGCTCGGCTCCGCGCAGGTCGCCGAGGACGGGGGCCGGGCCGGCGCCGACGTTGAAGAACTCGTCCATGGGCACGTCGACGTACGTCGGTCCGCGGTGCGAGGACCGGGCCTGCGTGAAGGCGTGGTCGAACCCCGCGGCCACGTCGTTCGCGGTGCTCAGGGTGGCGGCGTGCTTGGTCACCGGCGCGACGATCGGCAGGTGGTCGATCTCCTGCAGCGCCCCGGTGCCCCACCGGTTGTTGGGGGCCCGGCCGCCGACGACGACCATCGGGGATCCGGCGAAGCGCGCCTGGGCCATCGCGCTCACGCCGTTGGTGACGCCGGGGCCCGCGGTCAGGACCGCCAGCCCCGGGACCCGGGTCAGCTTGCCGGTGGCCTCGGCGGCGAACGCGGCGGTCTGCTCGTGGCGCACGTCCACGAGGCGCACCGGGGTGCCGGCGGCCCCCTCCTGCTGGGACTTCACCGCGCCGTCGTACATCGGGAAGACGTGGGCGCCGGAGAGGGTGAACATGGTCGCGACGCCGTGCGCCTGGGCGACCGCGACGGCGATCTCGCCGGCGTGGCCGGTGAGGTCGGCGGTCGTGGAGTCGGAACCGGCGGCAGGGGGCGTGGTGGAGGTCACACGGGCACCCTAGCGAGCGGGTCCGACGGACGCCGGACTCAGCGCACGTCGTCGAGGAAGTACGGGTGGACCCGCCGCAGCGACGCCACGAGCGCGAGAAGCAGATCCGGGCGCACCGAGGGATGGCGCGGGGAGATGGTGAGCTGCAGGTACAGCGCGCGCAGCACGGCCTGGGCGTTGCCGGTGCTGCGATAGGGGTCGCGCCCGCCACGAGCCTTGGACCTGGCGCCGTTCCCCAGGCGCACCACCCACGGCTCGAGGACGTTCAGCGGCACGCGATCGCGGCGCAGGACCTCCATCACGGCGTGCGCGATCCGGTCGGGCTCGCCGTGGACCGGCGGGGGCGTGTCGGGGTTGAGGACCCGGTCGGCGACGACGTCGAGGAGGACGGTCAGCTCGGTCATCCCGAAGTGGCGTGAGCGGGCCAGCGCGGCGAGGGCGTCGGCGCCGTTGGCGGCGGCATGCGCCCAGCCCTTGCCGGGCACGAAGCCGCGCAGGTCGCGCTCGCGGACGTACCAGGCGGCGATCCGGTCGCCCCAGTTCAACACCTTGCTCGGCGGCTGACGGCGCACGCGGGAGTCCCGCTCGATGCACTCGGCCAGCAGTAGCACGGAGAAGCTGCGCCGGAAGACGCTGTCGGTGTCGCGCTCGCCCAGGCCCGCCTCCAGGCCGGCGCACATGCCGTCGCCGAGCCCGGCGAGCAGGTCGTCGTACACGCCGTGCTCGATCCAGGTGGCCAGGAAGGAGAACGCCATCCCGTCGCGCACCTGCGGGTCGGGGTCGCCGAGCATCTGGGTCAGCTGGGCGGTGAGCTCGCCGAGGGAGTGGTCAGCGGGGGGCCGTCGTTCGCCGTCGCGGAGGCGCTGCTGCAGGCGCGCCCAATCCACGGACACCATCAACCATCCTCCACCAGCCGAGCACTCTGGAATCCCCCGGGTGCCCATCTTGCCAAACGCCCGGCGGTGGCGCACACCGGCGGTCCGTCCCGTGGGTCCGTTCCACGGGACACGGCCTATGTTGGCACTCGTGCCCTCCCTGTCCGCGATCGCCCGGCGCCACACCGACCTCGACGAGGCGGACGTGGCGTGGCTGCAGCTCATCCAGGCCGACTGGCAGGTGATCGCGGACCTGTCGTTCGCCGACCTGGTGCTGTGGCTGCCGGACCGGGACGGGCGCGGGTTCTGGGCCGGCGACCAGATGCGTCCGACCACCGGCCCGACGGCCTATGTCGACGACATCGTCGGCACCTTCGTCCCGGCGGGCCGCAAGACCCTGGTCGACGCCGCCTACGAGCTGGGACGGATCGCGCGCGAAGGGGATCCGGAGTGGCGCGACGAGGTGCCGGTGCGGGTGGAGGCGATCCCGGTGCGCCGCGGCGGGCGGGTGATCGCGGTGATCAGCCGCAACACCAACCTGCTGGGCATCCGTACGCCCAGCCACCTCGAGATCAACTACCTGCAGGCGGCCTCGGACCTGGCGAACATGATCGCCTCCGGCGTGTTCCCGAACGCGGGGCAGCGCAGCGACCATGCCGACTCACCCCGGGTGGGGGACGGCTTCCTGCGCGTCGACGCGGAGGGACGGGTGATCTACGCGAGCCCGAACGCCCTGTCGGTGTATCGCAAGCTCGGTCTGATCGGCGATCTCACCGGGCGCGTCCTCACGGACCTGACGCGCGAGCTGGTGCCGCCGAAGAAGCGGCCCGACGAGGAGACGCTGAGCGCGGTGCTGGGCGGTCGGGCGCACCGTGACACCGAGGTCGGGTCCTCCAGCGGACCGGGCGGTCCCGGGGACGGCGCCGCGCTGATCGTCCGGGCGATCCCGCTGCGGCCCAAGGGCGAGCACATCGGCGCGATCATCCTGCTGCGCGACGTCACGGATCTGCGGCGCCGCGACCGTGAGCTGGTCACGAAGGACGCGACCATCCGCGAGATCCATCACCGGGTGAAGAACAACCTGCAGACGGTCGCCGCGCTGCTGCGTCTGCAGGCCCGCCGGATCGGGTCGGGTGAGGCGCAGAGCGCCCTGGAGGAGGCCGTACGCCGGGTCGGCTCGATCGCGATCGTCCACGAGACGTTGAGCCAGGCCGTCGAGGAGACGGTCGCCTTCGACGACATCGCCGACCGCCTGGCCCGCCTCGTCACCGACGTGGGCGCGACGACGGCGCACGTGCGGGTACGCCGCGACGGCAGCTTCGGCGTCCTCGCCTCCGAGGTCGCGACCCCGCTGGCGATGGTCGTGATGGAGCTGATGCAGAACGCCGCCGAGCACGGCTATCCCGCGGGCGGCACCGGCGAGATCGTCCTGAACGCCGCCCGCCACGGCGCGGTGCTCGAGATCGCCGTCGAGGACGACGGCCGCGGCCTGCCCGACGGCTTCGACCTGGACGAGGCCACCAGCCTCGGCCTGTCGATCGTGCGCACCCTGGTCGAGTCCGAGCTCGGCGGCCACCTGACCCTGGGGCGCGCGCCGTCCGGCGGCACCCGCGCCGCCATCAGCCTCCCGATGGAGTAGCCGCCCCCGACGTACCTCTCCGGCGACGCAGACGCGCTCGCGCGGCTCAGTTCAGGGCTTGCCGCCAGGCGGGGGCGGCTCCTCCGGAAGTCGACTGCGCGCGCGGCAGCGCGGCGAGAGGCGCCCTCGGGCAGCTTGCTGCCCCTCCGGCGCCGCAGACGCGCTCGCGCAGATCAGATCAGACGGGGGTGCGCACGCGGGCGCGGGCGTTGCGGCGCTTGAGTGCGCGCCGCTCGTCCTCGCTGAGGCCTCCCCAGACTCCGTGGTCCTGTCCCGCCTCGAGCGCCCAGGCGAGGCACTGCTCGCGCACGTCGCATCGTCGGCACACGGCCTTGGCTTCCTCGATCTGGAGGATGGCCGGGCCGGTGTTGCCGATCGGGAAGAACAGCTCCGGATCCTCGTCGAGGCATGCGGAACGGTGTCGCCAATCCATGGGTGGGGATGCCCTCTTTCCTACGTGCAGGATGCCCGTGTGCGGGCACGCGTGAGACCGCAAAAGTGAACGGCTTCACGATCGCTCCCGCAAGGTTTCCAAGGATCGGGCCACTAATCAAGCAATTGCGGTGGTCTCTTGGGTCACAGCGGTCCGGATCCGGTCAGGAAGGGGTCGGGTCCTAGGCTGTCGGCCGTGACGCAGAGCCCCCGGACGAGCAATCCGCCCCCGTTGACCGTGGCGGTGTCGGTCGCCGTCGTGCAGGCGCTGGTGCTGCTGTCCCTGGCGGTGCTGGAGCTCGCGAACGTGGCGTCGGAGCGGGTGGAGCTGGGGGTGTCGACGGCGTTCTTCTTCGGCGCCTACGGTGCGGTGCTGCTGGCGGCGGGTGCGGCGCTGTGGCGGCGCCACGGGTGGGCACGGGGGCCGGTGCTGATCACCCAGCTCATCTTCCTGGGCCTCGCCTGGAGTCTGCGCGACCACGTGGCGGTGGCGGTGGTGCTGGCGATCTGTGCGGGCATCGTGCTCGCGGGCATGCTGCACCCCGACACCCTGGAGGCGCTGGACGGCGACCCGGAGGGTGGATCGGACGGCCGGGGGCCGGCCGATCAGGCTTCGGACTCCAGCGACTGACGCAGCTGCGTCAGGGTGCGGCTCAGCAGCCGGGAGACGTGCATCTGCGAGACGCCGATCTCCTCGGCGATCTGGGACTGCGTCATGTTCTTGAAGAAGCGCAGGAGCAGGATCTTCTTCTCGCGCGGGGGCAGGTTCTCCAGCAGCGGCTTGACCGACTCGCGGATCTCGACATGCGCCAGGGACTCGTCCTCGACGCCCATGGCGTCGAGCATGCTCTGACCGCCGCCGCCGTCGGAGTCGTCGTCGGTGGCGTCGAGGGACAGCGTCGAGTAGGCGTTGCTGGACTCGAGTCCCTCGACGATCTCCTCGACGGAGCAGCCGATGGCCTCGGCGAGCTCGCGCGGAGTGGGGGAGCGGCCGAGCGACTGGGTGAGCTCGGCGGTGGAGGCGCTGATCTGCATGCGCAGCTCCTGCAGGCGCCGGGGCACGCGGATGGCCCAGCCCTTGTCGCGGAAGTAGCGCTTGATCTCGCCGATGATGGTGGGAGTGGCGTACGTCGAGAACTCGACGCCACGCTCGGTGTCGAAGCGGTCGACGGACTTGATCAGGCCGATGGTGCCGACCTGGACGAGGTCCTCGTAGGGCTCGCCGCGGTTGCGGAAGCGCCGCGCGCAGTGCTCGACGAGCGGCAGGTGCAGGTGGACGAGCGCGTCGCGGGAGGTGTCTCGCTCCGCCGAGGACGCGTGCTCGTCGCGCAGCACGGTGAACAGCTCGGCGCTGCGCCTGCGGGTGCGCTCGATCGCGGTGGGAGGCGGACTGCCCTCCGTGCCGTCGCCGGCGAGCTCGGCGGTCATGACGCGAGCGAGGACCGGACGAGGAGGCGCACCCCGTAGCGGCCCGGGGCCGCGTCGATGGCGGCCTCGGCGGCGAGGGTGGCCAGGACCTGCCACCCGAAGCTCTCGTAGTCCGGTGAGGCGGGCTCGGCGGCGCTGGCCGCGATGGTCACCTCGAGCTGCGAGGGGGCCAGCCCGAAGGAGCAGGTGAGGGTCGTGCCGGGGTCGGCCTCGTCGAGAACCATCGCTGCGGCCTCCGAGACGGCGATGCGCAGATCCTCGATGTCGTCCATCGTGAAGTCGAGGCGGGCGGCGAGCCCGGCGGTCAGGGTCCGCAGCACGGAGGCGTAGGCGCCGTCGGCGGGGAGGCGCAGCTCCACCTGGTC
>QFCS01003780.1_pt1 | contig 20480 bp, 7 predicted proteins | sample 3576561 | NCBI WGS metagenome assembly QFCS01 | reverse complement strand
TGAGGGGGGACAGGGCGGGCTCGCCAGCGGGCGGCAGATTCTGTTCACTCATGGCTTATGGCTTGTCCAGGCGCGCGAGCAGCAGCGCTTCGATCTCTTCGTCGCTCATGGCGGCCACGGCGGCCTCGCCCAATGCGGCGGGTGCGGCCGGCGCGGCGCTCGTGGCCACCGACGCGGCCACGGGCGCGCTCGCCTCGGCCGGCATCACGCGGCCCAGCAGGTGCGTGGCCAGCGCGTCGATGGTGGGGTGGTCGAACATCAGCGTGGCGGGCAGGGGCTTGTCCAGCCCCAGGCCGGTGCCGAGCTGGTTGCGCAGTTGCACGGCCATGAGGGAATCGAAACCGAGGTCCATCAGCCGATCGTGCCTGCCCGGAGGGGTATTCGCGTCCAGGCGCAGCACACGGACGACCCGATCGCGCACGAATTCACGCAGGACGTCCACGCGCTCGCCGGGCAGGGCCTCGCGCACGCGGCGCAGCAGGGCCTCGGTCTGCTCGCGCGCGGCGGTTTTCCCGGGGGCGGCGGCGACGGCCGGGGCATCGCGCGGCGTGTCGGCTTCGATCGCGCCCGAGGCCTCGCCGGCCACCCGCGCCACGATCACGTGCTGGCCGAGTTCCGACGCGGCCGAGCCGGCGCGTGGCCAGGCGTCGGCCGCTTCGAAGCCGGCCTCGCGCAAGGCCTGCAGCCACACCGGCGGAGCAAGCAAGGGGTTGTCGGTGCGCAGGTCGTCGGCGAAGTGCTGCCAGCCCTCGATGAGGCCGGTGGTCATGTCGAACCAGGCCATGTGCACGGTGGACTCCACCAGCACCAGCGCGCCGCCGGGCGCGAGCAGTTCGCGCAGGCGCTGCAGGGTCAGGCGCAGGTCCTTGCTGGCGTGCACGGCGTTGGCGGAGACGATCACGTCGAAGCCGCCCGGCGCCACGCCCTGCTCGGCCGGGTCGCGGTCCATGTCGAGCAGGCCGAAGCTCATGTGCGGCCAGGCCGCGAAGTGTTCACGCGCGCGGTCGAGGAAGACGTCGGACACGTCGGTGAAGTGGTAGCGCGTGGCTTGCGCCGGCAGCACGGGCAGCAGCGAGCTGGTGGTGCCACCGGTGCCCGCGCCGAGTTCCAGCACGCGCAGCGGCCGCGCGGGCGTGGCGTGGCGCGCGAGTTCGGCCATGGCCGAGGCCGCCAGGCCGTTGACGTAGCGCATGGTGGCCGAGCGCTCGTACAGGCCCTCGGCGAGGTCGAAGGAGCCCCCGGGGAACAGCGTCTCCAGCGGGCTCTCGGTGCCACGCAGCACGGCACTCACCAGTTGGCCGCAGTGGCGCACGTAGGCCAGCAGGGGCTGGTTGTCGGTGAACAGCGCCTCGGCGCGCGACCACAGCGCGGCCATGTCGGGCGCGGGCAGCGGCGCGGGGGCGGTGAAGGCTTCGCCGTCCTGCGCCAGCGCGCCGCGCTGCGCCAGGCGTTCCAGCCAGCGCTGCACCAGGTGGCCGTAGGTGGGCGCGATGCCGCCCGCCTTCAGCACCTGCGCGAGCGTGTGGCGTTCACCCGCCACGTGGAAGAGGCCCGCGTCGCGCAGCGTGAGCGCGGCGTGCGCCACGGTGAGTTCTTCCAGGCAGGCCCACTTGGCGGGGTACGACGGGGCGTTCAGGTCCAGCGGGCCGCGCTCGGCCTGGCGGTCCATGGCGGCTTGCAGCCCGGCCCAGCGCTGCGCGGCGTTGGCGGGTGCGGCAGGGGGCTGGCCCACCACGTCCATCCAGTGGCGGCGCTCGCGGAAGGGGTAGGTCGGCCAGGCCTGGCGCTGGCGTTTCACGCCCTTGTCCGGGCCCGCGTCCAGCCCGGCCCAATCGATCTCGGCACCGGCCAGGTAGAGGCTTCGCAGGCTCTCCAGCAGATCCGTCCAGTCGGCGCGCTCGCGGTGCAGCGAGGGCAGCCATTCCACCCCCGCCGCTTCAGGCAGTGCGGCGGCGCATTCGGCGCCCATGCCCAGCAACACGGGGTGTGGGCCGATCTCGATGAAGTGCGTGAAGCCCTGCTCCAGCAGCAGGCGCAGCGATTGGGCGAAGCGCACCGGCTGGCGCATGTGCTCGGGCCAGTACCCGGGGCGACCGAGTTCTTCCACACCCTCGAACTGCCCGGTGAGGTTGGAGACCAGCGCGATCCGCGGCGCCGCGTGCGCCACGCCCTGCAGAGCGCGCGCGAACTCGGGCAGCACGGGCTCGATGCAGGGCGAGTGCGCGGCGTGCGGCACGCGCAGCCACTTGATGCGCACGCCCCGCGCTTCCAATGGCGCGAGCGCGGCCTCGAGTTCGCTGCGCAGGCCGCTGAGCACCAGGTGCTCGGGGCCGTTGTGGGCCGCGATGGAGAGTGACGGGCCGCCGCGCGCAAGGGCTTCTTTCACCACCGATTCGGGCGCGAACACCGCCGCCATGCCACCGTTGGCCGGCAGCGCGTGCGTGAGTCGGCCGCGTTCCGCGACGAGACGCAGCGCGTCGTCCAGGCTCAGCACGCCGGCCACGCAGGCCGCGGCGTACTCGCCCAGGCTGTGGCCCATCACGGCCTCGGGCTCCACGCCCCAGGAACGCCACAGCGCGGCCAGCGCGTATTCGATGGAGAAGGTCAGCGGCTGCGCCCACAGGGTGTGATTGACGGGCGAGTCATCCGAGGGCTCGCTGAACATCATCTCCAGCAGGCCGCGGTCCAGGTGCGGCGCCACGCGCGTGGCGGCGTCGGCGCAGGCGTCCAGCGCCTGGCGGAACACGGGCGCGCTGTCGTACAGCGCGCGCCCCATGCCGGCGTGCTGCGCGCCCTGGCCGGTGAACAGGAAGGCAATCTTCGGACGCCGGGCGCCCTCCACCACGGCGGTCTGTGCCCCGGCGAGCGAGCGGCGCAGTTCGTCGGCGCTCGCGCCAAGGGCCACCAGGCGGTGACTGAAGTGCGCGCGGCCGGCGTTGGCGGTGAAGCACAGGTCGGCCAGCGGCGCCTGGGCGACGGCGAGCGCTTCGTCGGCGCTGTGCGCGAGTGCCTGCAGCGCCGCGCCGTCGCGCGCCGAGAGCGCGAGCAGGTGCAGCGGGCGCTCGGTCGGTGGAGCATCGGCCGCTGTGGCCACCTCGGCCGCACCTTCCAGCACCACGTGCGCGTTGGTGCCGCTGAAGCCGAAGGAACTGACGCCCGCGAGGCGGCGCCCTTCCACCGCGGGCCATGGCGTGGTGCGCGTGGGCACGGTCACGGGCAGCGCGGCCCAGTCGATGTGCGGGTTGCCCTGCGAGAAATGCAGGTGCGGCGGGATCTCGCCGCGCTGCAGGGCCAGCACGGTCTTGATGACACCGGCCAGGCCGGCGGCGGCTTCGAGGTGGCCGATGTTGGTCTTGACGGAGCCGATGGGCAGCGGGTGCGCCGCATCGCGCCCCTCGCCGAGCACCGCGCCCAGGGCCTGCACCTCGATCGGGTCGCCCAGCGGCGTGCCGGTGCCGTGCGCCTCCACGTAGCCGATGGCCGCGCCGCTCACGCGCGCGGCGGCCAGCGCGGCGCGGATCACCGCCTCCTGCGCGGGGCCGTTGGGCGCGGTCAGGCCGCCGCTGCGGCCGTCTTGGTTGATGGCGCTGCCGCGGATGAGCGCGAGCACGCGGTCGCCGTCGGCGCGCGCGTCGCTCAGCCGCTTGAGCACCAGCACGGCGCAGCCTTCGCCGCGCACGTAGCCGTCGGCGGCGGCGTCGAAGGTCTTGCAACGGCCGTCGGCGGCCATCATGCGCGCGCGCGAGAAGTTGATGTTCATCTCGGGCGTGAGGATCAGGTTCACCGCGCCCGCCAAGGCCATGTCGCACTCACCCAGGCGCAGGCCCTGGCAGGCCTGGTGCAGCGCCACCAGCGAGGACGAGCAGGCCGTGTCCACCACCACCGCCGGGCCTTGCAGACCCAGCACGTAGGACAGGCGCCCCGCCACCACGCTGTAGGCGTTGCCGGTGGCGAAGTACGCGTCGATCTCATCGCGGTGCGCGAACAGCGCGCGGCCGTAGTCGTTGTTGCTGACGCCGAGGTAGACGCCGGTGTTCGATCCCGCCAGGCCCGCGCCCGCGTGGCCGGCGTCTTCCAGGGCCTCCCAGGCCACTTGCAGCATCAGGCGCTGCTGCGGGTCCATGCTGGCCGCTTCGCGCGGCGAGATGCCGAAGAACTCGGCGTCGAAGCGGTCCACGCCGTCGATGAAGCCGCCGTGGCGCGTGGTCATCTTGCCCGGGGCGTCGGGGTCGTCGCTCAGCAGGCTGTCCAGGTCCCAGCGGTCGGCCGGAATGGTGCTGATCGCGTCGGTGCCCGACCACAGCAACTCGGCGAAGCCCTGGGCGTCGCGCACACCGCCGGGCAGGCGCAGGCCCATGCCCACGATGGCGATGGGCTCGTGCAAAGCCGATTGTTCCGCCTGCGCACGCGCGAGCTGGGCCTTGAGATCGCGGATCTCCAGCAAGGCGCGCTTCACGGGGGTGAGCGCTTCGTTGGCGCGGGGGTCGGTCATGAAGTCTCCGGGGTGCCGCCGTCGAGCTCTCTCAACAGCAGGGCTTCGGCTTCCTCATCGCTGAGGTCGGCCATGTCGTCGATCGCGGGCGCCGGGGTGGCAGGGGCGGGCGCCGCCGCGCGCTCCTCCAGGCCCAGCACGCGCAGCAGGTGCGCGGCCAGCGCGTCCAGCGTGGGGTAGTCGAACAGCAGCGTGGCGGGCAGCGGCTGCGCGAAGGCCTTGGCCAGCGCGTTGCGCAGCTCCACGGCCATGAGGGAATCGAGCCCGGTGTCTTTCAGCGCGGCGCGCGGGTCGAGGGCCGTATCGGCGTCGAGGCCCAACACCTGAAGGGTTCGTTCGCCCAGGTAGGCCACCAGGGCCGCGCGGCGCTGGCCGGAGGGCAGGCCCTGCAGGCGCTGGCGCACACCGGGCGCGGCCGGCGTGGGCGCGCTCGCGGCGGTGGCCGTCGGCCCTGCGCCGCCAGCGACGGCGCGGAACAGCTCGCTGTCGGCCGCGCCCGGGCGCTGCGCCAGGAAGCGCGGCCAGTCGATGGCCAGCACCAGCGCGTGCGCCGCGTCCTCGCGCATGGCGCGCGCCAGCGCGGCGAAGCCGGTGGCCGGGGTGATCGGGCGCAGGCCGCGCGCGCCCCAGGCGTCGTGGCCTTGTGCGGCGCCGCGCGCGGCCATGCCGACGCCGCCCCAGGCACCCCAGGCCACGCTGAGTGCGGGCAGGCCCGCGCGGCGGCGCGCCTGCGCCAGCGCGTCGAGCCGGGCGTTGGCGGCCGGGTACAGGCCCTGCCCCGCCGCGCCCAGCCACAGGCCGGCGGCCGAGTAGAGAACGAAGAAGTCCAGCGGCCGATCGCGCGTGATGTGGTGCAGCACCCAGGCACCCTGCGCCTTGCCACGCAGCACGGCCTGCGCGCGCGGCCAGGTCTGGCGTTGCAGCACGGCGTCGTCCAGCGCGCCGGCGGCGTGCACCACGCCGCGCAACGGTGGCATGTCGCGCGTGATCTCATCGAGCACGGCCTGCATGCGCGCGCCATCGGCGGCGTCGGCTTCCACAGCCCGCACATTCGCGCCTTGCGCGCGCAGTTCGGCGATGACCGATTGCGCGTGTTCGTCGGGCGCGCGGCGCCCGCTCAGCACCAGGTGGCGCGCGCCACCGGCCACCAGCCAGCGCGCGGTCTCCAGGCCCAGGCCGCCAAGGCCGCCGGTGATCCAGTAGCTCGCGTCGGCCCGCACCGTGGGCGCCGCGTCGGCGCGCAGCACGAGCTTGCCCACGTGCTTCGCTTGCGCCATGAAGCGCATGGCCTCGGGCGCGGCGCGCAGGGGGTACTCGCGCACGGGCAGGGGTTTGAGGCTGCCGTCGGCCAGGGCCGCGAGCAGTTCGTCGTAGAAGGGGCGCAGCAGCCCGTGGTCGGCCATGGCCTCGGTGCCAAGGTCGTAGGCGTGGTACTTCACGTCGGGGCGCGCGGCGGCGGCCGAGGCCGCGCTCATGATGTCGCGCTTGCCGAGTTCGAGGAACACGCCGCCCTGCCCCAGCACGCCCAGCGTGGCGGGGATGAAATCACCGGCCAGGGAGTTGAGCACCACGTGCACGCCCTGGCCGTTCGTGAGCGCGCGCACCTCGTCGGCGAAGGCCAGCGAGCGCGAGTCCATCACGTGCTGCACGCCCAGGCCGCGCAGCAGGGCGCGCTTGTCGGGCGAGCCGGCGGTGGCAAACACCTCGGCGCCCGCGCGCAGCGCCAGTTGCACCGCCGCCAGGCCCACGCCACCGGCGGCGGCGTGGATGAGCACGCGCTGGCCCGCGCGCAGGTTCGCCAGGCGCTGCAGGCCGTACATGGCGGTGAGGTAAGCCACGGGCAGGCCGGCGGCCGTGGCCGCGTCCATGCCGGCGGGCACACGCGCCAGGAAAGCGGCGGGCACCACCACCTCGTCGCCCAGGCTGCCGGGTGCGAAGCCGAAAACGGCGTCGCCCACGTTCAGGTCCGTCACGCCGTCGCCGCGCTCGATCACCACGCCTGCGCACTCGGCACCCAGCGGGACGCCCTCGGCCTGGTACATGCCCAGGCTCAGCAGCACGTCGCGGAAGTTGAGGCCGGCGGCGAGCACACGCAGGCGCACGCTGCCGGCGCCCAGGGGCGCGGCGGTCACGGGCTGCAGGCGAAGACCATCCAGCGTGCCGGCCTGGGCCACGGCCCAGCCTTGCGGGCCGCCGGGGCGTGCCGCGTCGGCGGTGGGGCGACGCAGTTGCGGAGCGAAGCGCCGCGCGCCACGCAGGGCCAGGCGCGAGGGCACGCCCTCGCCCGCGAGCAGTTCGGCGAGCAGGCGATCGGCCTGCTGCACCGCGCTGTCGGCGGGATCGAGGTCGATCGCGCGCGCCCGCAGCTCGGGGTGCTCCTGCTCGATGACGCTCACCAGGCCGTCCAGTCCGGCGGCGCGCGGTTGCAGGGCAGCGGGGTCTTCGTCGCCGACGACCACGCACGCGCCCCGGCTCACCAGGAACAGCGGCGCGGGCTGCTCGACGAGCGCCTGCGCGAGTGCGAGCGCGCTGCCCAGGGCCGGCCAGTCGTCGCTGGTGAGGTCCGGCGTGGCGGCATCGGCGAACGACGGCGTGTCCAGGCCCCAGAGGTGCACCACGCCGCGCCAAGGCCCCTGGGCCACCGCGTCGAGCGCATCGCCCGCGCGCAGCACGGTGCCGTGCGCGCCCTGCTGCTGGAGTTGCGCGGCCAGGGCGTCGCCCACGCCGCCCCGGTCGGCCAGCAGCAGCCAGCGGCCGGCGACGGGTTCGCGCGCCCCGGCGGCCGGCAAGGCCTGCCAGTGCACGTGGTACAGCAGTTCTTCGGTGGGGGCCGTGGTGCCGGCGTCGGCGGGCGCGAAGCGCATGCCCTCCAGGCGCAGCAACTCGGTGCCGTCGGGCAGGGACAGCACCACCGTGGCCGAGAGCGAGGACGGCCCCTGCGCCACACTGGCGCGCGCGTGCACGCGGCGGGCGAGCGACGGGGCCGCGGCGATGCGGTCGGCGCCCAGCGGCAGGAACAGGCGGGGCGCCTGCTCGCCGCCGAGCCCGGCTGCCACGGAGCACAGTTGCAGCGCACCATCGATGAGCAGCGGGTGCAGGCCATGGCCTTGCGGCGTCTGACCATCGGGCAGCTCGAGCCAGGCTTCGGCCACGGCCTGGCCCGCGCGCACCTCGCGCAGCACCTGGAAGCTGGGGCCGAAGGGCGCGCCGGCCTCGGTGAAGCGGCGGTAGATCGTGTCGGTGTCGATCGACGCGAGCGCGTCGGCGCGCGGCGCTGCGGCCGTTGCATTGAGGTCAGGCGTGCGCGCCAGCGCGCTGGCCACGGCGCGCCAGCCACCATCGGGCAGGGCCTCGTGCAGCGCCAGTTCGGCGTCACCCTCGTCGCCGCGCGTGGCCACCACCTGCCAGCGCGTAGCGGGTTCATCGCCTTCGGCGATCAAGAGGGGGCGCAGCACGGTGAAGGATTCCAGCGCCACGCGCTCCACCCGGAACAGCGCGCGCGCCGCGGCGGCCAGCATGTCCATCTCGGCGGCGGCGGGCATCAACAGGCGGCCCTGGATGCGGTGGTCGACGAGCCAGGCCTGGGCCTGCGCAGCATCGCCTTCGAAAACCAGCACGCGCTCGCCCGCGAGCGGCAGGCGCCGGCCCAGCAGCGCGTGGCCGCTGTCCATGCCCACCACCGCAGTCGCGGCAGGACGCGCGCGGATCCAGTGGCGCTTGCGCTGCCACGGGTAGGCGGGCAGCGACACCACCTGCCCCGCCTCGGGCTGCAGGCCGTCCCACGCGGGCGTGACACCGGCCGCGTACACACCCGCCACGGCCTGCAGCAGCGTCTCGCGCTCGGGCCGGCCACGCCGCAGCGAGGCGAGCACGCGCGGTGCGGTGTCGCGATCCGTCAGGCACTCGGCGATGGACGCGGCCAGCACGGGGTGCGGGCCGATCTCGATGAAGGTGTCGACGCCCTCATCGGCCATGGCCACGATGGCGGGGGCAAAGCGCACGCTCTGGCGCACGTTGCGGCCGAAGTACGCGGCATCGGGCGCGCCGTCGAGCACGCCACCCGTGACGGTGGAGAACACCGGCACGGCGGGAGCGGCCAGGCGCAGGCCCGCGAGTTCGGCGTCCAGCCGCTGCTGGAACGGCGTCATCTGCGCGCTGTGGAAGGCGTATTGCACGGGCAGCAGGCGGTGGCTCACGCCGCGCGCGCTCAAGGCGTCGAGCACCTGGTTCAAGGCCGCCTCGTCGCCCGAGAGCACCACGCTGCGCGGGCCATTGAGCGCCGCGAGCGAGAGCCGATCGCCCAGCGGGCGCAGCAGTTCGATGGCCTCTTCCTCGCTCAGGCCCACGGCGGCCATGCGGCCCAGGCCGGTGGCCTGCTGCATCAGGCGGCCGCGGTGCCAGACCACGCGGACGGCGTCGGGCAGATTCAGCGCGCCGGCCACGTGCAGCGCGGCGATCTCGCCCACGCTGTGGCCGACCACGGCGTCGGGCACCACGCCCCAGGATTTCCAGAGCGCGGCCAGCGCCACCTGCAGCGCGAACAGCGCGGGCTGCGCGACCTCGGTGTCGTTCAGGCGCGAAGCCGCTTCGTCGGCGCCCAGTTGTTCCAGCAGCGACCAGCCCGAGAGCGGACGCAGCAGCGCGTCGCATTGCTCCACCACCTCGCGGAACACGGGTTCGTCGGCCAGCAGCTCGCGCCCCATGGCGAACCACTGCGGGCCTTGTCCACTGAACACGAAGCCCACGCGGGGCAGCGCGGTGGCCGAGCGCTGGCCCGTGGCCACGGCGGGCGAGTCCTGGCCCTGGAGGAAGTCCTTCAGGCGCGCGCGCAGTTCGTCGGTGTTGCGGCCCACCACGGCCAGGCGAACGTCGTGGTGCGTGCGGCGCTCGGCGGCGGTGAAGAGCACGTCGCCCAAGGGCTCGCGCGCCTCAGCCAGAAAGTCCACCCAGCGCGCGGCGAGCGCGCGCAATGCCTCGGGCGAGCGCGCGGACAGCGGCAGCAGTTGCGGCGCGCCCTCGGCGGCGGCGGCCTCCTCGGCCGGCAGCGCGGGCGCTTCTTCCACGATGACGTGCGCGTTGGTGCCGCCCACGCCGAAGGAGCTGATGGCCGCGCAGCGCGGCACGGCGCCGCGTGGCCAGGGCGTCAGCGCGGTGGGCACCGCCAGGCGCGTGCCCTCGAAGCGGATGTGCGGACTCAGGCGCGTGAAGTTCGGCTGTGGCGCGATGGCCTGGTGCCGCAGGCTGAGCACGGCCTTGATGAGGCCGGCCGCGCCCGCGCCGGCTTCGAGGTGGCCGATGTTGGCCTTGGCCGCGCCGAGGTAGCAGGGGCCGGCACCCGGGAACGCACGCCCCACGGTGGCGGCCAGCGCCTCCACCTCGATCGGATCGCCCAGCGCGGTGCCGGTGCCGTGCGCTTCCACGTAGCCGATGCGTTGCGGCGCGAGCTGGGCATTGGCCAGGGCCTCGCGCACCATGGCCTGCTGGGCCAGACCGTTGGGCGCGGCCAGCAGCGTGGAGTGGCCGTCCTGGTTCACGGCCGATCCGCGCACCACGGCCAGCACGCGGTCGCCATCGGCCACGGCGTCGGACAGGCGCTTGAGCACCACCACGGCGCAGCCCTCGCCGCGGCCGAAGCCGTCGGCCAGTTCGTCGAAGGTTTTGCAGCGGCCGTCCGGCGCCATGAAGCCCACCTTGGACAGCGAGACCATGAGGTCGGGCGTGAGCATGAGCGAGACGCCGCCCGCGATGGCGACGTCGCTCTCGCCGTGGCGCAGGCTCTGGCAGGCCAGGTGCGTGGCCACCAGCGATGAGGAGCAGGCGGTGTCGATGGACAGGCTGGGGCCGCGCAGGTCCAGCACGTACGAGAGGCGGTTGGCCAGCACGCTGTGCAGCGTGCCGGTGAGCGTGCGCGCGTCGATGGCCTGCGGGTCGTTGTACTGGAGCTGGGCGTAGTCGTTGTGGTAGCTGGCGATGAACACGCCGGTGCGGCTGCCGCGCAGGCGCTCCTGCGGCAGGCCGGCGTCGTCGAAGGCCTCGATCGCCACTTCGAGCAGCAGGCGCTGCTGCGGGTCCATGCTGGCGGCTTCGCGCGGAAGGATGTGGAAGTAGGCGGCGTCGAACTGGTCGATGCGTTCCTTGAGAAATCCGCCCCGGCGTGTGGACGCCTTGCCGGGCAGCGAGGTGTCGGCGCTGTAGACCTCATCGGCGTTCCAGCGCTCGGCGGGCACCTCGGTGGTGGCGTCGCGGCCTTCGGCGAGCAGGGTCCAGAAGGCCTCGGGCGAATCGGCGCCGCCGGGCAGGCGGCAGGCCATGCCGACGATGGCGATGGGGTCGGCGCGCAGCAGGTGCGCGGACTGTTCGCGCACCTGTTTGGCCAACAGGGCGAGCTTGAGCGCGGAGAGTTCCTGCGTGGGCTCGCTCATCGCACACCTCGGCGGCGGTTGCCGCGCAGGGCCAGCGCGGCCTCGTCGTCGGACAGGCCCGCGACCTGCAGCACGGGGGCTTCCAGGGTGGCAACGCCCGGCTCGGCGGTGACCGCGTTCGGCGCGGCGGGCTCGTCGCCCGCCAGGTGCGCGGACAAGGCCTCCACCGTGGGGTAGTTCCAGGCCAGCGTGGCCGACAACGAGCGGCCCAGCGCGGCCTCGAGCCGGTTGCGCAGTTCCATGGCCATCAGCGAATTGAGGCCCATGGCGCCCAGGGCCTTGCGCGGGTCCAGCCGCGCGGGCGCCACCTTGAGCACCTTGCCCACGGCCTCCTTCACCACGGCCTCCAGGGCCTGGCGGCGCTGCGCGGGGGTGGCCTCGGCGAACGACTCGCCGCTGGCGGGCTGCGGGGCGGCGCTGGGCAGCAGTTCACCGAACAGCGGCAGGCGGCGGCCCGCGCGGGCCTGGGCGAAGCGCGCCCAGTCGATCGGCAGCACGATGGGCGTGGCCTCGTCGCTGGTGATCAGCGCGTGGAACAGCGCCAGGCCCCGCGCGGGCGCAAAGGCCGCGATGCCCTGACGGTTCATTTCGGCGACGTTGCGCTGGCCGGCCTCGTCGTGCACCAGGCCGGTGTCGGCCCACACGCCCCAGGCGATGCTGATGGCCGGCAGGCCCCGCGCGCGGCGGTCCAGGGCCAGGGCGTCGAGGCCGGCGTTGGCGGCGGCGTAGTTGGCCTGGCCCGCCTGCGCCAGCAAGGCGCCGGTGGACGAGAACAACACGAAGCAGTCGAGTTCGGGCAGCAGACGGTCCAGCAGGCGCGCGCCGTGCAGCTTGGCTTGCAGCGCGGCGTCGAAAGCCGCGCGGTTCATGGCGCTGGCGAGGTGGTTGTCCAGCGCACCGGCCGCGTGCACCACGGCGCGGATCGGCGGCCAGCCTTCGGCGGTGTAGGCGTCGAGGAAAGCGCGCAGTTGGGCTTCGTCGCCCACGTCCACCGCCGCCAGGTGCACGCTCGCACCCATCGCTTCGAGGGCGCGCACGGCGGCCACGCGGCGCCCGGAAGGGCTGTCGGCGTCCAGCGCGGCCCAGGTGGCGCGCGGCGGCAGGGCCGTGCGGCCCATGAGGATGAGGCGGCGCGCGCCCTGGCGCACCAGGTCGGCGGCGAGTTGCAGGCCGATACCGCCCAGGCCGCCGGTGATGAGCACGCTGGCGTCGGCGCGCCAAGGCGCGGAGGTCTGCGTGGGCGCCGGCTCGAGCGCGCGCAGACGCGCCACGAAGCGGTAGCCCCCGCGCAGCGCGGCCTGGTCTTCGCCGTCGGCGGCGAGCAGGTGGTGGGCCAGCGCGGCGGCATCGTCGCTGGCAGCGGGGTCGCGATCGACCAGCCCGCCCCATCGCTCGGGGTGTTCCTCGGCGAGCACGCGCGCGCTGCCCCACAGCGCGGCCGGCATCACGGCGACGCGTTCGCCGGCGTTCACCGCCTGCGCGCCGCGCGTGGCGAACCACAGGCGCGCGGGGCTGCCAGCCTTCAACAGGGCCTGCAGTGCTTGCACCGACAACCAGGCGGCTTCTTCCGTGTCGGGCGCGAGCCAGAGCACCTGGCGGGCGCTGGCCAGGCTCGCGGTCCAATCGTCGCTACGGGCGGACGTGGCGGTGGCGCCCTGTGCCTGCAGCGCCTGCGCGACCGCGTTGGCGCCCCCGGGCTCATCGCCCACCACCAGCCAGGGCCCGGCAGGCGACGCGGGCGGCGCGGGCGCGTCCAGCGCCTGCCAGCGCTGCGCGTGCAACCAGCCCAGCGATTCGTCGTCAGGGCGCTGGCGCTTCACGCGTTCCCGCCCCGGCGAGGCCGGGCGCAGGGCCGCGTCGATCCAGTGCCGTTCACGCTGCCAGGGGTAAGTCGGCAATGCGGTCGGCGGCGTGGCGGGCAGCAGGCGCGCCCAGTCGATGGCGTGGCCAGCGGACCACAGCGCGCCCACGGCCGTCAGCAGGCCGATGGCGCCCGCTTCATCCCGCTGGCCGCAGGCCATGGCCAGCAACTCGCGGCCAGCGGCCTGTGCGGTCTGCTGCATCGCGGGCAACAACACAGGGTGCGGGCCAAGTTCGATCGCGGCGCCGATGCCGTCTTCCAGTGCGCGCGTGAGCGTCTGCGCGAAGCGCACCGGCTGGCGCAGGTTGGCGGCCCAGTAGGTGGCGCCGAGTTCGCTCCCGTCGGCGCGGCGCGCGAGCACGGTGGAGTACAGGGGCACGGCCGCTTCGGCGGGCCGCAGGTCCGCCAGTTCGGCGCCGAGCGTGTCGGCCAGCGGCTGCATCTGCGGGCTGTGCGAGGCCACGTCCACCTTGACGAGGCGGCAGAACACGCCCTCGCCTTGCAGTTCGCCCATCAGGGCCTGCACGGCGGCAGGCTCGCCCGACACCACGCTGGCGCGCGGGCTGTTGCTCACGGCCACGGCCAGCCGGTCCTCGCGACCGGCGATGCGCGCCTGCGCCTCGTCCATCGACAGGTCCACCATCGCCATCGCGCCCTGGCCGCTGGTGGTTTTCATGAGCTGGCTGCGGCGGCAGATGACCCGCATGGCGTCGTCCAGCGAGAGGGCGCCGGCCACGCAGGCCGCAGCCACCTCGCCCATGCTGTGGCCCACCACCGCGTCGGGGCGCACGCCGATGGATTGCCACCAGGCCGCGTAGGCCAGGGCCAGCGCCACCAGCAGCGGTTGCACCACGTCGATGTCGTCGAAGCGCTCGCCCGCAGCGCCGGGCTCGGCGTGCAGTTGCTCGATCAGCGATACGTCGAGCCAGCGACGCGCGGCGGCGTCGCAGCGTTCGAAGGTCTCGCGAAACACCGGCTCGTCGCGCAACAGGTCGCGCGCCATGCCGCGCCATTGCGCGCCCTGCCCCGGCATGACGAAGGCCGTGCGCGGCGGCCGGCCGGGCTCACGCACGCGGCCTTCGGCGGTGGGCGATTCGCCGGCGGCGTAACCGCGCAGGGCCTCGATGAGTTGCTTGCGGCCACCGGCCACGAAGGCCGCGCGGTATTCCAGCGCGGCGCGGCGCGTGGCGGCGTTCCAGCAGATGGCCGCGACCTCGTCGTCGCGCGCGGATTCGAGGCGATCGGCGTAGCGCGCCGCCAGCGCGCGCAGCGCCGGCTCGGCGCGGGCCGATAGCACCAGCAACGCGGTCGATCGCGCGGGCGCCGTCGCGGGGGCGGACGCACCCGGCCGCGCATCGGGCCGGGCATCGGGCGCCTCTTCCAGCACCGCGTGCGCGTTGGTGCCGCCGATGCCGAAGGAGTTGACGCCCGCGAAGCGCGGCGCGGCGCCACGCGGCCAAGCCTGGGCCTCGCGCGCGATGGCCATCGGCATGGACGACCAGGCCACCGCGGGGTTGAGCGTCTTGCAATGCAGGCTGGCCGGAATGCGCTGGTGGTGCAGCGCCAGGCTGGCCTTGATCAGCCCCGCCACACCGGCCGCGCCTTCGGTGTGGCCGATGTTGGTCTTGACCGACCCCATGAGGCAGACCGAGCCGGCTTCGCGTCCCTCGCCCAGCACTTTGGCCAGCGCGTCGATCTCCACCGGATCACCCGCGCGCGTGCCCGTGCCGTGCGCTTCCACGTAGGACACCCGCGAGGCTGGCAGGCCCGCGTCGCGGTAGGCGGTGCGCAGCATCTCCTCGTGGCCGACGCGGCTGGGCCGGCCCATCACGCCGCTGCTGCGGCCGTCGTTGTTGACCGCGCTGCCGCGCAGCACCGCGTAGATGCGGTCGCCGTCGGCTTGCGCGCGCGCCAGCGGCTTGAGCACCACCAGCCCCGCGCCTTCGCTGCGCACATAGCCGTCGCCGTCGGCGTCGCCGAACTTGCAGCGGCCGTCGGGCGCCATCATGCGGCTCTGCGAATACGCGATGCTGATGTGCGGCTGCAGGATCAGATTGACCCCACCCGCCAGCGCGAGATCGCTCTCGCCGTTCTGGATGGCGCGCGCCGCCAGGTGCACCGCCGCCAGCGAGGACGAGCAGGCCGAGTCCAGCGACAGGCTGGGCCCGCGCAAACCCAGCAGGTAGGACAGCCGGCCCGCCAGCGCGTAGCGCCCGCTGCCGGTGGTCATGAGGAAGTCGATGTTCTCCGGGTCGGCGAACAGGCGCGATTCGAAATCGCTCACCCACTGGCCCACGAACACGGCGGTGTTGGAGCCGTCGAGCCGCGTGGGGTCGATGCCGGCGTCTTCCAGGCCTTCCCAGGCGCATTCCAGCAGCAGGCGCTGCTGCGGGTCCATGCGCTCGGCCTCGCGCGGCGACACGCCGAAGAACTCGGCATCGAAGCGGTCGAGGCCGTCGACGAAGCCGCCCCAGCGCGTGGCCATGCGGCCCGGCGTGGCGGGGCGCGGGTCGTAGTAGTGACCCAGGTCGATGCGGTCGGCCGGGATTTCGGTGATGGCGTCGCCGCCTTCGGCCAGCAGCTTCCAGAAGCTGGCGGGCCCGGTCACGCCGCCGGGAAAGCGGCAGCCGATGCCGACGATGGCGACGGGCGTCGGCGGATTGGAGTTCACGCCACCGCCTTCGCCAGCAGCGGCGCCAGGCTGGCCGAGACGTCGGCCAGCAGGGCGTCGCGCTGGGCGTTCAGGTAGAAGTGGTCACCCGGCAGCACGCGCAGGTGGAAGGGGCCGGCGGACTCGCCACGCCAGCCTTCCAGGTGTTCGCGCGGGGTGAGCGGGTCGTGCGAGCCGCCGAACACCGACAGCGGGCAGGCCAGCGGCGTGCGCCCGGCCGGCGGCGTGTGCGTCTCCAGCGCGTGGATGTCGGCGCGCAGCGAGGGCAGCAGCATGGCCATCAGTTCCTCGTGCTCGGCCACCTCGGGCGGGATGCCGCCGTAGCGGCGCTGGATCTCGGCCACGAAGTCGGCGTCGGACAGCACGTGCAGCAGCGGATCGGGGTTGGGCCAGTGCGGCGGGCGCCGGCCCGAGACGAACAGGTGCCGGGGCATGGGCGCGCCTTCGTGGTTCAGGGCGCGCGCCACCTCATTGGCCAGCACGGCGCCCATGCTGTGGCCGAACAGGGCGTAGGGCAGGTCCAGGTGGGGCCGCAGGGCATCGACCACGCCGTCGACGATGTGGTCGAGCCGGGTGATGACCGGGTCCTTCAGGCGGTTGGCCCGCGCGGGCAACTGGATGGCCACGAGCTCCACCGCGTCGGGCAGCGCGTTGCACCAGGGCCGGTACACGCCCGCGCTGCCGCCCGCGTGCGCGAAGCAGAACAGGCGCAGCCGCGCGCCGGGACGGGGCACGAAACGCTGAAGCCAGGGGCTGTTCATCGGGCACCCCGGCGGCTGGTTTCCTGACGTTCGATGGCCGGTGCGACCTTGCATTGCATGATGGATTCCTCTGGCCCGCCCGCGTTGGCGCGCCTGCCCCCGAAGTAGCGTTTACGTATCGGTTTTTTCCGACCCCATGTTACCGAATGTTTCCCTCCAAACCCCTCCGCCAGACCCGTTTCCAGTGCCATTCATCACATTCACTCCCATACGGGTAGGAGGCATTTGCCCAGAGGATGCTACGAAGGAAGAAATGGTCAAATGACCTGGGTCACATATACCCCGTACTGGATGTGCGGAAGACCCGGCAGGCGATTAGACGGGCGCCCGGCCCGAATAGGTAGTAAATATTCACGCATCGGCGTGTAACGAACATGCGGATTGATCAACTCGCGGCGATTCAGGCACCCGGCATCGAGCTGTGGAGGGTGGACCTGCTGGCCGAGGCGCGCGAGCGCGAGGCCCCGGCGCCCGGCGACTGGCTGGACGCCGCCGAGCGCGAGCGCGCCGCACGTTTCCACTTCGAGCGCGACGCCCACCGCCACCGCGCCAGCCACACCGCCCTGCGCCATCTGTTGGCGGGGCGCACGGGCGTGCCGGCACCGGCCCTGCGTTTCAGCGCCGGCCCGTACGACAAGCCGCGCCTGGACCTGCCGCAAGCCCCGGCCTTCAACATGAGCCACAGCGGCCGCTGGGCGCTGATCGGCATTGGCGGGGCGGCGCCGATCGGCGTGGACATCGAGGTCCCGCGCGAGATGGACGACCTGATGGCCCTGGCCGAGCGCAACTTCACCGCCACCGAGTGCCGCGAGCTGCTGGCCCTGCACGAGGCGGGGCGGCTGCGCGCCTTTCTGCGCTGCTGGACGCGCAAGGAAGCCGTGCTGAAGGCGGTGGGCAGCGGGCTGTCGATCGAGCCCGGGCTGTTCGAGGCCGGCTCCACGCCCGAGCGGCGCACCACCACCCTGCCCGTGTCGGGTCAGACCTGCGAGGTGACCGTGATCAGCCTGGACGTGGACAGCGAGGCGCTGGCGGCCGTGGCCTGGGTGGAGCCGGGCTCACGGCATCTGGCGTTTTAGCGGACCTGGGGCTCAGGCCGCCGCAGCCGGCACGGGCGCGGGCGTGCGCGGCAACTGCGTCAGCACCAGCAAGGTCACCACCGACGTCACCGCCATCACGCCCAGCAGGGCCGTGAAGCCGGCCGCCTTGACCACCGGCCCGATCGCCCACACCGCCACCGAACTGGCGCCCAGCGACACCGCCAGCCGCATGCCGGCCACGCGCGAGCGCATGCCGTCGTCGACGAAGCGCACGATCATCGCGTCGGTGAAGGGGATGGCGCCGAAGATGGCCGCCATGAACAGCAGCTGGATGAAGAGGAAGGACCAGCCGTCGAGCGTGGTGGCCAGCGCCAGCAGCAGCGCCTGCAGGGTGATGACGCCGATGTAGAGGCGCTTGAGCGAGTGCCGGTCGATGAGGTAGCCCACCACCAGTTGCGTGACCGAGGCCACCGTGTACACCAGGGCCAGCAGGGTGCCGATGCGCGCCGGGTCTTGCGAGACCTCGCGCAGGCGGTCGGTCAGCAGCTCGAAGTTGGCGTTGGTGGACAGGTTGAACAGCAGGCCGCCGCTGGTGGCCGCCATGGTCATGATGAGGAAGAGGCGCGCCAGCGGCATGCCCGAGGGCGGGTGCCCGCTGGCCTTCTTTTTGGCGGGCGCCGCGCTTTCGCGCGTGCCGTACAGCGCAAAGGCCACGCCGCAGGCCAGGCAGATCAGCCCCGGCACCACGAAGGCCATGCGCCAGCCCGCGTACTTGACGAGAAAACCCGTGAGCACCGCGGCGAAGGCCACACCGAGGTTGCCGACGAGGCCGTTGACGCCGATCGTCCAGCCCGGGCGCAGCGCGCCCTGCACCAGCATGGGAATGCCGACCGGGTGGTAGATGGAGGAGAAGGCGCCCAGCAGCGCCAGCGCCAGCGCCATCTGCATCGGCGTGTTGGTGGCCGCCACCAGCAGCGAGGCCACTCCCATGCCGAAGAAGAACACCAGCATCATGGGGCGGCGCCCCCAGAGGTCGCCCAGCTTGCCCGCGGGCAGCGAGCCGATGCCGAAGAAGAAGAAGGCCGCCACGCCGTAGGGCATGAGGTCTTCCCAGCGCGCGAGGCCGAAGTCGTTGGCGATGCTGGTGACCGCGGTGGCGAAGATCAGCAGCATCATGTGGTCCAGCGCGTGGCCGATGTTGAGCAGGGTCTGGGTGGACTTGTTGTGCATGGGGGCGATCATCGGCGGTTAAGCTCTGTGCGCAAAATTCAAGACCGCCAGGAATGCGTCCAAAACCGCCAAGCCATGCCAACCTGCTGCAGCGCGGCCCCAGCGCCGCCGCGCAGGCCGCGAACCGGGTGCCGCGCCCGGTGGCCGCGCTGGCGCGTTCCGACCCGGCGGGCACGCAGATCGCGCCGCACCTGCACGCGCGCGACCAGCTCATCTATGCCATCAGCGGCGTGATGACGATCCGCGCCAACGGCTTCATCTGGACGATTCCGCCGAGCCACGGCATGTGGATGCCCGCGCAGGCGGTGCACCAGATCCACATGGACACCGAGGTGGAGATGCGCACGCTGTACTTTCAGCCCGGCACGGTGACGGGCCAGGGGCGCGGCTGCCAGGTACTGGCGATCACGCCGCTGCTGCGCGAGCTGATCTTGCGCGCGATGACGATTGCGCCGCGTTACGCGCCGGACAGCGCGGACGCGCGCCTGATGGACCTGATCGTGGACGAGGTGGGCCGGCTGGAGCCGCGGCCGTTGTCCTTGAAGCTGCCGGCGGACAAGCGCCTGGCGCGGCTGTGTCAGTTGTTGATCGAGGACCCGGGCAACGCCGATTCGATCGCCGAGTTGGGGCATCGGGTGGGCTTGTCCGAGCGCAGCGTGATCCGGCTGTTTCCGCAGGAGACGGGGCTGAGCCTGCACCGTTGGCGCCAGCAGGCGCGGCTGATGCGGGCGTTTGCGCTGAGCGATCAGGGGATGAACATCGGGCAGCTGGCGGACGAGCTGGGTTACGCGAGTGCGTCGGCGTTCGGGAAGATGTTCGCGAAGCAGTTCGGGCAGGCGCCTCGGCGGGTGTTGGTGGCTTGATTGTTTGTTGCGCTTGTTCGCCGCCGGGTTGGCGGGTGTCAGGGGAGGGGCTGTGTGCGGGACGGCTTCACTGCAGCGCCCCTCGCTGCGCGAGGGGTCCCCTGCGATGCTCGGGTGCGCGGCCCTGCGGCATAACTCGCTGCATGCGCTTCGCGCATTCCGCTCAAACAGATGCCGCAAGTCAGTTCACGAAGCGCGCTGCGCGCGCGGGCCGCACACCCTGCGCTTCTCGGCACTGCACAGGCGCCGTCCCGCACACAGCCCCTCCCCTGACGGCGAACGGGTGGGAGTGCCAACAAGCTGAAGAGTTGGAAGGGCTGTGCTACTCCAGCACCCGCCTGGGGCCCGTCGAAGTCCTTCGCGCGACCTGCAAAGTAGCCTCTCGGAGCCAAAGGGCTATGGTCTCCAGCGGGAAGGGCGTCCACCCACTACTACCTTCAGAACATGGGTGTAAAGCATGGTGGCTGCCACACCTGAATGGCCAAGCAACTCATACGCCGTGCAATTGCCCGTGCCCGCCCATAGCACGCGCACTGTGAACGAATGACGGCGCGTGTGGGCCTCCACCTGCTTGGCGTCACTCAAGTGACACCTACCCCTTGTTCGCGCCGACCCGCTCCGGCATGCCACCCTAGCAGTCTCGGGCCCAGTACTATGGTCGCCGGCCTGCCCCAAGGCGCCTTGCCTCCACGGTCGGCTCAGCCCAAACGTCAGGCGTCACACACGATTCAATATGTCCACCGCGCAAGTCCCGCTCAATCTCGACTGGCAGTTCTGGTCGGCCGTAGTCGCCTTACTGGCACTAGTCCTTACTCAACTACCTCCAATTAAGCTTTGGTTTCGCCCGACACGGCTAGAGGTCGAGGTCCATAGCCGAGTCCAGCTTACTCACAAAGTTGGGAATCCAAATTTTGGAATGTACGTGGGTATCCGCAACATAGGTGGCCGCGACATCAGAGTGCGCACTATGAGTGTCTCGCTAAGCCGCGACGGTCAAGTGCTCGGTGGTCTTGCCCCCGCATTCCCGGACACGGCCTATTCGCAATGTAGCGCCCGATGCGTGCTGGCTTCGGGCGCGCGTTGAAGCCGGCGGAACTCGCGCGGCGATCTCATTTTCAAGGCCGAGTGCGGATGCACTTCATT
>QFCS01006255.1_pt1 | contig 20491 bp, 2 predicted proteins | sample 3576561 | NCBI WGS metagenome assembly QFCS01 | reverse complement strand
TGGCATCCATTGCTCATTTAAACGCACAGCCACCTCAACGGTATAAACCGTAGCATATTCAGCAATATCCGTGGTAGAAATCTGGAAAACATAGTTCGGACGTTCTACCTCACGAACCGCATTGGTCGTGGTATTGGTCAAACGGAAACGGTAACCGGTTCGGGATACTCCACTTGGAACATTTGGTGATACTACATCACCCCGAAGAGTTTCGTTAATGGCACTTAAAGTTGCTCCGCAATTGTCATTACGCAATCGGGCCAACACAACCGGACAACCGTCGTTCAAATCACCGTTACAGTTTTGATCGATACCGTCGTAGCAGATTTCGGTGGCTCCGGGATAAATGGTGTTATTGTTATCATTACAATCACCTCCCACAGCTACATAACCAACGGGTTGTGTACACGCTTGTAGGGTAACTCCGTCATTACCAAAACCATCGCCGTCTGTGTCAGCATACCATGTAGTTGCCGGTGTAACAGACAATGACACATTCGCTTCTGATTCACATCCAAAAGAACTCACCGCCGTAGCAGTATAACTGGTTGGGCTGGTTGTTGATATTCTGGCATAAACCGTTGCAGCATTACCACCTGAATAAGGAACAGTTCCGGAAGCATCGGTGTATAAATCCGTTGCTGGTGACCAAGTCACACTAGGAATAGGAGTTCCTGAAACTTGGAAATTATCAACTGCCCAATAGTATTGCCAAGCTGCATTATATCTAAACCTTAAATATACAACAGCCTGATTCAAAGCTGGTGCTGGCAAGGCAATATTATCTTGAACAAAACCTGTTGGAGTCCCTTGAGTAGCAGTATAAGTCTTTAACGTACTCCAAGTGGTTCCGTTAAGTGAATATTCCAACCCTGCAAAAGTAGCATCTATTCTATAATAGTGATAAAAACTAACTGTAACAGAACTATAACCTATTGTACTAAAGGCTGGGGATTGTAAACGTGTATCTGTCACAGATCCGCTTCCTCCAATATCAGAATCTGTCAACATAAACTGACTGGTATCATTACTGCTTAATGTTGCCCCGAAAGTTCCTGCAATAGTATATGGACTTGGCCTTAACGTCCATGCTGTAGCAGCCTGATTAGACCCACCAGTTGTAAGGTTCTGTGTAGTCCACCCGGAAGCAGTTCCATTAAAGTTTTCAGACAAAATAACACTAGTTGTTGAAGTAGAAACTGTTAATTGTTGTAAGTCTCCTTCACAAACATTAATAGGATTTGCACTTGGCGTAACAGACAACACCAAATTTGGTGCTACTGTAACCACAGTTGATCCAGTAGATGAACAATTATCTGCCGAAACTGCAGTAAATGTATATGTTCCAGACGCAGCAAGAGTAACATCTGAAATCGTTGGGTTTTGTTCTGTTGAACTAAATCCGTTTGGCCCAGTCCAAGAGAATGTCACTCCTATGTCTGAAGTTCCTGTCAAGCTAATAGTTCCTCCTTCGCAAACCGAACCGCTATTAGTAGCTACAGCAGTTGGCAGAGGATTTACAGTTAAAGTAACTGCTTCTGATATAGCAGGATCACCGCATAATGGCGTAACGACCACATCATAAGAAGCTTCATCACTTTCTGAAATATTGTTCAGCTGTAATGTTGCTGAAGTAGCCCCATCAATATTAACCTCACCTTTTCTCCATTGGTAAGTTATACCAGGACCTGAGGCCTCAACAGTGAATGTTGCATTTGTTCCTACACATTGGGACAAAGAAACAGGTTGCGTTTCAATTTCTGCACCAGAAATAACGCTTACAGCAACTGTAGCAAAATCACTACATCCTGCTGCATTTGAAACTACAACCGTATAAGTAGTATTTTCAGTCGGATTAACAATTGGATTCTGTTCTGTAGATGTAAATCCAGCTGGTTCAGAAGTCCAAGAATAAGTATAAACAGGTAAATTAGCCGGTGTAAAAGTATAACTCCTACCAGAAGTAATGCCTGTTGTATTATTTATAATAAATGCTGATGTTGAATTAGCATTTGTCAATACATTTACTGTATTATAAATAGTTGCACTTGTAGCTAAACCAACAGTTGCTCCTGAATTTGTATTATCAGGAACCATGCCATTACCATAAACAAATTTAATAACATTTGTACTTTCATACAACCAAGCTTGGAATCTAGCAGCTGCTGTTCCTGTAGTATTTCTAGGAACGGTAACAAACCATTCTATAATCAAAATTCGATTTGGTGCCTCGCCAGATAATTTATAGCGAACATTACCATTAAGACCTGTTGCTAAATCATCCCAATAAGGCATAATAACAGGAGTAGCAGTATTTGCGTTAGCCGAACTATTATTCCATTGAGAAGTAACTACTGTACTTCCTAATCTGATTAAACCATTAGCATTTACAGAAAACTGAGTGCGATTTTGTCCTGCATAATTAAATGTAAAACCGATGTTATTAACTGTTGACACACCATCATCAGAACTAGAACCGATTAACTGTGTAGATCCAATCATAGGATCTAAAGAAGCACCAGTTGCTGTTGAAAACACGTATGTATTAACCGCTCCTGTTGTATAACTCTGAATACCTGACGAAGTCATTTGTACGTCAGCTCCTGGACAAGCTACTTGTATATCAGATGAAGCTGAAGCTGATACTGTATTTGACACTCCAACTGTTACCGTTGTAGTATTAGAACAACCATTCGCATCAACACCTGTTACAGTGTAAGTTGTTGTAGAAGCTGGTGAAGCTAAAACAGTTGCTCCTGTTGTAACATTTAATCCTGTTGCGGGCGACCATGTGTAAGAAACCGCTCCTGAGGCAGTTAAACTAACCGGATCTCCGGGGATACAGTAAGAAGCTGAACTAGGTGTTACTGCTATAGTTGGTTGGACTACAGTTAAAGTAACTACATCTGAATTTACAGGTAAACAAGGTGCGTTTCCACTAACTACAGCTCTATAATAGGTAACACCAACCGGAGTGGCCGGAGTAACTGTAACATTTAAAGAGTTTCCTGTTCCAACATTCGACCAAGTATCAACTCCGTTTGGAGAAGATTGCCATTGAACTGCTGTTGCATTACTGGCTGACAGGCTAAAATTAGCAACCGTATTTATTCTACAAACGAATGCACTATTCGGTTGAGCAGAGATAGCAACACTTTCATTAACCGTTAAAGTAGCAAAGTTAGAAGTCGCTGCATTTGCAGGTCCAGTAACCACAGCTCTAAATCTGTAACCGTTATGAACGAAGGCAATTGTTGAAATAGATAACACACTTGTCTCAGCAGCTGAGATTGTCATTCCGTCTAAATCACCGTCAACAACCGGCAACCAGTTTTCAGTTCCATCGGCATCATATTCCCAAGCATAAGTGATGTCCTCTTCCAAATCGTCACCGGATCTTACTACAGTGAAAGTAGTTGAACCACCATCACATAGTGTAACGTTTTCCGGATCCGAACTAATACCGGTATCACCAACATTTAAGATAGCGTTTGGTGTTGTTGTTAGAGGCGTACACGGAAAAGCTCCGGATACTGTACAATAAAACTCGAAGCCATTCATATCGGCAGGAACATTTTCTATTATTAAAGAAGAAGATGTTGAACCCGAGTATGATTCGCCATACAAACTAAACACATCATCCAATTCATACGTATCAATCCCGTCAAACGCATACCATTGATAAGTTAAATTGGTTCCTGTAGCAGAAACTGAAAAAGTAGCATTATTATTGGTAACGACTGTTTGAGTTGGTGTAAACGAATCAATTACAACCGGTTCATTCACAGTTATATCATAAGTAACAGTAGTAGAGCAATCGTCTATAGTAACGACATAACTAATAGTTGTAGTTCCTGCTGATACCCCGGCAACATTCACACCTCCTGTTGCTCCAGAAATAGTTGCCACTGCTTCATTAGAAGAGAACCATAATCCTCCTGGTGTTTCACTTGATAAAAACAACGTGTCCGGCATACATAAAACCGCACCGGCTCCGGTAATTGGTAAAACTTCCGGAGAAGAGAAAACCTGAAATAGAGTCGAACTAACGGTTGAAGCGTATTCATTGATTAATGTTAGTTCACCTGTAGTTACAGTCATATCTAAATTAACGGTAATCGTATTGTCATCAATAATTGAAAACGCAATTGGAATATCATTTATTCTTAATTCTGTTACTCCTGTAAAGTTAGATCCTGAAACGGTTAATATTGTTTCATCTAATTCTGCCGAACAAACGGCTGATGGACTAAATCCTGTTAATATAGGTGGTGAAAAATCTACAGAAATATCATCGATATACAAATAGGCATTATCCGTAGCAGAAAAGTTATGAAAACCAATATAATAGACCCCTGTTGCTGTCGGAGAAAAATCAACAATAAGCTCTAGAAAAGAATCTGCTAAAGCAGTTGAAATTCCTGTTAATGTTGCCAATGTTCCTGAAGTCATTCCGGCAGCATTTGGCGAGGTTCCGTATTTTACCTCTAAATTTTCTACATAATCAGGTCCGTCAGACGCTTTGTATTTGAATTTTAAACGATAGCTCACACCGGCATTTAAAGTAATTCCCTGAAGGAAAAACCAATCGTCTCCCGGAATAGTCTCACTATAGTTGTATCGGATACTACTTGTTCCTGTTGAAGCAGTCTGGGCAGTTCCCGAGAAAATAGCCCAAGTTGTTCCTCCATTAACATTTTGATAAGCCAAACAGTTTGTGTTTTCACCAGATTCAAACCCCATAAAATAAGGAACGGTCGCATCTGTACAAAGTGTGTTAAAGGCTGAAGAAGTTACCCATGAGCTGTAATCTACACCTGACACACAAGCCGTTCTTACGTGTAAATAATAAGTTGTAGATGGATCTAACGAATCAGCAACTGCTGAATTTGTAGAAGAGAAGGTGCCTGATGAAGGTGGAGTTGAAGAGGTTGTAACTGCCCATTCATAGCCTTCACTTGAACTAGAAGAAGCTGTCCAATTAAGGTTTGCTCCTGCTGTTGTTATACCACTAACATTTAAACCCGAAGGAACTAAACAAGGGACTTTTACTCTCAACGTATAATCGCCTCTTGTCGCAACGCTTAATGAATAAACCCTTATGTAATAGTTTGTATCCGCAGTAAGTGTAAATATTCCTGTTCCCGAAGTGTTACAGGCCACTTGTGTTAATGAGCCACAGGCTCCTGAATACAAGGCTATTCCTAATACCGCACTACTTGTTGGTGTAGCAGAGATCTCTAACGAAGTATTTGATCCTGTGTTAAATGAATACCAGGAATCAAAATGTGTAGCAAAAGAATTACTGCAGGTCGGATATGAATTGGCAGACGGAGTCGCACATGTATTTTCGGAAATTAATGGCACTCCTACTGTAACTGCTTCTGCCGTTGCACATTCATCATTCGTATTTACAGGCGAACAAGCGGGAGCACAGGTCAGAGACAAAACAATTTGAGCTGTTGGCGTTGTAGCAGACCAGGAATACAACAAAATGTAATATTGTATTCCATCTGTTGTACCAATATTTACTTCTGATCGCACATTTCCGCCACCTATATCATCATTTCCCCCTAAACAGGTTAATGAGCCACATGTTCCGCTGTAAACTGCCAAACGCGTATCTACATTAGTAGCTGAGTTAGCTGTTGAAATAGTCACATCCTGACCATCTCCTGTAAAGGTGTACCAGATACCAGCAGAGTTCTGAACTGTTACACCGGAAATTCCACAAACAGCAACGCCTTCATTTGTTGACCCCACCAATGTTGTTGTAACACTAGATCCACATGAAACAGAAATTGCTCCGGAACACGCGTCATTAAAAACAGGAATAGTTCTTTGAAGGGTAGCCCAGTTACTTATCTGTACCCCTTCCTCACAAACGGCACGGACATGCAAATAATATACCTGACCCGGATTATATGTTCCCGGTGCGGAAACTGAAGTTCCTGCTGTAGCCGTACCACTTGACGGTGGTGTTGCCGAAGTTGTAAAAGCCCACTCATAACCATCTTCCGGAGCAGGAGACGGAGCACCCCAAGACAAATCAACATTTGTAGACGAGTAGTTACTTGCAGCTAAAGTATTAGGAGTTCCTGAACATGGAGCACAAGTACCACTATAAATAGCCTGGAAAGCAATACCGTTACCAACACTTGATGTATCAGAAAACAATTGAATAGTCAATGCCTGACCTGGTGCCGAAACTATTGGTGTAATAGCACCCGTAGCACTCAATGTAGCCAACAAAGTTCCACCCGTTCCAGCTCCACTGTAAACTCTAATTCCATCACAACATGTTTCAAAACCTAAAATAGAACCACTGATGGTAATAACACCCGTACCTGAATTTTCAAGAACTATATAACCCGTATTGTTATTTGTATATTGACCTGATGGCCCTCCGTTATCGTAAATATTGGTATTTGTTCCACAACTAACTGAAGTAAAACCTGTAGCCGGAATATTCACACTCCCGCAAGATACACCACTGAATGATACTGAGTTTGAATAACTTGTCTGACTACTTTCTGTACAAGTTGTTGCAATTCTATAATAAGTCAACCCCGCTGTTGAGGTTGTTGAATAACTTGAAGAATTTGCCGAAGCTATATCTGTCCAGTCAGAGTTATTAGGAGATGATTGCCATTGATAAGTAATACCTGACGCAAATGTTAAACCCGTTGCCGATAAATTAAGTTGATTTCCCGAACAACCCGATGTTGAATTAATCGATGCTGTTCCTGTTGCAGGTGTTCCTGTACAAGCTTCGGCCGGTAAAAATGTCAGTTGAATATTTGGCCTATTATTAGAAAGTGTTCCAGTTAAAGTTGTTGGAACAGTTGTGTCTTGAGCCCAAGTCATAAAAGCATTATTTACAGTCGGCCCTCTTCTAAAAGCCTTTCCAGAACTTGTTTCATTACCTCCACCAGTTGCATTAGTTTCAACTAAAATCTGTAAATTATCTGTTCCATTATAAGCAAATGTAGTAGACAAAGGAATAGTAAACCATTGACCGCTTACAAAACTGGCACCAGGTATTGTTACTGGTCCATAAACCAAAGTTGCACCAGCTATTTCGTTTGCATATGTATTAGCTGTATGGGTAGCCGTTCCTCGATGTTTAATATAAACCCTCACATCAACAGCATTTCCGGGAGAAGAAACGCTATTTACAAAAAACCCAATACTGGATATAGTTCCTGATTGTCCAATACTCGCGGGAGTATAAATCATAGATGATCGTTCAAATCCAAACCATGTACCAAAAGGTTGTCTAACTGAAGCTGTATTGGTATTGGCCGCCGGAATTGTAACCGTTTGACTTAATGCTTCACCTCCAATTAACATAAAAAACAAAAAGACTAAACTAAAACACCTCGATAATCGCAAAGTGAAAAAATTTATGTCTTGTTTGCCGGAATCTCCATCCGGTTCTCGTGTTTTGAGTTGCGTCCCCAAACGCCAACTCAACGAATTGTAGTATTTAATCATAATTAAAAAATTGGTTTAAAATAAGTTAGTGAATATACTAAATATTGTTAATACGATGTTAAGCAAAACCATACAAATCGTTAAAGAGCAATATTTGTCGATAAAATACAAAATGCTGTTTTTTAACAATTTATTTTTATCTTGATCAATAAAAAAACAAAACCCTTAAAAAAACATAAGGGTTTTTATTAAATTTTACTTTTAGTTTAATACGCCACTTTTCTTGTCTGAACAATGCCATCAGCAGTGGTAATTTGAACTAAAATCAATTGAGTGGCTATGTTCAAATCAGCGAAACTTACCTCAGAGGCAAGGATGTCTTTTTTCATGGTGATCAATCGCCCTCTTATATCATAGAGTTTAACCTCGGTCATCATGACACCGGGAGAGTTAATAAATATTGTTTCGTTGTTTTTATAGACAATAACTGCGTTTGAATCTGCATTAGGATTTTCCAAGCCAAGGGTCTCGTTTAAAAACTGAACTTCAAAACGATCATCAAATGTTCCTGCTTCGGTAACAAAATTGTAATTACCTTCATTTAAATTATGAATGATGTTTAACCACTTATCCTCCAGATAAACCGTTTGACCTTCATCAAATAAACCGTCAAAGTTTTCCAATTCAATAGAATAATTCCCCGCAACAGAAGTTCTGAAACCAAGTGGCACTTCGTCGTGTATGTCAAATGGTAAGGCTCTGCCCTGTATGGTTAATTTCTTGTCAGCATTTATCGAATATAAACTTACCACATTACCGGCCTCTGTTAACTCAGCATCATAAGCATTATCTAAAGCATTGGTCGCTCCTTGCACATATCCTAACAACATTTGTTTGTAAGCTCCTTGCTGATTGATAATATTTAACCAAATTCTGTGTTTTTCCACTACATTAATTACTGGAGCATCAGGACTTCTGTAAAATAAATTATTCAAACCGGTCAGACGCATGGTATTTTCAAAATTAACTGTTCCGGAGGCTAATCCCTGAACAAAGAACCCTTGTCCCGCTGCAATATTTCCGGTAGGCACATTTGGATTTACCCCCGGATTTGGAGAAGCTGCCGTTCCTGCCCCTCCGGTCGCATTGTACGTTGCATAATCATTAGCATTATAATTGTTTGCTGTTATCGGCGTGTTATGTGTCCAAAAGAACATATTTCCCTGCAGTACACCAGCATTCGCCATGTACAACAAATCAGCATCTATTGCACTTGGATACGGATTGCCCAACAGGTTTCTGTCTTGTGCCCCGGACACCGTTATACCAATTGAATACGGACCATTGTGAGGCACCCCATAAAACGCACCTGTAAAAACAGACGGAACAGTTGCACTAAAAGTCCCTGGAGCTCTAATAATATAACCCTGAGCGGCATTCATGACCGAAGCTGTACTTATGTTTTGCCATGAATAGGTAGCATTGTTAAAAATATAAAAACGATTGGCCGCAGTATCCGGCGAAAAACTACTCAACACCTGGTTTTCAACAGGTGAAGACCAGTAAGTATAATCATGAAAAACAACCGGCGTTGTATTTCTTTCATACCGAATTGAGCCAGTATTAACCGCATTTGTTAATTGCACTAAACTTGAATTACTCTCAAACACAACCGTATTAGGTAACGAAGGTCCGTTTACCACAAATTCATTTTCTACGGTTATGGTAACCCCTGCTTCTACAAATAAAGTTGCTCCGGTTAGCACCTGAACCGAACAGGCACTAAAATTAGAGGAGGCCGTGTAATTTCCGGCAATAATAACCCTTTTGGTAATATCCGGCAAACCATTACTCCAGGTATTTGTACCGGTTAATATGGTTGCATTGACTGATACGGATGTCACTGTTGAATAAACCGGATTGCAAATACCAACCCCCACAACTGCTCTAAAATAACGAACACCGGTAATAGTTCCGAATTGTGCAGGAGTCAAGACAGAGGTTGTATTGGCAATAGATGTCACTCCCATTGTAAAAGCAGCATCATCTGCATATTCCCAACGAATTACATCTCCAACATGAGCTGTTAAAATAATATCTGAAAACGAAGCCGCATTACATGACACCTGGCCGGCAGAAAGTGTACCGCCAACCTGAGGCGTGACCGTAATCGCTACTGACTGTGTACTTTCACAAAAAGTAGGCCCGGGTGCCGTTGCTGTTGCCGTATAAACGGTATCTGTTCCAGGCTTAGCATACACCACACTTGTTCCCGTTCCCGTATAAGAAATCGTTCCGGCTGCATCTGTAAACAATCCGGTTGTTGGAGACCAAACAATAGAAGAAGTAGCACTCCCTATCACTCTAAAGTTATCAATGGCCCAACCCCAACCCCAAGCAGATTGATAATTAAATCTTATTTGTATATTATTTCCCACATAGGGATTCAGATTTATAAATGCCTGAGCAAAATTTGTTGCCGCCCCCTGTGTTGAAGTATAAGACACAATAGGTGTAAACGCTCCTCCATTTACCGAAATTTCAACTCTTGCAAAAATATCATTAATAATATACCTGTAATAATGATAAAAGCTTAATGTTGCCGAAGTATAGCCTGTTAAATCTATAACCGGAGATGTTAACGTCGTACGGGTTGTGCTACCAGAACCTGATCCTTGTGCATCAGAATTCGTTAACACAAAAGCCGTATTGTCATTGCTGGACAAAGCCATATTCCATAACCCCCCCGTATTATATCCGTTTGGTCTTATTGTCCAAGCTGCTGCTGCAGGGCTTCCACCGCCAGAAGAAGTATTAGTCACAACAAAATCACCCAAGCCCGAATTAAAATTCTCTACAAAGACAGGCACATTAGACACAACTCCTCCCGAAGCATTCAATGCAACCGGTGTACCTCCTGCCGGACAAACTTCTGTTCCGCCGGGTGTAGCAATTGTAATTGGTGTAGGCGTTTCATTAGCCACATAAATAAAGGTTGCTGTATTAGTACTAAATGCACCACTTGTTTGACTGGCCGTCAAAATATAAGTTGTTGTGGTTCCGGCATTAAACGTAAAACCTGTTGCCGGTGTTCCGGTTACTCCGGCGGAAGGCGACCATGTATATACATCATAATCACTGAGTGTTGATGTAATGGTAACCAACGGAGAATTTGTAAAACCGCAAACTGCCGGAGCTGTATTCATATTCAACGTTAAACTAGGCGGAGCTACTATCACATTAATAGTATAATCTTCAAACGATTGCCAAGATCCGTTTCTACATGGGGTCGGCACTTCTAAATCAGCACCTCCAATCCGTAAACGTTTAGGACCAAGTGTTGCTCCAACCGGAACATTAAATGAAGCATTCAAAGTCGTCGGAGCCGAAGCATCCGATGACTCTCCACTGTAAACTTCCTCGCCAACCTCAAATGTTCCGTTATTATTCCAATCTACCCAAATTTTCACATAATAATCGACCGGAAAACCTAAAAATGTTGTATTTAAAGTTATAGCAACCGGAACCGTTGCTCCCTGAGCCACATTGGTGGTTAAACCAGAATAATCGCCATAATAGTTGGTGGCCGCTTCATTACCGGTTGTATTGTTAATACTTCCAAAGGTAACATTGGTTATTCCCTGTCCATCAACAGATGTTCCAACTGGGGTACAGTATGTTGGCGGGGCTACTGCCGTTGTAAAAGAAGTACCTTCGGACCATTCTCCAAATTCACCAAAACCACAATTGCTTCTCACCCAAACATAATAAGTTGTATTAGGAGACAAACTACCAATAGCAGTAAGCGTAGTCCCTGCCGGAACAGAGCCTGAAGCAACCGTTGAATTGGTTGGCGGCGTGTTTGATGTACTTATATAATAAGCATAACCCCCTGTTGGAGCTGGCGATGGTGCCGTCCAGGTAATTGTTGCATTGTTAAAACTAATTAATACAGCCGGAGCATTCAGCCCTGTGGGTCGTAAGCAATTAGATTCAAAAATTTCGATGTCATCCAGATAAAGCGATCCCATATTAGGTGCAGAATAAGCTCTAAATCCAAAATAATATACTCCATTTGACGGAGCCGTAAAATTTACTATATTTCCGAGTGTTGATGTTTTAATATCCGGATGATTGTCAAGCTGAGTTCCCGCTGCCAAACCAACTGCTGTTCCGGTTGTGGAATAACGAACTTCCATCCTATTCGTTATTATTGCACTTGTTGAACCTCCGTAGGTATAAGACAACCTATAAGTTGTTCCCCCTACCATATTAACCCCTTTTGTTATAAACCAAGTATCGGCAGATTGTGTTGAATGGGCCTGATATCGCAAATGCTGGTCAAAAAAGCCAGCGGCAAAAACGGGATTCGTAGTTGTCCAGTTACTTCCCGTTGAAGTAGGATTATCGTTTGCAGTACACAATGGTAAACCCGGCACTACAAAACCATCTGGTAGCGGATCAAAATATAAGGTATATGGTATATTTGCTGCATTACACGGCATCGTAAATGTAGGACCGGTTACCCAGGCACTATTACTACCTCCACAGGCTGAACGAACATACAACGTATAAGTAAACCCTTCTGTTAATCCGGTAGCCGTAGTTGATGTTCCTGTCAAAGTCCCTGAGTCACCCAAACCAGTTGAACCGGAACCCGGTGCACCACTGCTTCTTACTTCATATTCATAACCAGGTGCAACCACCGATGGTGCAACCCAACCAATACTTGCTGTTGTTCCTGTTAATGCAGTTGCTGTTAATGCAGTTGGTGCATAACATGGCGGCGTCCATCTAAATCTTGTAACTGAAGAATTATAACAAGTATTTCTTATTAACAAAACGGTATTATTTGCAGTCCCTACTGAAGTTGGCGGCCAATTTGTAACTGGTGAATCCTGCACTCTATTATTAATATTTGTTGGGTGAGTGTTATTGGGACCCCTCAATCCAACTTGTCCGCCATTAGCACCTGTATTTGCTGCATTCGTAGGCAACACAGTCATTACATCATACCATGCTTCAATTATATTAGATGTTTCATAAAGTCTAATTTGCATATTTAATGTTCCTGAGCCCGCTAATCCTTTTCTAATAGCGTCTTTGTATTGAACAACAAATACTCTATTTGGAGACGAACCTATAACATCATAACTAACCAATGATCCAACACCTCCATTATTTATTAAATCTCTACCAAAAACAGATATTGCACCATTATATGCTGTTGTAGCACTAAGAGGAGCAAAAACATTTGTACCGGGTATTGTCGTACCAAAAGACACAAAACCATTGCTACTTATTGTTATCGAACTATAGTTATTTCCATCAAAATTAAAAACAAATGGTAAAGCTACAGAAGCAACATTGTTGTCCCAGCTTGAACCAATTGGAGCAAATGCATCTATCCCAGTAATTGGGGAATAAACTAACGAACCATCTCCTACTTCTGAAAATTGGTAATTAGAAACCTGGGCATTTCCGTTTAACGATATTAATAGAAACAGTCCCAAGAAGAGAAAAAAGCAACTTGTGATTGTCTTTTGAAAAAAGTTAACAATATTTTCTTTAAAACGTAGCGTTAAATTCATATTCTTTATTTTTTGGAAATTCCTTTTTAAATTAATTTAAACTGAGTCAAAAAGCATCGGACAACAAATTCTTAAAATAATGAAAAATCGACGAAATGCGTTAAATTATCGACCAACTTCTTTTAACATAAATTTATATTTAATTTTTCTTACAAAATAACACTTAATCCTTTATATATCAGGCAACTGCAATCTTGTTTTTTTGACTGTTTATGAGCAAAAATACATCTTTTAGTCGAATACATTTACTATTTCATCACAAATTATTAACACAATTTAGTTGTTTTACCAAAAATTTATGTTAAGATGCAGTATTTTATAAAACAAGTAAAAAACAACTTACAATAATTGCTTATTTTTCAACATAAAAACAATTTAAACCCAGTCATTTATAACTTTTAAACAAACAAACATCATTTAAATTTAAAAATTAACATAAAATTTGTTTTTCCGGGTAACAACAAAAAAGCCTTTTCATATGAAAAGGCTTTTAGGGTATTTTTAAACGTATTTCTGGTTAGAAAATTAATTTCCTGGTAACCGAATTGCCGTTTACATCAAAAATCTGAACCAACAAGATCTGACTGGCAAGACTCAGGTTTTTAAACGTTGTGACGTTGGCATTGATATTCTCTTTTGAAGCAATTAGTCTCCCCCGCAGATCAAAGAGGTTAACCTTATCCAACATCGTACTTGAAGAGGCTAAAATTTCTATATCTGATTGGTTTTTTACAACAATTACCTCTTGAACGGAAAAAGGATTTATACTTAATGTTTCCGCTGTAAAACGAAGTAAAAACCGGTCATCAAAAGTTCCCTGCGGTGTAACGAATGTATACGGCGTATTTTTCAAATCATGCATCACTCCCAGTTGTTTGTCTTCCAAATAAACATTTTGCTCTTCAAACAAACCATCAAAGGCTGCCAGCTGAATTGTATAAGTTCCCTGAACAGGAGTCATGTAACCTACCGGTAACGTATCCGAGTCCGCAAACGGCAAAGCCCTTCCTTGAATAGTGAGCTTTTTATCATCCAATAAGGAATAAAAGCTAACCGGGTTTCCGGCCTCAGACAGTTCTCCGTCATATTTATAATCAAATGTATTTGTTGCTCCCTGAATATACCCTATCAACAATTGTTTAAAAGCCCCTTCATTATTAGACAGCTCAATCCAAATTCTGTTTTTAACCGCTGTATTTGTGGCAAGCTGTGCACCTCCCATTCTGAAAAACTGCGTATTACTGCCCAATAAACGCATCGTATTTCGAAAAGTGGCTGTCCCTGTTCCTGCACATTGCATAAAGAAACCTTGACCGGCGGCTATGGTACCGTCCGGAATAGTGTTATTAATACCGGAATTGACAGCAGACTGCGTACCGACACCTCCGGTGTAATTATAAACGGCATAATCATTAGCTGTATATTGGAAATTAGTAATAGGCGTATTATGTGTCCAAAAATAAATTGTACCGCCCACCACACCGGCATTGGAAGGATCATCCATAAAATCATCGGCACTAATGGCACTCGGATAAGGGTTTCCTAAAAGGTTACGATCATTCAACCCATTAACCACAACCGGCACACTGATATCACCATTATGTGGAACTCCCACAAATTGTCCGTTGTAAACCGTTGGAGTTACCGCATTAAAAGGCAAAACTCCGGGAGCACGAATAATATAACCCAATCCAGCCACAAAACTGGAAGCCGTTGAAACATTCGCCCAGTTGTAAATACCCGTATCCCATTTATAAAAGCGTAAAGCATTCGTATTAGGGGAAAAAGAGCCGAAAGTCTGGTTGGCCACCGGTGATGACCAGTAGGTATAATCATATGAAACCATTGGTGTGGAATCTCTTCGATAAGTGACAGGCCCCGTATTGGCTACATTATTAATTTGAATCAAGCTGGCATCATTTTCAAAAACAAAATTTGTTGTAGCGGGCGGACCGGTAACATCAATTTGATTACTCACCACAAAATTATGATTCGCCAATACCGTAATCGTTCCGGATTGCACTTCAACAGAACAGGCTTCAATATTTCCGGCAGAAGTATAATTTCCGGCAAAAATCACCCGTTTGGTTGCATCTGGCAAACCGTTACTCCACGCCGTTCCGTTCCAAACCGTAGTTGGATAGCTGACGGCCACACCATTTGAATAAACAACCGGACAAACCCCATTTGCTAATACTGCTCTAAAATAGCGGATAGTAGAAAATATCCCCAATTCTGCCGGAGTCAAAAAAGTATTCGTTGAGGTAATCGGCGTAAGATTAACTGTAAAAGCCGCATTATCGGCATATTCCCATCGGACAATAGGTCCGGAACTTCCTGTCAGTTCGAGATTAGCCAGTGAAGACCCGGCACACAATACCTGATCACCCGTTAAAGTTCCGGCCACCGGTTCTGCATTAAATGCAACGGTTACAAAAGATTGAGATTCACATCCGTCAACTGTTGTAACCGTTGCATTGTATATTCTTGTTTGAGTAGGCAAACTATAAACCGTGGCCGAAGTAGTTCCTAAAACATACGGAACTGTGGCCGCAGCATCAGTATATAAATCATCTGCCGGAGACCAGTTAACAGCTGTTGCAACGATTCCTGAAACACGAACATTATCAATTGCCCAACCGTAGTCCCAAGTAGCTTCATACAGAAAACGTAGTTTCACGGAACTGTTGCCTACAAAAGGAGTTAAATCGATGGTTCGGTTAACAAAATTGGAAGCAGAACCCTGTATCCCTGTATAAGCTCCCACCAATGTCCACGTACCTCCATTATCCAACGACACTTCAACATGGGCTTTGTTTCCTACAATCCACCGGAGGTAATGCCAAAAACTGATTTCGGCTGACGAATAACCGTCCAGACTAAAGACAGGCGATTCCAGCGTGACGCGAGTCACATTACTGCTCGGTGAACCCTGAGCATCAGAATTCGCCATAAAAAAGCGGGAAGCATCGTTGCTACTTGCATTAAAAGTCCACGTTGAACTGGTGTAGGAATAAACACTATTGCGTAAAGTCCAGGCAGCATTGGCAACAGCTCCTCCCGTTGAAGTATTTGCGGTTACCCAGTTTATTGTTCCTTCAAAATTTTCATTCAAAATATTAATCGCTGCTGAAGCTCCAAAAGTAGCTGTTAAAGGTTGAATTGTCCCTTCGCACAGTGTAACATCGCCGGGCAGAATAGTAATGTCCGGTGGCGACGGATTAACCGTAACTGTTATTGAAGTAACTGCTGTACAGAATGCTCCCGAAGTCTGTGAAGCTGTCAGCGTATAAACAGTGGTTTCTGTGGGGTTAAACACAAAACCGGTGGCTACATTGCCTGAAACTCCCGACATAGGAGACCAGCTGAAATTATTAAAAGAAGCTGCTCCCAACACCGAAATGGTTGACGTACTCTCGCCACTGCATATAATTTGAGAAGCACTGCTTAAACTTAACGTTGGAGGTGTTGTTATAGTAGCCGTAACCGGCGTTACGGCAGAAAGACAAGTGGTTGTAAACCGCCAGTTATAAAAAAAGATGAAAAAAGAATTATCAAAATTATTCCCTGTAATACTGGCCACTGATGAGTTGTAAGGATAGGAAACGTTTTCAGCATTACCAATTAAACCGGAAGACGGAACAGTGGCTAAACTAACCGAATAGTTACCGGGTGCAAAGTCATGATTGATTGGTATGGTTTGCGGAGTATTTCCTCCTACTACATTAGTGGTAAACGGGATGGAGGCTACCGCAACATTCAAGGAATTACGAATCACCACTAATCCGTTTTGTCCTGAAGACAGCGGAAAGATATCTACACTCAATAATTCTGTTTCACCGGAAATTGTAATAAAAACTCCTGAAGGTGTATTTACAGAAGATTTAGCTCCTGCCAATGTATTCGGAGTTCTTGGTCCAACAGAAACATTTCCGCCTGCTGCTTTGGCTTGAGCATAATAAGTTGTTGAGCCTGTCAAAGAAGGAGTTGTGAACGTTGTTCCCGTGAACAGCAAATTACCGTTAACAGGTGCATCAAACCATTGAGTCACAGATCCCGGGTTAGGAACAGCTATCAAATTAACCGTTCCGTTACCACATCGGTTTGCGGATGTTATTGTAGTAAATGTAGGAGGATTGCATTCCGTACTAAACGAGAAAACCTGTGTCCAGACACTCACATCACCGGAACCACAATTCCCTCTTACCCAGATGTAATAGGACATTGAAGAAGACAATCCGGAAAGAGGTATCGAAGTCGCTCCAAAAGGAACAGATCCGGTTGGAGCCGTTGCCTGAGAAGGTGCTATATCAACTGTTGACAGATAATATTCATAACCCGAAGACGGAACAACGCCCGGAGGGTCAAAACTAATTGTTACCGTGTCGGTTCCTAATGCTGATACCGTTAAGTTTTCCGGTTCAAAACAAGTTGGAGCCACAGTTACACTGACATCGTCCAAAACCAAATAACTCTGGTCAGCAGCACTGTATCCCTGAAAACCCAGGTAATATACCCCGTTGGTAACCGGTGTAAAGTCAACAAAAGCAGATTGGTAAATGGTATTGGTGATATTAGGCAGATCCAATATAGTAATATTCATTTGAGCGACGGATTGTCCAGAACCCAAACGCACCCTCAACCGCTCTGTCAAACCGCTTGTAGCAGTAGAGTTATATCTGAAAAACAAACGATAAGCCGTTCCGCCGTCTAATTTTAAACCCGGAAGAAAAAACCAGTCATCCATAGCAACTGTACTGTTTTTATTTAAGTACAATGCCCTGGGTGAAGATGCCGGGTTGATGGCCTGTACCCTCCAAGATGTTCCGTCAGCATTATCATCAACCGTTGCCGAACAACTGGGAATGGCGTTAACTGCAGTAGCATCAAAATTTTGGTTGTATGGAATAAAATAGTATCCGCAGGGCAATGCTATGATGCCGGAGGTACTATTCACATTACAACCCAAACCAACAGCCCTCACCCTAAACCAATAAGTTGCCAAGGGGGGAAGATCTGTAACGGTGTAAGTCGTAGCCCCTCCTGTCAAAACGTTTGAATAAGCCGGTAAAATCTGAGTAAATAAATTATTTGAAGATACATCTATCTGATAGTCCGTAGCTCCTGCCACAGCACTAAAATTAATCGTAAAGCCATTTCCGTTAACCCCTGTCGTTGCAGTAAGTGTTGGTGCCGGAATACAGGTTGTCTGACTTCCGCTAATCATATTTGCTAAATTATAGAGAGGACCGCCTAAACAATCTCCATTATAAGGAATAACCCAATAATAATAGGTTGTATTATTTGTCAAACCGGTTTGGGTAAATGTGGTGGTGTTATTGGTGCTGATAACATTATAGATTCCTCCGATAATATTGCCAACCCCCCAATAAGTTCCGTTAGGAACAAGTGTTGTGTCCGGTGGGGTGTTAACTGTACTACGCAAAACCAAATAACGAACGGAAGAAGGCGTGGCCGGAGTAAAGCTATTCCCGACAAAAGAGTTTACCGTTACCGATGTTCCGCCCACAACCAATCCGGAAGGAGAACCGGTGGGTACTGTACAGGCGGGTGGGTAAGCAAAACGATATACTAATCCGTTATCCGGGTATTCCGCAACACTTGTTCGCATAGTACTGTTATTGGCCGTACCGGGAGTACTTTTCAGATACCAGGTATTATTGCTATTTGCTCCGGACTGCAGCCGGTTATTCACATTCGCCAAAAAAGAATTATTAGGTCCTCTTAAACCAACCTGAACCGTATTAACAGTAGTTTCATCGGGAAAACAAAAACCATAGTGAAACTGAATTTCATTGGAAGTTTCATATAATCTGATCTGAAAATTCAAGACCCCGGTTGTCCCTTTTCGTTCAGCGTCTTTCCATTGTACCACAAAAATGCGGTTCGGTGAGGTCCCTAATGTAGTATAAGTAATCGGATCCGTATTCGAAATCAAATCCCTTCCGAAAGCACTGATTGCACCATTATAGGCAGTAGCAATACTTACCGGGGTATATAATGTTGCTGCCGGCTGAACAGTTCCCAACGTTATAAAACCATTAGGACTGATATAGCAGGACGTATAAGACACGCTGTCATATTGAAAGGTAAACCCAAAATTGGCCGAAAAAGCAGCTCCGGCTGTATGATTATCCCATGGAGCGGCATAAGCTACTGTTCCCCCGGTAATTTGCGGATAAGATTCCAAAGACTCACTGAAAAAGTAAGCACTTACCTGAGCGTTTGTCCTATTTTGAAATGTAAAAATCACCCCTGTTATAAGGATAAATTTGATGTATTCAGGGTAATTAAAAAACCGATGTAATATTACTTTCATTAAAAACAATTGTTAGAACTTAAACCGTTATAAATCAAAATTTTCTACGTTAAAATTACAGCAATTGGATTGATGTCTTATTTTTTTTGATTTATTTTTTAATTTATTCGATAAATAATCTTTTTTATCGACAAAATACACTTATTAGCAACTTAATTGTGTTTTTTCTTATACAAACATGCGTAAAAACAGACCTTTCATTAATAAAATTCATCATCATTAACAAGTTCATTGAATGCTGAAAAATTATTGCATGTAAAGATAAAATAAGCTGTAATGCACTGAAAATAAATCTGATAAACGATACGATAAGTCGTTCAACAACAATTTACTTTTTTAGTGAATGAAAAAAACTGAAGTGTTGTCATTTTTTATCTGCAACAGATAAAAGCCTCCGGGTAAAATGCTTCCAAAAATAACCGGTTCACGTTCTAAAATAATTTCTCTTTTTCTATCGACTGACTGTATAAATCTAAATGTTCAAGGATAACTCCAGAAGAAGACAGCATAAGGCATTTTATTGAATTTAACAGTAACTTTTATCTCAAAAGCATAATTATACATTACCACGGGAGACTGTGAAAGTTGAAATAAAGTCAGACAGAGATTTGGCCGGTTGCCAAGTTTAAGCTTCTTGGATTAAATGCAATTAAATTAAAGTTATAAAACAGACAAGCAATAAAAAAACCCCTGGAATACAGGGGTTATTCTCATATATAAATTATTTATCGTTTGATAATGCGTACAACACGGGTTTCCTCTCCTTGGCTTACAACAGCATTGTAAATTCCGGAAGGATAATTATCTCCCATAAACTTTGTGTTTAACATATCCGCTTTAACCATCTGCGTTTCTATTAAACGACCAGTCATGTCATATACAACAAGATGTATCGGTTCAGCACCGGCTGACTGAACTTCTAAAACAAAGTTATCAACAAACGGGTTCGGATAAGCAATGGCTTTGAATGCTGTTGGAAGTATCTTAACTGTTTCTTCATCTTTGGTAACTTCCGTTGGTCGGATTAGTGTACCACCGCCCGGAACCAGGATGTTACAATCCTTGCCGGCATAGTAGAAACCGTAAACCAACGTCTCCACCGATACCGAATAGATTCCTCCCG